>Ga0114922_10006074_pt1 | contig 11101 bp, 7 predicted proteins | sample AartaG_FD_100975 | JGI IMG/M metagenome (GOLD analysis project Ga0114922, IMG submission 100975) | Deep subsurface microbial communities from Aarhus Bay to uncover new lineages of life (NeLLi) - Aarhus_00045 metaG | ecosystem: Environmental > Aquatic > Marine > Oceanic > Sediment | place: Aarhus...
AATCGAATTGAACCGCGAGCTGTTAAACGAAGGCCCAAAGAATATGCTCTGCTGAACAAGCCCAGATCGGAGATGAAGGGGGCTCTCTTACAATGAGAATTGCTTATCTTCATGCCATTCGGGAGGGACCCCGCTTTGCTTTGCGGGAAGCCAAACAGACGTCCGGCAACGACACCGGAGTTTTCTCCGAAAGGAGTCCTTAGGACTAACGGGGTGAACATATGAGAACTAAGTTGGTTGCGAGCCTGTTAGCAGGAATGACGCTGGCTTTGAGCGGATGCGATGTTTTAACAGATAGCGACATTACCGCCGGCGGCGTTGCGGTAAAAGAATTGCGCTGTGAGTACCGTGTTAATCCTCTTGGGATGGATGTAGTTAAGCCCCGGCTGAGCTGGATTATGGAGTCGAATCAGAGAGGCCAGATGCAGACCACCTATCAGATTTTAGTGGCCGATAGTGAGGAAAAGCTCAAGCAGGACAAAGGTGAGATTTGGAACAGCGGTAAGGTCAAGTCCGACCAGAGCAATCAGGTGGTGTATAAAGGCCAGCCGTTGTTCTCGCGTATGCGCTGCTATTGGAAGGTGCGTGTGTGGGACAAAGACGGCAAAGTGTCGGCCTGGAGTGAACCAGCTATGTGGACTGTCGGTCTGCTCGAATCGGGAGACTGGCAGGCTAAATGGATAGGTTATGATATGGAACAGCTAAGCTCCCACAACAAGGGAACGTCGGACCCCAACGCCCTGGTTTTGCCGCCCCCGCCTTATCTTCGCAAGGCATTTTCGGTTGACAGTCCTGTTAAACGCGCGGTGGTCTATGCCTCGGCCCTGGGCCTTTATGAACTGCATATCAACGGCAAACGAGTAGGTGAGGATTACTTCACACCCGGCTGGACGGATTATCCCACGCGGGTTTATTACCAAACTTATGAAGTTACCGGCCTGATTAAAAAAGGCGGCAACGCCATAGGTGCGATTCTCGCTGACGGATGGTATGCAGGGTATCTGGGTTTCGGTCGAAAGAGAGAACACTACGGCAGTGAGCCGCGGTTGTTAGTGCAGCTCGAAATCGAATACGCCAACGGTTACATACAAACGGTCGTTACTGATGGAACCTGGAGGGCTTCCTACGGACCGCTTGTTGAGTCGGATTTTCTGATGGGTGAGATATATGACGCCCGTAAAGAGATGCCCGGCTGGGATGCCTACGGCTTCGACGATTCGGGGTGGGACACAGTGGCTGTTACAAATAAAATCGAGGGCAGGATTCAATCCTATCCCGGCGTGATGGTTAAAAAGATTTTGGAGATAAAACCGAAAGAGCTCACCGAGCCGGAGAAAGGTGTTTATGTTTTCGATATGGGGCAAAACTTCGCCGGCTGGGTTCGGCTGAAAGTCAGGGGAAAGGCAGGAACCCCCGCCTTCGCGGGGACAAGCTTGCCCCTGCGAAAGCAGGGGGTGGTTCTGCGATTTGCAGAGATGCTCAACCCGGATGGCACTATTTATACCACGAACCTTCGTGCAGCACGCTGCACTGATACATATATCCTCAAGGGCACAGGTCAAGAGATTTGGGAGCCACGGTTCACGTATCATGGTTTTCGATACGTGGAGGTAACAGGCTATCCGGGCAAACCAGACTTTGATGCAATAACCGGCGTTGTTTTGCATTCGGCCACACCGCTGGTCGGGTCCTTCGAGTGCTCCAATCCTATGGTTAATCAGCTCTACAGTAATATAGTCTGGAGCCAACGGGGCAATTTTATCGAGGTGCCAACCGATTGTCCGCAGCGTGATGAGCGCTTAGGCTGGACCGGCGATGCACAAATTTTTGTCCGTACGGCCACCTATAATATGGATGTGGCGGCGTTCTTTACCAAGTGGCTGGTTGACCTCGAAGACGCTCAGACCAAAGAAGGAGCATTTCCGGATGTCGCTCCGCATAAGGTCGCTATGGGTAGTGGTGTGCCCGCCTGGGGCGATGCGGGGGTTATTTGTCCGTGGACGATTTACCAGGTCTATGGTGATAAGCGTGTCATTAAAAAGCATTACGAGTCGATGAAAAAGTGGATAGGTTACCTGGAAAAAAACAGCAAGGGCCTGCTGCGTCCGGCCTACGGTTACGGCGACTGGGTCTCTATCGGCTCCGACACGCCTAAGGACGTAATTGCGACGGCTTATTTCGCCTACAGCACGCGGTTAGTCTCGAAGATTGCCGCCGCCCTCGGCAAAGATGACGACGCCAGGAAATATGAAGAACTCTTCGAACAAATCAAGAGCGCTTTCAATAATGCCTATGTTTCTGATGATGGCCGTATCAAAGGCGAGACTCAGACCTGCTATTTGCTGGGTCTGTATTTTGATTTATTACCTGAAGATAAACGCGAACCTGCAACTCAACATTTAATTGAAGACCTTCGGGAAAAAGACTGGCACCTCTCAACCGGATTTGTCGGGCTAAGTTATCTGGTGCCTACGCTAACGGAGACAGGGCACCTGGATATCGCTTATCGTTTACTCAACAACGAGACTTTTCCCAGTTGGGGTTATAGTATCAAGAACGGAGCCACTACCATCTGGGAGCGCTGGGACGGCTGGACCGAGGAGAAAGGCTTCCAGACTCCGGGTATGAATTCGTTTAACCACTACGCCTTTGGTTCGATTGGTCGATGGCTATTCGGCACCGTTGCCGGCATCGGAACCGATGGGCCGGGCTACAGGCAAATTATCATTCGACCCAGGCCCGGCGGTGGACTGGACTACGCGACGGCAAGCTACAAATCCATCCACGGTGAGATTGTCAGCGACTGGAGAATCAAAGGTCGTACGTTCACGCTGAATGTTACAATTCCGGCCAATACGACCGCAACGATATATGTGCCGGCCGGGGACATCGAGAGCGTTACCGAAGGCGGCCAGCCGGCGGCAAAAGCAGAGACTGTGCGCTTGCTGCGTATGGAGGACGACAGAGTGGTATTTGCCGTTGGTTCAGGGCATTATCGATTCGTATCGAAACGGCCACAGTAAAGCGAAAAAACTATGCGAGCAATAGAACGGTGCCGAATGTTGGTTGCCTGGAAATATAAAAACATTTTAGGAGGATGCTAAATGAGACGTAAACTATTAACCTTGTATCTTGAAGTGGTGATTTTATCCACGGTTGTTCCGGTAGTTGGCGCTGAGAAGCATTCTGCTGTGGTACCGGCCCACCGACATAGCTGGTGGACGCTTCGGCACTGGGCAGTCAATGAGCGGGTCAGACAGGGCAATGTGGATATGATTTTTATTGGTGATTCAATCACGCATAGCTGGGAAAACAATGGCAAAGAAGTCTGGAAGAAGTATTATGGGCACCACAAAGCAGTAAATTTGGGTTTTAGCGGCGATCGCACTCAGCATGTACTGTGGCGACTTGATAACGGCAACATCGATGGCATTTCGCCTAAAGTCGCTGTGATAATGATAGGAACGAATAATTCAAACAAAGATGACAATGCCGCTGAGGAGATTGCCGATGGCATTATCGCCATCTGCAAGAAATTGCGGGCCAAGCTGCCGAGAACGAAAATTCTTCTTTTAGCTGTCTTCCCTCGTGCGCCACAACCGTGTCCACAGCGAGAGAAGATTGCCAAAGCCAACAAAATCGCCTCGAAAATTGCTGACGGCAAGATGATTCATTATCTCGATATTGGGCAGAAGTTTTTGCAGCCGGACAAGTCGATTTCAAAAGAAATCATGCCCGACTATCTGCACTTAACACCCAAGGGCTATCAAATCTGGGCTGAAGCTATTGAGCCGACTATTGTTAAGCTGATGGGCGAGAAAAAATAGCAGGCGGTATAGCAGAAAAAAGGTGGGGCAAGCCCCACCCTACGGGACTGCAAACGCAGGACGTAACCCCCCCCCAGGGCAGGCCTGGGGGCTAAACGACCGCGCAATAAATTGCGGGTTTGTTTTTTATCCGTCATTTAGCTCGGGGCAGAGCATTAGTTTGGCTAATATTTCTTGCTTATTTGCCGATGTTATTGGATAAACTTTTCCTCCTGTTTGTGTATATTTTTTGCAGAGGTTTGTCCATTCCTGTTCATGTTTTTCAAAGTAGTTTCTTTTGTATCCGGGCTGCTGCACCAGAGACTGTACTTCATCCAGGTCCCAGTATGTTATCATTATATTTTTATCTCTAAGCAGAAAATTGATGTTTACTGTTTTGCCATCAATTCTCAAAATCCCGGTCATTTCGAAATCATCAATATTTTTGCTGTTAAGATATCTGCAAATTATCTCCTTTCCATCTTTTCCCTTCGCCATATTTATTTGCTTCTTAGAATCTCTTAACTGTTTGATTCTTTCTCTGCGGGCGATTAACTTTTCCTGGTAACTATTGTTCGCCTCGTTGGACGACTGAGAGTATTTATAATTAGGGGCACAAGGAGGCTGACGAACACTATGAACAACCACGACAGGAGCGCACTGAATGCGGTAATAGGGGGCGTAATAAGAGGGATAGGATCTACTATAAGAGTCATAAACCAAACCAGAATTTTTATGACTAAAAGCATAAGGGGTGTAACGAGCATACTCATGAATCAAACCTGAAGGATTTTTGTGATTAAAAGCATAAGGAGAGTAGCGGAGATAACCGGAAACCAAACCAGAACGTTTATGACTAAAAGCATAGGGAGACCAGCGAACACGATTACGGAGAGAACGGTAACCATAAATGTTTGCTTTAGCTACACCGGAGGCAACCATTAACATTACTATTGTGAGCAGCGAAATCCTTTTCATTTTATTCTCCTTTCATTTTAAAGTACTTTCACACTTTTTCTGCATCACCTCCTCTTTTAGTAAGACCTTAAAATAAAGTTATGGCTGAAGACAAATTACATTCATTGGTGAGTTACTCCTTGTTGAGCAGGGGCTTGTGCGTTGGAGCGCGGATAAGTGGGAGAGTTGGGAAGAGGCTCTTCCCGAGAGAAAGCCTTGCGGCCTGTAGTTGCAGACCTTCGGCTCTATATAAATGGGGACTCCGTTCCCCCACACCGCTTTTCTCCATAAAAACGGACATATACATCCTCTTGTATATATAGAGCAACTGCTGAACGCAATCATTACGGGTAGAAAGACTTCACAAGGAATTACGGTCTGCTCCCCGCCTTTTCATACCCTCCCAATTTGTGTTGCTCCGTCCGATAAGATACTGGATAATTTCGGATAAGTCAAGGTTTTTTTAATTTTTTTTGTGAAATTTATATGATTTTTATTTAACACCTGAAGCTGCGGGTGTTTATGTGGTTTTTGATACAGCTTTTTTGTTTATGTTTTACTCTTGGTTTTCTTCGATGAGCTTTTGTTTTTAACTTTAGCTCTTGGTACATCGGGAACATTTTTTGTAGGTAACCATTTTGCGAGCTGCTTTTTTACGCGGTTGTACTTAGGATTGTTAGCGAGATTATTCCACTCCAGCTCATCGTTGCGGTGGTCGTAGAGCTCTTCGGTGCCGTCGCTGTAACGGATGTATCGGAAGCGTTCGGAACGTAGCGAATGGTTATTCCGGCCGTGCGTTGTCAGGGCCGGACGGTCCCATTTGGCTTTTGGATTTTTCAATAAAGGTAAAAGACTTCGGCCTTCGATTTCGGGCTTGGCAGTCAGGCCGCAAAGCTCAATCAATGTCGGGTAGATATCGAGCATAGTGACGGGTCGTGAGCAGCGTTGGCCGGGTTTAGTAACTCCGGGTGCGACGACCATCAGGACATTATGAGTTGCTTCTTCCCAGAGTGAGAATTTGCGCCAATGCAGCTTTTCGCCGAGGTGCCAGCCGTGGTCGCTCCAGAGGATAATTATAGTGTTGTCGGTATAAGGACTTTTGTCGAAGGCATCGATTAGGCGGCCCACGCAGGTGTCAACAAAGCTGATGGAAGCGAGGTAGCCTTGGACGGCTTTGCGCCACTGTTTGTACTTGATGACCTTTTTATGGTCTTTCTCGGGCTTGGCCATTTTTCTGCCGATCGGGGGGACATCGTCAAGGTCGTTCTCGTTGACATTCGGCAAAGTTACCTTGTCAGGGGGGTACATATCGAAATATTTTGGCGATACGTACCAAGGCAAATGGGGGCGGAAGAAGCCGCAGCCGAGGAAAAACGGTTTATCGTGCTGTTTGCGTAACTGCTCTATGGCCCAATCAGCGACTTTCCAGTCGCCCATCTGCTCGTCGGGCACGTTCACCGGACCCCAGTCGAAGTGCGCAGTATTCGGGATGCCGTTCAGCGGTCGGTTTGGGGGCATTGGGTCGTCCGGTTTGTTCTTCTTTTGGGACGGGAAATATCCCTGCCACGAGGGCGGATCGGGGAAGCCTCCGTGGTAAATCTTGCCGCCGCCAACGGCGGTATAGCCGTGAGCCATAAAGTGCTGTGGAATTGTGGCGGCGTTACGAAGGGCAGGCGATTTTCTCCAGGGATCCGGATTGTGATACACGCCGGAGGTTGACGGCAGGATACCGGTCATAAGACTGGCTCGTGAAGGGTTGCAGGCCGGCGCTGAGCAGTGGGCGTTTGTAAAGAGCACTCCTCTTTGTGCAAGGCGGTCAAGGTTCGGGGTCTTTACGTCGGGATGCCCGCCCAGGCAGCCGATCCAGTCGTTCAGGTCGTCAATAGCAATGAACAGTACATTCGGTTGCACAATGTGCTTTGAGGCCGACTGTTGAGAAGCGCCGGCACATCCCGGCAATACAAACGCCGTTGTGCCCGCTGCTGTTAGTTTTAGAAAGTCCCGCCGATTCATTAAGCCAGAGATTCGATTCATTTGTCTGCCTTCTGTTAGCCGGTTGCTTTTTAGAAGTTACCTTTTCCTACAGATACTATTGCATTAGAAAGTTTTGCAGCAAAAGACATTCGGGAGTTTAATAAGTAACATACGGGCTGTCAAGCTTTAGAGGCAGTTCATTTATCCTGGGACATTTTTTTCAGGTGTTCTTCGATTTTTGCCAGCCTGGCGCTAATCTGCAGTATGGTCAGGGTTCTCGACGTAGAGTAGAATAGGTACGTAAGGAGAACAGCGATTATAATCAGTACCATCAATACTGTATCTGAGCGGCGTATGAACCAAAATTCGTCGCTGGTAAGAACGCCCTCGATTTTGTTTTCCAACACAAAGACCTTCAAATTGTGCAAGACCAAAGTGGACAGGATTGTACTCAGCCAGCCTATGACCGCAATCCACTTAAGCTTTCTAAGCCGGATTTTATGTTTTTCGATGATTTTCCCCGCCGAATTGATGTTTGCACCGGCCGCTCCGGCGGAATCCTTGTCCATTTGTTTGAGGAGCTCTTCTTTTAATTCATTTTCTTTTGCCATTTTTATTTCTCCATTTCTTTTTTAAGTGCAAGTTTTGCATAATGGATTCGTGATTTAACAGTGCCTAACCTGCAATTGATTACCTGCGAGATTTGTTCGTACGACATTTGCTCAAGGAAACGCAGCATCAGGACCTCTCTATATTCGGGCAGTAACTCTTTCAGAAATCTGTGGATTTTCGCCGCGTCTTCGGTGGAAAATGCGTCGTTCTCGGTATCATTCGGGACGGTTATGTTTTCGTTAAGCTCGAACAATTTCTTTTTTCTCCTGAACTGCTGATACACCTTGTTACGTGCGATACGGTACAGCCAGGTTGAGAACGCATCGGTTTTTTTGAGACTATGTATGCGCCTGATAACGGTCAGCCAAGTATCCTGAAAGATGTCTTCGGCCGTTTCGGGATTGGCCGACAAACGGCTTATAAAGTAACGCAGCGGCGCCTGGTATCGTTCGATAAGCCCGGCAAGAGCATCTTTATCACCAATCTGACAACGGAGTATCAGCACTTGTTCTATTAGCTTGTCACTTGAGTTCATATCTTACTCTCAACGTATAAAGATGCGCTGCAAGTTGATAAGTTCAAGAGTTTACCAATTTTCCGGCTTTTTGTTTAAAAAATCTACCATTTCTCAGGTGACGAAAGAAAACTTAACGAATGACTCGCTAAATGCAGGATTTGAGGTACTAAAAAGACTTGCGAAAACAGGCAATGATTGTTACGCTATCGACCTCGTTTTGTCAGTAAATATATTGTAATGGTTTGATTACGGGAAATTCGTGATGAGTGCAACTAAAAAGAATCCAGGTCTATCAGAACTTGATGAGCTATGTATTCAAACGATTCGGTTTCTGTCTATGGAGGCTGTACAGAAGGCAAAATCGGGGCATCCGGGTATGCCAATGGGAATGGCGCCGGCGGCGTATGTGCTCTGGACCAAATATATGAAGCATAACCCGGCTAATCCGAAATGGCATAACCGGGACCGTTTTGTTCTATCAGCCGGGCACGGAAGCGCGCTGCTGTATTCGCTGCTGCATTTGATCGGCTATGATTTAAGCCTGGATGAGTTAAAGAACTTTCGGCAGTGGGGCAGTAAGACGCCGGGACATCCGGAATACGACCCGGAGCTCGGTGTGGAAGTTACGACCGGGCCGTTGGGGCAGGGGATTTCCAATGCGGTCGGGATGGCAATAGCGCAGAAATATCTGGCTAACTATTTCAATCGGGAGCACTTTCCCGTTATCGATTACAAAATTTATGTAATTGCCAGCGACGGCGATTTGCAGGAGGGTGTGGCATCAGAGGCCAGTTCCTTGGCGGGACATCTGGGGCTGGATAATCTTATTGTTGTTTACGATGATAATCATATCAGCATCGACGGTAACACAGACCTGGCGTTTACGGAAGACAGGGCCAAGCGTTATGAAGCTTACGGGTGGAACGTGCAAACAGTCAAGGGCGACGGTAATGATATGGCAGCTTTCGAGAAGGCGTTGGAAAATGCGGAGGGAGAAAAACAAAGGCCGACGTTGATAAAACTGCGGACGCATATCGCTTACGGCAGTCCCAACAAGCAGGATACGGCAGGGGCGCACGGCGCTCCTTTAGGTGATGATGAAATCAGACTGATTAAGGAAAATTTCGGCTGGGACCCTGAAAAGAGCTTCCATATCCCCGAAGAAGTGTCGGCTTATATGCGAGAGGTTGCAGCGAAAGGAGCAGAGGGGGAGAAAGCCTGGAACAAGATGTTCGAGGATTACGCCAAGAAATATCCGGATTTAGCCGGGCAGTTCCGTGATGCCGCATCAGGCAAGCTGGGTGTCAATATTGATGAGCTGCTGCCGAAGTTCGAGGCGGGCAGCTCTGTTGCGACCCGCAAGGCCTCGGGGAAAGTATTGGATGCGCTGATGCCGAAGCTGCCGTTGGTTATGGGCGGTTCGGCGGATTTGACGCCGTCTAATCTTACGCGGTTTGCGGGCGGAAAAGATTTTCAGAAAGATGCGCGGGGCGGCAGGTATTTACGCTTCGGGATTAGAGAGCATGCGATGGGGGCGATAATGAACGGGATCTCCGTAAGCGGGCTGGCCAGGGCGTACGGCGGAACGTTCCTTGTCTTTTCTGATTATATGCGCGGCGCGATTCGTGTAGCAGCGCTTTCGAAATATCCGACAATATTTGTCTTCACGCACGATAGTATCGGCGTTGGTGAGGACGGGCCGACCCACCAGCCGGTCGAGCAATTGGCGAGCCTGCGGGCGATACCGAATCTATTGGTGTTTAGGCCGGCTGATGCCAACGAAACGGCACAGGCGTGGAAGTTTGCGTTGGAGCATCGAGATGGACCGGTGGCTCTGCTTTTGACGCGGCAGGGATTGACCGTTTTAGACCAGGACAAATACGGTTCCGCGGCGAATCTAAGTAAGGGTGCCTATGTTCTTGCTGGTGCGGATAAGCTGGATGTGCTGCTTTTGGCCAGTGGCTCGGAGATTGGTGTTGCACTGGAGACAGCAGAGAAATTAGCGGCTGAAAATATAACCGCACAGGTGGTCAGCATGCCGTGCTGGGAGCTGTTCGAAGAGCAAAGCAGGGAATATAAGGATTCGGTTATTCCGCCGGGTGTCAAGGCGAGAGTTGGGATTGAGGCCGGCGTCGAATTAGGATGGAGTAAGTGGCTGGGTGACAATGGTATTTTCGTTGGGATGTCTTCCTTTGGCGCATCCGCACCGGCCAAAGTCTGCTTCGAGAAGTTCGGCATTACGACGGAAAACGTAATAAAGGCTGCGAAGGAATCTATCGAGAAAAAGTGAGCTAAAGTGCCTAAAGTTAAAAGGAATGAATAATGAATATTCAATAAGGAATATCGAATATCGAACTAATCTATTTTCCTTGTTCGGTATAGGATATTTTTTTTATAACTTTAGTTCACTTTAGGCACTTTCTAATTTCCTACGCCTATGGAACTTGGGCGGGATAAAACGGTAGCAGAGATAATCTCCCGACTGAAATCGGCTGGTGGGGGGGTGGTTAAAGTCGAGGGGACGTGGGGGTCCTTTGCGCGCCTTTTAGCGGCTTACATATCAGAGAAAACCTCTCGGCCTATTCTGTATGTATGTCCGCATATTGACGATGCCGACAAGGCTGCTGATGATTTGAATACCTTCGGGGGCGAAAGAATTGATACATTCAGTGCCTGGGAAGGTGAGGAGGATTTGGCGGATGCCACCGATGAGATTAGAGCTGAGAGATTAAAAACTGTATCTCGTGTTTCTTGTCTCGCACCTTCTTCGAGGAAAGGTGCATTTGTTGTTGCATCGCCGGTGCAGGCGTTTTGTCAGCCGATACCGAAGCCGGAAGCGATAGAGGCGGGCTGTCTTCGGCTGGAAGTTGAAAGAGAAGCCTCGCCGGAAGAGGTGGTTGAGTGGCTGGTTGAAAATGGTTTCGAGCGGGTGGAAAGAATTGACTTGCCGGGCCAGTTTGCACGCCGCGGGGGCATTGTTGATATTTATGCGCCGCTGGTGCTTAAGACCCAAGACTCCAGACCAAAGACACAAGACCATGAGCTGGTGTCAGAAGCAGAGGCGGTCAGGATTGAGTTTTTTGGTGACAGTATAGAGAGTATCCGCGGGATAGATCTGGATACCCAGCGCTCGGGCCTGCAGATAGAAAGTATCAATATAGTTTCGGCGGTGTGCGGGACCACAGACGAGCATAGGGAGCTTTTTGTAAATATCCTCCCCGAAAATACGATAATA
>Ga0114922_10006075_pt1 | contig 11100 bp, 12 predicted proteins | sample AartaG_FD_100975 | JGI IMG/M metagenome (GOLD analysis project Ga0114922, IMG submission 100975) | Deep subsurface microbial communities from Aarhus Bay to uncover new lineages of life (NeLLi) - Aarhus_00045 metaG | ecosystem: Environmental > Aquatic > Marine > Oceanic > Sediment | place...
GCGACACTAGGGGTAGCCGACCTGTTGGAAAGAGCCCTGACTGAGGCAGGGTAGGAAAAGGGTGCATGGGGAACATTGGCAGAGGCTGACGAGGAGGGGCTATGCTAACCAGGATGATCATCCGCAACTTTAAGCGCTTCAAGGAAATAGAGGTGGAGCTGGGCAGCTCAGTTGTGTTGATTGGTCCCAACAATTCGGGCAAGACCGCCGCTTTGCAGGCCCTTGCCCTGTGGGACATGGGCATTAGGCGATGGGGGGAGAAGCGAGGAATTGGCGAAAAGGTACCGAGAAGTCGCCCCGGCGTAACGATCAACCGGCGTGACCTCATCGCGATACCCATGCCCCACGCGAATCTCCTGTGGCGCAACCTCCACGTGCGGGATGTTCAGCGTGTTGACAACAAGCCCCGCACCCGAAACGTTCGAATTGATATCATCGTGGAAGGCATCACAGAGGGTCGGTCCTGGACATGTGGGATGGAGTTCGATTATGCTAACGAAGAGTCCATCTACTGCCGGCCCCTTCGCCTTTCTGAAGACCCAAGCCCGGAGCGGATGCTGGTGCCCGAAGAGGCGGCAAAAGTGCAAATTGCCTACCTGCCCCCGATGTCCGGCTTGGCGACCAGCGAGATCCGGTTGGACCCGGGCGCCATCAACGTCCGCATTGGCAAGGGACGGACCGCCAAAGTCTTGCGGAATCTGTGCTACCGGCTGGTGGAAGATCAGACACTGAGCCACCGATGGGAAATGTTCCAGGATCATATCCGTGAACTCTTTGGCGTGACCCTGGAGGAACCCAAATACATCCCCGAACGGGGAGAGGTCACGATGGCGTACCGAGACTTCTCTGGAATTTGCCTGGACCTTTCCTCCTCTGGCCGGGGCCTGCAGCAAGTGCTGCTCTTGCTGGCCTATCTGTATGCTCATCCTGGGGCCGTGCTGCTTCTGGACGAGCCCGACGCCCACCTGGAGATCCTTCGCCAGCGCCAGATCTATCACCTGCTTACCGAGGTGGCCCGGAAGCAGCGAGGTCATCATCGCGGCCGAGATCTGCCAAGCCCAACGGGCCGCCCTGCGGGATGCAGAAGCGGAGCGGCCGATCTATTCCCCTCCAGAGACAGCAGAGGCAGCGGTAGGGGAGCCTGGTCGCACGGACATTGGTGGGACACCCGAGGGCGCCGGCGCAGAAGATCGCCGGCGTGCGTCCGTGTACTTCCGGCGGCGGGTCCGGCTCCAGTTCACCGTCCCCAAGGGCAAAGTCTCTAGCCTGATGGGAGTGATGAACCTGCTCCAGCACAAATTCGACCGGCTGGATATCGTGCTCTCGGCTGAGGACGGGGAGATCTCCGAGCAGGAGTACGAGGACAAAATCCAGGAGGCCTTCCGTCAACTGGGGATTGAGGTCGTGGAGGAGTGAGATGGGGGAAACTCTACGGATGAACGAGCTGGAGGTGTTCTGGGTGGGCGAAGAGCCCCAAGAGACCCAGGGCTTTCACGACGTGCTCATCACCGCAGGCTATCACCCGTGGTGGGAGAACTGGTGGCCGCACGGACACATCATCGGCTGGGAGCACACCTTCGTCCACGAGTTGACGCATTTTCTGGACTGCATCGTCAACGACGAGGACGTGGCTCCTTATGGCGCGACCTTTGAGGATGGCTACCGCGCGGCCGTCATCTGCGATGCCATTCTCGAATCGGCCGAGACAAAGCGGCAGGTGGATATCGAGTGCTGACCCGTCCTATTGTTCGTCGAGCTAGATAGGTGAGGTGCATCCTATAGTGCGTGTGGCGGTCGCCGGTGTGCCCATCCCGATGAGCGAACCGCTGGAAGATGCGGCTATCCCCAACGTGGACGCGATCATCGCCGCCATCCGCCAGGCGCTGCAGCGAATTAGGATTCACAGAAAAAGAAAGCGAGGCAAAAAAATGTTAATCTTTCTCGATACTGCCAACATTGACGAGATCCGCGAGATGGCGGAATTGGGCATCATTGATGGCGTGACGACCAACCCCAGCCTGATGGCTAAGGTTGGCCGGCTCGACTACAAGAACGTGGTGCAAGAGGTCTGCTATCTGGTGCAAGGGCCTATCAGTGCCGAAGTGATCAGCACTCAGGCCGGGGGTATGGTTGAGGAGGCGATCAAGATCATCCAGTGGTCGCCGCACGTGGTGGTCAAGATCCCCTTTATCGAAGAGGGACTCAAAGCACTCAAGGTGCTGCGCGGTCGCCACGCCGACCCGGAGACGATCTGCGAAGACTGTCCCTGGTTGGGGAAATGCGATACGCCCATTGAGCTGGCCCACGATATGGTGATTTGTGACAGCATGCACTTTAACGTGACGTTGATTTTCTCGGCCAACCAGGCGCTTCTGGCGGCCAAGGCTGGCGCTACTTACGTCTCCCCCTTCGTGGGGCGGCTGGACGACGCTGGCAACGAGGGCATGCAGGTTGTGGCCGACACTCGCACCATCCTCGATAACTACGGCTTTGATACCAGGATCATCACCTCCAGCGTCCGTCACACCATGCACATTACTGAGGCCGCGGTGATGGGCTCCGACGTGGCTACCGTGCCCTATGCCGTGTTGAAGAGGGCCATCACCCATCCGCTGACGGATGTGGGAGTGGCGCGCTTCGTCGCCGACTGGGAAGCGATAAAGAAGCCAAAGTAGTCTATGGCGATTATGGTGGATGGAGAACTGTGTGCCCGGCAGACGATGTGGCTCAGTCCACTGCGAGTACTCGCGGCAGGTTGACCTTCGACCACCGGCTGGTGGATGGTGCGCCGGCCGCTCGCTTCTTGCAGTACGTCAAGAACTTGATAACCATTCCTCCGGCTCGCTGCTACTATGTAGTCGGAGGTGGTCAGTGATCCTGGCGAAGGTTGCGAGCCGCGTTTGACTTGAGAGCTGCAGCCCGACTCTGTCCTTCCACTGCGAGTACTCGCGGCAGGAGTCGAGAGGCGAACGTGACGCAGACAAATAAAGAACCCCTACCTTCCCAACGGTTGATGGTCATCGCCGCTCACCCCGACGACATCGAATTCACCGTGGCGGGCACCGTGGCTAAATGGGTGCGGGCAGGGACCAGGGCGAGGTACGTGCTGGTCACCAGTGGAGATGCTGGCAGTCATCAGCCAGATATCACTCGTGAGAGGTTGGCCCGCATCCGTGAGAAAGAACAGCGCGCCGCCGCTCAGGTGGTCGGCGTGGACGAGGTCGTCTTCCTGGGATACCACGACGGCGAGGTGGAACCGACTCTGGCACTGCGCCGCGACCTGGTGCGCGAAATTCGCCGCTTCAGGCCGGATACCGTCATGTGCTACGATCCGACCCGTCTCTTCGTCGGCGATAGGTACATCAATCACCCCGATCATCGGGCCGTGGGCCAGGCCGCCCTCGATGCCATCGCGCCAGCGGCCGCTATGCCGCTGGTGTTTGTCGAACTGCGCGAAGAAGGTCTGGAGCCGCACCGTGTAAAGGAAGTCCTCGTCGCATCCACTCCCGACCCTGATATCTGGATAGAAACCACTGACACAATCGGCCTCAAGATTGAGGCACTCCGGCAGCATGCCAGCCAATTCCCCGATGGCTGGGATCCCAGCGAAATGGTCCGCAAGTGGGCCTCCGAGAGCGGAGCGCAGGTCGGTGTTTCCTACGCCGAAACCTTCAGGCGGATTATCTTGGTCCGTGAGGACGATAGTTGACGAATCCTTCATCGCTCTGAGTGCGGTGGAGGGCCTCGGAGTTGCAAAGTCAGATTCCTTCTGCTACACTTGGAACCAGTCTTTGATTTCACCTCAGAACGTGCTAAGGGGAGGTCATCATGCCCCAGCAACTTGATTTTCTGGCCTTTGACCTGGGTGCCGAGAGTGGTCGCGCCATGCTCGGCCAATTCGACGGCGAGCGGCTCCAGCTTTCGGAAGTGCACCGGTTTCCCAACGGGCCGGTGCGCTTACCGGACGGCCTGCACTGGGACGTTCTCCGTCTTTGGACAGAGATAAAACGTGGCCTAGCGCGGGCCGTCCGGGAACGCGGCGCCGACTTGGCCAGTGTTGGCCTTGACACGTGGGGCGTGGACTTTGGCCTGCTCGACCGGGACGGTGCGCTGGTCTCGAATCCCTACCACTACCGCGATGGCCGAACCGATGGCATGCTCGAAGAGGCCTTCCGCCGCGTGCCCCGCCAGGAGATATTCGAGCAGACCGGCATTCAGTTTATGCAACTCAATAGCCTCTATCAGTTGCTGGCGATGGTCGTCGGCCGCTCGCCGGCCCTCGACGTTGCCGCCACCTTCTTGACCATGCCCGACCTGTTCAACTACTGGCTTACCGGGCGCAAGGTGTGCGAGTTCAGCATCGCCACCACGACCCAATGTTACGACCCACGCCGGGGTGATTGGGCCATCCCGCTGCTCGAAAAGATGGGCATTCCCCCCCACATCTTCCCTGAGATTGTGCCGTCGGGGACTGTCTTGGGCGAGCTGTCGCCATCGGTGGCTGAGGAGATGGGGTTGGGCAGCCTGCCAGTCATCGCCCCTGCCTGCCACGACACCGGTTGTGCAGTGGCGGCGGTCCCCGCGGAAGGCTCGGATTTTGTGTACATCAGTTCCGGTACGTGGTCGTTGATGGGCGCCGAACTGCCGGAGCCTGTCATCAATGAGCCAAGCCTGGCTTTCAATTTGACCAACGAAGGGGGTGTGGGTGGTACGTTCCGCTTCTTGAAGAACATTACGGGGTTGTGGTTGATACAGGAGTGCCGGCGCACGTGGGCGCGCGCCGCTTCGCTAACAGGTGAAGAACTCTCGTATGACGATTTGACTCACATGGCGGCCCAGGCCGACCCTCTCCAGTCTGTCGTTGACCCCGACTATGGCGAGTTTCTCAAGCCCGGCGACATACCGGCGCGTATGCGTGCCTTTTGTCAGATGACCGAGCAACCAGTTCCGCAGAGCAAAGGGGCGGTCGTTCGTTGTGCGCTGGAGAGTCTGGCGCTCAAGTATCGCTGGGTGCTGGAGCGGCTTGAGAAGATCCTGGGGCGTCGCCTGGAGCCCATCCACATCGTGGGAGGTGGCACGCAGAACGAGTTGCTGAACCAGTTCGCCGCCGACGCTACCGGTCGCCAAGTGATGACTGGTCCTATCGAGGCCACAGCGGCTGGCAACGTCATCGCGCAGATGATGGCGCTGGGGCAACTCGCTTCGCTGGCAGAGGGTCGCGAGGTTGTGCGCAACTCCTTCAATGTAGTCACCTACGAGCCAACCGGTGAGGCCGGGTGGGAAGAGGCCTATGGCCGCCTGCTGACTACAATGGAGCATACCAAATAATGGACGTTCGCTGGGACCCCACCACCTGGTCGGCGGCGACCTGAGCTGGACCGGCCCAGAACAGTTCCGCGATAAGAGCTGCTGGATGGACGACTACGTCCTGGTCCCCTTTGGCTTTGATGGGGTGACGTTGACGACCTTTGAATCGTAGACGGCGGGTGCGGGAAAGGAGATACCCAATGAAGCGAGTCGGATTTATACTCGAGGTGAGAGAGGGCAAGATAGAAGAATACAGAGAACACCACAAAGCCGTGTGGCCTGAAATGCTCGATGCCCTACGGCGAAACGGCTGGCACAACTACTCGCTGTTCATGCGGAAGGGGGTAAGATAAGATAGATGAGCAGTCAGCCCACAGACAAACAGATTCAAGACGCCTACGCAACGTCGAAGGAGCGGTATGCAATGCTCGGCGTGGATACCAACGAGGCGCTAGATATCCTGGCGCAGATTCCCATCAGCCTGCATTGCTGGCAAGGCGACGATGTGGCTGGTTTCGAAACGCCCGATGCCAAACTCGGCGGCGGCCTGGCCGCAGCGGGCAACTACCCCGGCAAGGCCCGCAACGCCGACCAACTGCGTAGCGACTTGGACAAAGCCTATAGCCTGATCCCCGGCACGCATCGGCTAAACCTGCATGCGATCTACGCTGAGACCGGTGGTCGCAAAGTCGAGCGCAACGAACTGCGGCCCAAGCACTTCTCCGCCTGGATTGACTGGGCCAGGGACACAGGACACGGGATGGACTTTAATCCTACGTGTTTCTCGCATCCCTTAGCCGAGAGCGGCTTTACCCTATCCAGCTATGACGAGGGCATCCGCAAGTTCTGGATCGAGCACTGCATTGCCTGCCGCAAGATTGGCGAGCACATCGGGCGCGAACTCGACTTGCCTTGTGTGACCAACATCTGGATTCCCGACGGCTTCAAGGATATCCCTGCTGACCGCAAGATGCCCCGCCTGCTGCTCAAAGATTCTCTGGACAAGATCCTGGCCGAGAAGATTGATCCCAGGCACAACCTCGATTCGGTGGAGTCCAAGCTCTTCGGCCTTGGCTCTGAAAGCTACGTGGTCGGTTCGCACGAGTTCTATCTGGGCTACGCGATCGCCAACAAGACGCTATTGTGCCTGGATAGTGGCCACTTCCACCCCACCGAGGTGATCTCCGACAAACTCTCGTCCATCTTGACGTTCTTGGATGAGGTGCTGTTGCACATCAGCCGGGGTGTGCGCTGGGACAGCGACCACGTGGTCATTTTCTCGGACGAGTTGCAGGCAATCGCGCAGGAGATCGTGCGCGGCGGTTTTCTGCACCGCGTGCACATTGGGCTGGATTACTTTGACGCCAGTATCAACCGCGTAGCGGCGTGGGTCATCGGCGCCCGCAATACGATGCGGGCTCTGCTGTTGGCTCTGCTAGAGCCAATTGACCAACTGCGGGAGTTGGAGGTTTCAGGAGATTACACCCAGCGACTGGCGTTGCTCGAAGAGCTCAAGGGCCTGCCCTTTGGCGCGGTGTGGGACTACTTCTGCTTGCAGCAAGGTGTTCCCGTGGGGGTGGGCTTTATGGATGAAATCCGAGCGTATGAAAAGCAAGTGCTCTCGAAGCGGACTTGGAGAAGCGAGTAGTTGGGGAGAGGAATCCGTGTCCGATGAACTGACCATCTATCGGCGTGCCGATGCGCGACTGCCCGACCGCAACCGGTTCTGGCCCCTGTACGAGGCTGGTTTTGAGAACCTGGGGCGCGATGGCCAACCCATCGAAGTGCCGATGCCCCAGCACAGCCCTGACGAATTGCTGGTGCGCCACGACGCCTGTAGCCTGTGCTTTTCTGACGTCAAGGTCATCCGGGCGGGCGAGGAACATCCCCGCATCTACCGCCGTATGCAAGCCGACCCGGTGGTGCTGGGTCACGAAGTGACTCTCACCGTCGTCGGTGTGGGCGACAATCTGCGCGATCAATACCGCGTAGGCGACCGTTTCATCGTTCAGGCCGACATCTACATAGGCGGCGTGAGCTACGCCTACGGCTACGAGATCCAGGGTGGGCTCTCCCAATACAGCGTGATGACCGGCGGGTACTCGACGGCGATCACGGCAGCTATCTAATCCCCGTGCAACCCAGCACCGGCTATGCCGAGAGTGCCCTCATTGAGCCGTGGACTTGCGTCGTCACTGCCTATCGGCTGGCGTATCGCACCGGGCTGAAGCCGGGCGGCACGACCTGGATCATCGGCACTGCGGCTGCACATAGCGAAAAGCAACCATACACTATCAGCGCGGGCTTCGACGAGACCTCACACCCCGACCGCCTGCTGCTAACCGACGTTCCCCCTGATTTCGCCCGCTGGCTGAAGACGCGGACGGAGGCTTTGGGTGTCGAGGTCATCGAGGTGGACGACGTCACCGCCCCACCTCCTCCCCCCTCCCCTCGCAGGGGAGGGGGCCGACCGCAGACGGTCGGGCGACCGCAGACGGTCAGTTGGGGAGGGGTGGATGACATCATCCTGCTGGGCGCCACCCCCGACCTCATCGAGGCAGTCAGCCCGCGTCTGGCCTCCTTCGGCATCCTGGCCATCATCGCTGACGCGCCGCTCTCGCGCAAGGTTAACGTTGACGTCGGGCGGGTGCATTACGGTCGTTGGCTGTACGTTGGCGGCCCGGGTCCCGACATCGCCCGTGCCTACAGCGACGTGCCCGTTTGCTCCGAACTCGAGCCGGGTGGGCGGGCCTGGTTCGTCGGTGCTGGCGGACCGATGGGACGCATGCACGTCCAGCGCGCTATCGAAACCTCCGATGGCCCAAAAACGATTTTTTGTACGGAACTGAGTGACCGTCGCTTGCGCGTTGTGGAATCTGTCTACAGAACTGATGCCGAGGCCAAAGGCATCGCTTTCACCTGCGTCAGCCGGACGGACGAGGCCGCGTATGATCAGGCATTGGAGACCATTGGCACGCATGGTTTCGACGACATCGTGGTACTGGCGCCGGCTGCCAGCGCCGTTGCTGAGGCGGCGGCCTACGTCGCGCCGGGGGGCGTGATCAACGTCTTCGCTGGCCTGGCACGCGGCACAATGGTCAGCCTTGACCTGAGTGACGTCTATCTCAATGATGTGCGTCTCATCGGGCATTCGGGCTTGACCACCGATGACATGCGGCTGGCACTATGCCTGGTGGAGTCGGATAAGTTGTCGCTCAACCGATTGGTGGCGGCCATCGGCTCGCTCGGCGCTGCCCATGATGGCCTGCAAGCGGTGAGGGATGCAGCCTTCCCCGGCAAAGTGGTCATTTTCCCTCACATCAAGGACCTGCCTCTAACCCCCCTGCCGGACCTGAAAGACAAACTACCGGGCGTCTATGCTAAGCTGAAGGATGGGTGCGAGTGGACCATGGAGGCCGAGGAGGAATTGCTGCGGTTGATGCTGACATAGGAAGCAAGGTGATATGGACGGGATATTGCAGTATCGCATAGCCATTGTCACCGGCGGCGCGCAGGGGCTCGGCGAGGCCATCTGCCACCGACTGGCCCGCGAGGGGGCGCACGTCGTCGTCGCCGACTTGAGCCTGGAGGGAGCAGAGCGCGTTGCCGCCGACATTGTTTCCAAGGCGCAGACCGACCGGCGTGCTGTCTCTGTCCAGGTGAACGTGACGGACGAGGCCCAGGTGGCAGCGATGGTGGATCGCGCTGGCCAGGAGTTTGGACGACTCGACATCCTCGTGTCCAACGCCGGCGTCCTCATCGCCGGGTCGGTGGAAAGTTCCCGGCTGTCAAATGGCAGGCTGTGATCAATGTCAATCTGTTCTGTTACTTCCTGTGCGCCAAACACGCCGCTCGCGTGATGAAGGCGCGGCGGAGCGGCGTTATCACCCTGATCAACTCCAGGTTGGGCAAGAAGGGGAGCTACAAGAACTCCGCCTACGCTGAAGTTCGGCGGCATTGGCCTGACGCAGAGCATCGCGCTGGAACTGGCCGAGTACGGTGTACGCGTTAACGCCGTTTGCCCTGGCAACCTGCTCCACTCGCCGTTGTGGGTAGATTCACTCTACGCCCAGTACGCCCAGAAATGGGGTGTCACCGAAGAGAAAGTGCGCCAGAAGTACATTGACCAGGTACCGATGAAGCGCGGCTGTACCCACGAAGACGTGTGTAACGCCGTCGTCTTTCTGGCGTCAGATCAGGCCAGCTACGTGACCGGGCAGGCCATCAACGTGACCGGCGGTCAGGAGATGGGCTGACAATAGTGCATCATATCTAGGAAGGAGGACGCAGAAAATGGCAAACCCAAAAGGCATAGAAGTGAACTCTCCCAGGAATCGGTTGGTCGGCGATATGCCCAAAATTGGCGTTCGACCCACCATTGATGGGCGGCGAAGAGGGGTGAGAGAGTCCCTGGAAGGTCAAACGATGGCGCTGGCCAAAGCCGTGGCAGAGTTCCTGACCGAGAACCTGCGCCACGCCAATGGCCTGCCGGTCGAGTGCGTCATTGCCGACGGCGGATGCGGAGCATCCGCATGCATTGGTGGGGTGGTCGAGGCCGCCCAGACCGCCGAGAGGTTTGTCAAAGAGGGGGTGGGTGTCTCCCTGACGGTCACGCCCTGCTGGTGCTACGGTGCAGAAACGATGGATATGGACCCCCATATCCCCAAAGCGGTGTGGGGCTTCAACGGCACCGAGCGTCCCGGCGCGGTCTACCTGGCAGCGGTTTTGGCCGGGCACAATCAAAAGGGGCTGCCGGCCTTCAGCATCTACGGGCGTGATGTCCAGGATGCGGGCGACACCTCAATTCCGCCCGACGTACAAGAGAAACTGCTGCAATTTGCCCAGGCGGGTTTGGCAGCGACCAGGATGCGCGGCAAAGCGTACCTGTCAATGGGGGGCGTTTCTATGGGCATTGCCGGATCCATCGTTGATCACGCTCTCTTCGAGAGTTACCTGGGGATGCGGGTGGAAACGGTTGATATGACCGAATTTGTCCGCAGAATAGAGGAAGAAATCTACGATAAGGAGGAGTTTGAGCGAGCCTTGCAGTGGGCCAAAGAGAACTGCAAAGAGGGGAAGGACTACAATCCTCCGGAGATGCAGCGCAGCCGGGCGCAGAAAGACCAGGACTGGGCAATCTCGGTGAAGATGGCCATAATCGCCCGCGACTTGATGGTGGGCAATCGCCGGTTGGCCGATCTGGGCTACGGTGAGGAGGCACTGGGACGCAACGCCATTGCCGCCGGCTTCCAAGGGCAACGCCAGTGGACCGATCATTTCCCCAACGGCGACTTTATGGAAGCCATCCTCAACACGTCCTTCGATTGGAACGGCATTCGCCAGCCCTTCATCGTGGCTACTGAGAATGATGCCCTCAATGGGATTGGCATGCTCTTTGGGCACCTCCTGACTGGGACTGCCCAGGTCTTCGCTGACGTGCGAACCTACTGGAGCCCAGAAGCGATCAAGCGGGTAACCGGTTACGAGCTGAGCGGCATGGCGGCGGCGGGGATTTTGCATCTGATCAACTCCGGCCCCGCTGCACTGGACGGCACAGGCCAGCAGACCGTAGACGGCCAGCCGGCCATAAAGCCCTTCTGGGAGATCACGCCAGAAGAGGTTGAGAAGTGCCTGGAGGCCACGACCTGGCATACTGGCATCGTGGAATACTTCAGGGGTGGGGGATGGTCTACCAGCTTCCTGACGCGCGGGGGTATGCCGGTCACCATGAGCAGGCTCAACCTGGTGCAGGGACTTGGCCCCGTCCTGCAGATCGCGGAGGGGCACACAGCA
>Ga0114922_10006076_pt1 | contig 11099 bp, 8 predicted proteins | sample AartaG_FD_100975 | JGI IMG/M metagenome (GOLD analysis project Ga0114922, IMG submission 100975) | Deep subsurface microbial communities from Aarhus Bay to uncover new lineages of life (NeLLi) - Aarhus_00045 metaG | ecosystem: Environmental > Aquatic > Marine > Oceanic > Sediment | place: Aarhus...
GCCGACGGGGAGGCGGATGCGCCTGCCATCAACGCGTATGTCGTCGTCGAGGTTGGCCCGGGTGCCGAGCTTCGTTACGACCTCGCCATCAACGCTGACGCGGCCGTCGCGGATGAGCTGCTCGCACCTACGACGACCGCCGAAGCCAGCGCGCGCGAGCAGCTTCTGAAGCCGCTCCATGCACCAGCACCCCCAGTGCAAGCGCCACCGCCAGGGCCAGGCCCGCCAACGCCCAGGGCTCGCCGAGGATCGTGGCCCAGAGTGAGCGCGGCACGTCCTCGAGCGCGACGACCGGCACGCGCCGCGTGCCGCCGTCCGGCATCAAGACCTCAAGCTCGCCGACCGTCTCACCGGCACGCACGGGCGCCTCGGTCCACTGACCCAGCAGCCTCGGTTCGGGCGGCCTCTCGCCGCGCGGCAGCACCGCCACCACATCCTCGACCGCGCTCGCCTCGACCTGGTCCACGATTCCGCGGCGCACTCCCACGGTCGCGCGGGTCACGTCCCTGGCGATGAGCGCGACCTTGTAAAAGGACTGAAAGCCGTACTCCAGCAGGCTGCGAGCGTCGGCCCAGGCGTCCTTCGAGTCGAGCACCACGCAGATGAGGCGCCAGCCGTCGCGGTAGGCGCTGGCGGCGAGACATCGGCCGGCCTGACGCGTGTACCCGGTCTTGATGCCATCGCACTGCGACCACGCCGCCAGCAGTTGGTTGCGGTTGCGCAGCGCGCGGCTGTACTCGCGACCGGGCCAGGGCACGACCGCGCTCTGCATACGCACGATGGGGCGGAGTTCGGCGCGCCCCATCACCTGGAGCGCCAGTAGCGCCAGGTCGCGCGCGGTGGAACAGTGCCGGTCATTGTGCAGGCCGGTCGGGTTGGTGAAGTGCGTTCCCTGCATCCCGAGCTGGACGGCGCGCTGGTTCATCAGCGTGACGAACGCCTCCAGCGAGCCGGCCACTGACTCGGCGCAGGCGACGCTGGCATCGTTGGCCGAGTTGAGCAGCACGCCCAGGAGCAGGTGCTCGAGCGTGATCTTCTCGCCGGCGGCGAGGTTCATCGTGGTCTCGCCGACCGCCGCCGCCCGCTTGCTGACGGTGACCTCCCGGCCGAGGTTCCCATGCTCGGCGACCAGCAGGGCGGTCATCATCTTCGTCAGGCTGGCGGGGTAGGCGTGCCTGCCGCCGTTGTGATCGTAGAGGACCTGGCGAGTCTCGGGGTCAATGAGCACGGCCGCGTTGGCGGTCAGAGCCGGAGGCTCGGCCGCGAAGGCGGCCACCGCGCCCGCAACGAGACCGAGCAGCAGCATAGCCCAGGCTACTCGTGAACGGCGGCGGGGGCTCTGCCCCCGCACCCCCGCTGGGGTGCTTGGAGCACCCCAGACCCCGCCGTACTCACGGCACGCAGCGTCGGTGCTGGAGCGTCGCGGCTGGGCTGGCGTGGCCTGGCCCGAAACCGAAGTGCGCGCTCCGCGCGCACTTACCGATTTCGGGCCGCCCGCATCTCCAGCCTCTCGCCACCGCATCATCGCGAGCCATCAGTTGCAGACTGCGCCGATGCTGGCGACCCGCCAAAGCCTCCTCCCAGGCCCCTCAAGACCACTATCGGCTCCTTCCGAACGTGCGCCTCCCGACTTTCATGAAGAGGGCGGGTTGCCCGTGGTGCGCCACCTTCGCTGCAACTTTCTCCCGCGAGCGGACCTACACCTCCGCCGTCGGCAGGAGATGCGGGCGCGAGGGGCGAAGTGGCCGCGTGCCACAGGGGCTCCGAGGATTGCACGCCAGGCCCGGCCCGCGCTGACGGAGGAAGCAATGAGCCGCGAAAGCGAGAGCATCCACCTGTCCGTGGTGATACCCGCCTACAACGAGGCCGGGCGGCTGGATTCCACGCTGGAGCAGGTGATAGCCTACCTGAACGAGCAACCCTACGCCGCCGAGGTGCTGGTGGTGGACGACGGCAGCAGCGACGGTACCGCCGAGCTCGCGGGGGAACTGCTTGAGGGGAGGGCGGCCCACCAGGTGCTGGTGAATGAGGGGAATCGGGGCATGGGGTACTCGGTGCGGCGCGGGATACTGCAGGCGCGCGGAGAGCGCCGCCTGTTCTCGGACGCCGATCTGTCAACACCCATCGAGCACACGGGCGAGCTGCTGGCGGCGCTCGAGAGCGGCGCGGACATCGCCATCGGCTCCCGCGTCATAGAGGGCTCCGACATCGAGGTGCACCAGAGCTTCATCCGCGAGAACGCGGGCAAGACGTTCAGCGTGGTGCAGCGGGCGCTGCTGGGCACCGGCATCAAGGACACCCAGTGCGGCTTTAAGATGTTCACGCGAGGGGCCGCGCAGGCGGTCTTTCCCCACCAGACGCTGGACCGGTGGGCCTTCGACGCGGAGCTGCTCTTCGTGGCGCAACGCCTGGGGCTGGAGATCGCCGAGGTCCCGGTCCGCTGGATCGACTCCCCAGAGACGAAGGTGAGCATGGTCAGCGACGGGCTGAAGATGGTTCTGGACCTGGCGAAGATCCGCTGGCGCCACCGCCGGGTGCGCCCGGACAGCCGCTAGCGCGCGGTACGCAAAGCAGGCGCCGCCACGGTGGCGGCGCCTGTCGCTCAGGGCCTCCCTGCCAGCCTCAGTCGTCCAGCTTCTTCAGGCACAGGAACCAGTCGAGACAGTGGTAGTCCTCGCCGGCGCCCTTGACACGCTCGCTCGCCGTCCCGCAGCTACCCGGGGCCGGGATGATGACCTCGTCCCCCGGCTGCCAGTTGGCGGGCGTGGCGACCTGATGCTCGTCTGCGGTCTGCATCGCCACCAGCAGCCGGTACACCTCCTCCATATTCCGCCCGGTGCTGAGCGGGTAGTAGAGGATCGCGCGGACCTTTGTCTCGGGGTCAATGATGAACACCGCGCGCACGGCGTGAGTGTCATCCTCGCCCGGCTGCACCATCCCGAACTTGTTGGCGACGTCCATCTTCAGGTCGGCGATGACGGGGAAGGTGATCTCCAGGTTCTTGATCCCGTTCCAGTCAATCTTCTCCTTGATGGTGCGCAGCCAAGCGATGTGGCTGTAGTTGCTGTCAATGGACAGCCCGATCAACTGGCAGTTGCGTTCCTTGAACCGGTCGGCCATCGAGCCGAAGGTCATAAACTCGGTGGTGCATACGGGCGTGAAGTCCGCGGGGTGACTGAACAGAATCACCCACTTGCCCTCGTAGTCCTCGGGGAAGCTGATCTCCCCTTGAGTGGTGACAGCCTTGAAGCTCGGCGCCTTGTCCCCGATGAGCGGCAGACGTGGCTCTTGTTGCTCAGACATCGCTAACCCTCCTTGCCCAGCAACGCCCCGACCCGTGGGCTAGGCACGGCTATCGCCATGTTATGTTGCCGGGCTTCTCAGTAATACGACCTGTTAGCTATTATACCATGTCTCGCCCTCGAGCACAACGCCTATGTGCAGAAATGCTAGAGCAGTGGGGTTAGTATCTCAATGGCCTGCTTGATGCCCTCGATCTGCTCCGGGCCGCTTATCTCGCGCTCGATGGTCAGGGCTCCGCGAAAGCCCAGGCTCTTGAGCTTGGGCACCAGCACCGGGAAGTTGACGCGGCCCTCGCCCATCGGCGCCTCCTTGCCCAGGCTGCCGCCCTCGGTCGGATAGTGGCCGTCCTTGGCGTGCACGCCGCGCACGTGCCGCCCGAAAGTGTCCAGCGCGTCCACCGGGTTCGCCTTGCCGTACATCAGCAGGTTCGCCGGGTCCAGGTTGATGGCCAGGTTGCCGGTGCCGACGTCTTCGATGGTGCGCAGGAGCGTGATCGGGGTCTCCTGGCCGGTCTCGAACCAGAACTCGACGCCGGCGGCCTGACAGGCCCTGCCCACCTGCTTGAGCGCGACGATGGTGCCCGCGTAGAGCGGATCGCCCGGATACTCGGGAATGAACCCGCAGTGCGTGGTGATGGACTGCACGCCGATCTCTCCCGCGACGCGCGCGGCCTGCTCCAGCGCCTGCACCCTCAGCGCCCGCCAGTCCGGCGGCACCAGGCCGATGGTCACCGGGCCCTCGATGAAGTCCCAGACCGCCATCCCCGGCAGCGCCGCCCACAACGTCGTGACCTCTACGCCGTGATCGTCGGCGATCTTGCGCAACAGCTTGCCGTCCTCCACGGTGCTGCCCGCCGGCCAACCGACCTGGCAGGTGGGCAGGCCGAGGTCGGCCACCTTCTTGATGGCGCCCTCGGGATCGTCGCGTAGATGCACCATCACGCCTAGCTTCAGCTTCTCGTCTGCCATCTCTGACCTCCGAGTTCCGACATCCGACATCCGACTACCGACTGACGGCTAACGGCCAACGGCTAACGGCCAACGGCCAACGACCCCCGCAGGCGGGAGCGGGCTCACTGCGCCTGTGCGTTCGTCCAGAGGGGCGGCTGCCAGCCGGGCGGCTTCGTGCCCCAGCTCTCTCGAGGAGGTACGCGGTGAAGAGGCACGTAGACCGCCTGGCTCGTGCCTATCTGCTCGACCAGCTCCGGGCGGCCCTCGCAGCAGACATCGAAGCGGTGCGGGCCCACGATGGCGCCGCCGGTGTCCTCGACTATCAGAACCGTGTTCGCCGGCGAGCCCATCCAGATGACGCTGCCCGGGCCCCAGAAGGCCGGGTCGGCGGCGCAGATGCCCCACCTGATCGGGCTGCCCCAGCGCGTCACGGTGCCGCCGCAGTCGGCGCACTCAGACGAATACCCGGTGATAGTGCATGCCAGCGGGCCCTTGGCAAGCGCGTTGACCAGCATGGGGAGCTTCCAGGGCGGCTGAGGTCCTGCCTGGTGGCTGAGGATACTGTGAATGACCGGCTCCAAGGGGTGGTTGGCAACCCGCGCCTCGGGCCAGGGGAGCGATGGATGCGCGGCGGCGAGGCGGTCTATGAGATCGGCGGCCGCCACGGCCGCACAGAGGGCGGCGGCGAGAATCAGCGCCGCTAGACAGACGGTGCGACCAGTACGTCGCAGGGCGGGCTTCGTGGCTATCATGGTGGTCTCAGCGCAGAGAGGGTAGCACAAGGAGGGGTTCTTTTCAAGGGGAGAGAGACCACCGGCCCTCCTGTGAACGGTGAGGAGCGCCCCCTGGGAGGGCTATCAGATCATCCGGGCCTCGGGTCCGGATACCAGGGCAAGGCGGGCTCCACAAACAGTTCCTTGCCGTAGGCCTCAGCCGTCTCCCTCGTCACGTGGCAGAGATCGAATAGAGCGAAGCCATTCAATCCACACGTGTCCCGAAATGCCTCATACATAGGAATGAGCACTCTGGGACGCCTGCATCCCATCGTGTTGGCCGGCGCGTGGAAGCCGTCACCGGTGAACTCATTCTTCCTTGGGATCGGCACGTAGGTCTCGGTGGGCTCCCCGGGGGGAGGGATGCTGCGTATGTAAAAGCCGAATGCAGGCCAGACGCACTCGGGACGCTCCACCATCCTCGCGATCCTGGACCAGGATCTGACCGCATCATCGGGACTACCGCCATAGCAACAGATCTCAAACCAGTCAATCCAGCCGTTGTTGAGCCATACGTCAGGTCTGCGCCCCTGGAAGCTCGGACTTCCCGGCTCATCGTGTCCCCAGTGCGAGAGCTTGATGCCGGGACGAACGGCATCCAACCCCTCGCGGATGCCCTTGACGAGGGCAGATACAGCATCCTCTTGCCACTGGATGTAGGCTTCGGTGTAAGGCGGCTTTGCGTCTTCGAGCAGGTCGCGACCGGTCGCCTGGCGGTACTCGCGCCGGCACTTCTCGCAGTAGCACCTCTCGGCAATCCGCGTGAAGTCCAGCTTGATGCCGTCAATGTCGTAGCGCCTGGCCACGTCAACGATGAAGCCGATGAAGTACTGGCGGTACTCCGATCGGTGCAGGTCAATGATCTTGGTTGACCTCTCGCCATCCGGGCCTTCGACGCCCCACTCAGGATGTGTCTCCAGGGCCCTGGGCCCCATGTATCCGCTGCCCCCGTAGGCGCAGTTCACGGCCGAATGCACCTCGATGCCCGCAGCATGTGCTTGCTCGAGCAGGTAGGCGAAGACGTCGGGCCCCTCCCATATGCTGTCGAGCGTGACCATCTTCTCGGTGCGCACGTGCGCTCTGCCGTTGAAGTAGATGCCGCCCCCGAAGATGTTGGCGCCGATCATCCGGGTGGCTTTCAGGGCCTGGTCGGCATTCTCCAGGGACTGCCACCACTTGAAATACTGCCCGTGGCCCCAGAGGAACCGCGATTCCCTCAGTTGCCCGTCTGCCGTGCGCTCGTCCTTGCGCCGCTCCGCGTTCTCCCAGACGTGCAGCGGGACCGGCTCGGCCTCGTCCCTCAGCACCACCTTCTCAATCTGCTCCTCACGGGTCACGCCATCTGGTCCAAGAACCCAGACGCTGGCCTTCACCGTGATGCGCTTCTTGTCGTAGAACTCGGGCGGGTAGGTGCCGAAGAACTTGAATCTGTAGTTGACGCTGCCCTTTTCGTAGATCCCTCCCCTGGGCTCCAGCGGGACCACACAGGTTTCGTGATCGCCGCCGCCTGAGACGTAGGCCGTGACCTCCGCTCCCGGCACATCGAAGGTCTCACCAGCCGCGTCTGTGAGCGTAACGACAACGCCAACATATCCCTCTCTCTCCCAGTCACTGGCAACTTCGGTAATGGCGATCTCGTACTTCTTCAGGTCCGCCACGGTGAACCAGGCGTCAGGCCCCACCGCTCCCCCGAGACTGTGCTGCCTGATCACCTTCAGGTGCTCGCCGGTCTCGGCGTGGTACACCTGCATGCCGAGGGAGTCCACCACATAGGCTCCTTTTGCGAAGGGCGCGCCGGTATAGCTGCGCCAACTGATGATGGGCATGTTCAGAGAGAAGGCGGCCTCTTTCCGCAGGTCCCAGGTTCCCCCCGTATAGAAAACCGTTATCTTCCCGTTGCTGGTGTTCTCGCATTTCCAGAAGGCTGACCCCGAGTTGCTGCGCAGGATGACATCGGCCGGCTGCAGGACTTCGTAGACGACGTGGAGCCCTCCCTGGAACTTGCTCTCGTCCTCGGGGTAGTGGAAGACGTCCGCGCTCGCAAACAGGTCGTAAGGCAGCAAGCTGGCGCTCTCCGATTGTCCTTCAACAGCGGGAATATCGAAGGCGCGACGCTCTCGTTCGGCCGCAGGCCAACTGTCGGGGGCAATCTCTCTCAAGCGCTCGGCCGAGCGCGCGGCCGGTGAGGCGTCTTCCCACCACGGCTCGATCTCCCTCGCGGTAGAGGCCTCCGCGGCGTCGCAGACGTTCTGCGGGGCGAACAACACACACGTCAACATCGCCATGGCGACTGTTCTCGCCAGTTTCAGACTGCCCGGTCTCATATTGAGTCCCCCTCGCGCGGAAGCGTGCGACCAGAAGTGGTTTCAAAACCCCGGCGGACGGCATTGGCGGGCTGGAAGCCCGCCCTACGGGTACTCTTGAAACGGGCTCTAGCGGAAGTAGGGGACGGCAGGCTCGGAGTTGATGTCCGTCTTGAGCATCTCGATGATCTCGTCGCTCAGGTGGCCGTGGACGAAGAGGCAATAACCGTGAATGCCCATGCCGCGCACGAGCTCTATCTGCTCCCTGACCAGCTCTGGCGGGCGGCTGGTGGTCTCCGCACCGCTGCGCATATACAGCGACAGGCCCGTGACCAACTGGTCATCGTCATCGAGCGCGTTGAGGAACTGCTTCTCGTTATCGCGCACCACCAGCGTCTGCATCTGGTAGTCCATCGGGATGACCAGGTCAATCCAGCCCTGGCGCGCCCACTCGGCCGGGTCCTGGCCCTGGGCGGCGCCGCTCGCCAGGTTCGAGAACACCGCCGCCGACAGCTTCGCGCCGGGCCTGACCTCCCTGACGCCCGCAGCGACGCGCTCCACGATCTCGCCGACGGCCTGGCGCTGCCAGGCGATCCACTCCTCATCGGTCGCGTCAGTCAGCGGCTTGCCGAACTGCGCCTGGAACTCGGCTCTGCACTTGTCGCAGTAGCATTGGCCCATGGTGCGGATGTAATCGTGATGGATGCCATCCACCTCATAGTCGCGCGCGACGCCCACCATCAGGTCTACGATGAAGTCCCGATACTCGGGCCGGTGCACATCCGCGCCCAGCTTCCTGACCTCACCGTCCTGATCAATCATGTCCACGTTGGCATCGCGGTTCTCCTCAAACCACTTTCGGAATCCTGAGTCGCGGTAGGTCACGCAGAACCAGGGATGCACCTCCAGGCCGGCCTGGTGCGCCTTCTCGATGAGGTATGCCACCGGGTCGAGGCCCTCCTCGACGCCCTCAGCCATCGGGAAGAGGTCGCTCCGGGCCACGAAGGTGGAACGCACGAAGATGTCGGGGATGAGCACGTTCAGCCCGGCCTCTTTCGCGTGCGCCACGAGGGTCTCGACGCCCTCCCGGGTCATTATGTCCTTGGGGCCGATCCAGAGGGCGCGCGTCTCGCGGATCATACCCTCGGCGTTGCGCGGCAGTTCATAGCCCTGCTCGGCGATCTGCATCTCCTCGGCGGTCACCCGGCCAGTGCCCTTCGCGAAGGTCCCGGTCACCTCGCGCGTGACGGGGCCATCGGGGGTCATGGCGCTGACCGTCGCCCGCGCCGTCACCTGCTCGGCGACGGCACCGTCCGGTAGCTGGGCCGCGGACCAGCCGGTGGGAATGTGCAGGTAGTCCATGTTCGGGGTCAGCTCCGCTTGCCAGCCTTGCGCCTCGATGGTGGCGGGGCAGTTGAGCACTGGGAACTGCTCGCGGTCGGCGTCGGTGACAGTCAGCTTCACGTGGATCGGCCCGCCGGGCTCCCAGGTGGACTGCACCTCGGAGAACTCCAGCGTGAACTCGCTCAGGTTCGCAAGCGTGAAGGTGAGCCGTTCCAGCAGCTGCCGCCGGACGAAGAAGGCGGGGGGCTGCACCACGTCCAGCCACTGACCGTCGGGCTGGTCAATCAGGAAGTAGTAGCGCCCGCGTATGCCCGCCAACCCCTTGCTCAGGAGCACTCCCCTCTGCGTGTCCGACCACGCCCGGTCCGCGGTGGCCGTCGCCTCTCCCTCCGTCGAGAGGTCTATCTGCTCGAGCGTGTGTATCCCAGACATGCTCTCGTTGCCATAGTTGTACACGCGCCAATACTCGCTGCCCAGCTTGGAGTTGAGCAGCACCGGGGCGGTCTCCAGGACGTTGTACTTGATGCTCAGGCGCAGGGGGATCTCCTGGCGCGCACCCTCCGCCGGCTCGGGCGCGGCCAGGTGCACCAACTGATCCGCGAGCGACATGTCGAGGAACTCGACCTTGCCGCCGCCTTCATAGCGGGGGCGGCCCTCGACGCCCTGGCCCTTCACCTCCAGCACGGCGTCTCCGTCCTGCGCCAGACACACACCGGCGCACAGCGCCAACATCGCGACTGGCAGTGCTCGACTCATCTTCGTCACTCCTCGCCGGGGAAATAGGTGACTGTCCCTCATTTTCCGGTCCTCCTGAGACTGCTGGTTATCTCCTCAGCACCGTGCTCCCTTAGGGTGCGTTTGGCGGCATTGCGCGCTTCCTCCGCGTTGTCACTATCCATCGTGAACATGATATAGAGTGAATACAGAGCCCTAGACTCGGCGGCCGGCACCTCGTCAACGGCTGGCGATTGGGGCTGGCCTCGCGTCCGGAGTGTCTCCTCTCGGTATTCCCACAGCCTGTCGTACTGCTTGGCCTCTTCCCGGACCAGCGGACGAAGTTTCGCGCAGAGCTCCTGGATCATCTTTTCCCGTTCAGAAGAGCCGTCGTCAGCCTCGAGCACGGAGTTCCCCCACCAGCACGCACCAGTGAGCTGCCCTCCCACCCAGCAGGCCCATTCGCCCAGGTAGGCGCGTTGGTCCCATTCGAGCAAGCGCTCGGGACCAGCGAGACCAATCTCCTCATAATACGTGACATCCGGGCGCCCGGCCGTCTTCTTTGCGGCAGCCTGACTCCGTGCAAAGAACTGCGCGTGCTGGCGGCCAGTCCAGGTCCGCACGCGCCGCTTCGTTTCGGCTGGCGACCACTCCTGACGATGGGCCTTGCGGACCCATATCGTGGGGTTCTCATCTCCTAGCAGGTCCGTATCACCTGTCAGGTCTTCCCACTGGTCCTCCCCGCGCCGGAACTCGGTGGCCACTATCTGGTAGAGGACGACGGGGATACTTGGGTCGAGATCTTCGAGCTCGAAGTACCGATGTAGGTCCTCCCGGTTGCGGAGTTCGTCGTAGGTGATCCCCGTCCGCTCATGGAAGGGCTTCACGCCCTCTTGGTGCCCCAGTTCGTCCCTGAGCTGAGCGAGCACCTGTCCCTGCCTCCAGCGGCACGCATGGCCGCCGTCTCCCTCTAGGTCCCTGAAGGCGCGCATGGCCTCGGCGATCCTGTCCTCAGCCACTGCAATCACTCCTCGAGAAGCACGAAATGCGCACATACCGGACTGCGTCCGCCGCTGGTCCGACGTCAGCACCCGGATGTCGGTTATCGGAAGTAGGGCACCGCCGGCTCCTGGTTGACCTCGGTCTCGAGCATCTCAAGCTGCTCGTCGCTCATAATGCCGAAGCGGAACAGGCTGTAGCCGTGAATGCCCATGCTGCGGATGAGCTGGACCTGCTCGGCGACCAGCTCCGCAGGCCGTGACAGTGCCTCCGATCCGCTGCGCATATACAGCGAGAGGCCCGTGACCAGCCTGTCGGCGTCGTCCATGGCCTCGAGCCATGTACGCTCGCTGCTGCGCAGCTCCAGCGTCTGCACCTTGTAGTCCATGGGCATGACCATGTCAATCCAGCCCTGGCGCGCCCAGGCCTGCGCGTCCTGGCCCTGACCGGCGCCGCCGCTCATGTTGGAGAACACCGCCGCGGACATGATGGCGTTGGGCCGGACCTCACGCACGCCCTCGGCGGTGCGCCGCACCACGTCCGCGATGGCCTCCTTCTGCCAGGCGCCCCAATCCTCATCGGTGGCCTCGGCCAGGGGCTTGCCGAACTGCTCGGCGAACTCGGCCTTGCACTTGTCGCAGTAACAGCGGCCCATGGTGCGGATGTAGTCGAGGTGGATCCCGTCCACCTCGTAGTCGCGGGCGACGCCGACC
>Ga0114922_10006077_pt1 | contig 11099 bp, 11 predicted proteins | sample AartaG_FD_100975 | JGI IMG/M metagenome (GOLD analysis project Ga0114922, IMG submission 100975) | Deep subsurface microbial communities from Aarhus Bay to uncover new lineages of life (NeLLi) - Aarhus_00045 metaG | ecosystem: Environmental > Aquatic > Marine > Oceanic > Sediment | place...
CTGACATTGAACAAAGAAAGTAAGGTTATAAAAAAACATGTGAAAGTTGAAAAAGAGACATGGATTGATTATGAGTGGGGTGAAAGCAAAAAATCTGAATAACAAGATGATAACATGTTTAAGAAAATCAGATCAATAATAACAGATGTTTATAATTATTAAATATAAGGCTTGTACACACAAATGTGCACACGAAAACGAATAGACGTTAGATTGCCTCAACAGAAAATTAAATTAATTAGGGATTATTGCCTACAAACAGAGCAGACGTTTACGTCATATTTAGAATGTGCATTAGATTTTCAAATGCGTAGAGATAAAATAAATGAACAAACAAGATGTATAAATACATGGGGTGATGATATAGAACAAATGCCCCTTAATCCAGAACATGAGGAGGTAGAAAATGAATAATTTTAAAAGAGTTTCTGCAAAGAATTTGTTTAATGTTTTATTAATAATTGCTATTCTTTTTGTTATGTTGCTACTTCTTTTCAGACGAGTAAAGGCAGAGGAAACAAGCTACAATATTGAAAATGGGAAAGATTACATATTGACCATCATTGACACAGAAAATATAAAATCAGAAGTAGAATATATTCTATACAAATGGACGCAACCAACTGGGCTGATATTGATTGCTTTAGAGGATTCGACCTATATTGAAAAAGCATTACTTGATACACGTTTTTATGTTACGGCCAGGTATAAAAACAGAACTGCTCAATCTGCACCAAGCGATACAGCTTGGGTTAAAGTTTATGGAGAAGGCGATGTTTCTCCATCTTTACCGCCCTCGGATACAACCATTATTACTGAAGGTTTACTGTTCGCCGAATATCGCATTATGGATATTAGAAATAGTGTGGACGGTTGGCATAGTGGAATAGATGGGCAGGGATGGTTAGCACAAGGATCAAGTATAAGTATTATGTTGTTGAATACTATCACAAGCCCATATCGAATTACGGTTAGTTCCACTGGTCGCTTGCAAGTTTATTTCGGGGGACAATGTGATACATTGCAAACGTTTAATCCAGAATCGATTGATTTTAATTCGGGTGGTGGGGACAAGGAATTAATCATAACTGCTTTGGGAAATACAGAGTTTAAATATGCTATCCCAGGAGAAAAAACAGTAAGGATAGAGGCAATCCCAAAAGCAGTAAACATATTAATCGACAAGGAATAAATTATGGAAATGATACGATATACAAAAAAGCAAATTGATAAAAATCTCCTTGCTTATTTGGCCATATCAAATGTTGAAGAATGGCTTGGTACGATTGATAGAAAAATGGAAGGTGCAAAAAATGAGATTGGTAAAGCAATAAGCTATATTTGGAACAATCAAGATGAAGATGCTGTAGCTCATTTGGTAAGAGCAAAAGAGTTTTTAAAATGATTGCAAGGGGAAGAAGATTCAAAAGAATTGATCATCTGAAAAAAGCTCAAAAAGAGCAAAGGAAAAGATTTTTTGTTGATGTAATAAGAGAGGGATTAAAAACAAACGAAATTATGAAGAGATTTAAGTCTACCAATCTGGTAGGTGGGGATAAACATCAATTACAATCATGGATCAAGTTTTATAGAAATGAAATCAAGGAAGGGAATGTAAAATGAGGTAGAAAGTTTGGAATATACCAAAAACTGATTTTAAAAAATTCTTGACATATCAAAACTTAATTACTATATTGTGGAGTAGAATGGTTTCATGTAAGGTGAATTATGTCTGCTTCTTCGGAAAAAAGCAAACCTAAGAAAAAAAAGAAAAATTTATTTAAATTGGGTATAACTTCTACTGGTAGGCCGCCTAAATATAAAACCCCCGAAAAATTAATTAAAAAAATAGAGCAATATTTTAATCAGCTTAATAAAGATGAATCTATGACTATTACTGGGCTGTGTCTTTACTGTGGTTTTGAGTCAAGACAATCTTTTTATGATTATGAAAAGAAGAAAGAATTTTCTTACACTATAAAAAGATCGAAAATGATTATTGCAAGCCATTATGAGAACAATCTAAATGGTCGATATGCGGCGGGTGCTATCTTTGCATTAAAGAATTTTGGATGGACAGATAAGCAGGAAATTGAGCATAAATTTGAAGATGGGGTAGTAATTATTGGATGTTCCGCAAGAAATAAAAATTGATTTATGCGAAGAGCAATATGCTTTTGCAGTAGACCCGTGGAAGTACGGGGGCTTCTTTGGGGAGTATGGAAACGGCAAAACATTAGCTGCTATAATACTTGCGAATCGATTGAGTAAGATTTCTAAAAATGTAGGGATGGTTTTGCGAAAGACTTGGGGTGATAATAGAGATACGACTCTGAAACAGTTCCACGATTTTTTACCTTCCTGGGAGCAGTATTATAGATCGAGTGAACACGTACATAAGTTACCTAATGGGTCTACTATTTATTGGCGTGGAATGGATCGAGTTGGTAGAGTTTTGCAGTTAAATAATTATAATCTGGGATGGTTTTGGATTGAACAGATGGAGGAAATGTGGAGTGCTGAGGTTTGGAACACTTTAGAGGGTCGGTTGAAATTAACTAATATTGAGCTAAAAGGATTCGGGACTGCTAATCCAGCGGGTCATAATTGGTGCTGGCAAAAGTTTATTTCACCGCAGAGCAATTCTATTTACAGATATTTTCAGCCCCTGCCTCGATGGAATAAAGCGAATCTGCCTGAGAATTATTATGAAGAAAAAGAAAAGAACTGGCCGCCTCAAATGGTGGCGAGGTTTTTAAATGGGAAGCATGAAGGATATGAAGGATTGCTCTACTCAAACTTTAATAGAAGAGTCCATATCCATTCGTATTCAAAAGATAATTTACAACAAGTACAGACGGAACTTTGCCGTCCTGGGACTTATTGGGAGTTTCAAGATTACGGTCTTTCTGATGCCAACGCTATGGTCTGGTTGTGGGGATGGATGGGATCAGATGGAATATTAAGGATCATCGATGAGTTTTACAAGAAAGGATGTAAGCCGGATGAGGCCGGACAGGCCGTAAAGGCTACCCGTGCTAAGTGGGGAATAGAGGGTCTGATAAAAAAGACTATTGCCTGTCCCAGAGCTTTTCAGCATGAAAAAGATGGGACGACCCCGGCTGATTATTTCAAGTCCGAATATGGCATAATCTTATCACAGAATCCGGTTCAATTTGAAGTCAGGTACCCGCTTGCTTACCAGAAATTGGATGATGAAAAAATCGAGATATCAGAGAATTGCCCGAATCTGATTGCTGAGATGGAGTCTCTTACGTGGGAGAATTTGAAGAGCGCAGACGATCATGCAGTGGAAGCTTTTGAAAGGGGAGTCGCAAGAGTCTTTAAGCCAGTAGGCGATATCACTATGAGAAAAACGGTTGATATTGAGAGGCATAGAAAGCGGAGCGAGTCATTTGAAACCGCTGGATTGATGCAGGAGGATTTTTGAAGATATTTGATAATTATATCGATAAGCTCGTCCAACGAAATCTCGCTGAACAGAGAAGATCATCTAAAGCGAAAGGCGAGGTCGGGACGGCCAATTTCGGTGGATTTATTCAAGGCGAGGAATTCAATGCTGAATGGAAAGATATCAAAGCTGTTGAGAATGCTGATAAAATGAGACGTACTGATGCTCAGGTTAATGCTTCATTACTGGCCGTTGAGTTGCCTATATTATCTTCTACATCTCGGATAGAGCCAGCGTCTCAGGACAATATCGATTTGAAGATTGCAGAGTTTATCAATGTTAATTTATTCATGAATAGGAATTTTACTTGGAATTATTTGTTGAGACATATCCTCAAGTATTTGCAGTTTGGGGCTTATGTATTCGAGAAAGTTTATGAGGTTGTTGACAGTCAGATTTATATTAAAAACATATCACCGAGACTACCTAAAACGATAAGGAGATGGAATCAGAATGATGATGGGACTCTGAAAGAAGTCGAACAGTTCGCTACAAGGCCTGATGGTAGTTATGGTACATTTACAATCCCTAATAAATTTCTTGTATTGTTTACGAATAATCAAGAAGGCTGGAATTGGACGGGTACTTCGATTCTCAGGAATGCTTACCGGAACTGGAAAATAAAAGATACATTGATCCGTATAGATGCAATGAGACATGAAAGGCAGGGTCTGGGGATTCCTATATTTACACCCCCGGAGGATGCGAAAACAGAGGATATTGAAGCTTGTGAAAAAGTTGGTGAGACATTAAGATCACATGAAAAATCATATATTATTAAGCCTCATGGCTGGGATGTTGAATTTGCTGATTTAAAAGTATCATCATTAACCGATATTATACCATCGATTAAATTCCATAATACAGAAATCAGTTCAAATATTTTGGCTCAATTTATGGATGTAGGTAAAACTGATTTTGGTTCACGTGCATCTATCCATGAATTAAAAGAGAATTTTTTCTTGTCTTTACAATCTACGGCGAATTATATCGAGGATATTTTTAATGAGGGTATGGAAGGCCGTTTACTGATCAAAGAGCTTGTGAGTTTTAATTTCCCGAATGTCGATCAATACCCGAAATTAAAATTTTCAAAGATTGCTAACATTGATTATGAGAAGGTGAGTATCTATTTAAAGAATCTGGCTGACAGTGGATTTGTATGTCCGAGGCTGGAGGATGAGGTTCATATACGAGAGGAATTTGATTTACCGGAGGTTGAGGAAAAGAAAGAAAAGCCAAAAGAGACTAAGCCGGAAGTTAATACTCATGAACATAGTTATAAGAAGATGTCTGAACGATACTGGCGGACTCTCACATCATTAGAAAATAAGATCGGGTTAAAAGAGATTGATAATAGTATGCGTGATTTTGAGGCAGAGTTGATCGAGGTTGTTGAGAAGCATAGAAATTTTATGACTAAGGAATTGGCCAGGGAGGGAATCAGGCTGTTGAATAGGAGGCTCTCTTTAAAAGCTTTTACCAAAAAGACTATCGAGATTAAGATATCTGGCAAGGCTCGGATGGCAAGGGAGATTTCAGGCAAATTGAAAGACATTTATCAATATGGCCGTGATACTGTCAAGAGTGAATTGAAAAAGATTACGAAATTGCAGGAGCCGGGCGTGCCGATTATTGAGGATGAGCAGGAGAGTAAAAAGGCCGCTGTACCCTGGGCTGAGTTATCGGTTGCTTCGTTGACTACTATTTTACATAACGAATGGCGTAAGGAATTGATGAGACAGAAAAGTCTGGGGTTTGTGAATAGTGATTTATTAACTGATAGTATGGAGGCTTTAAAGAATACAGTTTTTAAAAGGGAGATGATCGAGAAGGCAAGGGGGATGTTTGGCATAGGTCGATCTGCGGAGGCTATGAAGCAGGACGTTAAGAAAGTTATCCGATCTGAGATTATGGATGATAAGATATGCAGAGCTTGTCGTCCTATTGATGGTAATGAATTTACTACTGATGATCCGCTTTGGTCAAAGGTCGCAGGGGGTCCTTACCGGAATTGTGAGGGTGGGGATGCGTGTCGAGGTATTAATATTTTTGTGGAGTGAGTGATGCCGCTACCCAAACCAAACCCAAATGAGAAAGAAAGCGATTTTATCAATCGGTGCATGAGTAATGATTTGATGAAATCTGAATATGCCGACATTGAACAAAGGTCGGCTGTATGTTATAGTCAATGGAGGCGAAAAGAGAAAATGAATGAGCCAAGAATGATTATTGCTTTAAGTGAAGTTGATCTTAGTGAAATTACTTTTATTTATTCGGGGAGTTTTGATCATTATAGATACGGCAAATTTAAGATCACGGAAAAAGATATTGATAATGGTATTAATAATTTCAATAATGGGATTGGGGCTCGAAAAGATGATAAAGGTAACAATGTGCTTGTTGGTAATTATGATCACCCAACCGGCGCCAATACTGATCCTGAACAAAATAAAAACAGTGGTATATTGAAAAAGGTATTTAAAAAGGATGGTGTTGTAAAAGCTATTGTGGAATGGACTGATAAAGCAAAAGAGTATATAAAGAAAAAAGAATTTTTATGGATCTCCCCAGAGTTTAAGGAGGATTGGAAAGATGAGAATGGTAAGATGAGGGGATTTACATTTTTGGGGTTTGCGTTGACTAATTACCCCTTTTTAAAAAAGAACCAATTAGCTCTTGCTCTCACTGAGGATAGCCGGGTCATATTTCAGGAACAGACTTTCGAATGTGAATGTATAAAATGCGGATGGAAGGTTACTTCTAAAGAGCATTGTAATGATATAAAATGCGATAAATGCGGGGGTCAAATGAGAAGAGTTGAAAGGCCTGGGCCGGGACAGGCTAAAGATTTTGTTAAATGGACTACTGCATTTATTAATGATTTACCCGATTCAAGTTTTGCGTTTATCAAGTCAGGGGGCGAGAAAGATGAAGGGGGGGGAACCAAGCCTCGTACATTGAGATTCTTACCATATAAAGACGCGAGCGAGAAAGTGGATTTACCTCATTTAAGGAATGCGCTTGCAAGTTTGAATCAAACCAAATTAACGCCGGAAGAGAAATCAAAAGCGAAAAAAGTTTTGATAACTGCGGCTCGAAAAGCCGGGATCGGTGATTATTCAGAAATGGAGGTACAGATCATGGATGAGAAAAAATTGAGAGAAATCCTCAAACTTAAAGAGGATGATGATATCGAAAAAGCTGTCCAGACTTTATCGGATGAGCATAGTACGGTCAAAAAGAGTAAAGAGGAATCCGATACCAAATTGAAAGAGGCTACCGAGAAGATCAAGTCTCTTGAAACAGATAATAAAAAGCTCAAAGATGGATCGGATGGAACTCATACTTTGACCGATGAGGAATTCGAGAATATGGGGAAAAATGAGAAAAGACTTCTCGAAATTGAAAAAGATCGTGCAAAAGAAAAAGCCGAATATCTGGTTGATAATCTTATAAAAGAAGGTAAAATACTTCCCGCACAAAGAGAAAGTACTATCGGTATGGTGCTACGTGATCGGGATGGTTTTGAGAAATGGGCGAAAGATGCCAAACCAGTGATCGGTTTTGAGGAACAAGGTTCGGGTGGAACAGGTGGAGAGGGCGAAGATCCTTCGAATATTTATAACGATGCTATTAATGAGAAAGCTACGGAAAAGGCAATCAGTTTTGATGATGCGAAGGCTCTCGTTGACAAAGAAAATCCAGAACTACTCAAAGCCTATCAGGAATCAAGAATGGGCGAAGAATAGTCTGGTTTAATTATTAATTAAAGGGAGGCTACTCATGGGAGTACCAAAATCTACTTATGGACAGGATGCCTCTTTTGCCGTGACGAGTGATTTATCAGGTAGCCAGTTTCTGGGTGTGAAGGTTAGCTCTGGTGTTTTGACTACTACCCATACAAAAGGGAATGCCATTATTGGTATTCTTCAGGATAAGCCTAAGGGCAATGTTGATCCTGATGTTGGGCGAGTTCGTGGTTTTGGATTTACCAGAGTAAAACTCGGTGGTGCTGTTTCAGAAATGGATCAGCTTGTAGTTGACACTGATGGTTATATAATCACAGATGACACAGCAAATCAGTTTGTTATCGGTATCGCTTTAGAGGATGGCGATGACAATGATATTATAGGGTGCTTACTTACTATGTCACCCACTTTGACCGCATAGGGTCAGGAGGATTATTATGTCTTTATCACGTGTGAAAATGAGACAAGTCGATCCCTACCTGACTACGCTAATGGTTGCTTATGCAAACAGGCCGGATACTTTTATTGCAAATCAAGTATTGCCATTTTTGAATACCGGCGGCAAACGGTCAGGGAGATATCGCAAATTTACAAAAGAAAATTTCAGAAATTATGAAGATAAACGAGCACCTTCAACAATGGGCAACAAGATTGAATTCGATCTCGATACCGATGGTACATTCAAGTTGACAGATCGGAGTTTGTGGGATGGTATCGATGATACGATCCGCCAGGAATTCATGGGAGAGTTGCCAGTTGAAGAAATTACATCTCGCTTTCTGGTTGATTCCCGGATGGTTGCAAGAGAAAAGAGGGTTGCGAATTTAGTTCAAAGCGGGACATATTTAACAAATTATTCTGCTCTTACTTCAAATGATCGATGGGATGTTTATACATCCAGCTCATCGAATCCCAAAGAAGATATTAAAACCATGAGGCAGTCAATTTGGGCTGCTACCGCAACGAAAATGAATACGATTATCATGGGATATCAGGTATTTGATGCACTTCAACTTCATCCATTGATTTTGGAAAGTGTTAAATATGTAATGGCTACCACGAACAAGAATATGACTGCGGAACTTCTCGCATCTTATTTTGGTGTTGAAAAGGTTCTTGTCGGTTATCCTTTAGTTATCACAACCGATGAAGGTCAGTCTATTACTCTGGCGGCTATTTGGGGAAAGAATGTAATTGGTGCTCATATTGAACCGAAGCCTACTAACATGACACGGACTCTGGGTTTTACTCCGACTACGAAAAAGGGCGGAGCAGGGCATGAAATGCTCAGCTATTATGATAATGATCGAGAAAGCCAGATCATTAAAATTCGTGCCGATGAGAGTGAAGAGCTTGTGGATGTTGAATGTGCTTATTTGTTCAATACGGTTATATCTTAATATTTGCCCCTAAGATGGATCTGTGGGGTTGGTTTTGGGGTTTGTACCAGCCCCACATGATTTAATATTTAAGGGATTATAATTGTCATTGTCGAGAGTTATGATCAAACAGGAGGATGAACCGATGAAATATCAAGTACTGGGACATATTCAGCACAACAGGAAACATATAGAAAGTGGAGTTGTTGATTTGTCCAGGCCAGAGTCTGAGCTTGTGAAGATGGGTATTTTAAAACCTGTCAAAGACTCTGCGAATAAGACTTCCAAAAAAGGAGGTAAAAAAGATGCGAAGAAATAGTTTATTTATTATGCTGTTGTTAGCTGTATTGTTACCCATAACAATATCAGCACAACAGATATTTCAAGTTCCTGTTTATTTTTGGAACGATGTTATATTGGAACAGGGGTTTGTTACCGGCGAAAGTGCGAACGGTGCTGATGTAAAATTCTGGGGCGCTACTGCTGGTAATTATGTTCTTTATGATGCGAGCGAAGATTTGTTCACCGTTGTTCAAACAAATGATAATACTTCGGGTACTGAGGTGGGAGCAACCGTTACTTTAACTCAAACCGGTGCAGGTGCGATTTCAGAGGGTTTTTATTCTAAAGTTATTGCAGATGTTCAAACCGGATCGTGGGTCAATGGCATTGTTGGACGTGTCGATTATAGTACCGGATCAACTGGCGATGCTGGCGGCGGAATGGCTGCGGCGATTTGTGCTGAGTTAAATTTACCGGCAAGAACGCCCAGCGGCGGAGCTTATTATGCGATAGATTTGGAGATTGAAGCGCCGGAAAATTTTTCCTCGCTTACCAGCCCAACCACAAGACCTATGGCTTTTATGCGGACAGGGCTTTGGGGTAACACTACGGCTGCCGCTGATTGGGAGGATTACGGTTATATTTTCCATTTCGACGATATAAACGATTTGACTGGCAATGTATGGTACGATAATACATTGAGAGTTCTGGTAAATACGACTGCTTTTTATATCCCCCTTTCTGATGCACAGGGAGAATATTCATCCGCCTATCCTATTGATATCTCTAATGCAACCAATTCAACCAGTCCAACGGTTGGGTCAATTCAGACAGACGGCGGACTTGGCGTTGTTTTAGATTTGTATGTTGATGGGACATCTAATCTTGACAATACAGATATAGATGGAACATTCGCCGCAGACGGAACTACATTTGATGTAAATAGCACCACTACGGTTACAATTGATAATACCAATACAAGTAATGGTGTTGTGATAAATGCGGTTACAAGTGGGAGCCCAATATCTATCGGACATACAACTTCAGAAACAACCGTTAATGATAATCTAAGCGTTACTGGTGATCTCGCCGTTGAGCTTGTAGCAAATCTGGACAATACCGATATAGACGGAACAATTACAGCCGATGGAACTGCATTTGATTTTAATGCAACTTCGACTTTCACTATGGACAACACAAATACAACCAACGGAATCGATATTAATACTGGTACAGATGGCAGTCCTGTCGATATTGGACATTCAAATTCAGAAGTGGGGATTGGTGATAATCTTACCGTTTCTGGCGATGCCGATGTGGTTGGCGCATTGACAGGGAATACGATTGCTTCCGACGCAACGGTAGTAGCTGCCTCTACAATGAGTACGGGTGCAAACAGCGGAACATCCGGTCAAATCACATTTATCGCAAGCGATAATGATCAGGGAACTGTAACGATCAATACTTCTGATAATTTAACATTTGCTGGTTTTACTGGTGGTGTTGATGTTAACGGTGATTTTACTACGGGGACTATTGAATCTGATGCAAATGTAACCGGAGTCACAGGGATATTTACTCAGACTGCTGAAGGTGTATCTCTTGACATAGGTTATTCGGCGACTGCTCAAGTGACCGCAACAGGTATCATTGATGTAGTGAGAACTGGCGACATGACAGGGATCGATGCTGAAGTTTATTCCGATATTAATATCTTGCCAGATTGGACATTTACCGAACCCGGTGGCGGAGAAACCACTACTATTTATGGTGTGAATATTGATATGACCTCAATGGAAACCACTGCCGGTGATGGAACATCCATAGTTGCTGCATTAAATCTTGTAGCTGATACGGATGGTGATGCCGGTACACAATTAGCACTCCAAATTTCAGGTAATACAGCAATATTGGATGATAATACATTACGTCTCGGATCCACTGATGGAGTAGCAACCAGAATCTTGCTCGAATTTGATGAAACTACGACAGGTATTGGTCAGATTCAACTCGGCACAAGTGCAACTCCAATGGTACTAAATACAAATCCGGGCGGTGCAGTTAATGCAATCGAAGTCAATGTAACTCATTCCGCCGGTGCTGGTGATGGTACTTGGCAAAAAGGTGTTTATTCGGGTATGATCATTAGCGGGACTGGTGATTCTGGAAGTAGTATTTCAGCAGTTAATGGGTCTGTAAATTCGTCGGGTGCGA
>Ga0114922_10006078_pt1 | contig 11098 bp, 10 predicted proteins | sample AartaG_FD_100975 | JGI IMG/M metagenome (GOLD analysis project Ga0114922, IMG submission 100975) | Deep subsurface microbial communities from Aarhus Bay to uncover new lineages of life (NeLLi) - Aarhus_00045 metaG | ecosystem: Environmental > Aquatic > Marine > Oceanic > Sediment | place...
AGCGCAGTAATCGGCGCCGAAGATGTGATGGATTTGTTCGGGCCCAATGAGATGACGAGCACTCACTCGGGTAATCCGGTTTGCTGTGCGGCCGCATTAGCAAGCATAGAAGTCATCGAGGAGGAAAAGCTGGTTGAGAACGCGGCAAAGGCCGGATTGGTCCTTCAGAAAAATCTGCAAGAAATAAAGAGCGAATTTTCCGAGGCTATAGGTTTTGCGCCGGGAGCCGGTCTTGTAGCCGGATTGTTGATGGTCAAAAAGGGCAGTAAAGAGCCGGACTACGAACTGGCCTGGAACGTTGTCAATCTTTGTTTCCAGAAGGGCTTGCTGATGTTCGCGCCTGTGGGTGTGGGTGGGGGCTGCGTTAAGATAGCGCCGCCGTTGTGCATCAGCGAAGAAGCGGTCATAGAAGGTTGCGAGGTAATTCGCGAGGCGGTAAAAGAGGCGGTTTAATAAATCCGGGAAATAACAAATCTCTTTAACCAACAATTATTCGGCTCTATCGTCCCAAAGCCAGCAAACAAAAGTGCCAAATCTCTTTGCTGACCAAATCAGATATCCATCGTGCACAGACCACCCACAGGGGTAATTATCTCCGCCGCCAGCGGCAGATTACGCGGGCGGTAGTATTGCTCGGCCAGATTTTCGATGAGCTCTCGGGCATGTTTATCTTCCACGACTGCAACAATGCTGCCGCCCATCCCGCCACCTACAAGACCGGCGCCTAAACATCCGGGAGTTGCCAGTACAATGTCAACAAGCATATCTACTTCGGGCAGACTTACGTTATAACCGCCCCCCTGGCGCCACAGCCGGGCCCGGTTCATACGCCGCTTGTCCCCTGATTTCAGGTCGCTTATCAGGGCATCTATCCTTTTGGCCGGATAACTGTTGTCGGTTGGTATGCGCTGTCCGTCGACCACTTCTGTTACTCGGTCGCCGTTGTGGGATGCGCTCATTAACTCGCCGAAGGTTTTCATATCGCCTGTACTCAGGCACTGCGGGACCATCTCTGCACGAATACACTCGGCTATCCCATAAAGACATATCTGCCTGACCTGGTAGCCCTGTTCGGGTTCGGCATGACTTCTAAAGACACGATGAATCTTTTGCCCGTGTCCCGCAAGGATTTCCAGAATGTCCGTACGGCTGACAGAGGCCGGCAATGACTTTATCATTCGATAGATTTGAACTTCATCAACGCCAAGTGTCTGCGGATTTACATCACGAAGCCGTTCGAGCTTGTCGGCATACCGGGGAAAGTTTTCGCGCATCATCATCAAGCCGAATACATATGCAGCCACCCGGCTGTTAAAGACATCACGGGCGCCGGCCTGCTTCTTCGCCTCGATGTTGCTGTTGGCCAGAACAAAGCTGTGCCCGCTCGGAAGCGCGGCATCCTCTACCGACATTGGAAAAGCTGTAATATGGAGAATTGTACCGGGCCTGCCATGTATTATTGCAGCGTGGTCGCTGCATCCGCCTCGTGTTCCAACATACCATTCCGCAAAACCCCAATTCTCTACTAAATCGGCAGGTTTAATTTCAAGTGAGTTTATCCGTATTACCGCCTCGGCTGCGCCCATAACCAATGCAGATGATGAACTAAGCCCGGCAGCTATGGGGATATCACCATAAATCATCATATTCATACCCTTAATCGCCGGTGCAAAGATGCCTTCATCATTTGTATTGAGATGCTGCAGGTACAGAACGGCGGCGCGTATATAATTCGACCAGGTAACCGACGGGTCGTTCCTGCGCTTTTCAAATTCCTGGTAACACCAGGTATCCCAGTCCCGGATTTTTTCCCCGGCCGGCAGACAATCACTTATGCGGAATTGTTCGTCAGGAAACCGGTTCGAATCGACATTTTTCATCAGCACCCGGTCGTCGTCCTGCGGTTCGACCACCAGCCACATTTCCTTGACACAGACCGGATTGACCGTTCCGCCGCGGTGGTCGATATGAGTGCCTAATAAATTAACACGACCGGTTGAGCGTACTATAATAACGCCACGGTCTGCGCCATATCTGCTGTCAAATTCTTCAAGGCTGCGCAAACACATCCGGGCTGCTTCGGCCTTTAAGTCTTTATTATCACCGTAGATTTGGTCCAACCTGCTGCAAAATGCATTATTTGCCTCTTTAATCAGAGCAATCCAATCGCCGACATCCCGCCGGCCACCGACTCCAAAAGCCATAAGCACTCCTGTTAAAATGTATCCGCCTGCTTTTGAAAAATACGGGCAAATACCAAGTTTCATCCGGTCGAATAAACTTTATTGCCATCTACTATAGTCAGCTCGAGAGTTACCGTATAATTGCCCGGCAGGCCAACGATGTCGAGCACGCACAAATCAGCTTTGGCCCCATCGACAATCGAGCCGTAGCCTTTTTTATCCATTTGAGTTAATACACATGGGTTTGTCGATAATATCTTCGCGGCTGTAACAAGGGCCTGATCGAGCTGCAGCACTTCATGCCGGCGGTTCCAGATGCCCTGCATATCCGCAGTGAGCCAATTGAGCAGGTTGGCAAATCCACGATTCATTGTAAGATTACTGCTGAAAAGCGTACCGGGCTTGTCAACAACCTGGAAGTACTTACCGTTTTCGCTGAGTGCGCCGCGGATACCGCCGCCCGTGAACTGCCTGACCTGCGAACCCGCTACAAACAGACAGTCTGTTACGCCGATTATCCTATCCGGGCCCTTTCGTTTCAGGATGTCCCTTACGTAGGCGGGATTGACATGGTAGCCATCAAGAATCTGCTCGGCATAAAGCTCATTAGATTTCAGCACTGCTTCAATAGCTCCGCCACCGTGGAACGGCTTGTACGAACCGCCCGTCGGGCCGTTGGTAAAGTGAATGAAATACTTAAGGCCGGCCCGGATTGCCTCTTCAATCTGTTCACAGGTTGCGTTGCAATGTCCGGCACCAACGACGATACCTTTGCTTGTGAGATAATCAATCAGCTCATAGCTGGGCTGCCCAAAATCCGGCACTACATTGGCCAGCTTGATTGTTCCCTGGTCCTCGATACTATCGAAGGAGTCGGTGACAAATTTAAGGACCATGTCAGGATTTTGAGCGCCGGCCATCCGAGGATTTATAAAACTACCCTCTAAAAATCCGCCTAAAAGCCTGGCCCCCGGCCGGGCTTGCGGTTTACTTAGATAATGATGCAATCGAGCAAAGCAATTTCGAAGATTCTCCACCGGGCTGGCCCATGTCCCTACGTAAAAACCTGTTACGCCGAATCTCACAAGTGTTTTTCTTAGCATATCCAGGCCATGTTCATACGCAGACGGGCTATTATCGAAGGTCTCAGTTTCTGGGTCATAAAGACCGCTGGTGAATTCAAAGAGATTGTAACCGTGAAAATGTATGTCAACAAATCCCGGCACGACATATTTTCCGGTGATATCGATAACATCATCACGGTCGTCCTTGCCGTATGCAAATTCGACTCTGCCATCGCGTATAATGAGATCGGTACGTTCAACGCTGTTCGGTTTCACGACAAAGCCGCCTTTGAGCCGAACTGTCTTCATTTTGAGACTTTCGCAAAATCCATTTCAGGCCAAATTATGTGTAACTAATGTCATCCAACTCAATTAGTGTAAGCCTTTATGGCATCCGTGTCCAGCGGATTGTTCCCCACAGCACTGAAGAGCAGCGCGAAAGTAAAGCCTAAATATCGAATATTAAATATGCATTATCCAATACCTGATACTTCGAAACAGGAAATAATGCCCTTTTGTCTTTACAAGGGTGCTAATGCCTGTTAGAATCCACGAATTGAATAAACGACAGACGAACTAATGCGTAGTTATCCTGATGGCCGGCAAAATTATTATTAATATCGAAAGATGCAAAGGCTGCGGCCTGTGCGTAATGGCATGTCCGAAGGGCAGCATCATCATCTCTGACAAATCCAATAAAAACGGTTTCTTCCCGGCCCAAGCTGACAACACGGAATGTACTGGCTGTGCCGCCTGTGCCATTATCTGTCCGGAAGCCATAATTGAGGTATTTCGTGACCAATCCGGCAAAATTGAGACAATTTCCGAACCGGACAAAAAATCGAAGCCGAGTCTAATTAAGGAAAAAGCATAAGCCCCGTTAGAAATTCGATGCGGTGAAGAAAAATGGATGAAAGAATAAAATTCCTGATAAATCAAATAAAAGCACATCTGATAAAGATATACGGGGAAAGAATCAAGAAGGTTATATTATACGGTTCTTATGTAAGGGGCGAAGCTACGATTGATTCGGATGTCGATATACTTGTGCTGGTTGACCGGTCCCTGAATCCCTTTGAAGTCAGAGAAAGTATAAGCGACCTTCTCTTTGACATACTTCTTGAGGAAGGCGAGCTTATTTCAGTTATCGCGGTTCCTGAACACCTCTTTGAAAATTACAACTCTCCATTTATGTTAAATGTGAAGAAAGAGGGATTGGTAGCTTGAAAGAAATAAGGGATTTCATAGAGAAAGCTGAAAAATTCCTGGTCACAGCCGAACAGGCCTTGAATACCGGAGATTACGATTCCTGTGTTTCAAGATGTTATTATGCGATGTTCTTTATGGCAGAAGCCGTGCTTCTCACTAAAAATATAACTGCCTTTTCCCACAAAAGTGTAATAAGTAAGTTTGGAGAGCACTTTGTAAAACCAAAAATTCTTGAGAGGTACCTGGGGAAAGCACTTAATGATGCCTGTGATACAAGACTTGTTGGAGATTATGGGGTAGGTTTTACAGTTACTGAACAACAAGCAAAAAATTTGTTAAAAACAGCCCAAGATTTTGTCCGGAAGCTGAAAAGTTATCTTAAAAACTGGATAGAAACAGGATAATGACATGATAGATTCCCACCCGAACGTGAACGATGTAATAAGGAATAACTGTGGATGAAAGAGTGCTGATGTGCGGTAATGAGGCCCTTGCAGAATCGTCTATCCTTGCCGGATGCAACGCCTACTTCGGATACCCGATTACACCGCAAAACGAAATTCCCGCTTATATGTCCCGAAGAATGCCGGAGGAAGGCCGGGTCTTCGTACAGAGCGAAAGTGAGCTGGCCGCAATTAATATGGTATTCGGAGCTTCGGCCACCGGCAAAAGAGCAATGACAAGCTCATCCAGCCCCGGCATAAGTCTAATGCAGGAGGGAATAAGCTACCTTGCAGGGGCCGAGCTGCCGGCGGTAGTGGTCAACATAATGCGGGGAGGCCCGGGCCTGGGTAACATTGCACCGTCACAGAGCGATTATTTCCAGGCCACCCGAGGAGGCGGGCACGGTGACTATAGAACCATCGTTCTGGGACCTTCGAGCGTTCAGGAGATGGTCGATTGTATGCCGCTGGCATTTGACCTGGCTGATAAATATCGAATGACCGTGATGGTCCTGGCAGACGGCTTTTTGGGTCAGATGATGGAGCCGGTTGTATTGAAGAAAAAACCAAGTCCGGAATTGCCACCCAAAGACTGGGCGCTGACCGGGGCCAAAGACAGAGAGCAAAATATCGTTCGCTCATTATGGCTGAAGGAAGGAGTTCTGGAAGAATTAAACTTTAAGCTGCAAGCCAAATACGAGCAGGTTCAAAACAATGAAGTGCTCTGTGAACAATACGAGGTCGATGACGCTGAAATCGTTGTCGTTGCCTATGGCATCGCAGCAAGAATCGTCAGCGGCGCAGTAACCCGGGCAAGAGAAGAAGGAATCAAGGTCGGCTGGATTCGGCCTATCACCCTGTGGCCGTTTCCAACAGAGCAAATCAGCAAAGCCGCAGATGAATTTCGGCTGTTCCTGACCGTCGAAATGAGCACCGGACAAATGGTCGAGGATGTAAAACTTGCCGTAGCCGGAAAAGCTCCGGTAGTATTTTACGGCAGACCCGGCGGCGGGGTACCTACTGTTGACGAGATTCTCGATAAAATAAGGCAATTAACATTACACTAAACTCAAGATTCAAACATGAAAACAGTATTTAAGCGAACGCCTACACTTAAAGATTGTCCGACGCATTATTGTCCCGGATGCGGACACGGTATTGCTCATCGATTGATTGCCGAGACCATCGATGAACTCGGCATACGCGAGAGCACTATCGGCATAGCACCTGTAGGTTGTGCGGTGCTGGAGTATGATTACATTGACGTCGATATGATAGAGGTCGCCCACGGCAGAGCACCTGCCGTTGCGACGGGTATGAAAAGGACAAATCCGGACAAAATAATATTCTCCTATCAGGGCGACGGTGACCTGGCGAGTATAGGGGCAGGTGAGATTCTGCATGCCGGACATCGGGGCGAACAAATAACAGTCATATTCATTAACAACGCCGTCTATGGAATGACCGGGGGGCAAATGGCTCCGACAACAATGGTTGACCAGATAACAGCGACAACGCCTAAAGGAAGGAATGCTACCGAAGAGGGTTATCCTCTCTGTGTCTCAGAACTGCTGGCCGTGCTGCCGGGTACAATTTATATCGAGCGATGTGCACTCAGCACCCCGCCTAATATACGCAAGGCCAAAAAAGCCCTGAAACACGCTTTTGAGCTGCAGATAAACAAATCCCATGGCCTTTCACTTGTTGAGCTGCTCAGCACCTGCCCGACATACTGGCGAATGAGCCCGGCTGATGCGACAAAATGGATCGATGATAAAATGACAAAGGTTTTTCCTTTGGGCCGATTTAAGGGCTAACAAATGACAGCAAACGGTTTTTATGAAGAGATTATCATTGCCGGTTTCGGCGGTCAGGGAATTATGCTGACCGGCAAACTGCTGGCCCAGACTGCTATGCAGGCCGGCAAAGAGGTAACATATATGCCCTCTTACGGCGCGGAGGTTCGAGGCGGTACCGCCAATTGCATGGTGATTATAAGCCAGACAAAGATTGCCTGTCCCGTTGTCGGCAGACCCGACTCACTAATTGCAATGAACAAGGCATCGCTGAATAAGTTCGGCCCGCGTCTGAAAAACAACGGACTATTATTAATGAACAGCTCCCTGATTGATACTGAACCGCAACTGGACGAAACAATCGAGATAATTTCCATACCTGCCGATGAATTGGCTGTCGAATTAGGCAGCAAGAAAAGCGCCAATATGGTAGCCCTGGGTGCGTACCTGCAAAAGCGGGAACAGCTTTCCGCCGACGGGGCCGCACAAGCTCTGCCCAATGTACTTGCCAAACGATACCATAAAACTTTACCGGTAAATATCAAAGCCCTGCACCGCGGCGCCGAATTTATCAAAGCATGCTGCAAGGTTTGAGTAAACAAGACACAGAAAAATATAAGTCGGAGGAATAAAATGAATCGGAAACCCTCGTTATACAACAAGCTGCTACGCAAAGCAGCGAATAAAACCTGTCTATTGTCGCTTATAAGTCTGCTGATGTTATTCTTTTTTGTCTCTGCCACCTGTGCCCAGGAGCAATACAAGAAGCTAAGCAGAGATGCAATTTCACAAATCGTTGACGGCCAATATGACGCTGCAATAAAACACTTCGAGGACTATCTTAGCAAACACCCAAAAGACCTCGAATCCATGTATGGCCTTGCGGTGGCCTATACTCAAAAAAATAATATAACCACAGCTATGACCTACGTGGACAAAGCCCTCGAAGAGGGACTGCCGTTCAGTCGTTTCCTCGCCGGACCCAGAGACTTGTTAAAACCTCTGACCGACAGCGCCGAGTTTAAGGCATTGGCCCGAAAATATGGCACCGAGCTCCTGCACGGGCCTATGCTCGGCTGCGTTAGCGATACCAGTGCGAAGTTCTGGGTGCGCACAGCCAATGAAGTACCTGTACAAATCCTCATTGGCACATCACGAACAGCGAGCTCGCCAATCAGCTCGGCCATCGTCAAGATAGCCAGGGAAAAAGACTTTACATCCGTGCTTGCCGTCAGGGGCTTAAAACCCGATACCCGCTACTACTACAAACTGCTTGTGGACGGCAGCATTCAACCGAGACAGTGGGCGTTCCGTACTTTTCCAGCAACAGGTGCCCCAAGTCAATTTTGGATTGGCTTCGGCGGCGGGGCGGGCTTCACCCCACAGTACGAAAGAATGTGGGACACGATTACCACTTACAATCTGCCTGCATTTCTCCTGCTCGGCGACAACGTATATATCGATAATCCTACAAGGCAGGCCGTCCAGCAATATTGCTATTATCGGCGCCAGTCACGTCCCGAATTCCGGGATTTTGTCGCCTCCACAGCCATCTATGCCATCTGGGATGACCACGACTTCACAACCAACGATGCCGGGGGCGGACCGGAACTCCTCAAACCCTACTGGAAGATTCCTGTCTGGCGCACATTTATCAACAACTGGAACAACCCTTACTATGCCGGAGGGGAAAATCAGCCGGGCTGCTGGTTCGATTTCTCTATTGGCGACGTTGATTTTTTTATGCTGGATGGTCGCTACTATCGTACTAAATCCAGGGTTACGAATCCCTCAATGCTCGGCGATGCCCAGAAAATATGGCTATTTAAAAAATTAAAGTCCTCTAAGGCCACCTTCAAGGTTCTCGCCTCGCCCGTGCCCTGGTCTTACGGCGCCAAGCCCGGCAGTCGAGACCCGTGGCAGGGTTATAAAACAGAACGAGAGCAGATTTTTTCATTCCTCGAATCCAACAGGATTGACGGCGTAATACTTATCTCAGCCGACCGCCATCGCTCCGACATCTGGAAGATTGAAAGGCCGAACGGATATCGGCTGTACGAATTCGAAAGCTCCAAACTGACTAACATCCACACACACAAAATAATGCCCGGCTCATTATTCGGCTACAACAAGAAATGCTCATTCGGACTGCTCCAGTTCGATACCGCCGCAGCCGACCCGCAGGTAACTTACAAAATAATCAATATTGACAAAGAGGTCATCTACACGTTTTCCCTAAAAAAAAGTCAGTTGACTGGCAACAATGACAAATAAAAAGAGGTATTACGACCCCATAGGTTTTGTAAAAACTTGCATAAATATCGGCCATGAGCTACAATATCCAAAAAAGGAACAGAATAAGATTTAATCAGAGATTGGGAAGCTGAAAAATGGCCAAGCAATCAAACACAAAAAAAACCAAGGCAATCTGCAGTTTCTGCGGCAGAGCTGCTACTCAGTCCGATACACTCATAGAAGGCCCGAACAAGGTCTATATTTGCCCGGAATGCGTTGAACTGTGCCACAACATCATCCGGCAAAACCGCAAGCGAACCGGCGTTGGGGGCATTAGTCTTGAAGAAATGCCCAAACCGAAAGCAATAAAAGAATATCTGGACCAGTACGTAATCGGCCAGGAACATGCCAAAAAATATCTTTCAGTCGCTGTCCATAACCACTACAAACGGCTGATGCATACAGACAGCAACGACAGCGACGTTGAGATAGACAAATCCAACGTTCTCTTAATCGGCCCGACAGGTTCCGGCAAGACCCTGCTTGCCCGCACACTCGCAAATAAACTGGAAGTGCCCTTCGCAATATGTGACGCGACCACTGTTACCGAGGCGGGGTACGTCGGTGAAGACGTTGAAAACTTCCTGCTGCGACTGCTCCAGGCCGCAGACTACGACATTGAAACTGCACAACGGGGAATCGTCTATATCGATGAAATTGATAAGGTCGGCAAAACGTCTCAGAACGTCTCAATTACACGTGACGTATCCGGAGAAGGCGTTCAGCAGGCCCTGTTAAAAATGCTCGAAGGAACCACCGCAAACATCCCGCCCCAGGGCGGCAGAAAACATCCCGAGCAGTCATACATACAAATCGACACCACGCAGATACTTTTTATATGCGGAGGAACCTTTGTAGGCCTGGAAAATATTACCAAAAAACGTCTCGGCAAAAAAATGATTGGATTCGATTCCGAACTGGCCGGCAAAACCGATGAAAAAACCGAATACAGCAACATACTGCAGCAGGTAATACCGGAGGACATTATCGAGTATGGAATGATACCTGAAATGGTGGGCCGGCTTCCTGTAATTACAACTCTTACGACTCTCGATGAAAATGCGCTTATAGATATTTTGACTCAGCCGAAGAATGCGCTCTGCAAGCAGTATCAAAGATTTTTCGAGATGGAAAACGCCGAGCTTGAGTTTACAGAAGACGGCCTGCACGCCCTGGCTCAGAAAGCCCTCAAGCGTGACACCGGCGCCCGGGCACTTCGCGCTATCACAGAGGAGCTGATGATTGACCTGATGTACGAGCTGCCCGAGGAGGCAAAGCCCGTGAAATACGTAATCAACCGCGATATTGTCGAGGGCACAGCCGAACTGTTTACAGCAAAACAAAAAACAAAAAAAGAATCGGCATAGAACAAAATTTATCGAAACTACCAAGGCCAATTGTGTGAATAAGGTCCGGGCACATAGAAATCGAACAATAACACTCAACCGGGCGGAAACAGAACGTTACAGCAAGGATTTAATTCACATTTCCAAACCTGTCTCAGTAAATACTCTTGAGAACAAAATAGTAAAACAGGACACTTTCGAAGTACTTTCTTTTCTGCCGGAGAGCTTTGTTGACCTGCTGGTACTGGACCCGCCATACAATCTTACAAAAACCTTCAACTCAAATACCTTTAGAAAAAAGAGCATTGCCCAGTACGCCGAATGGCTTGAAAACCTGCTGGTCAAGTTGCTGCCTACACTAAAAAACACCGCCTCGGTCTATGTTTGCTCCGAGTGGTTTTCATCAACAGCGGTTCATCTTGTGCTGGATAAGCTGCTTAATGTAAGAAACCGAATCACCTGGGAAAGGGAAAAAGGCAGAGGCGCGAAAAGAAACTTCAAAAACTCATCGGAGGATATCTGGTTCGCTACCGTTTCCGACGACTACGTATTCAACGTTGAAGACGTAAAGCTAAAACGCAGAGTGCTCGCTCCATACACCCACAAAAACGGTGAACCAAAAGACTGGCTCAATACATCCGAGGGCCAATTTCGTCTGACGCATCCGTCGAATTTATGGAACGATATTACGGTTCCCTTCTGGTCAATGCCGGAGAACACAGACCACCCCACACAAAAGCCCGAAAAGCTGTTAGCCAAACT
>Ga0114922_10006079_pt1 | contig 11098 bp, 8 predicted proteins | sample AartaG_FD_100975 | JGI IMG/M metagenome (GOLD analysis project Ga0114922, IMG submission 100975) | Deep subsurface microbial communities from Aarhus Bay to uncover new lineages of life (NeLLi) - Aarhus_00045 metaG | ecosystem: Environmental > Aquatic > Marine > Oceanic > Sediment | place: Aarhus...
ATAGGCCCGGATTGCCCTGCGTACTGCGCCGCGGGGGAGTCTCTGGCGGTCGTCGCGCTGCCCGCGGGGTTGCTGGGACTCGACCTGCACAAGGGCAAGCTGCTCTGGCTGAGGGAGGCCGGGAACGCCGGACGCATGGAGGCCCGGCAATCCATCCCGCGCGACGAGCTCATCGGGCGGGCTCGCCACGGCCTTCCCGTCCCTCCGCCCAACAGCCTGGTGCGCCAGCTGGCGATGGCCAGCACGGTATGCGCGCCGATGTTGGCGGCCTGCCGGATCGTGGCCGACGGGCAGTTCATCATCCTGGACGGCGTGACGGGAGACTCAGTCCTTGAGCACCGCTCCTGGGTGCACGGCGAACTGCAGGGAGCCCGGACCGCAGCGGCAGGCGCAAAGCTCTGCGTGGCACGTTCATCGCCGCAGGGAGCGGACCTGTCCGTCTACGACCTGAAGAGCGGAGGGCTGCTGGCCCGCTGGCGACCACATTGCATGCGCTTCGTGGCGGATTTGCGGCTGACGGCGGACCGCCGCGCACTGCTCGCGGACTACAGAGGCATCCTGGCGCTGGACCTGCGTCTGATGCAACCCGTGGCCGAGTGGCGGATAGCCGGCGGCGTGGACAGCATCCTCTGGGCCGACCAGGAAGTCGTCACAGTGAACACGCTGGACCAGCGGACGCTCCTTCTTGACGCACGCACGGGCGGCGTCGTCACGGACGTCACCGGCGCCGATTCCCGCGAAGTCGTGTGGGCGGAGCGCCGGGGCGGCGTCCTCTATATGCTGGAGGCGGAGAGACTTAGGGCGCGCCTTCCATACGGTCCCGAGATGCACTGGCAGGGCTCCGGCTTCGTGCTGCGCGCAGTCCGGCTGCCGGACGGCGGGACACTGTGGACACGGGCGTGGTCGCAGGGAGAGGACCAGATCGTCGGCCCCCCGATCTCATGTGGGGGCCTGTGGCTCCTCCGCTCGTCCGGACGGGGATGGCTGCGGGTCGCCGGCGTCGATGCCGCGTCCGGGGCCGACGTCTTCTCGGTCGAACTCGAGGGGGGCCAGCGTCCCTGGCCCGTGCCGCTGGTGCTCAGCGGAGGCCGAATGCTCCTTGGGCAAGGCAACACAGTGATTGCCTTGAAGCCCGGCGATACCCCGCTTGGCCAGGCGGCGGAAGATGCCGGCCGCAGCGCTCAGTGACGCGTGACGCCATGTTCCGGGGCGTGATACAATGGTCGCCTGGGGCGGCCGCTTCGCTCTGCAGAAGCGAGCACGGCGGCCCCACCGGGCGTGCGAGCGCAGTCGACGGCAGGGAGGCGAGACTTGGCCGGGTTTGTCGTGCAGGCGTGGTGCCTCGTGCTGGTCGGACCGGGCTTATTGGTCGGCCTCGCAGATCCGGCGGGCGAAGGTCCATCGGCCCAACGCGATCTCCCCCGGGAGGCCGAACAAGCAATCGGAGGGGGCATCCGGTTCCTGATTCGGAGCCAGGGCCCGGATGGGAGCTGGCTGAGCGACGGCGAGACGGGACGGTATCCGGCGGCCATCACGGCCCTGGCAGGGATGGCGCTCCTGGCGAATGGGAGCACGTGCTACAGCGGCGAGCACGCGACCAACGTCCGGGCGGCAGTCGATTACCTGCTGCAACATGCCGATCCGGAGACGGGCCTGATCGGCGGACAGGAGGCGGGCCGCCCGATGTTCGGCCACGGTTTCGCCATGCTGTTCCTGGCCCAGGTCTACGGCTCAGCGGCCGACGCCGCGCTGCAGCGCAGCATACGTTCGGCCCTGTCCGGGGCCGTGGAGTTGACGGCCCGGACGCAGTCGGAGAGCGGAGGCTGGTACTACACGCCCACCTCGACCGAGGACGAGGGAGCCGTGACGGTCTGCCAGATGCAGGGCCTGCGTGCCTGCGCGAATGCAGGCATAGCCGTGCCGTCCCGGACCGTGGAAAGGGCGCTGAACTACATCCGCGCCGCGGCCAATCCGGACGGCGGCATCGCCTACCGGGCGGGCGTGCCGGGGCCCAGCCGTCCGGGCATAACGTGCGCCGCGCTGGCCACCATGTACGCCGCCGGCCTCTACGAGGACGAGCTCGTCGACGGCGCGCTGCGCTACGCCCTGGCCAACACCTCCACGGTGCCGCCGTCGCCGACGGGGGGAACCCACTTCTACTACTCGCACATGTACCTGTCGCAGGTTCTCTACTTCCGAGGCGGGCAGCAATGGCAGGATTACTTCGGCAACCTGCGCCACTGGCTTCTGGAAGTCCAGGGCGAAGACGGAAGCTGGCAGGGCGAGTACATCGGTCGGGCGTACGGCACTGCCTGCGCGCTCCTGATCCTGCAACTGCCCTACAACAGCCTGCCCGTGCTCCAGCGATGAGGCGCCTTACATGAGCAGCCGCCGAGACGGAACGACGCCCGAGAGCCCCGACAGGCGGGCCCCGATAGGGGACGAGGAAGTCGTCGAGGAACTCCAACGCGCCTACCAGAGCATCCGCGCCGAGATGGCCAAGGCGATCGTGGGCCAGGACCAGGTGATCGAGCAGATGCTGATCTGCCTCCTGGCCGGCGGGCACGCGATCCTGGAAGGCGTCCCGGGCCTGGCCAAGACGCTGATGGTCCGAACGCTGGCCGGGTGCCTGTCGCTAAGCTTCAGCCGCATCCAGTTCACGCCCGACCTGATGCCCGGAGACATCACGGGGACGGAGGTCATCGAAGAGAACAAGACAACCGGCGCGCGCGAGACGCGGTTCGTCAAGGGCCCCGTTTTCGCGCACGTCGTGCTGGCGGACGAGATCAACCGCACGCCGCCCAAGACACAGGCCGCGCTGCTGGAGGCCATGCAGGAGCGGCAGGTCACCGTCGGCGGCGTCGCTTACAAACTGCCGGCGCCGTTCTTCGTTCTGGCCACGCAGAACCCCATCGAACAGGAAGGCACGTATCCCCTGCCCGAAGCCCAGCAAGACCGGTTCATGTTCAAGATCCTGGTATCGTATCCGTCGTGGGACGAGGAGTTCGCCGTGATGGAACTGACCACGGCGGACGAAGATGTGGCGGTGACACCGCTCCTCACGGCCGATCAGATCCTGCAGCTCCAGCACGTGGTGCGCCGGGTGCCCGTCGCGGACTACGTGGTGCACTATGCCATGAGGCTGACGCGCCGGACGCGAGTGGGCGAGGGGGACGACGTGCCCGCGTTCATCGGAGAATGGGTGCGCTGGGGAATCGGGCCCAGGGCGTGTCAGTACATGATCCTGGGAGCCAAGGCCCGGGCCCTGCTCCACCGGCGCCACTACGTGGCCACCGAGGACATAGCGGCGGTGGCTGCACCCGTGATGCGGCACCGGCTGGTGACCACCTTCACCGCGGCCAGCGAAGGAATAACGTCCGACATGATCGTGGCGGAACTGATCGAGCACACCCCGGCGCGCGAGGGCTCGTTGTCAGGCGATGAGACAGTACAGGAAGTACTTAGACCCCCGGACTCTCAGTAAGATAGCCGGCCTGGAAGTGCGCGCGCGGCACGTGGTGGAAGGCTATCTGGCCGGCCTGCATCGCAGCCCTTTCCACGGCCGAAGCGTCGAGTTCGCCGAGCACAGGCCATATACGCCCGGCCACGAACTCAAGCACATCGACTGGCGACTGTGGGCGCGCTCCGACCGCTTCTACGTCAAGCTATACGAGGAAGAGACCAACGTGCGGGCGCAGTTCCTGATGGACGCCAGCGCCTCCATGGGCTACCGGTCCGGCGCGATGAGCAAGTATGACTACGGGGCAACGCTCGCAGCCAGCCTGGCCTACCTGCTGCTCTTGCAGCAGGACGCCGTCGGTCTGACCGTCTTCGACGCGCGGGTCAGGGACGAGCTGGCGCCCAGGGCCAGCCCGGCCGCCTTGCGCGACTTCTGCCGCGTCCTGGAGACGAACGGGACAGAGGGACGGACAAACCTGGGAGGGTTGCTGCACCAGGTTGCCGACAAGCTCGCCAGGCGGGGCCTGTTGATCCTGGTCAGCGACCTGATCGCGCCTTCGGCCGACGTATTCTCAGCCTTGGAGCGGTTTCGCTACGAGGGACACGCCGTCATCGTCGTCCACGTCGTGGACGAGGCGGAGGAGCACTTTCCCTTCGACGGCAACGTAAGGTTCGAAGCGCTCGAATCGGGCGAGGCCGTGCTTGTGGATGCCCGACGGGTGCGGGAGGCGTATCTGAACTCGTTCCGCGCTTTCCGGCAGCAGATCCACCGCGCCTGCTTACAGCGTCAGATCGACTACATGGAAGCTCAAACAGCCGAGCCGCTCGACGTCGGGCTGGCAGCTTTCCTCTGCTCGCAGACTCGGGGCTACTGAAAGACCAAAACGCAACTCCAGCCGAGGACAAGCGGCGCATGCCCCCTTCGGCTGGCCGCCGGCCAGTGCCCGAGTGTCAGCGCTGATCCCTCTGGGCCTTGCGGATCGTCTTCAGTCTCTCTCTCTCCTGCCGACGCCGGCGCACGGAAGGCTTCTCATACCGCGCGGTCCTCTTGGACCGGTTCACTATGCCTTCGCGCTCACATAGCTTCTTGAAGCGCCTCAAAGCGTCCCTGATCTGTTCATTTTGACCAATGACCACTTTCGCCATCTACGAAGAACTCACCCCCTTCCGCAAGGGCAGACAAAGATACTTGCTCAAATGCAAGGGAAGTAAGACAGTCTACCCCCAGACAAAAAGATCATAGCACGACGAGCCCACCTATGCAAATGCATCAGAATCGAGAAAGAAGCCCAGGGGGACCAGCCAAGCGGGAGGACAGTCGGCCGGCTCGCCCTACGCCCTGAACGTGGCCTTGACCAGATCCTTGAAGACGCGCCCCCGATGCTCGTAGTTGTCGAACATGTCATAGCTGGCACATGCCGGCGAGAAAACGACGGCCGAGCCCGGCATGGACAGGCTGTTGGCAAGACGCACCGCCTCCTCGAGGCTGCTCGCTTCCCTGATCAGGAGGGGGCGGCCCACGTGCAGGCTCTCCTGCCTGACCTTCTGAGCCAGGGCGGGCCCGGTCTGGCCGAGCGTGATGAGGACTTCGACAGAGCGCGCCGCGGCCCGGGCCAGGGAGTGAAGGTCCAGCTTCTTGTCGTAGCCGCCCGCGATCAGCGTCACGGCGCCTGGGAAGCTGTCGACGGCCGCCACGCCGGCCTCGGGCGTCGTGCTGTAGGAGTCGTTGTAGACGCGCACCCCGTTGAATTGCCCGACGAGCTCCAGCCTGTGCTCCAGCCCCACGAAGGAACGTAATGCCCCTCGCACGTGACTGGACAGTGCCCCCAGGCAACGTGCGGCGGCCGCTGCCGCCATGACGTTCTTGGTGTTGTGAAGCCCCAGCAGCGGGACTTCCTCCCGCATGCAGATGAACTCCGAGAGCCGCGAATTGTGCCAGATGAACCTATCCCCCAGAAGGTTCACGCCGTGTCGCAGCTTGCCGGCCTCCGCCTCCGCATCGAAGAAGATGACTTGCGCCGGGAGCCCGTCGCTAACCCAGCACATTTGGACGGGATCCCGCGCGTTCAGCACCGCGAAATCGCTTGGCCCCTGAAAGCGCACGATGGTTCGCTTGGCTTCCGCGTATTCCTCCAGCCCGCCGTGCCTGTCCAGGTGATCGGGCGTGATGTTGGTCACCACAGCCAGGTGCGGAGACCGCCGCAGCGCCGCGGCGTCCTGGAGCTGGAAGCTGGACAGCTCGAGAACCACGAGGTGGCCGGGCGCCACCATGGAAACCGCCGGCAGCAGCGACTTGCCGATGTTGCCTCCCAGCCACACCTTCCGGTCGGCGCATCCAAGGATTGCCGCAATCAGCGACGCCGTCGTGGACTTGCCGTTGCTGCCCGTCACCGCGCAGACGGGTGCGGGGCAGAGCGCAAGGAACATGTTCATCGGGCTGGTAATCAGCACGCCCCGCTCGCCGGCGGCCCTCAAGAACGGGCTGGTGCGGGGCACGGCGGGGCTGGCCACGAGGAGATCGGCCTGGACGAAGTCCTCCTCAACGTGCTCGCCGAGCCGCAGCCTGACGAACGGGCCGGCCAGGCGCTCCAGGGGAGAGCGCAGCTTCTCGGCTGTGCGCAGATCGGTGACCGTCAACTCCGCGCCGCGGTCAAGCAGAAACCGGGCCGCCCCCTCTCCCCCGCCGAACACGCCCAGCCCCATGAGCGTAACCCGCCTGCCCTTCAGGTCAGCCAGCACGCGACGCAGCGCGTCGAGGGAACACAGTTGCACGGGCGAGCTGTCACCATTGCAGGTCATGCGCGCGTCTCAGAGTTGTCCCTTGCCCGCGTCGGCTCCGGTCTCGCCCAGGGCCACGGGTGGCATCTGCTCCAGCCCCATCTCCAGAAATCTGGCCAGGCACCTGGCGGTCTCCCTGGCGGTCACTCGCATGGCGAAGCCGTCGTTGAAGCTGCTCGGGTTCGGCCCGTAGGGGGTGTTGCACAGGTGGCGCCGGCGGTCGACGAACTCCAGAACGAGCCTGCCCGTATCCGCTTCCGTGATGCGCCCCTCTATCTGGAGGTCGGTCGCTCCGGCCTGGAGGAACGGGAGGAAGTAGCTGAAATAGCGCATTGTTCCCGAGCCCGTGTCGAACTTGGTGATCTTGCCCTCCAGAAGCAGCGCGCCAGCCGAAGGGGCACCGTCGGTCTCCGGGTCGCTCTCCAGAGTCACGAAGTCGAACTTGCCGAGGGCCGACAACTCCCTGCGCAGTACGACGCGGAGGAAGGTGGCATAGCCACGGGCCTCGGCCGGGGATTCCACCCATTGCTCGCCGACTTCGACCGGGCCGACAATCAGCCCCCGGTAGCAGCTCAACGCCGTGGGCCGGGCAACGTAGACGAGCGACAGCAGCGGCTCGTAAGCGTCGTCCATCCGGTCGTAGGCGGTGACGAACTCATAGGTGGGCACGGCCTTTGGGTAGCTACAGCCGCCGGTGACGCCGACCAGCGCCACGGCGAAGGCAGCGACCAGTGTGATCCTCACGGGGCAGACTAGGGGAGGCTGCAGCACCGAGGCGCTCCGTCCGGGGAGTGGGTTCGTCCGCTACCTGAGTTCGCTCACGTCAGCCACCCGGGCTCCCGGTGGACGAACGACTATCTCCGCCCGCCGGTTCTTCTTGCGCCCGTCCGCGGTATCGTTGGAGGCAACGGGCCGCGTATCCGCACAGCCGACCACGGTGAAGCTGGATGTCTTGAAGCCGCCGGCCTCGACCAGGCAGTGCAGGACGGACAAAGAGCGCGCGCAGGAGAGCTCCCAGTTCGACTTGTACCCCGAATAGCGGATCGGCACGCTGTCGGTATGGCCCCTGACCTCGATAAGCGCGTCGGGGAAGTTCGTGCGGATGGCCCGAGCCGCCTGGTTCAGCGTCCCTTTGCCCTCCTTGGTCAGCTCAGCGCGGCCCGAGCCGAACAGAACCTCCGATAGAATGGTGAAGGTGACCGTTTCTCCGTCGGAGACGACCTGGATGTTGTCGGGCATGTTCGCCGATAGCGTCTTGCGGTCCTGGCGCGCCTTCTCATAGGCCTCCAGCAGCGCTTTCTGCTGGGCCTTTTCCTTTTCGAGCGCCGAGGCCATGTGCGCCAGTTCCGTTTCACTGGCCTGAAGCTCGCCGGAGAGCTGGTCTATCGTCTCCTGGGCTGTGGCAATCTCTTCGGAGTTCTCCGAGCCGTAGTAATGCTCCGCTGCCACGGCGCCGGTGGCGGCACCCACCCCGAGACCCACCAGTGCGCCCGGGCCACCCCCGGCAGTTGTCAGGTAATGGCCCACTCCCGCTCCCGCTGCGCCACCGATCAACCCGCCCGTCGCGCAGCCCTTCTGAACGCTCGTGCATCCCACCGTTACCATAAGGGCGATGGTCAGCCCCGTTACCAGAACCCGTCTGTTCATCTGTCGCACCTCCGACAGCTCCCGTGAATCCATCGTTTTCAGCCGGACAAAGAACGACTGTAAGCAATGGCCGGACAGCTTTTCAAGACCGGCGCAACAGCGCGGTTCGATCCCCCCGGCAACCCGGTTGATGTGCCTCGGGTTACGGGCACGACAGACACCTGAGCCACATCTCAAAAGGTTGCATAGCAGTAACTTACGAAGTAAGCGCGCCTGCGGGACCGCCGCCCGGCGCGCAGGAGCCGGAACCCGCAATGGTCCGAAAAAGCCGCATGAAAAAGCCGGACGAATGGGAAGGTTTCGGTCGAAGCAAGCCAGGTCCCGGGCCCATTCGGGCCCGTGCAGCGGGCCAACGGGCGGGCAGACTGAGAGTGGCGGGTCCGTGGCAGGGCAAGAGATGAGCCAATCCGTCGGCGCAGCGTCGGGCCGCCTACTTGAAGGTCTCCATGATCTTGACCATGGCAGGCCCGAGGATGACGACGAAAATAGCAGGGAATATGAAGAATATGAGGGGGAACAGCAATTTGACCGTGGTCTTGGCGGCGCGCTCCTCTGCCTCGTTTCGCCTTTTCTGGCGGAGAGACTCGGAGTGGATGCGGAGGGACTCGCCGAGATTCGTGCCGTACTTGGAGGCCTGGTTTACCCTGGCCATGAGCGACTCCACCTCGTCGCTTCCGGTGCGGATGCCCAGGTGGCGCAGGCACTCCTCGCGCGGCTTGCCGGCCGCGATTTCCAGGTTCAGCAGCACCAGCTCCTCGCAGAACTCCGGAGCGACTTCGGCCATCTCCCGACTGATGCGGACGAAGGCGGCGTCCAGACCCAGACCCGACTCCACGCAGACGATCAGCAGGTCCAACACGTCGGGCAGGGACAGACGTATGCTCTCGATCCGCTTCTTCGCCTTGCCGCGCAGCCACATTTGCGGCAACAACATGCCAAGGATGAGGGCGCCGGCATCGAGCATGACCAGCTTCTTCATGCCAAGCGTGGCGTCGGTTCTGGCGCCCCACCACATCATGAAGGCCGTCACGGCCAGCGGCAAGGCAACGGCCAGCGCAAGCTTGGCGCCGGTGAATATCTCCACGGCGCCCTTCTCGCGAACGCCCGCATGGACCAGCAGTTCCCGCACCTGCCGTTGTGAGCCGGTCGCCAACGGCCAGAGCCTGGACAGGGGACGAACAAGGCGTGCCGATAGAGGTTCGCTGGGCATCAGCCGCTTCGGCCGATGCATCTTGGGCCGTGATTCCGACCTGCGGGCAGCTTCGGCACCGGTGCCCCATCGGTCCCTCGTCTTGGAACGCGAGGCCCGCTCCATCAGGAATCCTACGACAACGAACAGGCCGATAACACCAGCGAACACAAAGACCAGTATCAGAATGCCGCTGCCGCCCATGGTTACACCTTTATCTTGACTATCTTGCGGATCAGCAAGGCTCCAAGCAATTCCAGCCCGGCCGCCACACCCAGCAGGATATGGCCCAGTTTGGTGGTGAACAAGCCTATCATGTACTCGCGGTTGAGAACGTAGATGAGGATCAGCAGAGCAACGGGCAGCAGGCCGACGATCAAGCCGCTGAGCTTGCCCTGGGCGGTGAGCGTCTTCACCTGACCCAGAATGCGGAAGCGCTCCCTGATCGTCTTCTGAAGGCCGTCAATGACCTCGGACAGATTCCCGCCGACCTCTTTCTGGATGACCATTGCCGTGGCGAAGAACTTCACGTCAGGGGTGCTAATCCTGATTGTGAGGTGCTGGAGGGCATTCTCGAAGGTCACGCCGAACGTCAGCTCATCGGCCAGGATCTTGAACTCGTCGCCCACGGGATCCGGCATCTCATCGGCGACGTTCTGTATGGCTGCGTTCAGCGACTGCCCGGCTTTCACGCTGCTGGACAGCAGGTCCAGGGCGTCCGGCAGCTGCGTGCCAAACCTCTTCAGCCGCCGCGCGACCTTGACGCGCAGGAACGCGTAGGGCATCACTCCCAGCGTCACGCCGAAGATCAGAGCCATGAGCGGATCGAATTCCCGCCGCCATATCACGGTGACCAGAACGCCCATCACGCCCAGCAGGCAGCAGAGCGCCACGAACGCCGTCACGGTCAGGGGCAGCTGGACCTGGATGAGCATGCCGTTCAGCTTCTCCGCAAAGCTGGACTTCTTTAGGACCCTATCCAGGGCGGGGATATCACTGAAGGCCTGACGCTTGAGGGCCTCCTTTCTCTCCTCCCTCTTTTTCAGCTGCTGCTCCCTGCTTTCGGCCAGCGTATCGCCGAGTTCGTAGCGCTTGACCTGCTTGACCCCACGAAGGCGCGTCGCGAGGCGGCTCCTCTTTGAGGTGCGCTGCGCGGCCAGCAACCACACGCCCAGGGCAGCGAAGGCAACGGATGAAACCACCAGCGCGATGATAACCACGTCTCCCATCGTCCGTCTCCCCTACTTGTCAGCAAGCTACGCGCTCAAGACAGGAACAGGTCAGGCGACAGGTTGAAGCCCGCCGAACGCAGCCTGTCGATGAACCGGGGCTGCACGCCCGTGGCCACATGCTGGCCCAGACTGATGCCTTCCGAACTGACACCGCGGCGCTCGAAACGGAATATGTCCTGCATGGTCACCATCTCGCCTTCCATCCCGATCACCTCGCTGAAGTAGATCATCTTTCTGGTGCCGTCGGGAAGGCGCTGCATCTGGATGATCACGTCCAGCGCACTGCTTATCTGCTGGCGCAGGGCCGCCTGCGGCAACTCCGTGCCGCCCATGGCGACCATGGTCTCCAACCTGGTAAGGGCGTCGCGCGGCGTGTTGGCGTGGACGGTGGACATCGAGCCGTCGTGACCCGTGTTCATGGCCTGAAGCATGTCCAGCGCCTCCCGGCCGCGGATCTCGCCCAGGATGATGCGGTCCGGCCGCATGCGGAGGGAGTTGATCAGCAGCTCGTACTGCGTCACCGCGCCCTTGCCTTCTATGTTGGGCGGTCGGGTCTCCAGCCGCACCACGTGCGGCTGCTGGAGCTGCAGCTCGGCGCTGTCCTCTATGGTGACAATCCGCTCGCGGTCGCTGATATAGGCGCTCAGGATGTTCAGCGTCGTCGTCTTGCCGGAACCGGTTCCGCCACTGATGAGGATGTTCAGCCGGGCGCTGACGCACGCCTGGCACACCTCCGCGATCTCCTCGGTTATCGTGGCTCCTCCTATGAGGTCCCCCATGCTGAGAGTGTCAG
>Ga0114922_10006080_pt1 | contig 11097 bp, 5 predicted proteins | sample AartaG_FD_100975 | JGI IMG/M metagenome (GOLD analysis project Ga0114922, IMG submission 100975) | Deep subsurface microbial communities from Aarhus Bay to uncover new lineages of life (NeLLi) - Aarhus_00045 metaG | ecosystem: Environmental > Aquatic > Marine > Oceanic > Sediment | place: Aarhus...
GGCGGGCCTGCCGCGGTTCCTGTGGGGCACGCTTCCAAGTCTACCGGGAAAGGAACAGACCACCATGCCCCTTTCCGACCGCGAGAACTACCTGCGCACCGCATCAATGACCGGCGGCGAGTGGATACCGATGCGCCTGGTCATTTCCGGCGCTGAGTGGGACATGTGGCGCGAGGACCTGGAGGAGGTGGTCGTGCGGCACCCGACCCTTTTCCCCGGCTTCAAGAAGGGCGAGCGCGACTACGACGACTGGGATTTCGGCCGCGCCTATCGCAAAGGCGAGGACTTCACGGACAACTGGGGCTGCGTCTGGCACAGCGAGATTGACGGCATCGAGGGCATCGTGCACGGTCATCCGCTGGCCGACTGGAGCGCCTTTGATGAGTTCCGGCCGCCCGACCCAGCGACCGAGGGCCCGCGCAGCTCGATGGACTGGGAGGCCACGCGCAAGAGCCTGCAAGAGCGCGCCGAGAAGGGCCTGCTGACCACCGGCGGCGTCGAGCACGGCTTCCTGTTTATGCGGCTCTACTACCTGCGCGGTTTCGAGAACCTGATGATGGACATGGCGACCGAGGAGCCGCGCCTGCACGACCTCATCGAGATGGTCACGGAGTACAACTGGGGGCTGGTGAGCCGGTATCTCGACATCGGCGTGGATGTGTTCAACTTCGGAGAGGACCTCGGCGCTCAGGACGCCTCCGTGATGGGGCCGAGGCAGTTCACCAAGTGGATCGCGCCCGCTTACAAGCGGCTGATGGGGCCCTGTCGCGAGGCCGGCACGCACGTCTATCTGCACAGCGACGGCTACGTGCTGGACATAATGGACGAGATATTGGATTGCGGCGTGACCATTATGAACCCTCAGGACCTGCTGCACGGTATTGACAACCTAGTCTCCGAGCTGAAGGGCCGGGTCTGCATTGATCTGGACGTGGACCGCCAGAGCGTCGTGCCCTTCGGCACGCCGGGCGAGATTCGCGACCTCATCGAGGAGGAGGTCCGCAAGCTCGGCTCCGCGCAGGGCGGGCTGACGATGGTGTGTGGCATTTACCCGCCCACGCCCCCCGAGAACGTGGACGCGCTGTGCTCGGCCTTCGAGGAGTTCCGCACGTACTGGTGGGACGGCCGCGGCGAGTAGGGAGAGAGGTCTCCTCCCCGAGCAGGCTGCTCGTTCACGCGACGGCGGCATCCCCGCTGTGCCCTCTGTCGTCGGAGTCGCTTGGCAGTTCTGCACCCCTCTGAGCGGAACCATGGGCCGACGCGAGGCGTCAATTGCGGTTGGTTGGCTCGACGTGTCTTCGCGAGCGTTGGCCTGGTGGAGCAGTGACAGAACGCTGAGGCGTGGGGTATACTCAAGTCACGGCGCGTGCCGCCGATGAGATACCGTGAGCCGCCGGTCCTGACGGACCGAACAGGCTCGCGGAACGGAGTGTGATGATATGCGCGTGACCGGACAAGGGTCAGCCAGCCTTGCGCCGCTCTCGCTGGCGCTGCTGATGGCATTGTGCTGCGGCGTGGCGTGGGGGCCCGCCGAGGCAGCGACCGCGCCGTGGGGGGCCAACTGGCGGGCCAAGGGTGCGGTGGTGGCGCTGCCTGGGGGCTCCGTCAAAGCGGCGGCGGACAGCTACGAGCCCGATGACACGCCCGCCCAGGCCACGACCATCGCCACCGACGGCACCCCGCAGACGCATACCATCAGTCCAGCTTCCGACGTGGACTACGTCAAGTTCGAGGCGGCCGTCGGCACCACGTACGTCATCGAGACCTCGGCCGCCGGGTCCGACGATGTCGAGGACACGGTGGTCCATCTCTACGACACCGATGGCACCACCCAGCTAGCCGAAGACGACGATGGCGGCATCGGGTACTACTCGAAGCTCGTCTACTCCTTCGGCGCGGCCGGAACCTACTACCTCGGCGTGCACTCCTACGATAGCCGATACGTCGGGAGCTACAACGTCGCAATAACCACCGTCGAGACTGTGCACGGGCAGGTTACTGACGGCCTCAACCCGCTCGAGAACGTGGGCATCTGGGTCGTGGACGCCAACAAGGCCTATGATGAGCCTGTTGGCGTGGCGGCAACCGATGCCAGCGGGAGCTACGCTTGCCTGGTGCCCGACGGGACGTACCGGGTCACCGCTCACCTGCATGGATACGTCTGCTCGCCGCTCTCGCGCGAGGTGACCGTGCCGGGCGATACCACGGCGAACTTCACCATGACCGCGGTGCCCGCCCCTCCTGGCGACGGCGTGACCACCTGCCGGGCCGTGCTCGTGGGGATATCCGACTACGTCGGCACGTGGAACGACCTGAGTTACTGCGACGCGGACGCCACGGGGTTCGCCGACGCGCTCGTGGCGGGCAGCAACTGGCAGGACGCCAACATCCAACTGCTGCTCAACCGCCAGGCGACCGCGGCCAACATCTGGGCCGCGCTCCAGCGGATGGCCACCCAGGCCGACGGTGACGACCTGTGCCTTTTCTTGTTCAGCGGGCACGGCACCAGCGGGCCCGACGTGGCCCCCCTGGACGAGGACGGCGGCTATGACGAGTACCTCTGCGAGACTGACCTGGCCAACAACATCCGCGACGACGAGCTGGGCGAGTGGATCGCCACGCTGCCCACCGAGAAGGTGATGGTGGTCCTGTGCTCGTGCTACTCGGGCGGGTTCATCAAGGGCACGCTCGCAACCAAGGGGCTCGGCCAGGGCGATCCTCCCGGCACGCGCCGCGGCGGCTTCGCTGATGAGCTGCGGCGGGCGATGGCCGCCAAGGCTGCGAGGCGGCTCAAGGACCTCGACGACAACGGCTACGGCGTCGTCATCACCGCCGCCGATGACGACGAGACCTGCGCCGAGTCGCACCTCCTGGAGCATGATGTCCTCGTCTACTACCTGCTGGAGGGCATGGCCGGGCCAGGAGATGCTGACGGCGACGGGTGGCTAACGGCCGAGGAGATCTACGGCTACGCGGCACCCAGGGCCACGACCTTCAATTCCGGCCAGCACGCTCAACTGTACGACGCGGACGCGGTGAAGCCATTCGCCTATCTGCACCTGGAGGACGTCGCGGGGCCGGTGCTATCCTGGCTGGGGGTAGGCCCCTACGCCGCCGATGGCGTGGACCCGGACCGCGGAGGCCACAACGCGTGGTACACCTTCAAGGTCAACTACGCCGGTGCGGCGCCGAGCTACGTGCGGCTGCACCTGTTCCGCCATGGGACTGAGGTGGTGGGAAGCCCGTACGATATGCACCCCGGGATGGGCAACCCGGGCACGGGACGGACCTTCTGGTTCAAGCGGCGGCTCTGCAAGGGGACTTACGGCTACCGCTTCACGGCCTCGGATGGCACGCACAACGCCACCGGCGAGCCGACGCAGGAGCAGACCGGACCCATCGTGGCGAACCGTCCGCCGCGCCTGGAGTGGGCCGGATACGGCGAGTGGGAAACGGACCCCGTGGACCCGCAGGGACGGAAGCTGCCCGGCACCGACTTCACCTGGAAGGTCAAGTACCTTGACCGGGAGGGCGATGCGCCCGAATATGTCCGGGTGCACATCGCGCGGCGCACTCTCAAGTCGGCCAAGCCCGACTTCGAGGACCAGGAGATAGAGGGCAGTCCGTTCGATATGACCGCCGGGGGCACCGACTACGCGAACGGGGCCGTGTACGCTTACTCACGCGCGCTGACGACCGAGGGCCGGTACGTGTGCTGGTTCTCGGCCCGGGAGGAGGCGCCGGAGGGCTACGACTCGCAGGATGCCTGCGGTGTGCCGACCTGGTGGCGGCGGAGCCTGCTGTGGATCTTCAACATCCCGCCGAAGCTGATGTGGGCCCCCGGCCCGGAGTTCCGCGGCGACAGTCCGCCGGACGGGCTGCATCCCAATCAGGGCGGCGCGGGCGATACTTTCACCTTCAAGGTGCAGTACCGCGACCCGGAGGGCGCTGAGCCGGACTACGTGCGCCTGCACCTGCTCAAGTGGGACGGTTCGCAGTATGTCGAGGTCGGTGCCAGCCCGTACGAGATGAGCACGGAAGCGGTGGAGTTCGAGGTTGCCGAGTACTCCATCCAAGTGCAGCCAGGCGCGGCGGGGCGGTATCGCTACTACTTCGCGGCCAGCGACGGGGACAAGGACGCCGTCGGCGAGCCGACCTGGCACCGGATGCGAGGGCCGATCGTGGATGGCGCCGGGGCGAGTTCGGCGCAGGTAGGCGCTCTGAGCTGCTGTCCGGCGGGCACGGGTGCGCAGGTGACCTTCACGCTGTCGGCTGAGGGGGCGGTGACCGCCGAGGTGCTCAACATCGCTGGCTGGCCGGTGAAGCTGCTGGTCAGTGACCGGGCCATGTCGGCGGGCAGCAACACGCTCATCTGGGATGGCCGCAGCGCGAAGGGCCTCGCGGTGCCCTCGGGCATCTACCTGGTCAGAGTCAAAGCGGCTGACCAGGACGGCGGGCAGTCGGAGGCGCTCGCGATGGTGAGGATTGCGAGGTAAGCCTTGATAGGATGGAGAGCCCGTCGCGCGGCGACAAGGTGATGTGTGAGGAGCTCTTTTTTTGCCTTGACAATCGAACAATCGTTCGATATAATCATAGGTAGCGATGGTGGCGATGACAAAGACAATTGACGAGCCGATTGCTGTCAAGCACCTAGCAGAAGGGCGCTATCCGCGGCTGTTCGTGTGGTGCGAGCAGACCTTCAAGGTGGTTGAGGTGGGCGGCACGTGGCGGCTGATGGGCAGGTGGTGGGAGGGCGAAGGCGAGCGGCATTTCGTGCGGGCGCTGACGGATTGTGGGATGTGCTTCGATCTGTGCTGGCACGAGAGCACGGATAGCTGGTACGTCCACAAGGTCTACGACTAACGGCAGGGGATGGGGAATGGGAGATGGGGAATAGGGAACGACAAACGGCAACGACAACGGCAGACAGGTGAGGGCACCTGTCCTACTATGACATCAGGACAACTGTGGTATGAGAGGGATGCGGTTCACCCACCTGCACGTGCATAGCAACTTCTCGCTGCTGGATGGCGCAGCGCCCCTCCGTGAGCTGGTTCAGGCGGCTAAGGTAGCGGGGATGGAGGCCGTGGCGCTCACCGACCACGACAGCCTGGCCGGCGCGGTCAGGTTCTTCCAGGCGGCGCAGGAGGCCGGCATAAAGCCCATCATAGGGGTGGAGTTCACCGTAACGGCGGGGAATGGGCAATGGGCAATCGGCAATAGGGAACGGCTAACGGCAGCGACGACAGAAACGGCAGAAACGACGGGGGCGGAGGTGGAGCGGGCATCGCACCTCGTGTTGCTGGCCCAGGATAATGAGGGATACTCGAACCTGTGCCGGCTGGTGACGGCGGCGAGGCTGGGTGAGAGGTGGCGGGAGAGCGCGTTCTCCGAGAAATACGCCGAGGTGGATCGCAAGCGCCCGCTGCTCAGCCAGGAGAATCTGCGTCGGCATAGCTCGCACCTGATCGCCCTGTCCGGATGCCAGGAGCGGGGCGAGATACCACGGCTGCTGGCGGAGATGCGCTACAAAGAGGCCCACGAGGTCGCGCAGTACTACCGGGAGCTGTTCGGGCCGGAGAACTTCTTCATCGAGTTGCACAATCACCTGCTGCCGCGACCGAATCGGAGGATGCGTTACCGCCTGGCGGACCTGGCCGCGCGGCTCGACCTGCAAACCGTCGCCACCAACAATGTTCACTACGTAGAAGAATCCTCCTACCGCCTTCAGGATGTGATGGTCTGCATCAAGAACTTGCAGAGCGTGGATGAGCCCCATCCTGACCGCAAGCTCAATGCCGAGTATTACCTGAAGAGCCCGCAGGAGATGGCCAAGCTGTTCGCGGATCAGCCCGAGGCGGTGGCCGCGACCGAGGCAATCGCCGAGCGGTGCGCCTGGGAGCTGGACCTGGAGAGCTTTCACTTCCCGGAGTTTGACCTGGAGGAGCTGACGGCGGGCAAAGGGCAAGGGGCAAAGGGCAAAGGGGAACAGCAAACGACGGCGACGACGGCAACGGCGAACGGCAGGCCGCACAGTGGTCCCACCTTCGCTGAAGCTACGGTGGACAAGCCGGCCTCTCCTGACGGCAACGGCGAGTCGGGCTGGAAAGCCCGACCTACGGACGGCTTCTTGAGGGCTCGTGCGGAGTATCCGGTTCCTGAGAAGGGCGAGACGACAAGGGAGTATCTGAGGCGGCTGTGCTATCTCGGCGCGCGGCGGCTCTACGGCAAGGTCGAGGGCGAGGTGCGCGAGCGCCTGGAGCACGAGCTGACGGTCATCGAGGATAAGGGCCTGTGCGATTACTTTCTCATCGTCTGGGACATCGTGCGCTTCGCGCGCAGCCGCTCGATCCCGTGCTCAGGGCGCGGCTCGGCGGGCGATTGCATCGTGAGCTACGTGCTGGGCATCACCTCGGTGGACCCCATCGCGCACGACCTGCTCTTCGAGCGCTTCCTCAACCCCGAGCGGCGCAATATGCCCGACATTGACGTGGACTTCTGCGCGCGGCGGCGCGACGAGGTCACCGCGTACATCTACGACAAGTACGGAGCCGAGCGGGTGGCGGCCGTCTGCACTGTCAACACCTACCGCGCGCGGTCGGCCGTCCGCGAGGTCGGCAAGGCCCTCAACTTCCCCGAGGAGGAGCTGGGCAAGCTGGCCGAGGTCTTCCCGCATATCCACGCCTCTGAGATAGATGAGGCGGCGCAGAAGTTCCCCGAGGTGCGCGACGCCGACCTGGACCTCTCCGACAAGCGGCTGCTCATCGAGCTGTGCGAGGAGATCAGTGGCTTCCCGCGCCACCTGAGCGTGCACGTGGGCGGGCTGCTCATCGGCGCGCGCCCGCTCACCGAGATGGTCCCGCTGGAGCTTGCCAACAAGGGCATCGTCATCGCGCAGTTCGACAAGGATGACGTGGAGGCGCTGGGGCTGGTGAAGATGGACATCCTGGGGCTGCGGATTCACACGGCCATTGATGACTGCCTGGATCACATCGAGCAGCGTACCGGCGAGCGCCCTGACCTGGACCGGCTGCCCCTGGACGATGAGGCGGCGTACCGGCTGCTGCGCTCGACGAAGACCGTCGGGCTCTTCCAGCTCGAGAGTCCCGGCCAGCGGAACCTGCTGGGCCGCACGCAGCCGCACGAGTTCGAGGAGATCATCGCCAACATCTCCCTCTTCCGCCCCGGGCCGGTGCAGGCGGATATGATCACCCCTTACATCAGGCGCAAGCACGGCCTGGAGCCGGTCGTCTACGCTCACCCGGCGCTACGGCCCATCCTGGAGCGCACCTACGGGGTGGTCGTCTATCAGGAGCAGGTGCTGCGCATCGCGCAGGCCATCGCTGGTTTCTCGCTGGGGCAGGCGGATGTGCTGCGGCGGATGATGACTCACGATGCTCCCGACGAGACGCTGGAGGAGCTGCACGATCAGTTCCTGGAGGGCGCCGAGCGCAAGGGCGTGCAGCGGGAGGTGGCCGAGGAGATCTTCGGGATGATCCGAGGCTTCGCCGCCTACGGCTTCAACAAGGCGCATGCGGCGTGCTTCGGCAAAGTCTCCTATCAGACCGCGTATCTGAAGGCGCACTATCCGGCTGAGTTTCTGGCCGGCATACTCTCCAGCCAGCCGATGGGCTTCTACCCGCCGCGCACCGTGGCCGAGGAGGCCAAGCGCTGGGGGGTGGGGCTATTGCCGCCTTGCGTGAACGCCAGCGAGAGGCGCTGCACGGTCGAGCCTGACGGCGGGCAATGGGCAAAGGGCAAGGGGCAAAGGGGAAACGGCAACACCGAAAGCTACGACAGCAACGGCGAACTACAGGCTAGGTCCGTCCCGCCCGGTGGGCAGGAGACAGGTGATGGTCCCACCTCCGCCAACATTCGGCTGGGCCTGGGGATGGTGCGAGGCCTGAGCGAGGCGGGCCTGCACTCAATCCTGGAGGCGCGCGAGCGCGATGGGCCCTTTCAGTCTCTGGAGGATTTCTGCAAGCGGGCGCGAGTGCCCAGGCCGGTGGTCGAGAATCTCATCCTGGTGCGCGCGTTCGACTTCACCGGGCGCAGCGTCCAGGAGCTGCTGTGGATGCTCGGCGCGATGCCGAGGACAGCTCAGAGTAGCGAGTGGCGAGTGGCGAGTGGCGAGCAACGCCCGCCCGGCCGGGACCCTCGGTTGTTAGCCGTTAGTCGTAGGTCGGAGGTCGGAGGTCGGTTGTCGGATGTCGCGGCGGACCTGCATATCCTCGGGGTGAGCACGACTAAGAACGCCTTCAGCTTCTGGCGCTCGCGCATGAAGGAGATGGGCGTAACGCCGAGCACGGGGCTTTACAAGTGCAAGGATGGCGACCGGGTGCGGGTGGCGGGGATCGTGGTGGCGCGGGCCAGGCCGCCGACGCGCAGCGGCAAGACCGCCATCTTCATCAGCCTGGAGGACGAGTTCGGGCTGGTGGATGTCGCGGTGTTCGAGGAGGCGTATCAGCGCTGCGGGCGGGCGATTTACTCCAGCCCGGTGCTATGCGTGGAGGGGAAGCTCACGCGACAGGGCAAGCTCGACCTCTCCGTGACCGCCGAGCAGGTCATCGGCCTGGGAAGCTGGGAAGACTTCGAGCTTCAGCCCCAGGACATAGCCCTCAGCAGCTCCGCGAACAGGCACCTCACTCCCGCCCGCGGCGGCGAACGCCGCCAGGCGGCGAGCTACTGAGTCCCCCGGGACTATCCCGTGGCACGCGGCTCAGCCGTCGGCTGCCTCTTTCGGCTTGTGCTGCGGGCGGGCCTCGCTGCCCGGACGGTGGAGGGCGTGGAAGGCGTTCTCCAGCTTCGCCCAGACCTCCGGCGATTGCCCCGCCGTCGCCTTCGACACCAGGAAGATGGCGAGGAAGGCGAGCGGCACGCTGATAATGGCCGGCTGCTCGATGCTCCAGGCGCCGACCAGCTTCCCGACGACCACCACGGCTGAGATCATCCCGCCGACCATTATGCCGGCAAAGGCGCCCTGCTCGGTCATGCGCCGCCACCAGATGCCGCACACCAGCAGGGGAAAGAAGGTGCTGGCAGCAACCGCGAAGGCGAGGCCGACCATCCAGGCGATGTTGGCGTCGCGGAAGGCGAGACCGGCGGCGATGGCCAGAGCGCCGCAGATGACGACAGCTATCTTGGCGGCGATGATCTTGTGCCTCTCGCTCGCGTCGGGCCGGAGTATCTCGCCGTAGAAGTCATGCGCGAAGGCCGAGCTGAGAGCGATGAGCAGCCCGGAGACCGTCGAGAGCAGCGCGGCAACGGCGCCGGCGGCAACCAGGGCCTTGGCCCACTCCCCGGCCTGTGCGCTGGTGACCAGCATCATGGAGTTCTGGTTTGGCTCGCCCGCCTGGTTCACGATGACAGCTTCCGGCCCGAGCACCACGCGCGCCCAAGCGCCCCACATAGGCGTGGTGATGTAGAACACCCCGATGAAGACCAGCACCCAGACCGTTGACCACCTCGCCGCGGCCGCGTTGGGGTTCGTGTAGAACCTGGCCAGAATGTGAGGCAGACCGGCCGTGCCGCAGACGAGCGCGACCAGGAGCGAGACGCTGCTCCACAGGTCGAACCTGTTGAAGGGGGAGACCCACTGGCGCAGGTTCCTGAAGGACTGGCGTTCCTCGGGCGAGAACGCGGGCGCGCCCTCGATGGTCATCGCGCCCGCTGGGGCCCCTTCCGCCACGATCGGCGCGGTGTCGTTGTAGGCGTAGGTCAGCACCTCCCCGTAACCATGGCGCGACAGCAGAATGACGAGCGGCACCAGCATCGCGGTGATCATGATCCAGAACTGCATCATCTGGGCGAACGTGACGCCTGTCATGCCGCCGAGGGCGACATAGAGGATGATCACGCCGCCGAGGATGACGATGCCCCAGACCCAGGGGATGCCGGTGACGGCCTCCATGAGAGTGCCGACGCCGACCATCTGCGCGATGATGTACAGAGACGAGATGACGAAGGTCCAGAAGATGCCCGCGCGCCGCAGGCGGCGCGAGTCAAAGCGACCGTGACAGAAGTCGGGAATCGTATACTCGCCGAACCGGCGCAGCGGGCTGGCGATGAACAGCAGTAGGAAGACATATCCGGCGGCGAAGCCGGTCGCGTACCAGACACCATCAAACCCACTCGCCCACACGAAGGCAGCAACTCCCAGGAAGGACGCGGCGGACAGGTAGTTGCTGGAGATGGCGGAGGCATTGGTGAAGACGCTCACGCTTCGGCCCGCGACCCAGAAGTCGCTGAGCGTCTGTGCCCTGCGCGCGGCCATGATCCCGATGGCCATCGTGGCGGCGAGGACGACGATCGAAGCGGCAGCCGGGAGGATGGCGATTCCCTCAGTCATCGGTCAACTCGCGTTCCCATCGGTTGGAGTAGGTCGTATAGACGAAGGCGATCACCCAGAATTCGACGTGAAAACAGATCCCCACCACGAGCCAGGCGAGCGGGATGCCCAGGACGGGCTGGAGCATGATGTCCGGCACCAGGTGGTTGAGGAATGGCATGGTGAAAACCGTGACCACGAAGATCACGGCCAGCAGCAGGCTCAGCTTGAGCTGCCGGGCCTGCATCTGCTCGTACGTCATGCGACGATCCCTCCCAGGGCAGACGCCAGGCACGAATAAACACGCGGGGCTTCCCGATGCGGACACGGAGGCCGTCATCGTCGAGAAGCCCTCGGATGTCAGGTAGTTACGCGCGACGGGCAAGACCACCTCCCCCGGCGTGGGAAAAAGATGCACGGGGCTCAGTAGAGGATCTTGTGATCGCGCAGGCCGGTGATGCCGTCAATGATGAGCCAGACGCCGCAGACGAGCATCGCGCCCAGGATCATCCCCAGAAAGAACGGCCGGTAGCGCTGCACGGCACGGTAGCTGCCGTAGCGCATGATCGCCGCCTGGGCCAGCCATCCGATCAGCACCGACAGCCACTCGCGCACCACGTAGACGTTGAAGGCCATCGCATACGCGACCGGGTGCAGGGGCCACAAGTGGTAGCGCAACCGCAGGTAGCTCAGGGTGAAGAGCTTGGCGGCCGAGTAGCCCAAGATCCCCAGGCTGATCCAGTCGGTGTGCTTGAGGCACGTGTTGGTGA
>Ga0114922_10006081_pt1 | contig 11097 bp, 16 predicted proteins | sample AartaG_FD_100975 | JGI IMG/M metagenome (GOLD analysis project Ga0114922, IMG submission 100975) | Deep subsurface microbial communities from Aarhus Bay to uncover new lineages of life (NeLLi) - Aarhus_00045 metaG | ecosystem: Environmental > Aquatic > Marine > Oceanic > Sediment | place...
AGTAAGCTTCTTTTAGTGGCAGATAATGCGCGGTTATAAAGGATTGCGTGATCGGTTAATCCATCTCGAATGCCCATTTTTGTATTTGCACCTTGATAAACCGAAACACCATTTTCAATTTGCGATCCCTCGAGAACTCCATCAACATACAAGCTAAAATAATTGCCGTCTCTCCTGTAAATCACTTGATACCAATTATCTGCTAAAAATGTATTATTTGACTCAAAATCCACATTGACTCCTGCGGCGTGAGCTATAAAATACTTAAACTTATTGACAGTATTTGCTCCGTGTTGAAAAGCAAGCCTGCCATCCTGGCCAACACCGTATTGCGTCGCCAGATTTCCTCCACTGGAATCACTTGGATTAACCCAAAATACAAACACAAAATCACTTGTCGCTGCTATAACGGGACTGGATAATGTAACACACGTATTAACACTATCACCAAGCAAAGCAAATCCAAATTTGCCTTCCGACCAAGAAGTAGCACCAACTAATATTCCCTTATGATTATTGCCACTCAAATCAAAAACTTGATTGCCCAGGCTATTCATCGACCAGAGTCCGACCGCATCCGCTAACGGATGGCCCGGCATTGGCAATGTCCCCGGCAATGGTTTTATAATGTGCATTAAGATACCGTCTTTTCTAATATGCAGGACGATACAGTTATCGCCCTGCCTGCTGAATTGTTTACCGCGTAAAGTTTGCCGCCCTTGACCATCGGACAGTTGACGGTCCGTAAGGCCGGGTCCTCGGAGTAAGTATCAAGCGTTCCCAACGGGATCGCGTGATTGACAGTATCGTATTCATCCGCACCAGCACCGTCCGGATCGCCGCAGGTAAGTAGTAAAAAAAAGCTCAACGTATCGCCGGCAGCCGGCGTGCCATCATTGTCGGCTTTTAATTGTATATGGGCAAAGCTGCCATTAGTTGAAAAAGCGAAAACATCTGATGTCGCATTGCCGGTCGCTGCAATACTTTTGCTGTTGGCCGCCGACCACGTCACCTGGACCTCATTGTTTGCCAAAATCGTACCATCCCCCCCGCCGCCGCTGGCTATTCCCTGCCCTGTTTTCTTATATCTAAAATCAGCACCAAAAATAATATCGATCCATTCGTCCGCCTGGGCCGCATTTGTAATAAACACTTTTTTGAACAAGGTTTCGATTTCCAGGCCATCGACAAGGTCCAGCTCGCCGTTGTCTTTATCATTGAGAATAATCGTTACGACCGCATCCGCAGAGCTGAGCTTTTCGACACAGATATATTTGCCGGCCAGATCATACTGTTGTTTCTGTCTGGCAATGCCCAGGTCGATCCTTTTCGGATTGTAATTCTTCCAGTTTTTAAGAATCTGATTTCTGAGCTGGATTTCAAACTCTGTCAATTCAGCCAACATTTACTTTGCCTTTGAAAAATGAGAATAACAACAGGCCGGCAATGATAAGGGCCGCTACGGATATCGCCTTCACAGCCGGGGCCTTGACTGTGAGCTCCGCTTTCTCGAACATCCAGCCCGCTGCCAGGAATACCGCCGTTGCTCCCAGGACCGCCGATACTATATACGCCACCGTAATAATTGCCGGGTTTGTTTTTAGGACCTCGACCTCGAAGATCGCTTTGCCAGGCTGCCAATAATCAATGCTTAAGATATTAAACTCGGTTCGCCTCTTCAGGGAGCTTTCGATCATTGCGCATTCGGTTGCTTTTAGCCAGGTTGCCCCGGGCGCCTTGAAGTGCAACAAAACAACGTCACCCGGATTCAATTCCCTGTCTTTGTCAATCTCGATTTTTTGCATTAAGATTCTTCCCAACGAGCTACATAACAATAATTTTTACCATCTTGATTGGCATTAATGTGTGTGCCGATTCGGAAACCCGTTGAAGTAAGTTGTTTAATCCCACCCGTTATTCGTGTCATAGCATAACCTATCGTTATATCGCCTTGCCCGTACTCTATTCTTTGTCCACCTTCGGCTTGTGCTGTTGCATCGCTCATAAAAACACTTACCAAAACATTGTTTTTTGCCGCTAAATTAACGCCAATATCAATATCTCTGTTATTATTACCGTTGCCGGTATAAGTTCCGGTCTTTATCTTTGCTCTGTTTAATTTTGGTGGCGGATTAATTCTAAGCATTATTAAACCTCAGCATATCCGATCAATTGATCTGCTGCACTTGCGATTGCATGAATTGGTCCTCGATAATCGTCCCCATCACAAGATTGACCGGCCTGCAATTCGGCCCACCACTTTGTCGATGCCACGGTATTGTCGAAGCCTATATATACGATTCCGGTATTGGTGGATTTCGCCTGGATACTGAATGATTTACGGTCCGTGTTTGCAGCAAGAACTTGCGATTGAATCACGCCGATTGTTGCCTGATCCCAATCTTCCGGTGTAACATCGCCCTGCATCTCATCAAGGACGCCCTGTGTTGCTTCGCTTATTGCTGAGCGATTATCCAAAATATCAAATAATGTAGGCGCTTCGGAAGCGATCAGAATCTTCATCGTGCCGGTCTGGCCGGCCGGCGTGGTGATATACAGCCGGTTAAACGGCTGGATAAAGCCGGTCTGCTTTGTCCAGCTTATGGCCGGACGGCCGCTCGAATTGATTTTAACGTCAATGTAAACTTCGGAGCCCGGGGCATCTTTGATGTAGAAAAAATTCCCGGCCAGATTAAACTCCTGGTCCGGCTTATCATCCGATAGATCGATATCAATCTCCCGCGCCGGGGTCAGGCCCATTCGATGGACCTCATCGAGCTGACCTCTAAAATCCGATTCCATTATTTTCTCCCGATCCAAAGATACAGAACAGCCAGGCCCGCCCCGATCCATAAAACAATTTTCATATCCGCGGCCTGGGGGGCCCCCGCAGCCCCCCAGGTCGGGAACATCTGCGGGATCAAGGTCTGAATCGGCTTCGCCGGCTCTCCCCCGGCGTGCGGCGGCTGCACATGTGTAACTACAACCCCGGCCCCTTCATTAACCGGGACTTCCTTTGGCCGGTCAATAACGCCGGCTCGTTCCAGGCCCCAGCCCCAGAGCAGCTCAGGTAATTTCTGGTATGTTGCCGCAACAGCCGGTTCCGCTGCCTTGTAAAAAGACTGGCCGAAGTCAGTGAACGGCTGCGTTATTGGTGTCAGCCAGTCCCAGCCCCCTGTCCTCGGTGCCGGTTCGGGCAAAATCGATGCGAAGGTCCCTTCCGGGAACTGGCTGGCATAATATGGCTGCTGATATGTCGGCAAGAGCCAGTCGGTACTTGCCGGCGTTGTTGGAGCTGGTGGACCGATGAAGTCTTGCTCACTCATAATTTCAACTTTCCTGTAAAAAGTAAAATTCCGATCCCTATGGCAATGTATATCAGATAATTTTTCGGCTTAGGCTGCGGGGCCTGCGGACTAATGTAAACAGGTTCAACCTGCTGCCGGTCCTGCATTTCCAGAAGGTCCTGGAGCGATCCGATCATTTGCTCCTGTGTATAGAAGATGCTCGAAACTTCTTCTTCCTCTGCCATAAGTTGCTTGAGGATAGACTTGGCCTCTGCCAGCGTGCCGGCCTTCTGGACGGCCTCCTGTGCTCTTGCCATTTTTCCCGCTGTGCCCATTTTATTCCCTTAAAATGCGGACCGGCCAGGCTGGCAAGGGCCCGATCGATCCAATGACATTATGGGTTCCTAAATAAATCACTTATAGCCAGGTTGATCCTCTCAAACGGGCTTGTCGGCTCGGCAGACGGCAGGGTATAGATTTCCGGCTCCGTCTGGTCCTGCTCGTAAAATTTCTGGACCAGGTTCTCGATCTCCCTCTGGCCCATAACCATTTTCATCTGCTCAGCAGTAATCGGAGCGCCGGCGATCGCCCGCTGCTGGCCGGCGAATTCCGCCTGGGCCTTCGCGGCCGCTTCCTGCTCCTTGCGCTGCTGGCTGGTTTGTTTCTTCGCCTGCTGACTCTGGTAATAAGTCATACCCGCATATATCGCAACATAGGGAGCTGCTGCAAATGCAAGCGAAATAACTGCGCTGATTATTGTTCCAATAAATGCAAGCACAAATGTTACCTCAACTGCTTTGCGATTTTCTTAGCCATATAGCTGGCAAATTCTTCTCTGGTTTTACAAAGGTCACCACTCAAACCTGGCATTTGAAAATTCCAAATTACTTGTTCCACAACGTAATCTTTTTTGAGAACGATCCTTGCCTCTCTAACTCTTGAATAATACGGATGAACATCGATCGTCCCTGTGAGCACATACGGCGAATCGTCAACTACCGTGAATCCCCGCTTTGCCAGCTCCTTGCGAAGATACGATCCGATCAGCTCATCATCGACCGGGTTTGCCGTTGTGAAGTGCCCTACCGTGATCGAGTCGATTCGCCCTGGCTCGGCGATGATCTCGGTCTGCATCGATGCGCAGCCGGCCGCTGCCAGTAAGACAAACAGACTGACTAAGATTTTCGCGTTCATAATTCTGCCCTTTCAAATAAGTGATAATGGATTGTTACCACCTATTGTAACAGAACCTGATTGTTTTAGCCAGCTTTTTTAGCGGATCGCCGTCACCGGCACTTTGACCAGCTCGACTGGGAACATCTCAACAACGCAGATCGTGCCCTGCTTGGTGACATTCATTTCGCAGGTAAGGTCTGACATTCCCAGGGTATTGATTGAGCGCGTCAAGTGGCCGTCCGGGCAGAACTCAAGCAAGTAATAGCCGGTCGGCATTGTCTCAAGTCCGCAGAACAACTTGTTTTCTTCCTGGAGCGCCAGGCCGGCCCTATTCTTTAAGACATCGGAGCCGGTCTTAATAATTACGTTGTTGAGAATATCGTTTCGCAGGACATCGTCACTATAAGTCTTGATCACAAACGATCGGAACCGATTGCCGATGTTAAACTTGTGCTGCTCTTTCGGATTGGTGGCTGCGATAACCTTGCGGATTCCATACTCGCGGTTCTCCGCATATTCGGCAGGTTCGGCGTCCGGGTCGATATACTCCTCGGTCGATACGCTTACAACCGGCGTGACATCTGCCGACACAACACCATCGAAAGCCGTTGTCATAACGTCCTGAAGCAGGCCCCAGGTAATGTGCAGATCGAGAGTTGTGATCCCGCCCCGCCAGGTCGTATCGAGCAGGGTATCGAAGCGCTGCAGCGATCGCCACATACCGAAGTCCAGCCAGAAGTCCAATATGAATGGGATCTCAGACTGAACATCGAATCCGTCCCAGGTATCTGTAAAACTAATATTAGCCGGCGTGCCGTAACGAAGCTCACATAAACGCATCAGGGTTTCGGCGGCCAGGACCTTCAAAGATTCCCGGCCATTCTTGACAACCTCGATCTCCTTGATGAGCTGGGCTCCGGACAGGTCCATCGGGGCCCCGGTGCTCCCCGCCGTCCGTGATAGTGTCGCGGTCAACCGGAACTTCAGCCGGTCCAGGCTGTAATTTCTCGGCAGCTCGTAGCTGGACATCTGGCCGGCCGTGAACGTTCGTTCGCCGATTTCGCGCTCGTGCATACGCTTCGTCCGCTTTGTGACCGGAGCTAAATTTGTATTAGCCATAACAATCACTCCTTATTTTTCATTGCCCCTAATTTTGGGTTTGCTGTGAGGTTTGCCCCCCTACTACCACCGGAACCACTGCGAATAACGTTCCGGGACAAAGCTCCTGAGTACGAATCCGATGATCGCCAGGGCGATCAGGATGTTCAGGATATACTGAGGTGAGGGGAGACCGACTTTGATTTTTGCCATCGTTTTACTCCTTTAATAAAATTTTATGATCATTATTAATCACAAAAACACCGGCATTGTTTGCCTGTCAATTAAAAAAAATCGTGTCACTTCCTGTGAGCGTTACTCACTTTCTTTCCTCGAGAGCTGAGCAGTAACGCTCTGTTACTGTATTTCTTGAAATGCCTATGCAAAGCTCCTTTATGAGCCGGACAACAAAAACCGTCCCTGTCGGTTTGTTCTCTGGGCTTATAGGCTGAACCGCACCAGCGGCAATACCAGACTTGTTTGTAAATTCCGAATCGCATCATCCGTGACATAACGTAACTCTGCAGCGCGGATATCCAGCCAGATCCGGGCCTGGCCGTAACGCTGCTTTTTTTTTATTTTCTGTCGAAAAATTCTAATTGCCTATGTTCTTTGACAATTTTCAGGGTTCCACCGCGAGCTGATGATTCGCAACCCTCTCTAATCTGCTCATCAGTGATCCTCTTGGTATTGGTCCTGGCCTGGTCAAGCCCGATTCCGTGATTGATGCCGCCGCAGACGCAGCGACATCTGGACATTACGGCGTTATGACAACTGGCATCACAACGACCGACAACGCCCTTTGAATTGTAAACAATGATCAGCGTGGGCATTTTTAATTCTCTCATCTATTCATCCGGGGACTCAGTAAGGTCATCCCATTTTCTCATTGTCTCTTTCCCGACTTCAAGCTGATCGCTGCCATCCTGATATTTGACATACTCGTATTCTTTCAGGGCCGCGATCTTGCAGACCACCTTATAACCAACAGTGGCCTTGAAATAATCAATGTCACGCGGTTCCGTTGTGTTAAAAATGAACATCTCTTTTGCCTGGCTGGTCAGCAGCTTATCGATCCCGTGTGGTCTTTGCGTTATGCCTATCAGCTCGATGTTTTGATGGCGGCCGCGCTGGATGATTTCTTTGAACGGCAGACTCAGGGCAAGCGGCCTACTATAACGGTCCAGCTCCTCGACTAAAAATGTCATATCCCCGCACTCATAGACCAGCTTGCAAATAGCATCGAAGTCACTTTCCGGATCCACCGGCTGGTATATGATCCTAAAATTGCCTCGATAGACCTTGCCCCAGAATTCTTTGAGCGCTTCCAGGTCCCCGATGATAACTCCGTTTGTGTATTCGCCCAGGGTATCGTATGTGATAATGCGTTTGTGGTCCCGGCAAAGTTTCATAGCCAGGACCGTCTTGCCGCATCCGCGCTTACCGAAGATCAGCCTGATTTTTTTTTCAACTTTGTTCATCTGTCGGATAACCCTGGGCCGGCTCAGCTCCGTTATGTTTGGGAGCCGATTGCGCCGTTTGAACAACCGGCTCCCTGTAACCAGGTGTTTGTGTGCTGGTTTGTGAACGTTTAATCTCTTTTCTTTTTTCATAACGGATTTTCACCCGCGAATCGATCACCTTTTCAGTTGCGCTCAAGAACATCAGCCACATCCAGGCGATCTCCGGTATCTTGCCAGGGAAGTAATATTCGAGCAGGGCTACTATAGGCTCCGCCCATTCTTGGGCCTCGGCGTCAGACAGTTTCATTTCGGGTATTTCTGATACGCTTGCCCAGATTGAAAACGGTATCTTTAACACCGGGGCCAATGCCTGGGGCGCTTTTGACAATTCACGATCGAGTCTGTCGAGATTATCAGGGGCGCCCGGGCCCGCCTCAAGACCCGGGCGCGTGCCTACTTCACGGACCTCATCGTCCGTTACTATTTTGTCCAGTGCCATCTCAAATTCCGGCTTTCGTGATTGCTTTTTGGCCTTGACTTTCTTGGCTGTTTTCTTCTTGCCGGCAGGGGCCGTTTTTTTCTTTGTCATAATGTCACTTCCGTTTGACCGTAAAAAGACAAGTAACGTAACCGGCAAAAAAACCGATTAACAAAAGCGTTAAGATAGGCCCGAAATCCATCTCAATCCTCGACTGTTATAAAGCCATCCTGTTCGGGATGGTCTTCATCTTCGCCGCCGGCTGCCGGCTCTGCCGGCTCTGCCGGCTCTGCCGGTTCAGGCTCTTTATTTCCTTTGAGCTCAGCGACATCCTCTTCAAGCTGATCGAGTCTGGCCTTTTCTTTGCCGAGCGGATTGCTGTCGATTACCTTTGTGCCCTGGGCGGTAACTTTGTACGTGATGTCACAGTCGGGGCAATAGTACGTATTTCCGGTGACTTTGATGTCCTGCGATCCGCAGGATGTGCAGAACTCAATTTTGATTTTTTTCTGGGTTGTCGGGGTCGGCATTTTTCACCTCATCTTCTTTAGTCAGGGATTTTCTGATCGTGATTAAGTCGCCGGCAATAATTTTAAGCAAATTGTTTGTGTCGTAAAAACAAGCGCACAAACCCTCGAAGCCATCGGCCATCGTCTGGATGTCTTTAGCCATTCTCATATTCGATTTGTGAGACTGTATAATGACTTCTGGCGACAAAAAACTTTCAAGAGCTTCATATATTTTATATTCCGCCGGCATTTCGGATGCCGGCTGCTCTGTTGATTTGATGCCCTCGGTTTCCACCTGGACCGCCGCCCTTTTTTGCCGCGCTTCGCAGCCGCAGCCGTAATGGTTCGGACCGCCGCAGATTTTACACACTCGCGGCGACTCTTGCTGCATTACATCCGGCTCAGCGGGTCCTGGGGGCACGGCGCCTGGCCCTGCCTGGTTTTGTTCTGGCCCGTTTTTTGTATTTTCGTTTTGATCCATCTTGATAAATCTCCTTTCTTGACGCAACACCCACATCTTTGAAAACATCGAAAATTTTAGCACTATGACCTTTGCCGGTTTTTTGCCGGCCTATGTAAACTATCCTGATAAGACTTCCGATCAGCTCGTTTTTGTCGATGGTTCTTTGCAAATATTTGAGTGCTGGAAATTCCACAATCTGGCCATCTTCGACAGGGACGTCCGCGCCATCCTGCCTCATTTCCTGGACCTTCATCTTGTACGTGACTGCTTTGTAATTGGTAAATTTTCCCGTTTGTCTGCTGATTAAAAAGCCCTTGAGATAATCTCCGTATTCGTAAAAGTAAAATAGGTCCCTACCATCAGAAGTTTTTTGCGTGGTATAAAAGCCCTCTGATTCGACAATTTTTTCCAGGGCGGATTTGTCGATTCTTTGCTCAGTTTTCCTCGGCTTGCTGAGCTTATTTATTGATGTCACTTTATCGCCTCAAAAATGGGGGCGGGCAAGTGTGACATTATATGTTATGTTTCATTCAACTTTTGGTGCCCTGCCCGCTTTTACAAAAAATCCTTTTTTTATAGGACTGTAACTTCATCAGCCTCGCGGCCCAGGCCGGGTGCTCAGGTCGCTCTCCAGCGTTGCCCTATCCCCCCGGCCTGGACTTGGCATTATATTTGCGGCCTTGCTGGCTGTAAAGCGAAAAACTCTTAAAAAAAAATATCGGCGCTAGCCGATTCCGCTTGCAAAAGAGAGAGAGATATGTTAATCTCTCTCTTTTGCGAGGCAGGAAAAACGCCCGTAGGGGTTTTTACTGCCTCCTCCCGCCCCCGCAGTATAAGCCCAGATCACCGTTTGTCAAGTAAAAAGGGGGTTATATAAACAAAAAACTTGCCTGTTAGGTTTATTCCTTATCAAATAAGGTTAAAAAAAAGGCTGAGGTGTTTGGCTGCACGAATAAGATTTGTTCTTATCCAATGCATTAAAAACCTCAGCCTTCAGGTTATATAGGGCAGCTCAGACGGCTTTCTTCCACCTAAGGAGCTGCCAGGGGCCTTGCCGGCTATGTTAGAGCCTGGCATAAGGGATTCGTTACTGGTTTATTGCAGTTAGAGAGCCAGAAGCCGCCTGGTGGGCTTATATGGCCGCCTGGCGGGCTTATGCGGTCGATTGTACCACCGCCGAACGGGTCCAGCGTTATCTGAGCTGCCGGCCTTGCCTTTGAAAATGTGCTCTCGATCTCATCGAATAGCTGGGCCACAGTCATCGTTTCTGCCTGCCCGTTTCTTTTGAACGTGATTATTTGCCTTCTCCGGTCGATCCTTACATCGAGATCGCCCAAAAAAGGCTTTATTGCCCTAAAAATATATTTTAACTTCATTCTCAAACCTAACAGTTTACCTGTTACATTTGCTCAATGTCACTATGTCTTTGTATTATTGCGCTTAAGCCCGCCAATCACGCCGCCCTTGCGGATATTGTCAATGATCGCACCGATCCCCCCGCCGCCGATCAACAGTTTCAACAGGCCGGGCACATCGGGGATTCCCCCGGACGCCAGGCCCAGCAGAGTCTCTTTGATCTTCTCGTTGCTTGTCTGCTGCTGCTCGAGGTCCTGGCCGGCCGCCTCGAACCTCGCGGCCATAATTTCCTGCTGCGACTGCCAGGTCTTAAAATCCAGGTCGAGCTGCTGCACGTTAACCAGCCGGCCCTGGTCCAGGGGGCTTGACGTCAGAGGTGTGCAGCTTACGGCATAGCTCCATAACATAATTCCGATTATCGGTCCGATCAAAACGAATCGGTTGTGATTGATCCATTTCCAGATTTTTTGCATTTTGTCACCTCAATTCAAAACAGCCGGTTTTCGGCCTTTTGTCGAAAATTCCGTTCCCCAGGTTCGCCCACAATGGACGATCTCGATCCGGTCGATACTATAATACCTCTTTTTCCAGCGTAACTCACAGGTCCCTCGATGGATGGCCAGGGCAGCTCCTAAAACTTCGATTGCAGCCTAAAAATAAGGATGTGACATTTTACGGCCGCTTTGACTCGTAACGCCGTGTCACCGGCGTTTGCGTTTTCTCTTGCGCCTCTTGCCTATACGCCAGCCGCCTATGACTTTATAGACAGGGCGCCCACGTGCAGCACGTTTGGCAGTGGTTTTTTTCTTGTAAGTTTTCCGCTTGCTTTTCCGCCTGCCTTTTTTTCTGCTTTTTTTTGCCATAATTTTCCATCCACCTGGTACCTTGCGAATCGGCCGGCCCCTGGCCCATCGCTTGGCCCAGCTTTTTCTTGCATAAACATTGCCCAGGTTCGATCTGATTGTCTTACTCATAACCACATATTTCCGGGTGTGGATTTCCCAACCTAATCTTAATTATTTTATATCGGGGCTTTTTCTTTGACTTTCGCCGTTTTGTCTTGATCCGCTTTCGACGTCTCTGTGCCCTGCCGCGCTTGCCCCTGACCTTTCTCCCCCTGATGATCCGCCAGCCGGCCGGCGGGCCCTTGACGCGATAGAGTTCCTTTCCCCTGGCTGCGCGCTTGGCTGCTCGTTTTGTCTTGTAGGTTTTTCTGGCCATTTTTAAGCTGCTATTCCAAACTCGCGCATAATTGGTTCAGGAAACA
>Ga0114922_10006082_pt1 | contig 11097 bp, 9 predicted proteins | sample AartaG_FD_100975 | JGI IMG/M metagenome (GOLD analysis project Ga0114922, IMG submission 100975) | Deep subsurface microbial communities from Aarhus Bay to uncover new lineages of life (NeLLi) - Aarhus_00045 metaG | ecosystem: Environmental > Aquatic > Marine > Oceanic > Sediment | place: Aarhus...
ATTCTGGCACACCCTTATGAACGGGTGGTAGGAATCGAACCTACAGCACTTTATCCTGATCTAAGCTACATCTCTCCTTTGGATTAGCACAGAGTTTCACCTCCTTAGATTTGCCGTAGGAACGGCAGGTTATCCAAAGGCTACTTTCCATTCTTGTCGACTTTTAGATAATCAGCTGCTAACTTGAGCAGCTTTTTCTTGCTATTCTGTTGTGAGTTTTCGAGTACTAAGTTAAGTAAATGTTTCAGAGTCTTTCCGATTATCGGTCCAGTCTCCAAACCAAATTCTTTCATCAAATCCCCACCCTTCACAGCTAAATCATGCACTGTAAGAGCACTTGACTCTCTATAGAGCTTTGTAATCCTCTTTTCGAAGTCTTTTTGTTTTTCAGTTCTCGGATTTTTCTTAAAGCCGTTTCCAAGTCGGTCAGCTTCACGGAGTTTAAATAGAGGTATCTCTTTCAGGTCATCTAGACCATCTCTCTTTATTCCAACCTCTCTTATAAACTTCCTGACAGCTCGATTCGACCAATCTCTGCTGTAATTGTACATATGCTTGCGAATCAGTAATGTAACATGCTCGATGAATTCCTTCGGGAACGCAAGCTTGGTCAGCATATCTCTGGTCATTATCTCTCCAACAACCTCATGGTTGTGGAATGTGGTTCTATCACCACGTATCTCTCTCGTAGCGTACTTTCCTACGTCGTGTAGTAAAGCAGCCATTCTCAAGGCCAGATCGTTCGGCGCAGAGTCACATGCTTTAAGAAGATGTGTGAGCACATCGTATTTGTGAAAACGTTTGTCCTGTTTCACCCCCAGATTTTGGGAGAGAAATGGAAGGACATGTTGCAACAATCCCACCTGCTGCATGAGGCGGAGTTGTTTCGAAGGCTTCTTACTAAGAAGGATTTCGACTAACTCGTTTCGTATTCTCTCAGGTGCTGAAGTTTGTAGTAGTTTAGCATTTCTTTTTACGGCTTTGATGAAAGATTCATCTATAGTATAGCCGAGACGAGACGACAAACTAAAAGCACGGAGCATACGAACTGGGTCTTCGATTATTCGTCGGTTTGGACTTTTAACTGCTCGGATTACCCTTTCTTTGATGTCTGCTCTACCACCATGGAAATCTATAATATCTTTACGTGTTCCGCCCAACGGTAGAAACATAGCATTTATAGTGAAGTCCCTGTGACTTGCATCTTCTCGAAGCTTTCCATAAACATCAAAGTCGAGAATGGTATTCTGCTTGTCAAATCTTCGTGCCTTTCTTGGGACTGCTATTTCAACAGCGTCTCCATTATTCCATACTCGGAACATGACAATTCCAAAATGAGCGCCTACCTCTAAAACTCTACCATAAGGTGCCAATAAAACAATCAAATCGTCTAAAGGCGTGTTACGGATAAGGAGGTCAACATCTTTTGGTTTCTTCTTGCGGAGCAGGTCTCGTACGTATCCGCCAGTAAAATAGATCTCTAGCTTCTGGTCGAGCGCTAATTTCTTAAGAACCTCAATTGAAGTCATTACGTACCTACCTTTTTCTTCCTCTTACTGGACTATCACCGTCCATGATATACTTTTGCCGCTGTTGCAGTGTGTCTCTTGCGGCTTTAATTATCTGGCTTATTCTGCCAGGTGTTACTTCATACTCGGTAGCAAGATCGTCTACTTTCTCATCCTCTATGCTAAATCGAGTAAGAATGTCGTATGATTCCGGGTCCAGAACCTCTTTTATTCGCATCAACGAGGCAGCTTTGTCAAGTCTCTCATCGTCGAATTCCTCTGATGCTTCAGAGAATTCTGGTCGATGGATGTCTGTGAACTTCCGGCGCGGAATAGAAATAGCTCTAACCAGCAGTTCATTATAAGTAATCTCACTTGACCGAGCCCGGTTCTTCAGCTTCCTCTTAAACTTTTCTATAATAATACTGTGTGGCTTCTCTATACCAAAGTCTGCGGGCAAAGCGTCTTCATTCTCCATAATCATCGTCTTAACATCATGATCGACACATATATCGTCGAGAGCCTGCCGCATCTTTGTATAGTAATAGTTTGATTCCTTCAGATAAGCTGGCACCGGCACAGGAGTTTCGTAAGCATAAACTGCCTCTCTCAATGCGTTTCTTATCAGAGCAACCGCAAAGTTATGAAACTTACCTCGTCTCAAAACGAGTTGAGGTTTGTCACACTTACACTTGGCAGCTACCGAGTTACATCCGCGATTGACGCAGACCTTTCTTTGTGGGTCGAAATCTCGCTTCGCTCTTGCTAAACCAATCAATCCTTCTTCAAACAGGTCTTGAGCGTCAACTCCACTCCGTTTAGAAAATTGGTACGCGAGATGGCTGATAAGTCTTTTGTAGTTCTTGTAAAGTCTTGCAGCCTCTTTTTCATTGTCTGCTAGAAAGTGGGCTAGAAATTTCTCGCCCTCTCTGAATGGCATACTCTTAGCTCCTTTCGATCAGAACCTTCATGGCTTCCATTTTATCTATGTAGCCTTTTTCTGATAGATATTTTATGCCGCTGTTTGTCAACTCTCTTCCTCGTGGTCCTCTTATCATTAGACCTTGTTGAATTAGAAAAGGTTCCAATGAGTTCAAAATGTTGTCTGGACTTTCGTTCAGGATAACTGACAGATTTTGCTGGCCGACTGGTTTGTTGATCGCGAACAGCGCCTTCAGAAGATTTATGTCTGATCTGCCAAGTCCTTCTGTGTTTACTTCCATCATCTTGAAAGTCTGTAGAGCAGTCCACTTTTCAATTTTGTTGCGCTTTAAAGCCACTGCTGTGTCTCTACATCTTTCTAAAAGACCTACCATAATTCTTGGTACGCCTCTACTTCTCATCGCTATTTCTGTGATAGCTTCGCTTGAGATGTGCTCGATCCTTTCGAGCTTGCTAGCATGATATTTTATGATTTCGATGGTTTCTTCAAGGTCATAGACCGTGAATATAAATCTCAGCTTAAATCTATCACGAAATGGCTTAGCTAGTTTACCTTCGTCGGTAGTAGCACCAATTAGTGTGAACTGCGGAATCCATCTTACAAATTCCTGGTTCTGTGTAGGCATTGGCATAATAAAATTCTCCATTGCAATACCTAACATTTCTTGGCCTTTTAATGGTAAGTTGTGGATTTCGTCCAAGAACAGGATAGTCGGGCTTACTGGCCCAACTCTTTCACCATGTTCGGTGTAGCCGACAAGACTGAACTGTCCAATCAAGGGCTTTAAATCTTTATAGCTTTTCAAACTGTCAGGGTGGCCTTGTAGGAATTTAGTTCCTAAAGCTTCGGCCATCAGCCTCGCAGTTGTAGTCTTACCGCATCCAGCTGCACCAGCGAATAGTATATGTGGTGGCGCTACGTTTCTGGCTCTAGCAGAGGTAATAGCAATCCGGAGCTGTGCCCTGATGTCATCGTTTCCGATGATTTTGTACTTCATTTCTTTTTTAGCCATACATTCACCTCAACAAAATTTTCCTCTGCTTTAATTATAACACAGAAAAATCAATTACTTTAGTACTTTTTACAGCCCGTCAGGATATCGGGATACGTGGTGTTTGCTCTTCATATCACTAAGATATTCAGAACAAGTATAGTCCTCAACTTGCCGTTGACACTCATAGAACTTTGCGCACGTCGAACATAAACTTCCAGCCGCACCACCAGTTCTTCTAGCAATAGAGCCCGCAGACCCATTACCACCACCCTTCTTTGTAACTACCGTAAGTGCCTTTTCCGGCACCTCATCAGCCTTTTCTCGAAGAAGCTCCCTAATCTCTACTATTCTCTTCTTTACGTGCTGGTTAGGTCTCCGTGTTAATAGCGTTGGTTCGCGCGAGAAGTTATTTACTCTCGCCCTCGGCGTCCTTGCTGGTGTGTTAGCTGCCGGAAAGAGTGAAGAGGTCCGTTTTGTTTGAGGACCCGCTGCCCCAGCGAGAGATCCTTTTTGTTCATCTTCCTTTTTGACGGTGGGTGTCTTTTCAATTCGTTTACGCACCTGCTCTTCTGTTTCCTCTGCCCCTGTAGCAAACTCGTGACTAGGATAACCGAGATGGAGTTCATCTGGCAGCACCACCAGCTGATTTTCGTCTGGCTCCACATTAGAGCTAGTAATTAGCTTTTTGAATAAAACTCCGACCAAATTGACTGCTTTTCTCATGACTTTTTTAGTCTCCAGTACGTCTACTCTTCCTTCACTGTCTCTTCGCGGATTAAAGAACACAATACCCTCTTCCGCATCTTCGCCATCTCCAAGTAACCAGTGCATTTTTGATATCATATTACCCTGTATACCAGTAATGTGATGCTTTTTTTCATCTTGGTTCCAGAGTGAAACAAACTCACGGTCATTTTTCACTGGTAATCCACTAAGGAGGCCTGTAATTTTTCTACCCTTCTCTAGAGGAGACAGGATAAGAGGTCTAAGAGTTACTAGTATGAACCGACGTTTCTGCACTTTTTCTCTCCCTCGTCATTATAACTACCCAATATTTACGTCTGTTGTTTTTGTATTTTTGGAGCACTTCAAAACCACAATTCAGAAAAGTCTTAATACTCGGTATATTATGTTCAACTATCGTGGCCCAGGCTTTGCCTGACGGAATGCGACTATACGCTGCTTCTACAAGCACTGTCGCAAGTCGCTTACCTCTATAGGCTGGATGGACACATAAATGACCTATTTCATACCAGTCTTTTCTGCGCAGCTTCTTTAAACCTACGCAGCCTGCAACTATATCACCGTCCAATTCAACAAGATAAGCCACTGGTCCATTCATAACTCTTCCAACAGTAACTCTGTATTGGAGGTCATTGTAGGTATTAACTAAGTTGGCGACTTGCGCCGCCAACTCAGTTTGTGTTATACGAGGGACGATTGGAGTATTCTTCCAATTCGCCATAATGTTCTCCTTACCCCATACGCCCAAGAAGTCTCCTGATTGCAGCAGCTTCCTCAGGCTGTGCGTTGTTTGCTAAGTCGTCTAACCATTGCTGGTCATTATCGCGATTAGCTCCCGCAGCAGACCCCTGGCCTCTTGCAGCAGATTGAGCAGCAGGTCTTGCAAGGTCAGCTAAATGCACACGAATTGTATTCACCCATGCCTCTAAAGTAGAGCTCTCAAGACCGGGTGCCGAATTTACTTCAATCACGAATGGGTCATTATCGATGTTTGTAGCCATATCGACAGCACCAAATGTAAGACCAAGTGCATTAACAGCTGCTATAGCCGGGTCTCTCATGGCTGCATTGATGTTAGGCAATTGAAGTCTGCTGAATTTCCAACCACGAGTATTTGACCTTATCAGCATGTCAGGCCGTGTGTGGTCAGCTGAAAGAACTGCCAAAGCGACATCGAGCATAGCGTTGTTCATACGGACGCCGTCCGCTCGTGCCCTCGCAGCAATCTTATCCCGCATCGCAGCAGTCCAAGACTGTTGAGGATTCTGCTGAGGAGCCTTCTTTGCCGCATAAATTACGTCGCCATTAAAGACGTGCAGTCTATACTCATCAGCTATTGAGATACGACTTTGGACATATCCACATCCATCAGCGCAGGCTTGCTCTAGCATCTTTCTGTCAAGGATAGGCCAGAAGCCTTTACCACCTTGATGGTATTTGGTTCGGCCAATCAAAGGATAACCAAGTGCGTGGAGAGCATCGACATTCGTTACTCTCTCGCCTTGCCGTCTCCGAGTACAACCCAAGAAGTCGGCTACGGTGACATTACCCGCACGCAAAATGCCGAGAGCCTCCAGTTTATTTCTGTTCCTTTTGATCATATCGGCGTGGTTCAGAACAGTGACTCCCCTTGGAATGTTCAGTGTTTCTCTTGTCTTGCAGCCCCATCCAATGTATACGGTGCAAGCGTTCCTACCAGTGAATGATGGTGCGTTCGTGCCGCCACGGACGCCCAGTCGCTCGACCAATACCGGTCCTGTTACGTCAGTTGCTTCACTGTAATGAATGTAAGTTGACATAAGATAATACTCCTTCTCTTCGTTGTCAAGGTTTATTTGAACATTTTTGCGCCGTTCAACCAAGTCGCTTTCATATCTCTATTGATTTTAGCTAGTGTTTTCTTTTGTTTAGAGCAGACTTCGATGAACTTTTCGATTTGTTTTTTATAATCACGGTAAGTTGACATATTACGCAACGCTCTAAATGCATTTTTCAAGGTAGCCTGTGTTGGTCTACCAGCATGTAGCTCATTTGCAATCTCAGCACTTGATTTCTCTACGCCAAAGCTTTCACAAATAGGCCATGTTGCCCAATTATTCTGCGTTTTACTTCGATAGTCCCAACTGCCTGTCCAGAAGTGAATTCTTCCTGCACGGTCCTGATTAACCGACGCCCCTTTGTAAGCAGCCCAGTCCCCTCCACGATACTTTTTCGGAACTATAAAGTCATTTTCAAAACCACTGGCATCGATCAGGCGATGGACCTCTTCACAGACTGCTTTCGATGTCCCGACCACCGCTTCTGCCAGATCAGGGTGAGCTACCCAGTCTCCACCAGGGACTCGCCACTCTAATCTGCCTGTGTCTTTTCTAAAATCACCGTGTCTTCCAAATCGAGTATTAGATCTTCGGCTCGTACCTCCTTCCGCCTCTATTTTACATAGAGGTAGTGCTACAAGTTCGTCCAGTAACCTAGTCGCTACTACGAAAAAACCGAACTTGGCATCTTTCTTTTGTTCCAGCATTTTTGGCGTGCCAAAATGCAAATGGCCACCAATACCAAATCTATTCCACGAACAGGCCCGCCAGTTGTATCCTACTATAGAAGCTGCATGCTTGTCGTTCTTCAGAATGTCTCTCATACGCCGTATAAGGGCTTCTGGGTTGACTTCTGGTTCCGGACGTAGTTCGGCCTGCAATCCGTAACTATCGACACCCAGAGGCGATGTTTGAACCCCGTGGCCACGAATCACATCTCTTGCATGGACCACATCACCATATTTGTCAAGTAAAATGAATTCAGGGTCAGCTCCTACTAATGTATTCACAATCGAGTCTGCTATCCAAACTCTGGCAGACTCTACTCTCGTTCGTTTTCCGGTAATTCTCTTGAAAGTATCTGTGGATACAAAACACACCTTGTCTTTGTCGGTCTGTTTTAGTATACCAGCTTTTATTAAGCTGTTGGCTTTCTTTATGTCAGAAGCATAGGCCTGGTGAATCTTCAAAACTCTACTATTTACGAACCGAGTTAACGCTTTTCTTTTCGCATCGTAGAGTTCGACAGTGGTATCTTTTGGATTCATCACCTGTCGAGTTTTCTTTGGGATACGGACAAGCTGATTTTCGTTCCGTCCTTCTTTCTGGTTGCTGTCCATACGCTCTGAGGCAACGATAATTACTTCCTGATTTAACATATTATACCTCGGCTGCTTTCCCTTTACTTTCTTTCTCTTCCGCTTTTTCCTTTTCGCGTATAGACTTCAATGCTACTTGAAAACCCGGATGCGATAGTTCGTATTTGGTAAATAACTTAAGTAGATCTTCGAGCTCTAGACTATAGTGTGGACTGAGTTCGGCATTCAAGTCGTCTATAGTAGAGCCGCTGATCTTTTGGTACTCAGGAGCGTTTTGGATAAAATATAGCGCAAGCGCCTTTAACTTTACAATACGCTTCTCTGCCCGCTGTTTCTTTTCGTTTTCGCGAGCCACAGCACGTTGAAGCTGTGCGACTGTGTATTTGGTAGTCGTCTTGTCTTGATCGGACGCTATTCTATACCCAGTCATAAAACCAGTTTTCATAGCCCCTTTTCGAATTCTGCTAGCAATAATTTTGAAATCAAAGTTTACTAGAGAACCTTCACCTGGGATGTCCGCAGCCTTACAAGCGGCTCCCATAGTAGAGAACCAACCATTTTGATTGCTGTATCTCTCAGCAAGTTCTTCTAGAGTGCTTTCCTTTTCGCCGTCCACTATACTTTTCGCGTCGACTTCTTTTACACCCCCGGTATTTTGGCTCTTTCTTTTTACGCTTGCGCTTTGTTCTTTTCCCGATGGTTTGGGAATTACATAGGTTGTGTGGTCTTTAAAAGCTGTCTTGTCCGTTACTTCAGTATCTTCTGGAATGTTCTCCTCTAAATCCTTTGGAACGTCTTCAGATATTTCTGATGACTTAGCAGACTGAAACATCGTTGATCTGCTTGGTTTTGTCTCGGTGCCATCAATATACTTTCTCTGTTGATCACACCACTTTCTACCAGCCATCCACTCATCGTCTCCAGGTTTGCGTACAGAAGAACAGTTTCTACCGCTTGTAGTAACCTCAGGCTCTTCCACCTTCTTGTTGCCGCTCACATGGTTAGCACCAGGTCGTCGGTTCACTTGATGCGGGGTGGAAGGTTTCCAGTTCTCGTTCCATCCTTGATGGGAACCGCGATTTACTACTGTTTCTTTCCAATCTTTTTCGCGACCCGCATCATAAGGCATCCTTCGAGCTTCAATCAAGTCATTCACGTCGGTATCTGGTTCAATATCATGCTCCATATTGAATATCCACGCATGGTCATCTGGCATCACACCAATTTTTAGATCTAGCTCCGGTAAATGATCCAGTCCATAGATGTGCCTAATTCTATTGTAACGAAACAGCGCGGCCTCTAAAAAAGCCTTTTCACTCGCCACAAAAACCAATCCTGTAGGACGTGAGATTCCAACTTCAATAGGTCTACCATCGCGGAAAATCATCAATTGATAAGGATTGTTCACATTAGCAGCTGCAACAGCATATTTACCTTGAAGACGTTTGACGACCCACTCTGCTTGATCAAGAGTTAGAAGGCCTTTAGACTTCTTACAGGCGTGGGAGAGTAAATGGAAGATCATCTCGGAATCCACAATGCCTGCACGGTCATTCTTATACTTCAATTCCTTCAAGTTCTCTTCGATCTTCTTGTGGTTCTCGATAGTTCCATTATGAACGCCAAGAATATCTTCGATCTTAAAAGGGTGGTTGTTGTTGTTATCGCTGGCTAAGCCGATAGTTCTCTTCCGACAATGGCCTAAAACGATATTAGCAGGCTTAGGATACGCTTTCCATATATCCATTAAAGCCATAAAATTCGTCTTGTCTGCCGCACTAAAGTCGGAAACTATCTTTGTTGCCTTTTCTCCATGTTTCATACCACGAAGGTTGCCGTCTTCAAATAGAAGAGCGAAGCCGGTTGCATCTCCGCCCCTTGACTCGGTAAGCAATAATAGCTCAACAGTCATTATTCTCATGATATGATTCTGGTCTTCCGGGCTGATTCCGCTGTCTGTTTTACCTCTCAGTCCCGCAACAATTCCGCACATCTTTCGCTCCTTCTTAAATTAATCCAGTTGCTACTCTTCTGTTGAGTGCAATTCTCTTTACCTTGCCAGAGTTGGCATCGATCCTCAATCCGAAACCGTAGCTTATTTTCATAAGTCTTTCGACAATCAAACCCATTCCTACAGCTTCAAGAGCATCTCTGATAAATTTTTCATCTGAAGCAAAGATCTTGAAACCCATAGACTCCGTATTGTATATGTATACCGAATTACCCTTTTGAAAAAGCCATAGATATTTAGGTTTCTTCAAATGAAACATTGCGCAAGCAAATGAACCAGTCAGTCGTGTCGAAGCCTCGTAAATAGCATCGGCAATGTTATACTCTCCTTCACGTGCAAACCGGTCTATTAGATGGAAAATAACTTCACTATCTACCTCACCCTTACGTCTAAGCGGGTCACCGTCCTGTCTCCACAAATACTCATCGTTGCTGATGATGCCGTTGTGGACTCCTACAGTATGACCACAATGAATTGGGTGGTTGTTGAAGTTATTCTCGTAAGTCCCTTTTGTTTGCGCTCTGGTGTGGCCAATGACAATACGTGTTTTATTGTGGATAAATTCTTTCTTCCACTCTTTGTAGCCATCGTCCTTAATAAACAGGCGACCTGGCATAGGTTTCTTTAACATACCAGCTTTAAAGTCTTTGGTGATCGCTGCCACACCTGCGGAGTGGCCACCTCTAGATGTTGATTCAGCTATTAATGTGTCTAGTACCGATGACAATGTTTCAGGCACGTCTTTAGTGCCAAAACCGACTGCATTATCTATTACAAGACCAAGAATTCCACACATGCTTTCACTCCTAAATCACTGTTCCTAATGGTTCTGACCACTGCAATTTTCCGCTTGTGATCTGTTGCTTTACGTACCTCATCATCGCGTTCTTATTTGTTTCCTTCGGGAAGTCGTTTCGAAACTCTTGCCAAACAGCTGTTCCCCATTCGCGTAAATTGGCACATTCCAAAACTTGTCTCAGCTCGACTATTTTTCTAACAGTATGGTTGATCTCCTCTTCCTCTCTCAGAGGAACGAAGAAGTCTTGTTCGATCTGATCCCAGCTATGGCCTTCAATTCTCCTGAAGGAAGCTGGTATGTCTACTAGACTGACAAGCTGATCGTAAACTTGAGGACCAAACTCTTGTAGAGTATGTTTTACCAAGTATAACAGTTCCATACTCTGCTCTTTGAAGTACCTCTCGTATTTCATAACATCAGACGTGTCACTAAACCTGTTATCTTGAAATTCCTTTGGGCAGTTGTTCAGAATCGACTCTTTCATTTCCTGAGACAGCTCTGACCAGTCATTATCACCTACTTCTAATAGGCCAAATCTGCTTAGTTCCACAGCTTTCATTATCATAGCATAACCTAAGCAGGCATGTGCAGTAATAATACTTGGAGACGGCACGTTGTCCATAAATCTCAGCTCGATGTGGAATCTCTGAACGTCGCCACTGTTAGTAAATCTACAGTTATCGTAGTTGATATAACCATAGTCTTTGAATCGAGACATAATATCTTGCCGTATCCCATTCATTGACATGAAGTAAGGGCTGTATGGTAGAATACTGGCTCTATACTTCTCCCACCGTGTCATCGTTTCTGGCTGGTCCAAACCCATCGACATCCAAGTTAGTGCATTCTGATATCGCCGAAATAACTGATGAACGTTAGCCAAAACAACTTCAGGCATTGGCCTTTCCAATTCAGTTGTGTCTGCAACTCTCTTACCCGCATCCTTAGCCTGCTTGTTCATA
>Ga0114922_10006083_pt1 | contig 11097 bp, 13 predicted proteins | sample AartaG_FD_100975 | JGI IMG/M metagenome (GOLD analysis project Ga0114922, IMG submission 100975) | Deep subsurface microbial communities from Aarhus Bay to uncover new lineages of life (NeLLi) - Aarhus_00045 metaG | ecosystem: Environmental > Aquatic > Marine > Oceanic > Sediment | place...
CGGTCAGCAACGACCCCGACGAGCTGGTGGTCAAGATCAGCGAGAAGGCGATATCAAGGGTCGTTGAGGAAGTCGCTGGGGTTGTTGAAGAAGAGGCTCCAGTGGAAGCGGCAGCCGAAGCCGAGGCGGGAGCAACGCCTGAATAAGCCACCGCCTTTAGCAGACTGTTATTAGGACCCGGCGCTAATGATTATTGACTTCCATACTCACGTGTTCTCGCCCCGGATAAAGAAGAACCGCCGCCAGTATGTCCAGGCCGACCCCTCCTTTGCCCTCCTCTATGACCAGAAAAACGCCCGGCTGGCCACCGCCGATGAGCTAGTCGCCAGCATGGACAAAGAAGGCGTCGATATGGCGGTCATCGCCAACATCGGCTGGACTACCCACGAACTCTGCATTGAGACCAACGACTACATCCTGGAGTCTATCGCCCGTTACCCCGACCGCCTGATAGGCTTCGGCGCCGTCCAGCCCCAGGCGGGAGCTGCGGCCATCGCCGAAATCGAGCGCTGCGCCCATGCCGGGATAAAGGGCATCGGCGAACTCCGACCAGACATGCAGCTACTCAATCTCAGCGACCGGCAGGTGATGAACCCATTTATCGAGACGCTGACTAAGCACAGATTGATTCTCCTTATCCATGCCTCTGAACCAGTCGGCCACTACTATACCGGGAAGGGTAATATTACCCCTGAAGTCCTCTACCACTTCATGGTCGCCTTCCCTGAGGTGATAACGGTATGCGCCCACTGGGGGGGCGGGCTTCCCTTTTACGCCTTGATGCCCGAGGTGAAGCGCGCCCTGAAGAACGCCTACTTCGACACTGCTGCCTCACCCTTTCTCTACCACCCCCAGGTATATCATCAGGTTATCGGGCTGGTGGGCAGCGACCGGGTTATCTTCGGCAGCGACTGGCCCCTGCTCACCCAGAAACGCCTGCTGGACGAAATCAATTCCCTGGACTTGCCCTCAGATGTAAAGGCCCGGATTCTAGCCGGTAATGCCCGGAGGTTACTGGGAATGACCGCCGAAGGAAGCACGGTCTGAGCCATGGAGCCGGTTCGTTCTTTTATCGCCATCGAGCTACCCGACGAATTGAAGCTGAGGCTCACCCAGCTGGAGACCGAACTGAAAAGAGACGAACCGCCCGGGGTGAAGTGGGTCAGCCCCGAGAGCATCCACCTGACCCTCAAGTTCCTGGGTAATATTGACGCTGGTAGAATCGAAGCCATCACCAGGGCCATGGAGGAGTCGGCTCAGGGGATAGCCCCCTTCCGGCTGAGAGCCAGTGGGCTGGGGGTCTTCCCCAACCTGAAGCGGGCTCAGGTAGCCTGGGTGGGCATAAACGGGGAGGTAGACCGGCTGAGTCGCTTGCAAAAGCAGCTTGAGTCCAATCTGGCCCGGCTCGGCTTTACCCCGGAGTCGCGGACCTTCACCCCCCATTTGACCCTGGCCCGCCTTAAAAACTACGCTTCACCCGACGAGCGGCAGAGCTTCGGCAGGCTCATCGCCAGCCGCGAGTTTACCGCCGGGAACATCGAAGTGGTGGCTATCAACCTGATGAAAAGCCAGTTAACCAGAAGCGGAGCCATCTACAGCCGCCTCAGTTCGGCTAGGCTCGAGGGAAAATAGGGCGAGGGACTCTTAAAACTGAGACCGAGGGTACCCTAAGAGGCTCTTGTCAAGGGCTGGCTACCTAGTGTATACTGTAGAAAATTTAACCTGGCTGGGAGGTGGACTTAATGGACCAAACCAATTTCCCCAAGTGTCTGAAGTGTAACAGTGGTGACCTGGTGCCCCTATCCGACTTCGGTAGTCAGGGGGCAGCAATACACTACAAAGCCTGGGTCTGTACCAACCCTGAATGTGGCTTCAACCTGAAAATCAGGAATGGGGATATCTATATTAACGAGCCCATCATGAGCGGTAGTCTCCACGGTAGCCGCTCCCACTAGCTACCAGGCTACGCGACTGACTCCGAATTGTGATGGCAGGTGGTTGCTCCAGCGGTGAGCATGCTTCGTCAGGCGGCTAAACTTAAAAGAGAGGCGCTTGATTTACTATTCCCCAAATGGTGCATCGGCTGCGGTAGGGAGGGAGACTTCATTTGTCCCTCCTGCCGTAAGCTGTTACCCCTGTTGATACCGCCACTCTGCCCCCAATGCGGAAGGCCTCAACCCAGAAGTAGCCTCTGCCCCAGCTGCGCTAGCTGGCAGGCCACCATAGACGGCATCCGGGCTCCATTCCGCTTCGAGGGGCTAGTCCGCAGCGCTATTCACCAGCTGAAATACCGAAACCTGAGAGCCCTGAGCGAGACACTGGCCGGATTCCTCGGTGATTACCTCAGCGCCAGTCCCCTGCCGGCGGCGGTGCTGGTACCCGTCCCGATACACGACCAGAGACTGAGGGAACGCGGCTATAATCAGTCCAGCCTGCTGGCTCAGGAGCTGGCTAAGCTCACTGGCCTGCCGATTGTGGCTGACTGCCTCATCCGGCAGCGGCCGGCTTTGCCCCAGGCCAGGACCGGGACCGTAGCGGAGCGCAGAAGCAATGTAGCTGGGGCCTTCACCTGCCGCGACCAGAGGCTGAAGAGCGAGCCGGTATTACTTATAGATGATGTGGCTACCTCCGGAGCAACCCTGGATGCCTGCTCCGCAGCCCTGAAGGACGCCGGGGCCAGCTCGGTCTGGGGACTGACCCTGGCCAGAGAAATCTAACAGAATATCCTGAGGAGTGATAGTAGATGCAGTTACAGATAAGCGGCAAGAATATGGAGCTATCAGCCGAGACGCGCCGTTACATAGAGCGTAAGCTGGGCAGGCTCAACCGCTACCTGCCCGATATTACAGAATCCAAGGTAGAGGTATCCCGCGAAAAGACCAAAGCCCCCGAGCAGCACTTCGTGGTGCAGGTAACCATAGAGAGTAACGGCACCCTGCTCCGCAGTGAGGAGAGGGGGGCCGACCTGCCCACTGCTATCGAAAGGGCAGCCGCAGTCATGAACCGCAGGATAGAACACTTCAAGGGAAAGCTCTATGACCGGAGAAAAGGTAAAAAGAGTAACCTGTCAATCCGCCTCGGCCCGGAAGAAAAGCCGGCAATCCCTCAAGCATCCGGAAAGGTGGTCAAAACCAAGCACTTCAGCCTCAAGCCGATGGCTGTAGATGAAGCCCTTGACCAGATGGAGATTCTGGGCCACGATTTCTTTCTCTTCTTTAACGCCGATACCGAGACAGTCAACCTGCTCTACCGCCGCAAGGATAATAACTACGGTCTCATCGAACCCGAGCTGGGATAGGCGTCGCTTAGCTTTTAGTAAATGACCGGGCAGCTAAAGTACGTAACCTTTGACACCCGAATGGGCTGGGTGGGGATACTGGGCTCAACCAGGGGAGTTATGCGCGCCACCCTACCCCAGACCTCCGCCGAGGAGGCCCGCCGGCTACTGGGCGAGCCAGCAGACCACGCCGGGCCGTCCCGCTGTCTGTTCGAGAACATGATAGCACGCTTGCGGAGCTATTTCCAGGCCGAGAGAGTAGACTTCCCGGACGAGCTTGACCTGGTGGGGGCTACTTCCTTTCAAATCAAGGTATGGGGGGCAACCAGGCTCATTCCCTACGACAACACCCGGAGCTATCGGTGGCTGGCGGCACAGATCGCAAGACCGGGGGCCGCCCGGGCCGTCGGGATGGCCCTCGCCCGAAACCCGCTGCCGATTATCATCCCGTGCCATCGGGTAGTAAACAGCGACGGTCGGCTCGGTGGCTTCAGCGGCGGGCTAGAGATGAAAAGACGTCTTCTTAACCTGGAGGCTGGAGCCAGCCGCAACCGTGACGGCAGCCTGCGCCACAGCTAGATGGCATCGATAATGGCCCGCCAGCCCTAATCAGGCCCGATATCGGAGGTACTACCCTTATTCAGCCTCCGTCTGGCCCTGGAAGTGCCTCTGCCTTTGATGCCTAGGAAGTCAAGGGCGTATGCCTCAATCAAGCCCTCGCCGGCAAAGCTGAAGTAGGTATTATCCCCGATGATGATGTGGTCCAGCACCTTAATCTGCATGATACTGCCCGCATAGACCAGCTCTCTGGTCACCGCTTTATCATTCTGGCTCGGTGCCGGGTTACCGGAGGGGTGGTTATGCACGAAGATGAGGGAAACCGCATTGTGCTTCAGGGCGCCCTCGATGACCTCGCGGGGGTGGATGACGCTGACATTCACGGTGCCTTCGAAGAGTTCGGCGATATCAATAATCTGGTTCTGACTGTTGAGATAGATGACCCGGAAGGTCTCCTTCTTCAGGTCTCTCATGGAATGGTAGAGGAAATCAAAGACCTCCTGCGAAGAGGTATAGACCGGCTTATCAATAATCTTCTCCTTTAGGAACTTCCTGGCTACCTCCTGAACCAGCTTGATACCAAAGGCGCTGTGGAGACCGATACCCTTTATCTGCTGCAGCTCTTCGGGGGAGGCTTCCAGAACACCGCGCAGGGTCTTAAACCTCTCGACCGCCTCCTTGGCCGGCTGCTTGCAGTCCTTACGCGGCGTCCCCAGGCTCAGCAGAAGCTCCACAATCTCATGGTCGTGGAAGCCAGACAGCCCTCCCTTAATGAAGCGCTCCCGCAGCCTCTTTCTGTGCCCCTGCCATTTATCACTTACCGGCATTGCTACCTTTTCCGATGCCTTCGACGAAATTATATGCCCTTTTACCCCTCTCTTTACGCCCTGGAACAGCCTCCCAAGACATCTCTAAATCCCCGGCGAAGACCAAGGTTTCCATCACCCTACTCCACCTTTATTCCTTCCTCTCCCACCAGCTCGGCAAGCTTCTCGCCAAGCTCGGCACAATAGCTGGTGGTCAAGTCAGGCAGCCTGAGGTGGGTTACCCTTGACTGGTAGGTCACCTGAAGTCTGACCTGGTCATGCCCCGGGAACTCCTTCAGAGTGTCAATTACCCTCTGCAAACGCTCCAGGTCGCTATCCTTGTTATCGCTCTGGGTAAGGTTTATTACCAGCCGGTGACCCACCTCGGCAGCCGGAGGCTTTTCGGCTGCCGTCGGCGCCACGACAGGTTCGGAGGCAGCCGGCACCTCAGCCGGAGCTACCTCCGGCTGATAGTCACGAACCGAGTCACAGCTCAACTGCACCTCGTCATTACCCAGCCTTACCTTGCCTTCGACCAGCAGCATGTTCCCCTCCTGCCACAGGTCTTTGGTCTCGGCGTAGACCTTGGGCCAGACCATAACCTCAACCCTACCGTCAAGGTCTTCCAGAACAGCGCTGGCGAAGGCTCGGCCGTCCCGGGTATACAGGCTGCGAACCGAGGCCACCATGCCCGCCACCTTAACGTTTTGCCCTACCAGTTCAGCATCAATCTGACCGCAAAACGTAGTATTGGGCGAGGTCTCTCTCCCGGCCAGGGCGCTGAAAGGATGCTCCGAGAGGTAGACACCCATGAGCTCCTTCTCCCAGGCCAACCTATCCTTGACTGGTATCTCGGCTGGCTCAAGGGCAAGGCCGGGCACCGGCACCGGCACCTCTTCGCTCCACAGGTCGAACATGGTAGACTGTCCCGTATCCCGCAGACGCTGTTCCCGCTGGGCGAGAGACACGATACTGCTTATGTTCTGTAACAGGCTTCCCCGGCTGCCCAGACAGTCCAGGGCACCAGCCTTGATTAAGCTCTCCAGAGTCCGCCGGTTCAGCCCGCTCAGGTCGGCACGGCGGCACAGGTCTTCGATAGACACATATTGACCCTCCTTGGCACGCTCGGCGACCAGCGGCTCTACGGCACCAGGCCCCACGTTCTTGATAGCGGTCAACCCGAAGCGGATGGCCGGTGCCTGACCGCCGTCCGCCTCTATGGAAAAGTTTACCTGGCTGCGATTTATATCCGGAGGTAAAACCTTAATGCCCAGGCGACGGCACTCCCTAACGGCACTGGCTACCTTGTCCGACTGGTCAGCATTGGTAATAAGCAGCGCGGTTATGTATTCCGCCGGGTAGTTTGCCTTGAGGTAAGCAGTCTGATAGGCAATCAGGGCATAGCTTACGCTGTGAGCCTTGTTAAAGGCGTAGCCGGCGAAGGGCTCGATAAGGTTAAAGACCTTCTCGGCGATCTCATCCGGGAAGCCGTTTTCCCTGGCCCGCCTGAGGAAGTTACGCCTTTCCTTCTTCATGACCTGGGGAATCTTCTTGCCCATCGCCTTGCGGAAGATATCGGCCTCCCCCAGGCTGTAACCGGCGAAGGCGCGCACGATGAACAGCACCTGGTCCTGGTAGACAATCACTCCGTAGGTCTCTTCCAGGATGCTGGCCAGCTCGGGGTGGGGATAACGGATGGGCTCAATACCGTGTTTTGCCTTGATGAAGGTGGGGATATGCTCCATGGGCCCCGGGCGATACAGGGCCACCATAGCCGCAATATCGCTGAAGGTGGTCGGTTTGAGCTCCCTGATATGGCGGCGCATGCCGCTCCCCTCTAACTGAAACACCCCCGCCGTCTCCCCCGATGAGAGGAGTGCGAAGGTCTTGGCATCATCCATGGGAAGACGAGCCAGGTCAATATCAATACCGCGCTGCCGGGAGATAATCTCTCTGGCCTTGCCCAGAATAGTGAGGTTAGCCAGACCCAAAAAATCCATCTTCAAAAGCCCGATACGGGCGATATCATCCATGCTGAACTGGGTCATGACCGCTTCCTGAGCACCCCCCCGGCTTACCCTCTGAAGCGGGACGTATCTGGTAAGAGGCTCCCCGGATATGACCACACCGGCGGCATGGGTGCTGGCATGGCGGGAAATCCCCTCCACCTTACGCGCCGAATCAACCAGATTACGGATTATGGCATCATCACGATAGATGCTGCTCAGCTCAACATTCTCCTCAAGGGCCCGGCTCAAGGTCATACCGGGAGCAAACGGCACCAGCCTGGCAACCCGGTCAACGTCGCTGTAAGCCAGCCCCAGAGCCCGCCCCACATCCCTGATAGCCGCCTTCGCCCCCAGGGTGCCGAAGGTGATAATCTGGGCCACGTGGTCCGGCCCGTATTTGTGCGATACATAGCTGATGACCTCGTCGCGGCGCTCGTCCTCGAAATCCAGGTCAATATCAGGCATCTCCTTACGCTCGACGTTAAGAAAGCGCTCAAAGACTAGCTTATGCTCGACGGGGTCAATGCCGGTAATCCCGAGACAATAAAGGACAATACTGGCCGCGGCGCTGCCCCTGACCCCGAACAGAATGTCCTGCTTCTTGGTGAACGAGATGATGTCCCAGACAACCAGGAAGTAGTTGGCGAACCGGGTCTCCGCTATCACCTCCAGCTCATAGCTAAGCCGCTCGGTTATCTCCGGGGTCGGCTGGGGGTAGCGCTGGGGTAAGCCCTGACGGCAGAGGTCAGCCAGGAACTGGTCGGCGGTCTTCCCCGAGGGCAGGTCTATCTCGGGGAGGTAAAGACGCTCAAAATCAAGCTCCAGGTTACACATCGCCGCAATCCGTTCCGTATTCTCCAGCGCCTCCGGGATATCGCGGTAGAGCTCCGCCATCTCCTCAGGGCTGCGGAGATAAAAGAAGTCCCCCGGCATCCTGAATCTCTTCTCGTCGTGGACAGAGGTATTCCGCCCGATACACAGCAGCAGGTCGTGGGCTTCAGCATCCTCCTGTTTTATATAGTGGGCATCGTTGGTCGCCACCATGGGGATATTCAGCTCACGGCTCATCGTTATCAGAACCTGATTTATCCTCTCCAGCTCAGCCATGGGATGGCGCTGTATTTCCAGATAGAAATCACCCAGCACCTGCTGATACCAGCGAGCCGCCTCCTTGGCCGCCTCAAGGCGCCCCCCCAGGATAAGACGAGGCACCTCGCCCCCGATGCAGGCCGAGAGACCAATAAGACCCTGGTGGAACTCGGTAAGCAGCTCTTTATCTATGCGCGGCCGGTAGTAGAAACCCTCAAGGTGAGCCCTGGTGACGAGCTGTAGCAGGTTCTGATAGCCCGTCTGGTCCCTGGCCAGCAGAACCAGGTGGTAGTTTTCCTTATCCCCGGCATTACGGTCGAAGCGGCTGTTGGGGGCGACGTAAACCTCGCAGCCGATAATAGGCTTTATCCCCGCCTCTTTAGCGGCGAGATAAAACTCAACGGCGCCGTACATGACCCCGTGGTCGGTTATTGCCAGACTGTCCATGCCCAGCTCTTTGGCCCGCGCCACCAGCCGGCGAATACGACACATGCCGTCAAGCAAGCTATACTCGGTATGAACGTGAAGGTGTGTAAACATGCTAGCCCCTAGCCCTGGAAGTTCGCCAATATTATAGCACAGCGTTAGCTCCCGAGGTATTCTTTTTTAGGCGATAACAGTGTAAAATCTAGATGACCGTGAAGAGGAGGTAACCTTGAAAATTATGGGTGCTATAGCCAGGTGGCTCTTTATTTTGAGTCTGCCGCCGCTGATACTATCGGCTACCATTCACTTTGAGTTTAACGGCCTCTGGCTCTACCAGGACGGCTTTGAGAAGTATAACGTCAGCCAGACCACCGGCCTGGATGAAACCGAGCTTAAGAAGGCAGCCGCCGGGCTGATTAGCTACTTTAACTCAGACGAAGAGTTCATCAGCCTGACGGTGCTAAAGGACGGGGAGCCCTTCGAGCTCTTTAACCAGCGTGAAATAGCCCACCTCAAGGATGTTAAGGCGCTGGTGCAGCTAAACTTTCGCCTGCTGGTGGGGACGGCGATTTATATCGGGGTCTTCGCCGGCATGTGCCTCTTCTGGCGAAAGAAAAGATACCGGCGGGAGCTAGCCAGAGGCACATTTATCGGGAGTATTATCACCCTGGGCATGATAGTGGCCCTGGGCATCGGGGCCATGGTACTGGATTTTGACCAGATCTTCCTCCAGTTTCACTTCCTGGCTTTCACCAACGAACTATGGCTGCTTGACCCGACCAAGGACTACCTCATCATGCTCTTCCCCGAGGGCTTCTGGTTCGACGCCGCCCTGCTTATGGGAAAGATAATCGCCGGGGTGGCCGGGGCACTGTGCGGGGCAACCGCGTGGTATCTGCGGAGAACGAGAAAACAAGCCCTCAAGCAGTAGACAGCACAAACTTTATGTCAAGAACGCACCAGGGTCAGAAGCATCTTGAATCTTTTGTTGGCGCGTAAGACGTGCGGCTCGTTAGCGGGAATGATAACCATCTCCCCCTCCCCCAAGAGCATGACCCTGCCGGAGATGGTAACCTCAGCTTCACCGTCAAGGATGTAGACCAGAGCATCGTAGGGTGCGGTATGCTCACTAAGCCCCTGCCCTTCATCAAAGGCAAAGAAGGTCACCGAGCCCATACTTTTGTCAATCACGGTACGGCTCACTATAGCACCAGTCTGATAGTCGGCCAGATCAACCAACCTGGTCACCCGGGCCAATAGCTCTTTCCTACCCTTGTCTTGAGTCGATTCTATAGTCATAATTCAGCCTCCTTCTATGGTAACAAGCGCTACGCTTAAGATAAGCCCTAACACGCAGCCTCAGCCCCTCCACAGGTTATTTAGCCGCCCCACCGCCTCGTTCTTCTCCCTCAAGCCCAGTTTAGTCTTATTTATGGCCCGTCTCAAGAGGGCGATGGACTTATCGTAGGTCTCCCTGTCTACCGGATAGGGAATGCCGTCCTTACCCCCGTGGGCAAAGCTGTAGCGGGCCGGGTCGCGGTAGCTGGGAGGCACCCCGTAGACCAGCTCGGAAATAAGGCTCAGGGCGCGGATGGTCTTGGCACCAACCCCCTTTAGCCCTAATAGCTCCTCAAAGCCCTGCGGCTGGCGCTCATAGGTGCTTAATAAAATCCGGCTCAGGCTGTCCGGGTGAAGGTCTTGTGTCGTTAGATAGTGCCGTGAGGGAAGCTCAAGCGTCTTTAATCTCTTAAGGTCGGTAAGGACTTTCTCCGGCTTTTCACCGGCAGCTATCTCAGCGACGGTGCTTCGAGCCGGAGCCGACTCGCAAGCCACCAGGTTAAGCGCCTGTCCCCTGGCCTCGGAAAGGACGGCGGCGTGGGGTTCAGCGACAAAATCGGCTACCCTCTCCCCCAGCCAGTGGTAGCGGCGGGCATAGCGGGCGGTCTCGTTCATCCCCTGCTGGACGACGGCCCACGAGCCGTCGGGGGTAAAGAGAAAGGTATGGTGATAGAGCTGATAGCCGTCCTGGACGGCGGCGCTATCCACCTTGGCCGACATGCGGCTGGCATAGACCAGCGGCTCCGGATTTAAAGAGAGCCGGTCTCCCCAGCTCTCTATTTCGGCTGGCGTCCGGCGCGAGGTCTTGCCCTTACCCCCAGCTACGAAGAAGCCGAGGTCTCTCTCCAGACCTCTGATACCTTCCTTGAGCGCCCCGCAAAGCGTGGTGGTCACCCCGCTTGAGTGCCAGTCAAAGCCTAAAATGCAGCCAAAGGCCTGGAACCAGTAGGGGTGCGCCAGGCGCCGCAGCATCTCCTGGGCACCGAAGTCAGCCACGATAGCGACCGTAATCTCCCGCGCCAGCTTAACCATGCGGTCAAAGAGCCAGCGCGGTGCCTTACCGTAATGGAGGGGCAGATTGGCAATACCGGTTCTGGTGGGACTAAAAGCGGCTGACATACCCACCTCTAGTTATAGATGGCAGCTATCACAGCTAGCGGAGCTACAACTGGAACAGGAGCTACCCCCTACGGGGTTGCTCAGGCCGCTACTATCCTTGGAAAAAGAGGCAAAGGGGGAAAGCACCCGCCGCGCCCTATTCTGACAGCGAGGGCAGGAAGCCTCCTCGCCTGAGGCGCTCAGGGCGCGCAGCAACTCAAACCTGTAGTCACACTTATCACAAACATATTCGTATAACGGCATTTCCCTCTCCTGCCACTAGTCTAATTGTTTTTCGATACCAGGTCAACATTGTCCTGTCCAGAGCAAACACCTTGACTCAGGAAAGCAAAAGAAGTTACTATGGACTGGGAAGACAGAATCTAAGGAGAGCTGAGCGTAATGGTAATAGATGTTTCCGACCAGACCTTTGAGAGCGAGGTCATAAAGTCCAGCCTGCCGGTGCTGTTAGACCTGTGGGCGCCGTGGTGCGGCC
>Ga0114922_10006084_pt1 | contig 11096 bp, 8 predicted proteins | sample AartaG_FD_100975 | JGI IMG/M metagenome (GOLD analysis project Ga0114922, IMG submission 100975) | Deep subsurface microbial communities from Aarhus Bay to uncover new lineages of life (NeLLi) - Aarhus_00045 metaG | ecosystem: Environmental > Aquatic > Marine > Oceanic > Sediment | place: Aarhus...
TTTAATTTGTAATAAAGCGATTGATATTGATTCGCTGATTACTGACGAATTTCCTCTTAGTGAAATATCAAATGTAATAGAGCTGATGTTGGCTCATAAAGGCATTAAAATAGCGGTGATACCCTGAGTTCGTATAGCGTATTGCGTATCGCGTATTGCGTGAAGAAGAGAAATTAGGAGACCAATTCGTATATCGTATCTCGCGAAGAAGCAAGAAGTCAGGAGCCAGAATTCAGGAGTCAGAAAATTAATAGCGGATGGTGTTTAGGACACCAAACAATACAAAGAAATTCTGAACCTTTAATTATTCCAAGATAAAACGTATTGCCATTAATATTTTTTCGTTGTTATCGTTTCTACATGTAATAGTAAATTGGTGTTGATAATCAATTAAAAGGAAAAGGACAGGAAGAAATGAAGGCTTTAGTAAAATATGGAATTGGTGAAAATGATATGGAATTGAGAGAAATTCCCGAACCTATTCCTCAATCAAATGAAGTAAAAGTTAAAGTAGAGGCTACGGGAATCTGCGGAACTGATCTTTATGGTTATTCAGCCTTAAAACCTCCAGTGGTATTAGGACACGAAACTGCTGGGGTTGTGGCAGAGGTAGGGGAAGAAGTAAAAAATATAAAAGTAGGAGATAGGGTTACTACTGAAACTACTGCCTATATCTGTGGTCAATGTAAATTTTGCCAGAGTAAAGATTATAATTTATGTATTCATCGTAAAGGGTTAGGATCCGCTGTTAACGGGGCTTTTGCTGAATATTTTGTAATAAGAAAAGAAAGCATTCACCAAATTCCTCTTCATATAGATTTTAATTCCGCCTCTCTTTTTGAACCCTTATCTTGTGCTGTTCATGCAGTAATAGAACAAGCTAATTTGTTATCCCGTGAAACAGTTTTGGTATTAGGACCAGGACCTATTGGGTTATTAACTGCGCAAATTGCTAAGTCTTTAGGAGCAAAAGTAATTATTTGTGGAATTGAAGGTGATGAAAAAAGATTGTCTACAGCAAAAAAATTTGGTATTGATCAAATTTTTAATATAAAAAAGAAGGATATTAAGAACTATTTGTCGAAATTAACAGTAGGGTATGGCGTAGATGTGGTTTTTGAATGCTCAGGTTCTGTTGAAGCTGTGAAGTATGGATTAAATCTTATAAGGAAAGGAGGTAGATATATTCAGGAAGGAATTATTCACCAACCGATTAAACTTAGATTTGACCAAATATTGTTTGATAAAGAGCTGAGTATTATTGGTTCTCGTACTCAGAAACCTTCTTCCTGGGATAAGGCAATAAATTTGGTAAATAAAGGGAAGGTAAATTTAAAAGAAATAGTCAGCGATGTGCTACCCTTAAGTAACTGGAAAGAAGGTTTCAGGCGAGCAAAGAAAAAAAATTCTATTAAAATAGTTCTTCAGCCGGATAAGTAATGTTAAAAAAATTTAAGGTAAAATTTTAATAACATAACAGGTTGCAAGATTATTGATTAGTACCGCTTTTCCATTTAGTTGTTAGTGAATAAACCTAGCGTGAAGCGTACAGCGTTTAGCGTATAGGTGCGGGTAATAAGTGTAAGGAAAATACAAAATACAAGACATATTAGTCGTTAGTTTCAAAGATAAAACACAAGATAAATTAGTTAACTGGTTTTCTGGTTAGCTAGTTAGTTTATTTAATACTAATACTTTATTAACTAATTAACTAGCTAACTAACGAATCAAGATACAATATAATTAGAAAGGGGAAGAAAAAAAATGATAGAATTTAATCTTGAAAAAGGTTTAAAAGGAATAGCTCAAGCGACCGTGAATGAAGAAAATTCAGCAGAGAGATTCGCCAAACCTATGCCACCTGCCTTTTCCACTCCCATGTTAGTTTCTTTAATGGATTTAGCTGCCATAAATGCGGTGAAAAAAAATCTTCCGGAAGGTTATATTTCAGTAGCTTCTAAAATATCGATTATTCATTTGGCTGCCACTCCTCTGGGTATGACTGTTACCGCCGATGCATCTTTAATTGATATTTTCCAAAATCGATTAACCTTTCAGGTAAACGCTTTTGATGAGGTGGAGAAGATAGGAGAAGGGACTGTAGAAAGATATATTATAGATTTAGACAAATTTACTAAAAAGATGCTGGAAAGGAAAAAACCACGAGAGGTTGATTTTTAATTGATTAAAAAAGCTTTATTAATAATAGATATGCTCAACGATTTTATCAGGGAAAATGGGAAATTATATATAGGAGATGGTGGAGGAAAGATTATTTTACCCATTCAAAAGGAATTGGGTAAATTCAGGAAAGAAAAAAAACCTGTATTCTATATCTGCGATTACCATCGACTGGATGATAAAGAATTTGATCTTTTTCCTCCACATTGCCTTTCAGGAACTGAAGGGGCAAATATAATTAAAGAGTTAAAACCATCGAGAGATGATTTTATAATCCACAAAAGAAGATACAGCGGATTTTTTCAGACTGATTTAGATATTACTTTAAGAGAAGAAAGGATTATAGAATTAGAGTTAGTGGGAGTATGTACTAATATCTGTGTTTTATACACTGCTGTTAGCGCCAGGATGTTAAATTATAAAGTTACAGTTTTGAAAGATGCTGTAATTTCCTTTGATCAACAAGCCCATGATTTTGCTTTAAAACAGATGAAAGATATTCTGGGTGTTAAAATTAGATAATATAATTCTATCTTAATAGGGTAAATTGCAGCAGGAATCTAATCGCGTAGCAGATATGGATTGGAGTTAAAAGTAGTGGTAAAAGAAAAATTAAAAGTAGGATTAGCTTTGGGAGGGGGTGGAGCCCGAGGTCTCGCCCACATAGGAGTACTAAAAGTTTTGGAAAGAGAAAATATTCCCATTGATTTAATTACCGGTACTTCAATGGGGGCTATTATTGGAGGAGTATATGCCTTAAAGAAAGATATTTCTGCTATAGAAAAAATTACCGAGAAATATTCTAAAATTAGTGAATTTAATATAGACTTGTCTTTTGGAGAAAAAGAAAAGAAAGATAAACCCTTCTTTTTAAAAAAGATGTCTGATTTTCTGAAAAGAGGTTATATTCTTAATCTTGAACTTAGAAGAAAGTATATTAATGACGGAGAAGGGGTAAAGAAAATTATTAAAGATTTAGTAGATGATAGAGCTTTCACGGATACCAAAATCCCCTTTGCCGCAGTTGCAGCAGATTTAGTAAAGGGAGAAAAAGTAATTTTAGATCAAGGAAAATTATTCGATGCTCTTTTGGCGAGTGCTTCTATTCCGGGAATGTTCCCTCCGGTAATATTAGATAAGAAAATATTAGTTGATGGAGGAATAGTCGATGTAGTTCCAATAGAAGCAGCTAAGTCGTTAGGGGCAAATTTTGTTATTGGAGTCAATGTGAGCCAAACTATTAAAAAGAGGGCTGAATTTGATAATGCCGTAGAAATTTTTTTCCGCTCTGATTCAATTACATCTGCTGAATTAAGAAAATTACAGTTATCTTTTGCTGATGTAGTAATTACCCCTAAAGTAGGACGTTTTCATTGGTCTGATTTTTCTAAACCTGAACAATGTGTTCGAGAGGGAGAAGTAGCTGCTCAAAATGCTATTTTAGAACTAAAGAAAAAATTAAAGAAAGTGAAACCAGGTTGGTGGAAAAGATTATTTTACTGAAGTTTCCCTATCTTTCTTACCTTTAATATTATCTTTTATCTTGAAGTCTGGCTTTTTGGAAATTTCTTTCTTTTTTTGCCTTTCTATCTGAGAAGTGGCTAATCTTTTCTTTTCTGATTTATAACTACCATTTCGATTATCTGTACTATAATATCCACTACCCTTTAATATAAAGTTCCCATTTTTGCTTATTAATCTATAAACTTCTCCACCACAGCTTTTACATTTTTTGATTGGATCTTCCGTGATAGACTGGAATTTTTCAAAAGCATTACCACATTTTTTACATTTATATTCATATGTTGGCATAATTAGATTCTCCTTCTAAAACATCTAATTGTATATTTTAAACAAATTTGCACTTTTGTCAAGATTTTCAATTGATTTTTTTTCATTCTTACGAAAGCAGGAAGCAGGAAGCAATCTCATTATGACATTCCTGGGTAAGCAAGAATCCAAAACAATCTTTTATTTTCTTGACTACCAGAAAAAGAGAAAGAAGGTAAGAGGTAGAAAAAATAAAAAAAATTTTTGTTACAAAAAAGGGTTTTTAAAAATTATGTAGTATATAAATATAAGATTATTTTTTTAAAAAGCGGTTTTGTTCTATTTAAGGCATTTTTACTTAAATAATTTAATATAGAGATAATAGTATAATCTAATAAAATAAATCAAAAAGGAGGAATGATTATGAGTAATAAATTTAAAGTTATTGGTCTGATTGTAACTGTATTTTTATTGAGTGCTTTTTTATTTAATTTTGCCTATGGGAATCCCTTATTAGGGGTAATTCCAGAAAAGGTTATCGGGGTTTTGGAAATAAAAGATGCAGAACTAATAAAAAGTTTTTCTGAATTAGATTTAGCAGGTTTTTCATCTATGGGGAAAGAAGGGAGCGAAATACAGGATTATAAAGTGACCAGAGAAGAGATAAAAGAAGAACTGGGATTTGATGTCTTGGACCCCTTATTCTTGGAGAACATCTTTTCCAGCGGTGCAATTCTCTCTTGTTTGGGTGTTTCTGTAGGAGGAATCCCCGAAGTGTTACTTGCTCTATCTCCTTCTGATAGCCGTGCTTTTACTAAATTCGTGGGTGCAATAGAGGCGAAAAATGATTTAGAGGAGGAAGTATCAAATTTTAAAGGCATAGATATAGTGAATATAATTCTCCCTGAAGAGGCAGACTTAGAACCCATAAAGTCCATTTCTTACGCCTTTTTAGGGGATACCTTGGTTATTGGAGGGAATTTATCACCAGTTAAAAAAGCCATAGAAGTGTTTCAAGGAGAGAGTGATTCCCTTCTTGAAAATTCAGAATACAATGAACAAAAAGCAAAAATCGAAAAGAAAGTAGAACCTTCAAGTTTCTTTTTCTGTTTATTTGGCCATGAACTCTATCAAGTGTTAGATGAATTAGTCGAAGTGGTTGAAGAAGAATTAGCTAAAGCTTTACAGGATTCTCGGGATTCTTTAAAGGATATGGGTACTATAAGCGGAGTGGGCGGTTATCAGCAAAAACAGTTTAAAGCCTATACGATTGCTCAAATAGCGGAAGAATATATGGATGTACTTGAAAAAGCAGATATAAGCAACTTAAAATCACTCTCTATGTTTCCAAAAAATACATTTTTCTATCTTGGTGGTGTATCTCCTCTTACCTGGGAAGAGATAAAGGAAAACTATATAAGTGAGGATCTTCAGCTTAATTTAGAAAAAAATGTCAAACAAGTTCAGGAAAAAAGTGGAGTTGACATCGAAAAAACTATTTATTCCTGGTTGGCAAAAGAATTTAGTTTAGGGCTTTTTGATACTTCCGCAATTTTCCCTAAAGTAGGGTTAATAGCGGGATATTCTTCAGAGGAAAAACTTATTCAGAATCTTTATCCTGCATTAGAGAACTTTGCTCCTATGATGGGTGGGGCATTAGTAGACAATCAATATGAGGGAATAAATTACAAAAGTCTACCTAACCCAATGTTCCCCCTGGGATATGGAATTGTAGGAGATAGATTTGTATTATCCAGCGGTATAACAAATATCATAGATGCTCAAAAAGGAGATATGGCTACTTTGGATAAGCTGGAAGCTATAAAATATATGCTTTCTTTTCCTAAGGTTTTTTCTCTATTGTATATAGATATGAATTTTGTTAGCGAAATTGTAGGAAGGTTTATGCAAATGGCAGTACCAGAAATACCTGAAGGAGCAGAAGAAGAGACCGAAGGGGTAAAGAGAGAAGAATCTTTAGATGCTATGTTGGAAGGTTTAAACAGTCTTAAAAATGTTTTATTCTGGGCAGGGATTGAAGAAGATTATTCATATTCCTGGTTAGAGATTAATTATAAATAGAAAAATGGAAAGAGGGCATAAAACAGACTGGATTTTAGAAAATTGGAATTCTTAAGATTTATATGATAATATATATAAGTATTTTATATTTTTTTGTTGTGTTATTCATTTTCTGGTGAGTATAATATATCATAACCTAAATAATATGTTTAAAAAGTTGAAAAAGGCAAACTGACCGAAAGGACAGGACGCAAAGTTATGGATCTAAGGCATTTTATGCTATGATCGCCAAACTACCAACTTTTTATTTATTTGAGGAGATGAACAAATGGAAGACAGAGATAAAGATAAAGAAAAATTGCAAAATGAATTAATGGAATTGCGTAAGAAGATTGCTCAGTTAGAACAGGTAGAAGCCAGTCAAGAACAGACAGAGAAAAAATTAGCAAAATCTGAAGAAATGTACCGTTTAATAGCTGAGAATACCAGTGATGCTGTTACTTTGCACAAATTTAATTTAAAAGCGTCATTTACTTATATCAGCCCTTCGGGTAAAGATATTTGCGGATATGAACTTGAAGAATTGCTCGGTAAATCTCCTTTTGATTTTGTCCATCCTGACGACAAAAAGAAATTATTTCCAATATTAAAAAATTATGTCACTGCTAAGATAAAAAAACTCTTAACTGGTAAAGAATTCCCTACCACTATGAGAATTGAATTTCGTTTTAAAGATAAAGAGGGAAATTGGCGTTACTTTCAAAGCACCGGAAATATTTTAGGAAATCAGTTGCTTTTTATCACCAGAGATATCACTGACCAGAAGAAAGCTGAAGAAGCTCTGCATATAAGACAGCAGGAATTTGCAAGTCTATTTAGGAGTAGTCCTGAGGCCTTAGTTTATACAGACGAAAAAAGTAATATTTTAGATATAAACCCCCGATTTACTGAGCTTTTTGGCTACACCTTAGATGAAATTAAAGGTAGAAATATAGATGACGGAATGATTCAGACTCCTGAGAAGGTAGAAGAAGCAAAAAGGTTAACTAATAAGGCATTAAAAGGAGCTTTTTATTATGAAACTATCAGAAAGAAGAAAGATGGAACTCTATTCTCAGTAGCTATTTCTGGTTCTCCAGTGATAATCAATGGTAGATTTAAGGGGTCTATTGTATCATATCGGGATATTACTGAGCAACAGAAGATGATGGATGATTTGAAAGATAGTGAAGAGAAATATCGCACTCTTTTTGATAATATGCCTGGAGTCTACTATCGTACGGATAAGAAAGGTAACCTTATCATGATAAATCTGGAAGGGGCTAAATTATTTGGCTGCAACTCTCCCGAAGATATCTTAGGGAAAAATATCTCCCAACATTTTTACTTTGCTCCGGAAGAAAGAAAAAAGTATCTTGAAGAATTAGAAAAGAATAAAGGGAATCTTAAAGACTATGAAATTGCTTTAAAAAAGAAAGACGGCTCTCCTCTGGTTATTTCTGATACCAGCCATTATTATTATGAGAAAGAAGGGAATATTACAGGAGTAGAAGGCATCTTTGTAGATATTACTGAACGTAAAAAGACTGAAGAAGCTTTACGTAAAAGTCAAAAAGAATTCGCCAGTCTGTTTAAAAGTAATCCTGAAGCGTTAGTCTATCTGGACGAGAAAGGAACAATCTTAGACGCAAATAATCGCTTTTGCAAACTTTTTGATTATTCTCTAAAAGAAATTAAAAGCAGGAATATTGATGATGGAATGATTCGCCCTTCTGATAAAATAGAAGAAGGTAAAAAATTAAGCGTAAAGGGATTAGAGGGTTATCTTAATTATGAAACCGTTAGAAAGAAAAAAGACGGAACCTTATTCTCTGTATCCATATCAGCTACACCGTTGGTAATTGATGGACAAGCTAAAGGAGAGATAGGGATATATATTGATATTACCGAACGAAAAAAAGCAGAAGAAAAATTACGCCAGAGTGAAGAAAAATTTTCCAGCATTTTTAAAAATATTCCGGAGGCCGCTTTTTATCAGGATACAAGGGGTATTATTCTTGATGTCAATCCCCATTTCACCTGGCTTTTCGGTTATACCAAAGAAGAAATACTGGGTAAGAATATCAATGAAATCGGTTTTTATCCTAAAGACAAGATGAAAGAGGGGGAAGATCTAACCCGTAAGACCTTAAATAAAGATTTAACTAATTTCGAAACGATCAGACAAAAAAAAGACGGTACTCCGGTTCCGGTACGTATTTCCACTTCCTTTGTAAAAATTAAAGATAAGGTTACCGGTATTATTGCTTTATATCAGGATATTACCGAAGGAAAACAAAATGAGAAACTTCAAAAGGCCTTATACAATATCTCCAAAGCCGCCAACTCCCCCATATCTCTTAATCAACTCTATAAAACTATCCACAAAGAGTTAGGCACTATCATCGATACCACCAATTTTTATATCGCCTTAGTTAACGAAAGAGAAGATAAGATTTACTTTCCCTACCATCAAGATGAGATGGATGATAATTTCCCAATCCTTAACTTTAACACTTCCGATACCCTTACTACTCATGTTATAAAAACAGGAAAACCCCTGCTCAATGATAATAGTCAATATGAGAAAATGATAGCTCAAGGAATATTAATCGCTATGGGCACTATTACCGATAAATCCATCTGGTTAGGAGTCCCCCTAAAAATAAAAAGTAGAACCATCGGGGCTATGGTGGTCCAAAGCTACACTAATCCCAACCTTTATACCGAAAAAGATACTGTGCTATTAGAATTCGTCTCCTCCCAGGTAGCTACAGTTATCGAGCGTAAAAACTCTGAAGAGAAAATCAAACACTTAAGCTTCCATGACTCCTTAACCGGCCTTTACAATCGGGCTTATTTTGAAGAAGAACTGGAAAGATATAACTTCCCTCGTTACTACCCTCTAAGTATAGTAATACTCGATGTCAATGGCTTAAAAGTCATCAACGATACTTTCGGCCATTCTGAGGGAGACCGACTCTTAAAGCACCTTTCCCAGGTGCTTACTTCCGTCTCTCGTCAGGGAGATATTTTGGCCCGTATCGGAGGAGATGAGTTTGTTATTCTTCTACCTTCTACCACCTCCGAAGAGGCCCATAGCTTCTGCGATAGGATCAAACAGGCCTGCCAGAAAGATAAGATAAAACCCATCTACTTAAGACTAAACATCTCTTTAGGTCATACCACTCAGGAAGGAGAATATAAAGATACCAATACTCTCTTAAAAGAAGCAGATAAGAAGATGTATCAGGATAAACTCTTTAATGGTAAAAGTAGAGAAAAACATTTCTTAGAGGCCTTCCGTATCATCCTGGCTGAGCGGGACCCCCATACTCATCTTCATGCACAAAGACTCCAGGATTTAGCTCTTTCTTTAGGTAAAAAAGTGGGGCTTAGCGAATACCAGTTAGGAAACTTAAAACTCTTAGCATTACTTCACGATATCGGTAAGATCGGCATCCCGGATAGTATCCTCTTTAAGACCTATATCCTAACCCCCTCAGAATGGAAGAAGATGAGGGAACACTCCCGCATAGGCTATCGTATGGCCAAAAACATCCCTGATTTTGCTCCCATCGCCCAGGAGATCCTCTATCACCATGAATACTGGGATGGTACCGGCTACCCGGATGGTTTAAAAGGAGAAAAGATTCCTCTTCTTTCCCGTATCATCTCTATTGTCGATGCCTATGATGTGATGCAGTCCCGTCGTCCTTATAAAGGACCCATAAGTAAAACTGAAGCTTTAAAAGAGATCAAAAGATGTGCCGGTACCCAGTTTGACCCCCAGCTGGTGGAGATGTTCTTGAAGATAGAAAATGGTAAAAAGTGACAGGGGACGTTTGTTTGGCGTAAAATATTAATCCTTTTTGTCTTTTCTTCATTTTTTTCCCGTTCTGTTTTCCATATCGATTTTATAAATAATATTTTTTTAACTTGCAGAATAAAGTATTCCTTTTTATTGTGCCAAGATTAACTATTGTTTCTATTGGTAAAGTTTAAACTTTAATTCTTGATATTTAAACTTCTCTTTGATATATTAATGTACATAGTACACTTTTCAAAACAAATGACCATCATCGGGATAAGCACAGAGAAAATTTCAAAAGTTACAAAGAATTTATTTAAAGTATAGGAAACAATATGATAGAGTCAGTCTTTATGTACCTGGCATTTTTTATCGCTGCGGGTATAAGTTCCATGATCGGCATAGGTGGCGGAGTACTTTATGTTCCCATTTTATTAGCCTTTGGTTTTCCTTTTTATCAAGCTGCGGCAATTAGTATTTTTATAATTATGGCTCTCTCTATTTCAGCTTCTTTAGTATATTATCGAGCCCAATTAATAGATTGGAAATTAGCTTTAATAATTGAACCATTAACTGCTATTATGTCCCTTGTGGGCGGATATTATTCTGCCTTTATTCAAGTTAAAGAATTAAAAATATTATTCATTTTGGTTCTGATTGTTTCCGGGTATTTTATGATAAAACCCATTAAAGAAATTCAAGATAAATTCATTAATCAGAGGAAATGGGGTTACTGGCTAAGAAAGTTTGGAGAAGAAGAGTATTCGGTTAATCTTTTATTCGGAATTCCCCTTTCTGCTTTGTCCGGTTTGATGGCGGGCTTATTAGGCATCGGGGGAGGAGTAATTAAGGTGCCTTTAATGGTTTTGTTGCTGGGAGTCCCTATGAAGGTTGCAGTGGGAACTTCCTGTCTTATGGTAGGGATAACTGCTCTATTCGGTTTTTGGGGACATTTTTTTGCCGGACATTTTGAATCTAAAACGGCTTTAATTCTGGCTTTAGTAGTTTTTGCCGGAGCTCAAGCCGGTTCTCGGATATCTATAAAAGTGGATAAAATTTTATTAAAAAAAATTTATGCTATATTTCTTTTTCTAATCTCTGCCTGGATGATGATGAATGTGGTAAAATAATTAATAAAAAGAGGTAATGATTAATGAAAGTTATCGGTATAATAGGATATAAGAAAAGTGGTAAAACTACTTTGGCGCTAAAACTATCCGATGAATTAATTAAAAGAGGCTATAAAGTAGCAGTAGTAAAACATGTTAACAAA
>Ga0114922_10006085_pt1 | contig 11094 bp, 9 predicted proteins | sample AartaG_FD_100975 | JGI IMG/M metagenome (GOLD analysis project Ga0114922, IMG submission 100975) | Deep subsurface microbial communities from Aarhus Bay to uncover new lineages of life (NeLLi) - Aarhus_00045 metaG | ecosystem: Environmental > Aquatic > Marine > Oceanic > Sediment | place: Aarhus...
AATATTCTTATTAGGAGTAAGGGATAACCACCCCCTCATGAGAATCATGGCACTGCCAAACAAAGGATTGCGGCCTGAATAATTGCATGAATCATGAGATTTTTCAAAGTGAGGGAGCCTAAACCCAATATTCCAATATTCCATTTTTCCATCATTCCAATTGCGGGACGAAGTGGAGCTAAGTTCAAACCGAACCGGAGCATAACCCAAAGAAGCCGCTTTATGGGGTCAGGCTCTGCCGTAGTCTGGGATTTTGTAGGTTTTCCCGCCGTCCAGAGCCGATTTGTGAGCGTAGAATCCCGGAATGGTATAAGCTAAAGACTCGTAAATATCGACTTCCGGCTGCCTTTTTTCCAACACCGCCATGACAAATTCATGGGTCAAAAAGGTATGCGAGCCGCCGTGGCCGGTGCGGTGACGCAGGGGCTCCGGCAACATCTCCCAGTGGTCGGGCTGATCGTAAGGCTCCATGTTTATCTTGCTTTCCACATATTTGTTTTTGACCAGGGTACCCCTTTCGCGCCGGGCTGCGATAGCCGGGGTGCCGCCCGGCCGCGGCATGTAAAAGGACATCTCGGTCCCCAGGAATTGACCTCGCTCGGCCCCGCCCGAGGCTACCTTGCGGAAAACAGCGATGCGCGACGCATGGCCGCCGGAAGTTTTAAACAACCCGACTTCATTCCAGAAGGGATTATTATAAGCATTCGGACTCTGAATCTCGGCACCGTCACCCCAGCCGATCGCGGTCACCTCAGTCAACCGTTCGCCGGTCACCGGAACAACCATGCCGGTAGCGTGGGTGGGGTAATGCAACGGCGGCAATCCATGCCGCCAGGTCGGGCTGCCGTCATCGTTGAACCAGTATGCTTCTATGCCGTCGTGATGGTATTCGGCCTCGGAAAAGAATATCTCCCCGAACTTATTTTCCCTGGCCCATTTGCGGCAGGTTATAATTTCGGGACGGTAATAGCTGGTTTCCGCCATCATGTAGATTGTCCCGGTTTTTTTTACCGTCTCCAGAAGCTTGACACATTCCTCCTCATTTATTCCCACGGCCACGGCGCTTATCACGTGCTTGCCCGCCTCCATCGCCTGCACGGCCATGGGCACATGAAGCGGCAACGGGGTAAAAACACCCACGGCATCCACGTTTTTATCGGCCACCAGCTCCTGGTAGTCCTTGTAGGCAACATCGCACCGGTAGGTTTCTTTCAGCCTCTGGATGCGGTCATCCAGCAGGTCGCAGACTGCGGTAACCTTGCTGTGCGGATGCTCGTGCCACTGGAACTCCGCCCCGAACCTGCCGCCGACTACACCTATCCTGACCAGCTTGTCCGACTTTTTATACTCGGTAGTCCTGCTCTGCGCAATAACTGAAGGAGCAGCAGTAAGCGCCGCAGCCGCCCCGGAAGCCCGGGAGATAAAGTGGCGGCGACTTATACTTTTTTCCTTGCCCTCATTATTCATAATGCCACCCCTGTTTTTATGTGAAAGACACCGGAAGCTGAAATATTCCTCAGTGCATGTTTTCTTAAATAGTGTAGCGTATTTTTCTAAACCAATCCATAAATTTAGTAGGCGTAGGGGCGAGGCATGCCTCGCCCTGTTCGGGCGACCGATCGGTCGCCCCTACGGGCGCGATCAGCGTGTCTGGAAAAAATACGTAATCGAACTTTTGAATTACAGCCCTTAGTAAGGCAGGGAACCCTCGGGATCCCCGATTAAACCCGAGGAAACCGTATTATAAATCCTTGAAGGGACGCAGCAACCCAAGTAATGTTAATCACCACAGCCGGGAATTTCAAGAATCAGTGTTCATTACTGCTTTTTTCCGGATTAAGGGGGGCTATGAAAAAGTATTTTCACAGGCCCCCGGTGATAGAATCTGCTGCTTTTTGGGCTGTCAAGGGCATGTAAATCGGCCTTTGGCCGACCCTTGACAGCCATTACCTCAGACATAAAAAGGTTTTTCACAAGCCTCTAAGTGTGTTGCCAAATAATTTTCAGCGGTTATTATTATAAAAAGAACCGGGTTATATCCGAAGCCGATTTTTTTTCTAAAGTCATCCCAACTCTTCCATGGAGAAATAAATGGTTAGCCACCTGCTCCTGCTTTTCAGCACGGTTGTCCTTCTGGTCGGATGCACTGTCACAGTGGAACGAGACGATGAACAGGAAAGAAAATTCCAGGCCTGGCCCGCGCCGATTGAGGTGCGCATCTACCCCGGAGCGTTCAGCCGCGAGCCTGATTTGCGGAAACTCGAACTGGCAGGCCTGGCCGGCGAGGTGCTCTCGGCCCAGGTAGTAGCCAAAAGCACCGGTGAGATCGAGGGTTTGACAGCGGAAGTCTCGGCTCTTTCCGCTCCCGGTGGTTATGAGATTCCGGCCTCAGCGGCCCGGGTGCGATTCGGCGCCTACCTCCCCGTAGATGAGACCATGACCCTGACCGCGGACCCTTTGCTGGAAGTGGAAGCGGTGGATGTGCCGGCCAATATGGCCCAGTCGGTGTGGCTCACTCTCGAAGTGCCGGGTCAAACATCGCCGGGCAACTATTCCGGCAAGCTCACCCTGTCTGGCGAATCTAAAGAGAAAGCCGTGTTCGATCTGAGTGTGGAGGTGCTGCCGGCGGTCCTGCCGCCTCCGGCCGACTGGAGTTTTTACCTCAACATCTGGCAGGACCCGAGCGGAGTGGCCCGGGCGCACAAAGTAGCAGTCTGGAGCGAGCAGCACTGGAAACTGCTCGAAAAGTACGCGCAAAACTTCGCCGCCCACGGTATGAAATCCATCATGGCCTCGATCACCTACGACCCCTGGAAAAGCCAGAGCGGCTATCCTTTCGATACCATGGTGGAATGGAACTATCCCGGCCAATTCGAAAGCGGGAGAGCAGAGAAGTTCACCTGGGACTTTACCGTTTTCGACCGGTATGTCGGCCTGATGATACAAGCCGGGGTGCGCGATAAAATAGATTGCTATGCCCTGGTCATGGGACCGGGAAGCACTACCGATGCGCACATCCGCTACCGCGACACCACTACCGGGAATTACCGAACCGCCTCTCTTACGGTGGGCGAGCCGATGTGGGGGCAGGCCTGGTCTGCATTCCTGCCGGTTTTCCGTGAACATTTGAAAGAAAAAGGCTGGTTCGACAAAGCCGTGCTCGGTTTTGACGAGAAGCCCCGGAGAGTGATGCGGACAATCTTCGACTTTATAATCCGGACCGCGCCCGATTTTAAACTTGCCTCCTCGGGTGGTTACCCGGGCGATGAGCGCAAATGGGGCGATGAGATTGTTTTTCACATCGACGAGCTCACCGACCGGGAGCGCTGGGCCGAGATCGAACCCATAGTCAGGCGCATGCACGAAGATCCCTTGCGCTATGTCAGCTTCTACACCGCCTGCATGCCCTATTACCCCAACGTTTTCCTGTTCTCCCGCTTGCGCGAGGCCCGTCTCTTACCCTGGATCGCCTGGAAGTACGGTTTCGACGGTTACACCCGCTGGGCGGTCAATGCTTTTCCCGAGGATGTCTGGACCCAGCCCAATTACAAGTGGCACTCGGGCGATATGTATTTTGTGTATCCCGTCGAGGAGGGTCTACTGGACGGCATGCGCTGGGAGCTGATGCGCCAGGGAATCCAGGACTACGAAGTGCTGAAAATGGCCTGGGAGTTGGCCGAAAAAGCCGGCAGAGCCGATTTACTCGAGAAGCTGCGCAAGGCGGTGGCCCGGGGCACGATTATCGACTCCTGCCGCTGGATCCCTTATGTGGCCGAGGCCCGGGCCACGGTCAACGAGGTGATCAGGGAGCTCGGTACAGGGTAACAGGCAATAAATATCTCTGTGTATAGAGGCACGGCATGCCGTGCCTCTCAAGAATGTAAATCAAAAGGCACCTTTGCGGCACATTTCCTATGGCGCGCAAGAATAAAAAAAAGTGGCAGCTGGACTTTCTCGATTTTCAGGAGACTGTTGCCAGAAACAAAAGGGAGCTTGATGAAGCCCGGGCGGAGCTCAAGAAGTTGGGAAACGAACTCAAGAGTGACCACATGCGGCGCATGCTCCACCCTGAGGTGATAACCCTGACCCGGGACAGAGAGGATCCCAGTTTTAATCCCATGTGCCGTAAATGCCTGAACAGCTGCAAGCAACTCGAATCGGTAAAAATATTCTACTGCTCCAAGTATGATCCTGTCGAGTAATTTTATATCTTCGGACGGTTACTGGTCAGCATCCTTCCACCATCGACCGGCAGAATCGTGCCGGTAATCCAGCGGCTGGCCTCGCAGGCGAAAAACAGCGCCGCATCTGCCACGTCCTCCGGCCTTCCGTTACGCCCCAGGGGATGAAGCGGTCTCAGCTTGCCGTAGAACTCTTCCATACCGTCGGCTCCCACGATCGGCACGGCCAGCTCGGTCCCCTCAACCAGCGCCGGACAGATGATATTTGCCCGGATGTGGTCCGCGGCATGCTCCAGAGCCAGGGTCTGGCTGATCACCTGCACCGCCGCCTTGCTTGTACAATAGAGCCCGGCGCCGCTCATCGGTTTCAAGCCCGCTATCGAGCTGACAGTAATTATCGAGCCGCCGCCGCGGGCTTTCATGTGGGGGATCACCGCCACGCTTAAACGCCAGGGAGCCCAGACATTGGTCCGCATCAAAAGTTCGTATGTCCGGTCATCCGCCGCGCACAGCTCGTCGAATCGCATCACCCCGGCGTTGTTCACCAGCACATCTATGCCCTCGAACTTGCCCACCACTGTTTTGACCAGTCCCAATATTTGCGCCTGGTCGGTAACATCGCAGGGAAGCGGCAGAACTTTGTCCCGGGAGTCGTCGATCAGACTTACAGTCTCCTCGAGTTTCTCCATCCGCCTTCCGCAAATTACCACCCTGGCGTCCTCTTCCACAAAACGTTTGGTGATAGCCCGGCCGAGACCGGTCCCACCGCCGGTGACAATCGCTATTTTATTGCTTAAAAGATTCATAAGCTTCCTCCTCAGGTTTATTCAGGCTTCGTGCGCTACGCTTGCCCTTTGAATTATCAATGACGGTTTCATCTTTTGGCTCACCTCATGGCTTAATCATTGGGTAAGGTCCTGTACCAGGTGCGGTAAAGGACTGCCCCTGTCAGCAGGCAGACGATTGACAGCTTCCAGAACATCGACCAGTCGTGAAGCATGAAATACAGCGGCGTTACATTCATACAGAACAGGCAGACGGCCCCCACCACGCAGTTCAACAGGTCGAGAGCCAACATCTTTTCTTTGCGGTGTTCGGGCCAGCGCTCGGCCACCTCGCGGTGGATCGGCCGCCGTGACCACGTTGGAGCGGCGGATCCAACGGCCCAAATGGCACATCAGCGCCACCATGCCCACCACCCAGATGTTGTAATAAAAAGACCGCACCCCCATGAAATATAAAATGGACACATTGAGCATGGTGCCGGTGATGTCGATAGAGGACATGCTCGAGCTCATCGCGGTGATCCACCGGGGGATTTTATTCCCGCCCAGGAAGTAGCTGCGCACATTAACAGAGGCCTTTTTCTGGTGCAGCAGCCCGATGGCGAGCATGGTGGCCAGATAGCCGAAAATGATAGCGTAATCAAAGGCGGTCATTAAATCTCTGGATAGGTGGAGGCAAGGAGGCGATTTTTTCACTCCCGGCCCGCTGGTAAAACAACGCGCCGGGGAAAAGTTTTCTTAAGATAAACCGGTCTCCCGGTTCTGGAAAGAAGTTTCACTCCTTAAGATTTATAAAAAACCGGAAACTACCGATGTCAGGGCTTTTAATTATTGAAACCAGTGCGATAACAGCGCAACCCGGGCCAGTCACCAGGAATTTACTCCGATGTTGCATTTATAGATTTATTTTATTAAAGTTAGGCCGTAATTATTGTTTTGGAAAAATTCAGAGGAGATCTGTTAAATGCGTATCCATCTGGTTTCGATCTTTACGGCGATCGGCTTGCTTTTGTCGGTTCCGCTCTCTGCTCAGAATATCCTGCTGGGCCTGGGGGGAAGAGTCGGGGCCACTCTCGATCCTGATCAGGGGCATGCGGGATTGCACCTGGCTTTGGGCGGACTTGCCGGGCGGGTCCGTTTTCAGCCAAATGTAGAGCTCGGCGTGGGCAGCGATATGACAGTAGTAGCGATCAATCCCGAGGTGATCGTTCCATTTCGCAGGCACGGGCGCTGGACCCCCTATGCCGGAGCAGGGCTGGGGTTGAACATAATAAGGTTCGACAACAAGGTTTTCCCCGCTGAGGATAACGAGCTGGAGGTCGGACTGAACCTGCTTGGCGGTTACGAAACCAAGGTCGCCGACAAAGCAAAATTATTTGTCGAGGGAAAAGTCGGAATCGGGGACAGTCCGGATTTCAAAGTAGCTTTCGGGTTTACCGTCTTCCACTGAAAAATTTAACAGGCTGGCTAATATGAGTACCGACTTATACGGACGGCGTGATTTTTTGAAAGCCATCGGCCTGGGCGGGGCGGGCCTGGCGATGACTGGCAAGGTAACCGCCTCCGAATCCAGCCGGACAAGGAAACCGAATATAGTCCTGGTACTGACCGATGACCAGGGCTGGGGAGATATCCACTCGCATGACAACGACCTGCTGGATACGCCGGTAATGGATCGCCTGGCGGCATCCGGTGCTCGATTCGACCGTTTTTATGTCGATCCCGTATGCGCCCCCACCAGGGCCGGCATTTTGACCGGTCGTTACCCCCTGCGCACCGGCATCACAGGGGTAACTCGCGGCAGGGAAACCATGCGAATGGATGAAGTAACTATCGCCGGGGTACTTAAAAATGCTGCCGGCTACGCAACCGGCTGTTTCGGGAAATGGCACAACGGCGCGCATTACCCGTATCACCCCAACGGGAAAGGGTTCGACGAGTTCCTGGGTTTCTGCGCAGGCCATTGGAATAATTATTTCGACACACAACTCGAACACAACGGCGAACCGCTACGGACATCCGGCTACATCACCGACGTGCTTACCGATGCGGCCATGGTATTTATCGAGGAAAACAGGGACCGGCCCTTTTTCTGTTACCTCCCCTACAATGCACCCCACTCGCCTTTCCAGGTTCCCCGGAAGTATTTCGACAAGTACAAGGCGCGCGGGGTCGACGACGAACTGGCCAGTGTCTATGGTATGGTCGAAAATCTGGATCACAACCTGGGCAGGCTGCTGGCAAAGCTCGATGAACTAAAGCTTTCCAAAGAGACTATAGTGATCTTCCTGACGGACAACGGCCCGAACACCGATCGTTTCAACGGCGGCATGAGAGGTTACAAGGGAGAAGTCCATGAAGGGGGGCTGCGCGTGCCGTGCTTTATCAGTTGGCCGGGGCGGATCAAGGCAGGAATCACTATCGACAGAATCGCCGCCCACATCGACCTGCTGCCGACACTCGTGGAGCTTGCTGGCATTGAGCGGGTCGATACCCTGCCGCTGGACGGTGGCAGCCTGGTACCCCTGCTAAAGGGCAAGGCCGACCGTTGGCCCGAGAGGATGATTTTCACCGGCTGGCGTAAATACGGTTCGGTCCGTACCCAACGCTATCGGTTGGTTGTCAAGCCCGGGGAAATAGTGGAATTATACGACATGATTTCCGACCCGGAGGAAAAGAATAATATCGCCCCGGAGCGGCCAGAGGCTGCGGCGAAGCTCGAACAGGCCTATGATGACTGGTACAAGGACGTGACAGGTCCCGGACTTGAAGTGCCGCCGATCCCGATAGGCTATGAACAGCGCAAGCTGGTTGAGCTGCCCGCGCATGAAGGCCATCTGGAAGGGGGCGTGAAATACAAAGGAGGCCGGGGCTGGGCCAACGACTGGGTTACCGGCTGGACAGATACGGATGCACATGTGTATTGGGATATGGATGTAGTAAACTCCGGGGCTTACGAAATCACACTTATGTATACCTGCGCGAAACAGGACCTCGGAGCGAAAGTGCGCATCGAGGTCGGCGGCAAGCACATCGAGGGTATAGTGGAAAAAGCTCACGACCCTGCACCCATCCCCAGCCCCGACCGCGTACCGCGCAAGGAAGTTTACGAGAAGGTTTGGGCGCCGCTCACTCTCGGGATCGTTGAGCTGCAAACCGGACGAACCCGCCTTTATGTGAAGGCCCTGACCAAACCCGGCATGTCGGTCATGGATCTCAAGTCCGTACGCATCCGTCAAGTCGACTGAACCCCCCACCCTTCGATTTCCCGGCGACCGCTTGCTTACCGCCCTATGAAAGCCTCGTAGACTTTCCCTTCCCTGTCCGAGGCCAGGATCAGACAGCTTGCTCCGGAAGGTGCTTCCTTGGGACCGGTCAAATCGTTCAATCCCTTAACAGCGGGTATCACCACCCGGTGCGGGCCGGAAGTCTTGAGACCCTCCCCGAAGAAAGCCTGGAGCGTGATCGAATTCAAGCGCTCAAAACTTTTCCCGGGACCGTAAACCGTATAAAGGCAGACCGGACGTCCGCTGCTCCAGATGACAATGGGCCGGGAAGGGTGGCTATCCGGGGATAAAAGGGCAAAAGGCACGCTGTGCCAGCGCCCGCCTGTTTCGAGTACGCGCAGGGACAGAAGCGGCAGACCCACCGAGTCGAGACTGGTCTTGGTAGCGGCCAGGAGAACCGGGCCGGAGCTTGCCGGGGGCCGGCAGAAATTGAGGTGGTCATCGGCGGTTTTATCCCCGGCGGCCACTGTATCGGCCGCAGACCAGGAAGCGGGGTCCGCTTTCGGCGAATGTGTCCTGAAAAATAACATCTCGGCATGCTGGTCGGACCACATCACCCCCACCGATCCGTCTCCCAGTACGCAGACCGCGCAGATTTCATCCTCGTAGAGCCCCTCGGCCAGGATTACCGGCTCACCCAGCCCGGATTGCGCTGCCGGTGGATCGATTTTTCGCGCCACGATCCTTCTGCCCTCCGGCACATCTTCCGGGTAGGCAGTCCAGAAAGCTCCATCGCCCTGGCGGTCGATGGTTATAGTCTCCACCTCCGAGAGGGCCCGCCAGCGAATGGGTGCGCCGCTCAGCTCGTAGCTTTCGATCCCGGGATTCCAGAGCAGGCAGGCCACGGCTAACAGTTTATCCTCGACCAGGGCGGCGGCCACAGTATCTCCACGCCCTGAGGCCCAGATATCCGCCCGGCCCGGCAGGGCTTTCAAGCTCGAATCCAGGCGGGTCTGCGGGCTCCAGGCTCCTCCGGGCCCGCGCCTCCACAGGCGGCCGCCCTGGTCGCCAAAGGGCAGCCAGGCCCACCAGCAGTCTTTCGCATACCAGAGTTTGCTCTGGGGCTTGTCACGGGTGGGGTAGGCTGTGGCGCAGTCGATTACCGGCTCAGGCTTCTGGGCGGTACCGACCGCAGGGGTAACTGAAATGATAAAAAGCAGGAAACAGGATAACATCAGTTTTTGGTCGTTCATAGCGGTATTCCTCGAAAAAATGGTGTATCCCATAAGATAAGAAAAGTTAATTAAAATGTCTTAAACCACCAGCTTAGCTGGTGGTCCCAGCTTTGCTATGCGGGTAAGTGAGAGATTTTTTATTAGAGAAAAGGACTGTTTGATCACGGGCACTATTTTTCTCATATGGCGATTGCTAAAAAAGAAAACTGTAGGGGCACGGCATGCCGTGCCCATGTGTAGTGATTTCAGAACAGTTTGCAAGGATTTGAAGAAAAAAGTAAATCCCTTTTAGGGTTCATTCAAGCCACCCCTTTTAGGGGTGGTAGTTAATTCAAAGCCGGAGGCTACCGGATAGTTTTATACAACCTCCCCACAGCCCGGGCCAGTCCCTTGCCGTAGTCCAGATGAGTGTCTTTCGCCGCCCAGCGCTCTACAGAGGCGAGATAGCCGACTTTCATTTCGAGAAGAATGCTCAAAGATTTAAATTCAGCGGCGACCACGTTTTCCGTAGCATTTGCCCGGCTGGGGGCTTCTACCGGCCCATCGAAAACGGTTTCGTCTCTCAGATACTCTCCGAACTCGGTTGCCTGGCGCTGTTTGTTTTCAGGCGCGAAATGAATGTAAGCCCCGCCATTTGTCCAGCACATGGCGTTGTTGTGGATGTTTATAAAAAAATCCAGGCGATGGCTGTCGCACCAGCGGGCTATCGCTTTTTTCAGGAGCACGATCTCCGGCGCGTTTTTTATATCAGATGACAGCGGATCGCTCCTTTCCCAGTGTCTGTTCAAATCGATCCCTTTGGCGTTGAACCGGGTAACTCCGTTATACGCACCGTCCGGGTTGGCCATGGGAATAATTTTGAAAGTGATACCCCTGCGGATAGAGTCCGCCCCGGGTGCATCGCTCAGCAGATACTCGATCATCCCTTCCACGGCCCAGCTTCCCGCAGTTTCCCAGGGGTGCTGACGGGCTACTATCCAGACCACCGGGTGGTCGTCGGGTTTCGAAGGGTTATCGCAGATGGTAACCAGAGGTATATCCCTGCCCTGGACAGACTTACCTAATGATTCGACAGCTGCCGACCGATCGTGTTCGATCTCCGAGATAAAAGTTTTCAGGCGGGAATAGGTATAAGGCTCTATGTAGGCGATCCAGACAGTATCGCGGCTGAAAATCTGCTTTATGGTATAAGTGTTCGAGGAAGCATTGTAGGAATAGTTGGAAAATCTCTGCCAGTGTTCATTGTCGTATGAGAACATGTGCACCGCGTCCCTGGAAAAAGGGACGATTTTACTCGACTTGAAGTTCTGCGAGGCCTGCATGCCTTTAAACTGGATGGTGATTTCCCGGTAAACAACATTCTCCAGACGGCCGTAAAACCAGAGGGTGGTGCTGCGTGCCCCGGTCCGGTCGTAATCCACCCGGGGGTAGCAAACCAGATGGGTGTAGTCGAGCAGGTGCCATTGGCCCAGGCTGCCCGATTCGAAATCGGATGAGACCTTGATGGGCCCCCCGGCGGTTGAAATCACAGCCGTGAGCAATATGGCCCAGATTGCCGGAACTATTCGCCTGGAATATCTCATGGGGAACCTCTCTTTCGAAAAAGATATCGGTGAACCCCTATAAGCGTTTTGAAAAAAGCCAAAGTCATGGGTATATGGCTGTC
>Ga0114922_10006086_pt1 | contig 11094 bp, 10 predicted proteins | sample AartaG_FD_100975 | JGI IMG/M metagenome (GOLD analysis project Ga0114922, IMG submission 100975) | Deep subsurface microbial communities from Aarhus Bay to uncover new lineages of life (NeLLi) - Aarhus_00045 metaG | ecosystem: Environmental > Aquatic > Marine > Oceanic > Sediment | place...
CTAAAAGCCCATTGTAAAGCCAAGGTCAGGAAAACACAAATGCCATCTGAAGTGAAATCAGCCGTCGCGGTCGTAATGGGTTCGGATAACGATATGGCGGTGATGCAGACCTGCATCGATACGCTGCGAGGTTTTGGTATCGAGCCGACCGTACGGATAATATCCGCACACCGCACGCCCGACGTAGCCGCCGAATTCGCCGACAACGCCGCCCAGGCCGGCATCAAAGTCATAATCGCCGCCGCCGGTATGGCCGCACATCTGGCTGGCGCCTTGGCTGCCAGAACCACCTTACCCGTTATCGGCGTCCCCGTCGACGCCCAACAGGGTCTCCAGGGAATAGACGCCTTGTTGAGCACGATTCAGATGCCGCCCGGTGTGCCCGTCGCCACAGTGGCAATAGGAAAAGCCGGCGCAAAGAACGCAGCAATCCTCGCAATACAAATCCTGTCGCTATCCGATACCAGCCTGGCTGAGAAACTTGCCGAGTTCAAAAGGCAACTCGAGAGAAAGGTCGCTGAAAAGAATCCGCCGCTGCCGTAACTACGGACGACTACTCGACTTTGAGCTTCAAGCGCACCCCTGCTCACACCAGGGACGCAAATGCCGGCTACAAGAATGTGATGTAGCAACCGCCCCGCACCGGTCAAGCATCAGCAGCTCCGCAGCGTGTGGCTGTGCTTTGTTATACATATTCCGCACAATGCTTTGTAATCACCGCCACTGGTTCGGTCGAACCAATGGCCGGCGCACAGAAGCGTTGACGGAGGCAAGGCTTCGAGATTGCTTCGCTCGGCTTGGAATCACGGATGCCGCTTACGGTCGCGCCTCTGCCGGTGCGGACGGGGCCGGCAACAAGCAGTTTGCCGCGGCGCGGTAAATTTCGCTATCGCGTAAATTCATTTGCGCCTGTCCTCGGCCAGTATCTCACGTCGCAGCATTGTAAGGACCGTACCCTGGAGCTTGTGAAGTTCGACCAGATTGTCAATATACTCGGCCATTTTTGACTGAGCGGCGTTTTTTTTGCTGGTCTTTTTGGCTGAAACGGCGGTTTTCCTGTTCATTTTGCTTTTTTTTGCCATCTTGCTGTCCTTTCCTTATTGACAAAATTGGTCTTTGCGTTTACATTCTGCCCAAATGCGAACACTTGATGGTATATTTAACGCATACGCGAAGTATGTCAAGAGTAAAATTCGTAAAAGTGAAAAATATTAACGAAAGAGCGATAATTGAGCGTATCAGGCAGCTTCGTCGGCAGTATGCAGGCGAGCGAGGCAAGAGTGAATTCGCCCGCGCCCTTGGCATAAGCCCTTCAACGTACAGCTATTATGAGAATGACAGGGTTCCGCCGATTGACGTGCTGGTAAAAATGTGCGAAATCACCGGCGGAGACCTCGAATGGCTGGTGACAGGCAGCAGCGGTGATGAAAAGCTCGGCTCGGGCCGGCACGGCAGGCTGCTGGGAAGACTAAACCGGCTGCTGATTAGTAATCCTGAGCTGGCTGATGCGGTCGGCTCTTTTGTGGAGCTTCTTTGCGAGAAGAAGGGTTTTGACAAACAATTTGCTTCGACGGAAGCGACGCCTGGCTCGGCGCGGCCCGGTTGGATTCCTGTTCTCGGCAGAAGCGCAGCGGGGATTGTGCATTTCTGGGACGAGCAGCTTCTTCCGGAACGCGACCAGGCGATAACAGAACTCGACGACCTGGTTAAGAGGCACGTCGGCAGGTCGATTGTCAGCTCAAAAGACAGCAGGGTGACGGTCGACCTGCAGGCCCGTCCGCTGCTGGACGGCGCGCAACGGATGGAGGCGAATCTGGTGCAGGTAAGCGGAGAAAGCCAACAGGAGGTAGTTGAATTTGTCGAGTGCGAAGAGATTCACAATCTGTTTCCGGACAGCTTCGCGCTGCAGATAGACGGTGACAGTATGTCCCCGCGTATCAATGACGGCGACATTGTTCTTGCGAGTCCTTCGGTTCCGGCGGCACAGGGCCATATAGCAATTGCCCGGGTGGCGAATCAAATAGGTGTCACGTGCAAGTTGATAAGGACCACGGGCGCGGAGGTTCACCTGATACCAATCAACGAGAGGTACGAGACCAGGGTGGTGCCCAAGAAGGATTTGCTGTGGGCGCTGGCGGTGCTCTGTCATATCAGCGTGTAGTATTTCCTCTAATTTCGCGTCGCTGTTCAGCGGGAGAGCTGTGCCCGGATGACAGCCCACTACGGTGCAGGCGGCTGAGCAGTTACGAAGTCAGCAACCAGTGCGGAATGACGCAGTAGTCTTTTGGGCGGCGGAGTGATAGCGGTGAAGTCAACGCCAGACGTTGTGGTGACGCTTTTGGGGTTGACTGGGCCGTAAAGGCGGTTAAACTATCGTGGTTAGGGTGTGATTTGCCATAAGCGTTTCAGATATGCTGTTGAGTTAAGGAGGTCGCAGTTGGCTTATAATTGCGTGGTATTGATTAAGCAGGTGCCGGATACGAAGCGGATTGTGGGCGAGACTATGAACGATGACGGGACGGTGAATCGTTCGGCGTTGCCAGCGATTTTCAATCCGGAGGACCTCAATGCGCTGGAGACGGCACTTCAGATTAAAGAGCAGTTTGGCGGACAAGTGACGGTGGTGACGATGGGGCTGCCGGCGGCGAGTTCGATTCTTCGTGATTCTCTATATCGAGGGGCGGACGCTGCGGTCCTGGTTACGGACAGACGCTGCGCAGCGAGTGACACACTGGCGACGAGTTACATCTTAAGCTGTGCGGCCAAGAAGCTGCAGTACGATATTGTGCTTTGCGGCAGGCAGGCAATTGACGGCGACACGGCGCAGGTTGGTCCTCAGTTGGCCGAGAAACTTGGTTTCCCGCAGATAAGTTACGTGGAAGAGCTGGTTGAGCTTGAGGGCGCAACGATAACGGCGAGGCGTAACATCGGCAACGGATGGCAGCTCGTTCGGTGTAAGCTGCCGGTATTGCTGACGGTGACCGACGAGACGAATGAGCCGCGGGTAGCGGCGGCGAAAAAGATGATGAAGTATAAGAGTGCGCAGACGCCGATTGAGATTGAGCAGGAGCTGAGGCAGCAAGACCCACAGGCCGACGAGGCGTCGATTAAGAAGCTGCTCGAGCAACGGTGCAGGCAGTTGGAGCAGAAGGGGCTTTTGATAAAGCAGTGGGACCTGGATTATGTGGGCGCCGATTTGAACTGGTGCGGCAGGAGCGGTTCGCCGACGAAGGTGCATCGGATTCAGAGCGTGATTTTGGCGGCCAAAGAGAGCAAGGAGATTGAGCCGACGGATGAGGCGATTTCGGATATGGTCCACGAGTTGATTGAAGACAAGATAATAGCCTGAGTCGTGCGATGGAAAGGCGAAAAATCCAAAGCAAAGAATGTATCTGACGTTTTTTGGTGTTAGTATATAAAGTGGACGATTGTTGAGCAGCCGAGGAGTTGAAAAGGGGCTTTTTGGAGAAATAAAGCATGGCAGAACATCCGCTGGCAGAAGTGTTCGGATTTCCTGTCACCAATTTTACAAAAGAGGCCAAACGTTTGAGGCGTAACAAGCTGTGCCGCTTTAATAATAGGGTGCCCTCTTGTACGAAGGACAAGGCAAAAAACCCTCTTGGGGTCTGCAGCATTTTGCACAATGACGCTCCTGTGATAACGTGCCCTGTGCGTTTTCGCGAGAGATGGATTATTGCTGAGGATGCCGCGCACTTCTTTTTCGAGAAGGGGACACTCTGGACGTCGGTTTCTGAGGTGAATCTGATTGATAAAACAGGAAAAACCGCAGGTCACATCGATTTGGTGTTAGTAGCCTACGACGACCGTGGACGCGTAACTGATTTCGGAGCGATCGAAGTGCAGGCTGTGTATATTACAGGTAACATACGCGCTCCGTTTGAGTACTACATCGCTGGACCTGAGAGAAGACAAAACATGGATTGGCAGGGAAAGCCCAATTACCCGAAGCCTGATTATCTCTCTTCGTCGCGGAAGCGATTGATCCCGCAGGTTTTGTACAAGGGAGGAATTCTAAAGACGTGGGGCAAAAAGCAGGCGGTTATATTGCAAAAGCGTTTTTTCCAAACTCTGCCAGATATCCCGCGCGTCGATGCTGAAAAGGCCGATATGGCGTGGCTTTTGTATGATTTAGAGGCACAACCAGAAGAAAACCGCTTCAGCTTAGTTCAAGAAGAGGTTGTCTATACAGAATTCGGTCCGGCTTTAGACCGTATCATCAGGCCTGAAGCGGGAGATATAAAAGATTTTATTCAGGTATTACAGCGGAAACTTGATGAGCAGCTGGATGAGAATCCACCGGATGCACCTACGTTGACCGATAGTGAGATTCAGTAATGTCAAAGGGTCGATAAAAATGCGCCAACTAACCCTTTTTGATTGTGAGCCGGCAGCGAAACCTGTAAATGTCGCATCCGTGCCGATGCGCAGTCCTTTCAGGTATCCAGGTGGCAAGACGTGGTTTGTGCCCTATGCACGAAGATGGCTGCGGACGTTAGGGCGGGACATTACATTGATAGAACCGTTCGCAGGAGGAGGTATCGTGAGTCTAACGGCGGGCTTTGAAAATCTCGCCAGAAGCATGATAATGGTTGAGAAAGATGAGGATATTGGGGCTGTATGGCGGACAGTTCTTGGAGGAGAGGCCAAATGGTTGGCCGAGCAGATTATGAATTTTGAGATGAGTCCGGATAGCATTAAAGCTATGCTGACGGAACGTCCTACGTCGCTAAGGCAGAGAGCATTTATTACAATTCTCAAGAACCGGCTTCATCATGGGGGGATTTTAGCACACGGAGCAGGGCTTATGAAAAACGGGGAGAACGGAAAAGGTTTGCGCTCTCGCTGGTACCCAGGTACTTTGAGAAAGAGAATCATGGATATCGCTGGATTAGGAGGCAAAGTTAAGTTCATCCAGGGCGACGGGCTGGCGGTTATTAAGAAAGAGCTGAATAGGAGTGATGCCGCGTTCTTCATTGACCCTCCGTATACCAAGGCAGGAAGACGGTTGTACAAATACCATGAAATAGACCACCAAAAGCTTTTTGATTTGGCGCAGCACCTAAATGGGGATTTTTTGATGACATACGACGATGCGCCAGAGATCGAAGACTTAGCTCTCCGGACCGGCTTTGTAGTGGAGAGGGTAGTGATGAAAACGACCCATCACTTAAAGAAGTATGAGTTGGTAATAGCGCGACATCTTGAATGGCTGGGCGGCTGAGTTCAAATGGTAGAGGACGCTACCGGAATGAACGATGGCTATTTGTGAATGTCAAATAAAAGGAGTAATAAGGCTAAAGGAAAAGATGGCTTGTTGTTTTAGCAGAGATGAGATTACTCAAAACGGGTGTGAAATATGATAGAGGTGAACAGGGAAGGTGAGGTTTGGGTTTTTGCCGAGCAGCATGACGGTCGGCTGGAGGATACACCGATAGAGCTTATGAGCAAGGCTCGCCAGTTAGCGGACCGGCTGGGTGTGAAATTAGCGGCGGCGGCTCTTGGGGATGGCGTGGGTGAGCTGGCGGCTCAACTGATACAGTACGGGGCGGATAAGGTGTATCTGGTTGAGGATGCGCTGCTGGGGGTTTATCAGGCCAACAGCTACGCTAAGGTGATGGTAGATTTGATTCATAAGCACGAGCCTCAGATAGTTCTTTATGGTGCGACGGTGACGGGTCGAGATTTGGCGCCACGGATAGCCAGTGCGGCCAAGGCAGGGTTGACGGCGGACTGCACGGATTTGCAGATTGGGGACCACCAGGCGGGCAAGAATGGAGAGGTTCATAAGAATCTCCTTTTCCAGATAAGGCCTGCTTTTGGCGGCAATATTATAGCGACGATTATCAACTATGACCGCTGGCCACAGATGGCAACGGTTCGTGAGGGTGTGATGGCGCCGGCGGAGACGGATGTCACTCGGCACGGAGTAATCGTACGTGAAAAAACGCAGTTGTCGAATGAGGATTTGCCTTTGGAGATTCTCGAGGAGCACAAGCGGGCCAGGAAGGTGAATCTAAAGGCCGCGCGAATAATTGTCGGCGGCGGCGCCGGTGTCGGTAGTAAGGAAAACTTCCGGCATATCTGGGAGCTTGCCAATTGCCTGGGCGGGGCGCCGGCGGCGAGCCGGGCGGCGGTTGACCTGGGTTTTATTGATAGGGACCATCAGGTGGGCCAGACAGGCACAACGGTTCGGCCAAGCTTGTATATTGCGGTCGGGATAAGCGGGGCGATTCAGCATCAGGCGGGGATGTCCGGCAGCAGCAAGATTGTTGCGATTAATAACGACCCGGATGCCCCGATTTTTCAGATTGCGCATTACAGGATTGTGGGCGATTTGAACGTGGTGGTGCCGAAGATGATTAAAGCGATAAGGCAAAGAAGCGTCAGGCAAGAGAGCCAGCAAGTCAGCACGGCAGGATAGGTTATGGCGAATTTTTACAGGGACAATGACGACATTCAATTTTTGTTCAGGCACATAGACCTGAGCGAATTGGCGCAGATTTGCGAGCAGGGATTCAGCTTTGCCCGGGAATTTGATTATGCTCCGGCGGATTCGGTTGAGGCACTGCGGAACTATGATATGGTCCTGGATTCGTTAGGGCGGTTAAGCGCCGATTTTATTGCCCCGCGGGCCGAGGACGTTGACCGTGAGGGGAATATTCTGAATGAGGACGGGTCGGTGACGTATGCCAGGGGGACGCGGGAGAATCTGGAGAAGCTTTCTCAGGCGGAGGTAATGGGCTTTACGCTGCCGCACCGGTTCGGGGGTTTGAATTTTCCGAACCTGGTTTATTCGATGGCGATAGAGATGGTTTCGCGCGCCGACGCTGCGCTTATGAATATATTCGGTCTGCAAGGGATAGCTGAGACGATTAACGCATTTGCATCGGAAGAGATAAAGCAGAAGTACCTGTACGATTTTGCTGCCGGCGAGATAACGGGGGCGATGGCCTTGACCGAGCCTGATGCAGGTTCCGATTTGCAGTCGGTGAAGGTGTATGCCTTTCAGGACCAGGGCGGCAATTGGTTCCTGCACGGTGTGAAGCGGTTCATAACCAACGGCTGCGGCGATGTGCTTTTGGTTTTGGCGCGGAGTGAACCCGACAGGAGCAGGGGTCTTGGCCTTAGTCTGTTCGTATGCAAGCGAGGCCCGACGGTTCATATACGCCGGCTGGAGGAGAAGCTGGGTATTCACGGTTCTCCGACGTGTGAGATATTTTTCGATAATACGCCGTGCGAGCTGATAGGTGAGCGTCAGCGTGGTCTGGTGACATACGTGATGAGTCTGATGAACGGCGCCCGGGTCGGTATTGCGGCCCAGTCGCTTGGCATAGCCGAGTCGGCGTTTCGGGTGGCGCGTGACTATGCGGCGCAGCGCAGGCAGTTTGGTGTGGCCATCGAGAAGCTGGCGGCCGTTCGCGATATGCTTATAGATATGAAAATCGCTATCGAAGCCGGCCGCGCACTTTTGTATGAAACATCACGCATAGTGGACCTCGACCAGGGTTATGCCAGACGGCTTGAAAATCAACCGCCTGAAGATAAAGACGAGAAAAAGCAGCTTAAGAACGAATCTCGAAGATACAAGAGATATGCGGGGATGATGACACCGATGAGTAAGTATTATTGTTCGGAGATGTGCAACAAGGTTGCTTACGATTCGATTCAGGTCTTGGGCGGGAGCGGTTTTATGCGTGACTATGCCTGTGAAAGACATGCTCGCGATGCCAGAATTACGACCATTTACGAGGGCACAAGCCAGCTTCAGATTGTGGCGGCGGTTCGCGGCGTGTGCAGCGGCACGGCCGAGAAGTTCATCGGCGAACTGGCCCAACAGGAATATGAGCCTCAGTTGAAGGATTTGCTTGAGAAGCTGGCTGAGGGGACGGAGCAGTTGCGCGAGGCGGCGGCGTTTGTGAAAGAAAACGGCAACGAGTATATGGACCTTTACGGCCGGCCGCTCGTCGATATTGCGATAGATTTGATTAACGGGTATCTGTTCTGCGGTCAGGCGAGCAGCAAAATTGATATGGATGTGGCGGTTGCCGAAGAGGCCAACGGCGACGGACAAACCATTTCGATGAAACAGCGTAAGGCGATGATGGCACGGCGATATGTCACGAAGAACACGCCGAAGATAGCGGCACTGCGCCGGATGATTTGTGCGGCAGATAAATCGACGTTCAGCGATTACGAGGCTTTGGTTGGTGCAGTGCGGCAAGAGTGAGGGATTATGCCTGGGGCGGTTATATTCGATTTCGATGGTGTGATAGCGGACTCGGAGATGCTGCATCTTCGCGCATTTAATAAGGTGCTGGGCGGCTGTGGTGTGGCGATATCAAAGGCCGATTACTACGGGGATTATCTTGGCCTGACGGACATTGACTTGTTTAAGCTGCTGGCCGAGCGAAGAATACTCAAAGCCGATGCCGGCCCAATCGAGGAGCTGGCAGAAAAAAAGACGCGGGTCTTCGAGGAGCTGGCACGGAGCGAAAGCACTATAATCGAGGGCGTGGCGGACTTTCTGCAGATGCTGCGGGACAATGATGTACGGATGGCGATATGCTCGGGCGCCCTGCGTGGTGAGATAGAAATGGTCCTTGAGCGGGCCGGGCTTCGGGAGTTTTTTGAGGTAATAGTCTCCGCCGAGCAGGTGCAGCGAGGTAAGCCCGAGCCGGACGGTTTTCTAATGGCACTAAAGAGGCTGAACGACAAGGGCAGTGAGCCTTTGTCGGCGGGCGAGTGCGTGGTAATCGAGGATTCGCACTGGGGCCTGGCCGCGGCCAGGGCGGCGGGGATGCATACGGTGGCGGTAACGAATTCCTACGATGCCGAGCAACTCTCGATGGCGGAGAAGGTGGTCAACCACCTGGGCGAATTAACGATGCCCGAGCTGCGGGAGTTCTGGAGGTAAACGCACCGAAGGATTAGCATCCGTCCAACATTACGGCTGCTTGTCTTTGAAGTCAGAGCAAGGCGTGTGGGTTTTCGCTGGTTTACGCGGATTCTGGCTTTGGATCCTCTTTGAGCTCTGTCCCATTGTACCCCTTCGAATATTGAGCGGGTTTTTGGCCTTCTGGCGTGTTGGCGAGGTTCCGCAAGCGGATTGCCGGGCGGCGGTTTTGCGCGATTTTTGCGCCGTTCGTGGAAGTGAAATGTGCTACTAACCATTTGTCAGATAAGGAGTTATGCAAAAGAGCCAAGGGCAGGCTGAGCCGATGCCAAAAAAAACTTGAAAAAATGTAAAATTCCCTTGACATATAGTAATGCAAACCTTACATTATGTACGATATGTTTTACATTGGCAAAGACAGGAACTTTATGAAGGGAGGTAACATTATGGTTACGAGATTTGCCGCGTTTCTTGGTGTTCTGATTGGCTCTTGGTTTGTCGTTACATCTTCGGTATCGGCAGATGAAAAGCCCATCAGCATTAGTCTTAAATTGGCGCCGGAAATATTAAGGATTGTCGAAGGCAATCAGGCAACGCTTGAGCGTGTGAAGACTATGCAGGCCAGAATCAAGACCGTCGCTACCGAGTCCTTTGGGCCTAATTATGACCTTGATTTGCCCTGGGGCGACGCCAAGAGACTGCCTAAAGGCAGTCGGCAACTGATGACGGTGCAGAGGATTCAATTTGATGGGACGCACCTGCGAAAAGATATGCTACAAAGCAAGTTCACCGGGAAGGAGACTGAACCTTTGTTGGTTTCTGAGCACAAGGAAGGTAACGAAATCCATAAAGGCTATTTCAGCCCACCGCCGGTTGGAGAAGTCGAAATAGACTCAAACGATTTTGGGATAGACTACTATCCGCCCAACAACACTATCTTCGTGCGTACCGGGCAATGGAGCAATCGATACAAGATAAACGCCAATGACCTGCTAAAATACCAATCCGAACGAAGAGGTTCGTTGAGAGAAAACGTATTGCTCTACGCCAAGAACGGTTACTATTTTACTACACAACGGCAGAGAGTAGGTGGGGACGATTGCATCCTACTGGAATGTGATTATGCCAATCCTGAATCGACGTTGAGAATATGGGTGGTCCCATCAAAGGGATACTGCGTAAAAAAAATGCAAGACCTCTCTGAAGGCAAAGTGACAGAGGAATACATAACCACCCTAAGGGAGTATTCGGGGGGGATTTGGTGGTTTGATTCTGTTAAAGCGAAATGGGCACGGCAGAACCGTGGCAGCAGCAGTGAACTCTCGGTGGATTCGTTGATATTCAACAAGTCCATCGATGGCAAGGTCTTTACAATTGCGGGGGTCGAAGTTCCCTTATGCGGAACCAGGCTAAATAAATGAAATGACGAAACCAAAGCAAGTACCACAATCCGGCCCCACACGCTGCCGGATGACGCCTTGAAGCTGTTCGGTTCTGAGCATGAAGGCGCGGTGAGTCAGTAATATTTTAGCTGAGTAGAATGCCCTGTGGAAGGAAGAAGGCTATGAACAGATTGCAGAAAATGGCGTGGTTTAATCTTATGATAATCGCGATAAGTCTGGGTCTTTGCGTGGGTGCCACTACTGTTCTTGCGTTGTTGATAGGCATGCCCGCCGCCCTCGCGGGCTTCGTGTTTATGGGTTTTGGCGGAATTATAGGAATCTCGCCCATTATCTTCCGCAAGAGGCGAAAGCCGGTTACCTTTGATGAGCGTGATGAACTGGTCAACCACAGGGCTGTCTTGCTCACATATTCCGTTTTTTGGCCGGTCTTTTCTGCTGTGTGTATAATTCCGTTTCTTGTTCTTGGCCCAAAAGGGAAAATTCCCGTAATCGTACTTCCTCTTGTGCTTTGCGGAGTAATGGTGGTTCTCACGCTGGTGCACTCAACGGCAATTCTGATTCAATACGGCTGGAGGAATAAGGACAATGAATAAGACGCAAAAGAGTGCGTGGTTTAATCTGGCAGCGGCTGCGTTGTACATTCCGATCATTGTGTGGGCATTGGTAAGACTGTTTGTCCTCAAGAGTATACCGGAAGGCTTTGAGAGATTCTGGCCGGTGCCGGTGTTTATCATCTTCGCAGTGACCTCGATTGTTCTTATGCGAAGAAAACAGAGC
>Ga0114922_10006087_pt1 | contig 11094 bp, 7 predicted proteins | sample AartaG_FD_100975 | JGI IMG/M metagenome (GOLD analysis project Ga0114922, IMG submission 100975) | Deep subsurface microbial communities from Aarhus Bay to uncover new lineages of life (NeLLi) - Aarhus_00045 metaG | ecosystem: Environmental > Aquatic > Marine > Oceanic > Sediment | place: Aarhus...
GCCCCTTGATGCCCAGAATCTCTATGCCCACCGCCTGTCCGGCGGCATTGTAGTCCAGGATAACGCCTGGCTGTACCTCCTCGGATTCCACTACCTGGCTCTCGTCAAGGCGGAAATACAGGGCGTCACTGGCTTCATCTATCTTGATTTTCATAACTACCCCCTTTCTCTGCGGTCAAAAAATGTGGTGATTACGCGCGACGGACCGTTTTCTGGATCGGTCACCACCCTCAATATTCGTCCTTCATGTTCGGGTATCGGCTTTAGGTAATGGACGGTGCCGTCACTCCGGCGCTCGGTTCGCGCCGGTTCTGCTATCACCCGCATCACCCACTCCCGGGTGATGCCCCGCTCCTTCAGCATACTCTCCGCATGAGCTGTAAAATTAAAGTTTTTTATTATCTGCCTCCTCAGGATATTTTACCATAAGGCAGATAGCTACCCCTTGCTGGATATCAAATACATTTTCATCCTTGCCGCCATCAGGGGCAACCTCCTTTTTCTTGGCATTGCCATGCAGGTCCAGAACATAAATCTCGTCAAAGGTGTTCATCAGTGAGTGGCGCATCCCTCGGAAGGTGGGATTATCCAGGTAGGCATGATTGGTGATAAAACCTAATATTCCCTGTCCTGTTCTATCAATACGCCACTGCCCGAAGCGAATAAATTTCACATAGTCATCCTGCAACCACTTAGGGTTCTTCTCCCCCAAGGATTTGCCATCCACAATTTTATAATCTTCAATGAGTTTTCCAATCCAGGTGAATTCCTGCTTATATTTGCCCGTTTTGAGGTTTTTCACAGCATGTTTGCTGGCGTTGGCTGAGATGCCAGAGTATGGTGGATTGCCCAGTACCACCATTATTGGCTTGTCCTTCTTAATCTCAGCAGCGGCGTTGGCTTCTTCTACTATATATTCATTAAATCCAGACATAATCTCTGGCTTTGTAAATGCCTCCTCTAGAGTGTTAGTCAGGTAAATTCCTAACCGCTGCTCCTTTTCAAATTGGTAGCCTGTCTCCTTTAACAGTAGTCCCAGCTTAAGGTGAGCCATAGCATAAGGAGCCATAAGAAGCTCAAATCCAAAAATACGATGCAGGAGTTTTTCAGCTACGTAATCGTTCCATAATCCCCCTTGCCCCTGCGTCACCAGAGAATCGTGAATCTCATTTATCACCGTGTAGAGAAATGTGGCAGTGCCCACCGCCGGGTCCAAAATAAAGGTATTATCGTCTGCCAGCCCTTGTGGTCTGTTGAAGCGGGTTTTTAGCAGATGATCAATGGAACGTACAATATATGAAACCACCGGCTCCGGAGTGTAGTAGACGCCACGCATTTCTCGCATCTTAGGGTCATAGGCCGTGAGAAAAGTCTCATAGAAATGCAGTACGGGGTCTTCCCTGGCAGTGCGTTTGCCAAAACCCTTAAGCACTGCCTCCATGTCAGCCTGTGCAAGTAACTGTGCCAGGTCATCCACCAGCCAGGCAATGCGCTCATCAAGTTCAGGCCCGGCGACGTGGTTAAACAGCTTTCTTAAAAAGGGATTGGTCTTGGGCAAAAGGTATGCGGCTTTCTGGCGAGTGAAGCCTGTTCCTGTAACTTGGTTACAGCGGGCAGCAAACAGCCCATAGGCGATGGTCTGAGCATACATGTCAGCAAATTGCTCGGCAGAGATGTCAGGGATGAGGTTATCCTTGAATGCCATGAATTGAGCGTGAAGTGAACCACTTTCAGGTTCTTTGTCAAAAGCCCTGTTTATCAGGTCACGAATCATGTGAGCTAGGCGAGCCATACGCTGAGCCAATTCCTTTGACGTGCCTATGGGTGCAGCCTGATGTGAGAGAAAATTATCGACGAGCCATGTGGCAGCCTCTATTCCTGATTTGTCACGCTTTACTCTGCCATCCGTGACTGGTGTTCCCAGGCGAGCAGAGAGACGCAGCTTACCATCTACATACCAGCGAAACTCAAGGTAATCGGTCAGGACAAAGTTAGTAAGTGAACTTCGATAGCGATTGAGTTGCTCAGAATGCTCAACTCCGTCAAGGCTCTTACCCATATCTTTAGTTTCAACATAGCCAATGGTTGCCGAGCTTCTGGTAAGGACAAAGTCTGGCGCGCCACACTCTACACGTCGGGGCTCATTAGTAGCCACTACACCTTCACCCAATGATTCGAGCAGTGCTTTCAATGCTGGACGGTGTGTATGCTCGGTAGCATTGCCCAATGCTAATTCTTTCTCGATGGTGCGAATGTAGGCATTGAATGCCTTTAAGCTATCATTCATTATCAACTTACTGGAACATAATCGCCAATTAACTTGACTTGGGGCAACTTGCTCTTAACCTCCAGTGCTTTATCTGAAGCTAATCTTTTCTTTCTGGGGGCAGTAGCGATGCCATTTCTACTACCTCTATCATCAAGTTTAGGTACTAAACGACTTATTGTCAATAAACTCTAATGGGCCCTGGCAATTTTGCAAAGATTCCTTGACGGTTATGGCGGCTTACAGTTATCATTATCTGCGACGGAGAATTGCTAACATTTAGAAAAGGAGGTGTACTATGCAAGGTATATGGGGAAAAGTATTGCGCGTGGACTTGAGTAAAAAAACTACACGGGCAGAGGAACTTCCTGAAAGTTTTTATCTGGATTTTATTGGTGGTGATGGGCTTGCGGGGAAAATAATATATGATGAAGTGGGAGCGAATGTTGGGCCACTCGAGCCTGAGAACAAGGTTATTTTTGCGGTTGGCCCGTTTCAGGCGACCGGGATACCTGGAGATGCAAAGTTCTGTATCTCCGCCAAATCTCCCCTTACCAAAACTTATGCTAATACTATGGCGGGAGCAAACTGGGGGCCAGTCTTTAAGAAGACTGGATATGATGCGTTGATAGTTCAGGGTAAATCAGATGTTCCAGTATATTTGTGGATTCACGATGGGAATGTGGAAATACGCGACGGGAGCAAACTCTGGGGAATGGATTCATATGAGGCCACTGAAGCCGTTAAAGAGGATGTTGGTGAAAAACGAGCTTCGGTAGTAGCTATAGGCCCTGCTGGTGAGAAACTGGTTGCCATGGCTTGTGTCGTAGCGGATGGACACAGCTTTGCAGGGAGATGTGGGTTGGGGGCAGTGATGGGGTCAAAGAACCTTAAGGCGGTTGTTGTCCTTGGAACGAAATCTCCTCCCATTGCGGACCCGGATGCATTTGCCAAGCTGCGGAAGGAGTTGGTACAGAGAATTTCAAAGATGGGTGAGGGCATGCGGCAGTATGGCACGCCAGACCTTGAAAGTTATCATGAACATGGAAATATACCTATAAGATACTGGGCACAGGACTCTTTTGCCGAGGGAGCCAAGAGCCTTAGCCAGCCGATATATAACGATGTCCTTAATGCTAAGGCAATGCCATGCTTACATTGTCCTGTGGGTTGTCATCGCCACATTAAAGTTGAGGAACCTGCGAAATATGCCTGCGAAGGGGCTGGCCCGGAGTACGAGGCGGTAGGATTGCTTGGCATGTCGAACCTGGTTAGCGATTTAAAGGCTGTAGCCAAAGCCAATGATTATTGCAATAGATTTGGAATGGATTGTATATCAGTGGGCGCAGCTATAGGATTTGCTACAGAGTGCTACGAACGTGGCTTGATTACGGAAGAAGATACAAAGGGATTGGAACTAAAGTGGGGAGACGGAGACCTCCTGATAGAGCTGGTTAAACAAATAGGCTCAAGAGAGGGATTCGGGGCTTTGCTTGCCGATGGTACTTTGGAGGCAGCAAAGAAGATTGGAAGGGGGGCGGAGGAAATTGTTGTCCATGTCAGGGGTCTGGATTTCCCCGCCCACGACCCGCGTATTTCCTGGAGCATGGGGCCGAATTTTGCTACCTGTACTCGTGGAGCGTGCCACTGTAAAGGGCTCCCCGGCGATGTGCAGTTTGGCTTATACACAGTGCCCGAACTTGGCTTTCCAGAGAAGGTTGAATTTTGGGATGCCCAGGATAAGGCATTTTTAGCTGTTAAATGCCAGGACCTTTCTACTCTGGTGAATTCAATTTCCCTGTGTTTGTTTATGATCTTTTGTGGCATGACACTGACTGATGTACTAAATGCCTTTAATGCAATAACTGGATTGCATTGGTCTATAGAGCAGCTAATGAGAGCGGGGGAACGTAGCTTTAACCTGCAAAGGCTCATAAATATCAGAGATGGTAAGGGTGGGGAGTATGACAGAATGCCCAAACGCATGTTTGAATCGGCAAAAAGTGGTTTTCGGAAGGATAGAGTGCTGCCGTTCGATGCACTAATGGATGATTATTATCAGCTTAGAGTATGGGATAAGAAAACAGGCGCTCCTGAAAAGGGGAAACTTGTTGAGCTTGGCATAAAGGCCTGAGCTTCACAAATGGAGAAAAGAGGGGTAGAGAAGAGAAAGCTTTAAGCGTGATATACAGGCTGTCATAGTGACGGTTGCGATATGCCAGGGGGGCGATGCAGAGAATAGTGTATGGTTTTCCTGGCCGCGCCGCTTTCTATTTGTAAGAGAGCGCGATTGCTCATATACCCCAATCATAAGCGAGCTGTCCTGACTTCTCAGGCTCATCCTGTATTGGAAGAGATTGAAGCTTGTGCACTATTTTATGGGGTGATATACTTTTTCGGCAATGGGAATAAAGCACTTTCTTTCGGTAGCAGACCTTAACGGCGATGAAGTTGAACAGCTCATAAAGCAGACTTTGCTTATGAAGCGAGGAAGTACAGAGCGCCTTCTTTCAGGCAAGTCTGTAGCACTTCTGTTTGAGAAACCTTCTCTGCGTACTAAAGTCAGTTTCGATATAGCTATAGAACAGCTGGGTGGACATCCCGTCTATTTATCTCCGGCCGAAGTGGGTATGGGTAAGCGGGAATCGGGTTCTGATGTAGCCCGAGTCCTGTGTCGCTATGTTGATGGTATTGTTGCCCGCACCTTTGCCCATCAAACCTTGCTTACTCTGGCCGAATATTCCTCTGTGCCTGTTGTTAATGCACTTTCCGACCTGGAACATCCCTGCCAGGCGCTTGCTGATTTCCTTACTATATATGAAAATAAAGGCAGACTTGCGAATTTAACACTGGCATTTATTGGCGATGGTAACAACGTGGCCAACAGTTTGTTGCTTGCCGCCTCACTTACTGGCGTGAATTTCCATATTGCATCACCGTCTGGTTATGAAATTAAGAAAGAGATACTGAGCCAAGGCCGGAAGCTTGCTGCTTCCAGCGGCAGTCGGATTGAATTAACCAATGACCCCAGGACAGCAGTTAAAGATGTTGATGTAGTGTATACTGATGTGTGGACCAGCATGGGGCAGGAAGCCGAAGCAGAAAAGCGGCGTCGTATCTTTTCTGATTATCAAGTGAATGAAAAATTACTGTCCCTGGCTAAAAAGGATGCTTTATTTATGCATCCTTTGCCAGCTCATCATGGTGAGGAAATTTCCTCAGGACTGCTGGATAACCCGCACTCAGTGGTTTTCGCTCAGGCAGAAAACAGACTTCACCTGCAAAAGGCGCTACTGGCCAAGTTGCTTTCGCCAGGCGATCGGGGGTAGCGAATAAATGCCAGTCCCAATTATAGCTATTGTAGGTAGAGCTAACGTTGGTAAATCCACTTTGCTTAATCGCCTGGCGGGCAAGCGCTTAGCCGTTGTTGATGATTTACCAGGGATTACCAGGGATCGTGTTTTTGCTTCTACCTCGTGGCATGGAAGAGACTTAATCCTAGTTGATACTGCTGGCTGGCAGGCAAAACCGCAGGCGGGTTTAGGTGAAGTGGTTAACCAGCAGGTGGGATTTGCTATCGATCAGGCTGATGCCATTATTTTCCTTACCGATGCCAGAGAAGGGCTTATTTCCGCTGATGAGGAGATAGCTGACCTGCTGCGTGCCACTAGCAAACCTGTAATCCTGGCAATAAACAAAGTGGATTCTGTTGGCCAGGCGAATCTGGCAGCTGATTTTTATCAGATGGGCATCGGTACAACTATAAATATTAGCGCTTATCATAACAGGGGAATAGATGAGTTAATGGATGCCGTATTAACTGTGCTCCCTCCGTCGGCTTCCGGCTCTGTAGAGTCGGCGAATGTTAAATTGGCTATCGTGGGACGACCCAATGTGGGTAAGTCCACCCTTTTGAATGCGCTGCTCAGAGATGAGAGAGCTGTTGTACATGAGGCTCCGGGGACAACACGTGATGCTATCGATGCTATGCTTTGCTGGAATGATAAAAAAATACAGCTTATTGATACTGCTGGGATCAGGCGACATAGCCGTGCCTGCACTGGGGTTGACTATTACAGCCTGATTCGTTCTCTTCAGGCTATTAACCGTTGCGATGTTACCTTGCTTCTGGTTGATGCCAGTGAATTCATCACTACACATGATATGCATATCGCTGGATATATTATGGAAGCTGGCAAAGGTATGGTGCTGGTGATTAATAAATGGGATGTTATTCCTGAGGAACAGAGAAAGGAATTCAAGTGGTATATAAAGCAGCGGATTAATTTTATGTCTTATGCTCCTGTCATTTATATCTCTGCGAAGTTGGGACAGAATATTAATAAGGTTTTACCTCAAGCATGGCATGTATGGCAGGAAAGTCAAAAACGTTATGCAAATGCTGTAATTGATATGGTGGTGAAACAGGCGGTAAATAGCCACCCTCCGCCCCATATAGGCTCGAGGCAATTGCGTATTACCAAGGCTTATCAGGATGAACGTAATCCTGCATCTTTTGTGCTGAAGGTTAATGACCCGAGTCTGGCTCACTTTTCCTACCGACGTTATCTGGATAATAAGCTGCGGCAGAAGTTTGGTTTTTGTGGCTCCCCTTTACGGTTGATTTTTACCAGGGCTGGGAGTAAAGGTGGTAGAAGGAAAAAGATGGTGAAAGTATGATAGGTGCAAGATTAGCTGCTGTGATAATTATTGCGTATCTTATTGGTTCCATTCCATTTGGTTTGATTGTAGGTAAACTGAAAGCTGGTGTCGATGTCAGGGGATATGGAAGTGGCAAAACAGGCGCTACTAATGTGATGCGAGTTGCAGGGACTAAATTTGGTATTCTAACTATAGTTCTCGATGTGGGTAAAGCTACCGGAGCGGTCATGCTGGCTGAACTGATTGTGGGGGACAGTTTCTTGAGTGCTGGCAGTGTATCTTTTCAACAGATAGCTCAAGTTACTGCGGGATTGTCAGTGGTAGCGGGGCATAACTGGCCTGTATTTGCTGGATTCAAGGGCGGCAGAGGAGTAACTGCTTATTTTGGCACGTTGATCCCTATCTATCTTCCTGTGGCTGTATTTGGAACCGAGGTTCTGATTATAGCGGCATTGCGTAGCAGGCGTATGTCGCAGAGCTCTATGCTTGCTGTGCTAGCTGCCTGGTGCTTGATGGTGCCTCTGGCTCTTATTAATGATTTTCCTCGTATTTATCTGGCTTATGGGCTGGCAGGGATAGCCTTGATTGTTTATCAGCATCGTGATAACGTAAGGCGTTTACGACAGGGCACAGAACGTCAATTGTGGTGACGCGCATAGAGAAAGCAGGTTGATTTTGAATTATGTCTAAAGCTACCATCATAGGTAATACTACCTGGGGCAATACTTTGGCTGCTCTGCTGAGCAATAATGGGGTAGCAGTAAAACTTTGGGTGCGCAGCGATACTGAAATCGAGGGATTAAAGCAGGGAGAGCGTGGTTATTTTCTTACCAGCCATATCGAAGATGCAGTGGAGGGAGCTGACTTAGTGGCCTGGGTGGTTCCTTCACAAAGGTTAAGGCAAAATGTTATTTGCGCTAAAAATTATCTGACCGACTCAATGTTACTGGTGAGCGCTGCCAAGGGATTGGAAGTGGATAGCGGCAAGCGAATGTCCCAGGTAATGGCGGAGGAAATTGCTCCTTCTCTAAGACGGCAAATTTGTGTTCTCTCTGGTCCTAACCTGGCCAGGGAAATCGCACAGGACTTGCCTGCTGCTTCCATGATTGCTGCGCATGATATAGCTGTTGCTGAGAGAGCACGGGATTTGATGAGCTCGGCAAAATTTCTTCTATTTGCCACTGAGGACATTATTGGCGTAGAATTGGGTGGAGCTCTGAAAAATATCGTAGCCCTGGGTGCTGGAATGATTGATGGGTTGGAACTGGGAGACAATGCCAAGGCTGCCTTTATCACCTGGAGCTGGACTGAAATTACTTCTTTGTCGGTGTCCCTGGGAGCCAAAGCCGAGACTTTCCATGGCTTAGCTGGCTTAGGTGACTTAATAGCTACCTGTGCCAGTACCTTGAGCCGCAATCATTATGTGGGATATGAATTAGCTAAAGGGAGACTTTTGGAGGAGATAACTGCTTCTATGGCGCAGGTGGCTGAAGGAGTTTATGCTGCAAAGGCAGTCCATCGCTTAAGCCAGAAAATGAACTTGGAAGTGCCTGTTGCCAATCTTGTTTACAGGGTTCTTTTTGAGAATCTCCCTGCTGCTGAGGCAGTGGCTAATTTAAATGGATTGGGCAAGAATCGCTATGAACCTGTAGCGGTAGATACCTTAGAATAGTTTCGCCTGGGGTAGTATATTGGCTAACTCTTCGAAAAGGCGTCGCTGTTTTCCATCCAGGTGTTGTGGGGTAACTACCGCAACTTTAACAAGCAAATCACCCTTTCCCCTGCTGTTAAGCCTTGGTACTCCTTTGCCTTTAAGGCGGAAAACCTTTCCATTCTGGGTGTACGGTGGTATTTTCATGCTTGTTTTCCCATCTAAGCTGGGTATTTCTATCTCATCGCCCAGCGTTGCCTGAGCAAAGTTAATGGGTAACTCATACAAAATATCAATCCCATCCCTATGGAATAGATGGTGTGGTTTTACTGAAAGGTAGATGTAGAGGTCACCAGGCCTGCCTCCATATAAACCGGCATTTCCTTCATCACTCAGGCGCATCTGGTAGCCATCATCCACACCTGCAGGGATATCCAGTGTTATTTTGCGTTTTGTTCTTATTTTCCCTTTTCCATGGCATTGAGAACACGGGTCAGTTATTATGGTGCCGTTGCCTCCACATCGAGAGCAAATGCCTATCTGGCTGAAGCGACCAAAAATACTTCGTTGTACCTTTCTTACCTGTCCGGTGCCGCGGCAATCAGGGCAAGTCTGGGGGTTGGTCCCCTGTTTGGTGCCAATGCCGTGACATGATGGACAATTTTCAATGCGTTGCAAATCAATCTCTTTCTGGCAGCCGTTTATGGCTTCCTCAAAAGAGAGGGTGAGACGGGTTTGCAGCGTATCCCCTTTTTGTGGTGTACGCTGGGCAGTCCTGTTGAGAGGAGATTCACCAAAACCACTGAAGAAAGATTCGAAAATATCGCCCAGCCCGCCGAAACCGAAATCAGAAAAACCGTGCAATCCTTCAGTATCTACTTTGCCGTAACGGTCGTAGTAATCTCTCTTCTCAGGGCTGGAGAGTATCTGGTAGGCTTCATTTATCTCCTTGAATTGACCTTCTGCCTCTGGGTTTTTGTTGTGGTCGGGGTGATATTGAAAAGCCAGTTTGCGAAACGCTGTCTTAATTTCCGCAGCAGTAGCGTTCCGTGGTAACCCCAGCAACTCGTAATAATCACGCTTTATCGCCATTGTTATTTGACCTTAACCCCTAAGTATACTCTACAGGCTTCTATGCGGCAACAAAATAGACTGACTATATGGGATTGAAATGATTTAGTTTGGTTGAAGTTGTGTTGGGGAATTTTACAGGCTGTAGTTCGGCAGACTTTGGAATATTACTGGCAAACGAATTACGTGTGTTTATTGAATGAAACCCGCTCATAAGCTATAATCGCTGTTCAGACGAGAGGAGGTTATTTTGCTTAAGACTCATAGCTGCGCTGAATTAAGGAAGAAAAATGTGGGGCAGAAGGTGACTTTGGCTGGCTGGGTACACCGGCGTCGTGACCATGGAGGTATGGCCTTTATTGACCTGCGAGACAGCAGTGGCATAGTCCAGATAGTGTTCAATCCGCAAATATCGCCGGAAGTATGCCAGATAGCTGGCTCACTGCGCAACGAATATGTGGTTCAGATTGTGGGAGAAGTTGTTTCTCGTCCTGAGGGTACAGAGAACTCCAAATTGGCTACCGGAGAAATTGAGATTGTGGTTCAACGAGCTGACATACTTAGCAGGTCGGAAACGCCACCATTTTACATAAACGAGGACATGGAGGTGGAGGAAAGCCTTTGTCTGAAAAACCGCTATTTATATCTAAGAAGGCCTAGAATGAGGGATAACATCGTCCTGCGCCACAGGGTGATAAAATTCATACGTGATTTTCTCGATACCAGGGATTTTGTTGAAGTGGAAACTCCCATTTTGATTAAGAGTACTCCTGAGGGTGCCCGAGATTACCTCGTGCCTAGCCGCCTCAACCCCGGCAAGTTTTATGCTTTGCCTCAATCCCCACAGCAACTCAAGCAACTCCTTATGGTAGCTGGACTGGAAAAGTATTTTCAGATAGCGAAATGCTTTCGAGATGAAGATTTGAGAGCTGACCGCCAACCCGAATTTACTCAACTGGATTTAGAGATGGGCTTTGTAGAAGAAGAAGATATATTGCAGCTTATGGAGGAGCTTTTCGCCTTGCTTGTAGAGACTGTCAAACCAGGCATGCGAATATTGAAACCCTTCCCACGTTTTTCTTACAGAGAAGTTATGGAACGCTATGGCACGGATAAGCCGGATGTGAGGTTTGGCCTGGAACTTAAAGATGTCTCTGATATTGCTGCTCAGACGGAGTTCGTTGTTTTTCGCTCCGTGCTCGCCGCGGGTGGTAGAGTAAAGGGCATATGTGTTCCTGGCTGTGCTCATTATAGCCGTCGCCAATTGAATGAACTGATTAGTCTAGCCAAAGATTGTGGCGCCCAGGGTTTAACTACCGTAGCTTTGCTGGGGGAAGCTGGAGCACTGGATAAAATAAAATCAACAGCTGCAAAATATTTGACTCCAACTCAACTGGAAGATATATGTGTCAGGCTGGGAGCCAAGCCGGGTGACCTTCTGCTA
>Ga0114922_10006088_pt1 | contig 11093 bp, 9 predicted proteins | sample AartaG_FD_100975 | JGI IMG/M metagenome (GOLD analysis project Ga0114922, IMG submission 100975) | Deep subsurface microbial communities from Aarhus Bay to uncover new lineages of life (NeLLi) - Aarhus_00045 metaG | ecosystem: Environmental > Aquatic > Marine > Oceanic > Sediment | place: Aarhus...
ACGATGTGCTGCGAACCCGCGCCCCTACAGCGCCCAAGTCGATCCTTCTTCATGTACAATGGTTATGGGGCGTTGTGTACACCTTGGGTTTTCCGTCTGTGCCGCACCTGCGCGCGGCACGCTCAACACATACCTCTTTTCAAAGAGTTTCCCCCCATCATCATTCGTTGAGATTCTTATCCTCGATGAATCCCGAGCCCGGGGCCTCCGGCGCCGCTTCACCGGCACCGAACAACCCGGGCTCGGTCAGGTCCTCCTTCCGCCGTCGCACAGGCGTGGATGACCGTCCTCACTCCGTCACGGTGGTATCGTAACGCACGCCGTCGGGGACGGGCACGGGCACCGCCACGCTCACCCCGTGGTCGCCGCTGGTGCGCGTCAGCGAATCGACGGCTACAAACGCCGTGTAGGCCGACATCAGCCCGTGCTCGAGGGCCACCTGCTTGATCTGCTCAGGCAAGTCGGCGTTCTGGCTGTATGTTGATTGGTTGTGAAGATCGGCGATCTTCATCCTCGCCCACACCGCCGATATGCCGTTGTGTGAGGCGCCGTTGGCGTTCACAGGCAGAGCAATCTCGCGGGTTGCATCCCCCACTCTTCCCGTCACGCGAATCGTTGTGTTGCCGTCTCCGCTGAACCGCCCAGTCAGTATCACGGGCCGGCCCACGAAGAGGTCGGGTATCCGCTGCGGGAAAACGCCCGTGACCGCCATATCGCCCCAATCGATGGCGATATCGGTCATCGCCGGATGGCTGATCTTTTCGTAAAACAGGTCGACCGCCTTGCCGCCGCTCTCGTCGAGGCCTACGTAGGCCACGGCTCCCCTGCCGAGCTTGGCCATCCGTTCGAGCAGGTAGCGGTTCACCGACGAGCCCACACCGAAGCTGAAGATCCGCGACGCCCCCAGCCGCTTGTGCACCTCGCCGATGATCTGTTTCTCGTTACCGATGTAGCCGTCGGTCATGAACGAAACGACCCGCAGCCGCCGGGGATCGTGCTCGAAATCCAACGCGGCCTTGATGCCCTCAATCATCATCGTTCCGCCGCCGCCCTCGAGTTGGGATACATAACGCAGTCCCTTTCGCACATTCTTCGGCGTGGCCGGCAGCGGCGCCGGGCCGAGCTGCGACGCATTGTTGGAGAAGCGAATCACCTGGAAGGTGTCGTCGGGCTCGAGCATTTTCAGCGCGTGGGCGATGGCCCTCTTTGCCTTGGCGATGGGCATGCCGCGCATGCTGCCCGAGCAGTCGAGCACGAAGATCATCTCCATCGGCTTGCGACCCAGATGTTTCAGGGTGTCGGGCGGATACAGCATCAGCGTGAAGTAGCCGCCGTCCTTTCCTTGCTGCGTCAGCAGGGCCGACTTGACCACTTTGCCCGCGACCTTGTACCGCAGCACGAAATCCTTGTTGGGGATGCTGTCGAGTTCGCTGAGCTTCACGGTCACTTTGCTCGAATCCCCCGAGGACCTGGTGATCACGTGGCTGGGACACTCGATGCCTTCGACGGGCACGCCTGCCACGATGCTTACCGTCACCGAAATATCGTGCCCGCTGCGCTCGCCGGGTCGCAGGTATTGCACCTCGGTTTTCTGGCCGGAGCTTGCGCCGGTTCCGTGGCCCACCGCGCCCACGCCGTCGGTATAGCCGGGCGGATTGAACCGCGGCCCCACGACCATCGGAAACACAAACTCGTACCAGCCGTCGACGTAGGCAAGCGTCTGGAAATACTTGATGTTGACGTCGATCTCCTTGCCCGGCTCGATATTGGCCACCTTTTGCGTGAAAATGTTGGGCCGCTCCTGTGTGAGTAGCGACGCCACGTAGCCTTGCCTTCTGGCTTCGTGATAGATTCGCTCGGCCTCTTGTCGCTCGCGGATGATGCCGCGGATGCGCCGTTCGCCGATCGTCATAATGAACTCGTTGATGGCCGCGTTCTGCGGCAGCGGGAAAACGTACGACGCCTCGATTTTCGTGTCGTATGGATTGTGGAACTGCTGCGTCACGTCGACCGTAGCGATGTATCCGCTTATCTGGGCCTTTACGTCGGTGTGCTTGAGCGGAACCGGCACTTCCTTCTCCGCGTCCGGAAGGACAGCCATCAGCGCCCCGGTGCCGGGGTCATCGTCACCGGTTCGCTGCGGAGGCGTCTCGGGCCGTTCGATGATCCAAAGCTCATCTTGCCGCGGGGGCATCCCTTCGGGTCGGGAATCAGCTCTGCCGCGCCCTGGCTCCCTTGCAATCTGCGCCTCAAGCGTTGCGCGCGGAGCAGCATAAGTTCCTTCTGGGTCGAAAAACATGCGGCCCTGACCAGAAGTATCTTGGGATGGTGAGTAGTGACGGTGTAACGTTCTCCCACAGCCAAAGTGTGAGCTGAGCAAAAGGACGATCACTCCTGCCACGACAACAAGAACTCCGGTTCCAACCAATGTCTTCCGTTTCATTCGCCTTCTCCTTGTGCAATCGTTCCTCTGGCTGGGATCTTTTCTCCATCGGATGTCGCCGCTGCGCTCACGATGATAACGTATTCCGGTCCGACGGCACCGGTCACTTGCAGGTGGATCCTCGCCACGCGCGTTCTGCCGCTGGGCAGATTTTGCCCGGTGTTGAAAGCCGCGATGATGATCCTGTCGTTGCTGAGTGCGGCGGGATCGTAATACGGTGGATGCTTGAATGCCTCGTGCTCGCCGCCCTCAACGCCGACTATCTTGATCTCGCCGGTCTCCGCCGCGAATTCGAACTGATACGCGGCCAGCGGCCGCTCGGCGGAGTCGATGTAAACGTCGACCGCCTCGAATCGGACGGCCGGCGCCGCGGGCTCCTGTGCACCTGCCGCCACAGAAGCCAGCACGGATGCCAACACGACTATTGTAGAGAATATCCTCATCGAATCGCTCCTCCTTTCAAGCTCACTGCCGCCATGGCGATCACGTCGGCGTCCTGCCGGTCGACGACGCCATCGCCGTTGAAGTCCCATTCCCTCCTTTGTTTGCCGGTTGTTTCGATGGTACGGGCAAGTGCAAAGGCATCGAGGATGTCCACCCGCCCGTTGGAATCGATGTCTTTATGGCCTGGGAGCAAGGTTTCGGGAGGCACTTCGCACGTGTCAAGAGTCGGCGCTGTCGAGTAACGCGCACGCACGCCCCACGAGGGGCCAAGGGCAACCCAAGTGACCATAATAACCGCGGCCGCTGCAGCGGCGGCCGACGCCCATCTGGCGATGCGGCCAAAGCGGCGCCGGGCGAGCCGTCGGCGAGCCATCGCCATGACCGCGTCGTCCATTTCCGTCGGCACCGAGGGCGTTTTCCCGAAGAGCCCGGCGAGGTCGGCGGCGAACTGCTTCGACGGCCGCAGATCAGGCTCCATCTCGGAATTGTTTTCATTCTCATTCATTCTTTTCACCCAAAAGGCTCTTGCGCAGGCGGCTTCAGCGCCCGCTCCAAATCATTAAGCGCGCGAAAGGAGCAAAAGGTTCATTCGTTTTTCATTCTGGCTCTCCTCCCAAAAAGAGGGTGAGTGATAGACCAATGTGCCCTGCCTCGTGCGGCTCTCACAACAAAGGCCGTAACGCAGGAGGACTTGACTTGCCAGTGACTTGCTTCCCGGCTGCAAGGCTGTGTCGACTGCAATGTTTCGGAAAAATGGGACAGCTACCTATTTCAATTGCGCGGGACAGATGGCCATTTCTGGAGCATGCAAGTGTCCGTGCCGACTTGCCTACAAATTGGATTGAAATAGGATAGCAGTCCCAATTTTTCCGCAGTCTTCACATCAGTTCAAGCTTGAGACAAAGGGCGCGTCATCGCTGAGAGCCCTTGGAGGCATTCAGCACTGAAGGAACAGGATCTTCTTGGCAAGAACAGCGGAAATTACCCTCTTCTTTGGGAGGAGAGCCATCATTCCTTTCCGGAAAGGATGACGGCGTGGGCCTACTCTTGGAAATACTGCAGGGTCCGCTTGTCGTTCTTCAATACCTTCAAAGCGTTGTGCAGGCGCGACTTGACCGTCCCGACCGGGATCGTCAGGGCATCGGCTATCTCGCTGAGACTCATCCCATCCACGAAGCGCATCACGAGCACTTCGCGCTGGATTTCGGGTAGGACGGACAGCACGGCTGCAAGCTCACCGCCGGGCGCTCCCTGCTCCGGCGCCGGCACATCCCACAGAGCGTCGGTATTCGACGCGTACCGGTCGCTCTTTCGGCGGGCGGCGATAGAGAGATTCTTCACGGCGGGATACAGAAAAGTGGTCATGCTCGCGGTGAGGCGAAAACCGGGAAACTTCCTCAGCAGGTATGCGAAGGTCTCCTGAAGAACATCGAGGGCATCGTCATGGTTGCCGGTAAAACGGTAAGCCAGGCGAACGACCCAGTCGCGGTAGCGATGATAGAGCTCCTCGAAGCCATCGGCCTCGCCGCGGTTCATCGCCTCGATCAGCTCTTGATCGCTTGGGGGGGTGGGAACCATCCTTGCAGCATCGTTTTGAGTTTGAGGAAGGCAGGATCGTGGCATCTGGCCAAGCTCACCTGCTCGGCCACTTGCCTGTACAAAGCCGACGATCTCGATTTGCGTGCAATTCGCAGGGCCTCTTCCATGGCCTCTTTAGGCCGCATCGGCTTCGCATCCTGTTCCTTGGTGAATTCCTGTTCTTGCAGCCACGTTCGCAAGGCCGGAACTCTGCCGTGCCACCCCAGTACCGAATCAACGGCTGGCGACGGGCTCCATACCCATATCTCCAGCTCGGGGTCAATCACGATCGCGGCAGCCCGGTCTCCCCAGCCCGACTGACTCAACTGCTCCTCTATCTGTGCCTCGAGCTCAACACGGCTCAGAGCTTCGCGTCCACATCCCTCACGATCCATTACCACCAATGCGTGAGAGTACGTCCTGATGAATGGGCGCAGGAAAGTATGTGCTTCTCGAAGACAGCCCGGATCTCTATACGGATGGACAAAGTGGTCTGCCAAAACAGGGCGTATACCCAGTGGCTTGGGCCTCGCAAGAGCACCCCGCAGGGCAAACTCAGCGTTCCTGTCAGCGGTCAGGACGACCAGATCCTTGGAATACGGGGACACGTTCACCCCAAGACTCCCCCGGCAAAAAGAACTCCCAAGTTCGTCTCGCCTTTCCACTCCCTGAGCGCGGGGTGATTATCTCCGCGGACAATGTCCGTGGCGCCGTCGGGAGTCTTCGCGAAGCAAAGCACGTCTTTTGCATCCACTGCACTCAGAATCACTGGGGAATGAGTGGCGAGCAGGATCTGGGCATCATAAACGGATGAAAGTGACTGGAAAACGGCTTCAACGGCCCGAGGATGGATACCGTTCTCCGGCTCCTCAATAAGGTAAACACCTTTGAAATCTGGCAAATACGCAGGCAGCGTCAAAGCCAGCAGCCGCAGCGTCCCGTCCGAAGCCATCCAGGATGGCACCTCCAATCCCCCTCGATAACGAATTACCAGATACCTATGATGGTCGTCGGGTCTTTCGACCGTCCGGATGTTCTCAATATCAGGAAGGACTGTCTGAATGTGAGCAATCCAATCCTCGTAACCGGCTTTTGATCTCTTCACCAGGTCTTCGATGACCCACGGGAGGTTCGAACCGTCCGGCCTGAACCGGCGCACCTGCCCCGGAGGGCTGGCCTTACGCATAAGAAGGCTGTTCAACGTCAACCTCTGAACGCCCGCGGTAAGTAGCTCCTTCAGCCACATCGATACGGGGAACTTGGTTTCGTCTTCAGGTAGGTTTCCGAAAGTTGATCTGCGTGGGCCGAGCTTGATTGAAGGAAACCATCCTTTTCCGCCCTTCTTCCGAAATTCTGAGTAATAATTGTCATTCCCGCCAAGAGCTTTGCTCAGGATCCATCGATAACCTTTCGTGCGCTTCTCCGTCATGATGGTCTGCCGTGGTTTCGTATCCATCGGGAACAGAGCGCGCTGCTCCGGCCTAGCGGGCTCCTCGCTTTTCAACAACGCTTTCTCATCCAGGATCGCGAGTTCACGCGTATCCGGATCAAATCCGATGCTCACCTCATAACGGATGCTGTCGAAGTCCGTCAGGCCTTGCCGACGGTCCTCCGGTATCTCTGCTTCTATGGCAAGCTGAACCGTGTCTTGCGTGCGCCCCCACACAAGATCCTGAAAATTCTTGGTCCTCTCTTCGACCGCCGCTTCCAACCCGTCCGAAACCAATCGCCCCAAGAACGCCGGGATATCAAGAAATGTCGTCTTGCCGCTGGCGTTGGGTCCAACCAAAACGTGAAATCGGCACAAAGGTTGGCGAATATCCCGCAAGCACCTGAAGTTAAGGGCTTCCATCAATCGGATCATATGCGTGCCTCACATTTCCGCACACGCCGGGGGTCTACTTCGCCCTGGGTCTGGCAGCTTTCTTTCTTTTCTTCGTCCCGCCCAAAGCGATGGCGAAGACATCCGACAACGAGGAAGCGCATACCACGTTGACGGCCTTCTTCACTTCGCGCGGCACATCGGCGAGGTCGATTTTGTTTGCCTCGGGCATGATTATGGTCTTGATGCCTGCACGGTGGGCGGCGAGCACCTTTTCCTTGAGGCCGCCGACGGGCAGCAGACGGCCCTGCAGGGTTATCTCGCCGGTCATCGCGACGGTGTTTTTCACCGGTGTGCGCCGGAGAAGCGAGAGTATCGACGTGGCGATCGTCACGCCCGCCGATGGGCCGTCTTTCGGTGTGGCCCCGGCGGGGACGTGTACGTGAAGATCGATAGCCTGAAAAATGTCGGGATCTATGCCGAGCGCCTCGGAGTTGGACCGGATGAAACTGAGCGCGGCCTGCGCCGATTCCTTCATTACGTCGCCAAGCTGGCCCGTGAGCATGAGGCCGCGGCCCCCTCGCATCATCGTTGATTCGACAAACAGGATCGTGCCTCCCGCGGCTGTCCACGCCAGGCCGGTGACTACGCCCGGCTTACTCGTGCGTTGGGCCACGTCGTGACGGAAGGTGGGCGGGCCGAGATATTTGCGGACCTTCTTCATAGAGATCGACTCGCGTTTTGTCTTTCCTTCGGCGATCGCGCGTGCGACCTTTCTGCAGATGCTGCCCAGCTCGCGCTCGAGGTTGCGCAGGCCGGCCTCCCGCGTGTGCTCGGCTATCACCTTTCTGACAGAGGCATCGGTGAAGCTCACTTGCGTCTTGGTGAGGCCGTTGGCTTCGGTTTGTTTTGGAACGAGGTATCGTTTGGCTATGATGAGTTTCTCGGCGTCGGTGTAGCCGGGCAGTTCGAGCACTTCCATTCGGTCGAGCAGCGGCGGCGGGATCGGATCGCGGAGGTTGGCGGTGGTGATGAACATTACGCTCGACAGATCGAACGCCACATCGAGGTAATGGTCGGTGAATGAGAAATTCTGCTCCGGGTCGAGCACTTCCAGCAGTGCCGAGGCCGGATCGCCCCGGAAATCGGTGCCGAGCTTATCCACCTCATCGAGCATGAAGATGGGGTTGTTCGTTCCTGCCTTGCGGAGGCCCTCGATGATACGGCCGGGCAGTGCGCCCACGTAGGTCCGGCGGTGGCCGCGGATTTCCGCTTCGTCGCGAACGCCTCCCAGTGAGATCCGAACGAATTTGCGCCCCATTGCGCGGGCTATGGATTTTCCGAGGGATGTTTTGCCCACACCCGGTGGGCCGACGAGGCACAGGATCGGCCCCCTCACGTCGGGTTTGAGCTTGCGGACGGCCAGATACTCGAGGATCCTGTCCTTGATCTTCTGCATGTCGTAATGGTCGGTGTCGAGCACTTTTCTGGCCTGCAAGATGTCGAGATGATCTTCGGTCTGCTTCGACCACGGCAGCGCGACCAGCCATTCGAGATACGTGCGGGCGACGGTGTATTCCGCAGCCGCGGCGGGCATTTTGGAAAGGCGGTCCAGCTCGCGGTCGGCCTCTTTGCGCGCCTCCGGGGGAAGCTGGGCCTCGTCTAGCCGCCTGGTGAGGTCGTCTATTTCGACTGTTCGCTCGTCGGTCTCACCGAGCTCTCTTTGAATGGCCTTGAGCTGCTCGCGTAGATAGTATTCTCGCTGGCTTTTGCTCATCTCGGTCTGAACACTGTCTTGAATCGAGGTGCTGAGCTCGAGGATGTCGACTTCTCGTTTGAGCAGGGCCATGACTCTACGCAGTCGCGACGCAATCTCAAGCGTCTCGAGGATTTCCTGCTTCTCGGCGGTCGAGATTCCGATGTTTGTTGCGATGAAATCCGCGAGCTTGCCGGGGTGACTTATGTTGAGAGCAACCACCTTGAGTTCGTCGGGCAGATGCGGAACGAGCGAGATGACCCTTTCGAACAGAACAACCGAATTCCTCATGAGGGCCTTGAGCTCGGCGGTTTCCTCGAGGACATCGGTGAGGCGGTGGACTTTCGCCTTGAGGTACGGTTTTGTCTGCGTGTATTCGTCCACCTTCACCCGCGAAACGCCGCGGACCAGCAGGCGGGTGGTTTTGTCCGGGTACTTGAGCATCTGGAGGATTTCGACCGCGGAACCCACGTCGTAGAACCGTTCGTCGAGCTTGCGAATCTCCTCTCCGTTGGGACGCTGTGTAACGAGGACAAAGAGCTTGTGGCCCACGGCAACGTCATCGATACACTTTATCAGTGTCTCTTCCTGAAACACGAGGGGCACCATGATGCCCGGAGGAATGACTGTATCTTCCACGGGGAGCACGGCGAGCTCTTCGGGGAGACGGATCTCGTCAATATCCTGATCTGTGTCGACCTTGGTCTTTGTTTCCGGCATAACAGCTATTCCCGACTGTACACTGGTCGCCTGTCACTCGTATCGTTTATGCCCCACAACGGATCCGGGCCGGCGTCTTGCCGCTCGCCTCGGCATCCTCACAGCTTGATCTTGACGCTGACCGACTTCGGTCCGTTCGGGATCGCCTTTTTAGGCATGACGATTCTCAAGAAGCCATCGTTGTAGGTCGCCAAAACGCTCGTCTGATCGACATAATCCGGAAGCACGAAAGACCGCTCGAAGTGCCCGTAGTGAATCTCCATCTGATGATAGCGCACCTTCTGATCCCGGCACGTGTCGCCGCGTCTGCCCCTGATCGTCAGCACGTCCTCCACCACGAAGATGCTGAAGTCTTCCTTGTTTACGCTGGGAATCTCCATGCAAATGACGATCTCGTCAGACGTTTCGAAAACGTCGGTCGGCGGCTGCCACACGCTCTCCGAGAGCAGCCCGAGCGGATTCTTTGCGATGAAGAGGTTCTTGAACAGCCGGTCGACTTCGGATTCCATCCGCCGGACCTCGTCATCGCTTGCCAAGATTCTAACCTGAGTCATTTGTTTGGTTTCCAATATACATGGCCCAAAGCTGAATGTGTGAAGTCCAACACACACGCCCGCAGACTCTTGTCATTCTTCATCCACGTCCAACCTGTAGTTGGGCGCTTCTTTCGTGATCGTAATATCGTGCGGGTGACTTTCTGTCAGCGACGCTCTCGACACACGAATGAAACGGCCCTTCTCGCGCAGCTCCCGAATGTTCGAAGCGCCGCAGTAGCCCATACCCGCTCGGAGGCCCCCTACGAGTTGATATACGTAATCGGCCATCGGACCTTTGAACGGCACGCGCCCCTCCACGCCTTCGGGCACCAGCTTATCGGGTCGGGTGCCTTTCTGACTGTAGCGGTCGCTGCTTCCCTTGACCATCGCCCCGAGTGACCCCATTCCTCTGAACATCTTGAAGCTCCGCCCCTTGTAGTATATGAGCTCGCCCGGGCTTTCTTCCATCCCTGCAAACAAGCTGCCGATCATCACACAATGCGCTCCGGCGGCGATCGCCTTGGCTATGTCGCCGGAAAAGCGAATTCCCCCGTCAGCTATGATCGGCACTTCGCCCCCCACGGCTTTCGCACAATCCTGGATCGCCGTAACCTGGGGCACACCCACGCCTGCGACCACTCTGGTGGTGCAGATCGCCCCGGGGCCGATCCCGACTTTCACGGCGTCGGCGCCGGCATCGAGCAGGGCCTTGGCCCCCTCTCCGGTGGCCACATTGCCGGCAATAACCTGAATATCGATCTTCTTCTTGATCGCGCGGACACAGTCGAGCACCCCGCGCGAATGGCCGTGAGCCGTGTCGACGCAGATCACATCGAGGTCGGCCTCGATGAGCGCCTCAATGCGCTCCATGTCGGCCGGGCCCACCGCAGCCCCCACCCTCAGCCGGCCGCGAGAGTCGCGCGATGCATTCGGAAACTGCGACAGCTTCTCTATGTCTTTGATTGTTATCAGACCCTTGAGCCTCTTCTCATCGTCCACCAGCAAGAGCTTCTCGACCTTGTTGCGGTGCAGGATATCCTTGGCTTCCTCGGGGGTCGTTCCGGGCTTTGCAGTGATGAGCCTCTTGGTCATGACCTCGGAGATCAGCCGCGTGGGATCCGGATGGAAACGCAGGTCTCGGTTGGTCAGAATCCCCACGAGCGCTCCGTCATCCACGATCGGGATGCCCGATATGCGCTGCTGATCCATCACCTCCCGGGCCGTTGCAATGGTTTTACTGGGCGACAGCGTGATGGGATCATATATCACGCCCGCCTCGGATCGCTTCACCGTGCTCACCTCGAGCGCCTGACGACCGACCGATAGGTTCTTATGGATCAAGCCGATCCCGCCCTCCTGGGCAAGGGCAATCGCAAGGCCCGACTCGGTGACGGTGTCCATCGCCGCGGAGCATATAGGGATGTTAAGACCTATCTCGCGCGTCAGCTTGGTGCTGGTCTCAACCTGTGAGGGGACCACATCCGATTCGGCCGGAATCAGCAGCACGTCGTCAAAGGTTATGCCCTGAGCAAGGACCTTCTCATTCACCAACTCTCGCTCCTTTCAAAAGACAAACGGAACTGCGTGCTCGTGGGAAATGCAAATCTTATTAAACCACAGTCGCCGCGTGAAGTCAACCCAAAAACGTACCACATTTGATATCGCGGGTGCGATAAGGAATCTTGGTTCAAGCCCTGGTCTCGTCGTGTATGCCGGGGGAAAGCTCTTTTCGTATCTGTTTGGGGTCGTCTGGCCAATCATTCTGAGTGTCCCCTAGGGACAACCGAACATAAC
>Ga0114922_10006089_pt1 | contig 11093 bp, 5 predicted proteins | sample AartaG_FD_100975 | JGI IMG/M metagenome (GOLD analysis project Ga0114922, IMG submission 100975) | Deep subsurface microbial communities from Aarhus Bay to uncover new lineages of life (NeLLi) - Aarhus_00045 metaG | ecosystem: Environmental > Aquatic > Marine > Oceanic > Sediment | place: Aarhus...
ATCCTCACCGAACCTCTTGTGCGCGCCGGCCTCTATACCTTCGATGAACCTCGAAAGAGACACCACCCTGGATGCACCTACAGGCAATGAGGATGCGATTGAAGCCTTACGCCGGCGGCTTGGCAGGCTTGACCCTCGCCAGGTCGCCATCTGGCGAGAGATGAGCCCTGCTCGCCGCCTGGAGCTGGCATTTCAGGCTTACCAGTTTGCGCTCGATGCCGTGCGCCTGACCGAGCAGCGGAACCATCCCGACCTGTCGCCGGACGAACTGGCCTGGCGGGTCACACGACGCATGCAAGGGAATCCCAGGCCAGGCCGGGAAGACGATAGCGGCGCGGCACGAGATTGAGGGATGAAGGTATCACCGCTCCTGTTTGGCACGCTGCACGTGCTGGGCCGCGAGCAGTCGTCGGCGTGCATGAGGGAGGCAGTGTAGACGGAGAAAGCTGCCCTGGTAGAGAAGTAAACTTTGAGCGTGAACAAGCAAGCACTCTGGCTTCTGCGAAGCCAGGAGGCTTGGTAATTCCGTTGGGACACTGTACCGAAAGTGTTTATGGGGGCGAGCACTTGGGGTGGTCCATTGGATAAACGACAAACCACCTCGTTTCGCTTTTCTCAGATGCTTGTTTCCAGATCCTGAAACCTAGCTCGTCTGTTTGGCCTGTGTCAAAAAGCACGACGATGTTCCAGAAATAGGGGCCAGAACCAAGGTAGTATGGCTGGCCAACCCATAACTCTAACACATAACTTGTGTGTTGATAATCCGGTTCCCAGTGCCAGCTCCGTTCGTAGCTCCCAGGTTCATCTTTCCAGATTCTTACAGTGTAATATTCGTTGACCTGGAAAGGCCTAACATTCCACTCCCATTCTAGCCAGAACCGGTCATCGGAGCAGTACTCCGCCCCATCCGGTGGTTCCAACAGAATGGGCGCAGGGAGCAAAAATCGCGTGGGGGTGGAAATTGGCGTGTCCGTCGGCGTGCCGGTTAATGCGCCCGTCGGCGTAGGTGTAAGGGTTGATGTGTTCGTTGGCGTGAGCGTGGGAGTTGGTGTGTCCATCGGTGTGGGTGTGGGTCCCGGTGGTGTCACTGTCACCACCGGCAGCCGGGTGGGTTCACCGGGCCAGGAAAAGTATGGTCTCCAGACAAAGCCCTCCACCCCAGAGTTATTACGGACATAAAACCAGTTCCCAGGGGACGACCGTCCAATAACCGTCACTGTCTCTCTCTCCTTGACATCGGCTAGCCGGACCGAGTTGGCATCGGGTTCAGCAAAAATATCCGTTGCCTCAACGCAAATTGCTTCGGTTGCCAGCGTGGGTGTGGGGGTGGGCGTAGATGTTGGCATCGAGGTTGGAGTGCCAGTAGCCGTGGGCGTTGGAGTGGATGTGGCGGTGGATGTGGGCATGGGGGCGGTCCAGACAAACGACCGTTCCTGGCTTTCACTCAGAGTGGATGAGTTACCATTCTCATCAATCCAAATAACGGCCACTTGCCACAGGTATTCCCCAAATCCATCTGGGGGGAGATCTAGAATGAAATGAGATGTGTGTGCTATGGCAATGGCACCTGGCGATTTTTCACGGCGCCATATTCGCAGATCAAACCCCTCCTCTTCTTGTAGAATACGGTCCCATTGCCATGAAAATTCGATCACTTGCTCCCCCACAATGGTTGTCCCAGTCTCCGGGCTTATCAGGATCGGTGCTGGGTAAACCGGGATGGGGGAAACGGTTGGCGTTGGGGTGTTTGGCCCGTTACAGGATGACATAGAGAAGAATACCATGATAGCCAGAGCAACAATCACAAGGTATACCCAGAAATTCTTAATACTTTTCATCCTGTTGATGACTCCTCCCGATCTCCAGATAGGCTTGCGAATACCATTCTGACACTTGCTCAACGAGCAGCTGTAGCTTGACCCTGCAACCGTAGTGCCAGGTGTCTCCGTAGTTTACTGTACCTCGAACGACCATGTCTGGCTAATACCCTTCTCCTCCCCGGAGCGCAAGACAACGGCTACTTGCCATTCGTACACTCTGCCCTTTTCCAACCTGGAGGCGGAGACAAATTGATATGACAACTTGGTTAGATCCACTGGGTCAAACTTCTGATCTCCTTTCAGCCGAATTCTCAACTCATAGAATTCATCTTTCGCCAAATCCCATTCCGATTCCCACTGGAACCTCACATCTTGGCCCATAGCAAAAGATATTCCCTCGTCTGGACTTACCAGTGCCAGAGCAGGATGAGGTGTGCTAGTAGGCATCGGTGTCTCAGTGACGACAGGTGGAGTGGCTGTCTGACCACGGAACCATTTGTCTCTCCATTGGCCCAGCGGAGTGTCCGGCTCAGCAGTAATGATTGCGGGCAGAAGAACCATCATAGTAAAGCTTAGAATTATACCCAGAACTGCGAGAACCTTCCATCTGCGAATATGCAGCCTTTCAACAAACCTGTAGAGCCATAAACTCCTCCTCACCTGGCGAATGTCTGCCAGCATTTCCTGGGCCGTCTTGTAACGATCCTCCGGCTCTCGACGTGTTGCCTTGTCCACCAGGCGTTCCAGGCTCTTGGGCAATGGCGGCCTGGTGTCTCCTGCCCTGAACGGGGCTTCGCCGGTGACGAGTTTGCAGATAACTTGACCCAAAGAGTAGATGTCTGTATGCGCACCTACCACCTCTCCCCCCCTCCCTACCTGTTCGGGAGGGCGAAAAGAACGTGTCCCATGCGGTGCATTGGCAAAGTCTGTGATCTTTACCTGACGGCCTTTGGACAGCAAGAGGTTGGAGGGTTTAAGATCGCCGTGAAACACACCCCTGGAGTGAGCGTGGACCAACGCCTGGCATACCTGTTCGGCGATCCGAAGCGCCTCGCCGACGCGGAGCTTTTTCCTCTCGTTCAGAACTGTGGCAAGATTTTTTCCTTCCACATAGTCCATCACAACTATATGTATATCTTCGTACTTGCCCGCTTCGTCCCATCCCCGTATCTCGTAGCCTCTCACATTGACGATACAAGGATGCTCCAACTTTTGAGTGAGTTCGGCTCCTTTGCGCAACGTTTCTATGAGCCGCGATGGCTCAAGCGCCACCACATAGCTTGGGGCAAGCATTTTTATAGCAACCGAATCTCCTTTACTATCTCGAGCCTTATAGACGCGAGTGGTGCCAGTCGTGTGAATTTCCTCCAACATGGTATAGTTTCGCCTGAGAAGGTTATTATTCTGAGCTTTGTCCAACACTTCTGTAACGTCCCGGTAGTCGCTGTCCATTTCCTTGACACGACGGAAATTAACAGTGGCTTCCCACCACTCTTGATGTTCAAAATGCGACATTCCTCGCAAGTAAAGACTTTCCTTCACTTCATCTATCAGGCTCATCAGGCGACGCTTGTCAATGCCTGCCGCTTCAAGTTTAGCGATTAAATCAATGCACGCTTTAAATTGCTCCTCCTTAAGCAACCGCTGTGCCTGTGCAAACATGCGGTCCAATGCGCCCTGGCGCAACTCAGCAACTTCAGACGCCCTGTAATCGCCACCAATCTCTGTCAGCCTGGCAAGCTCATTCAGGCCCTCCGAGTATGCACCCTCCTCAACCAGATGTCTGGCCCTTTTATAAAGTCGTTCCCAACGTGCTCTGCTTTGAGCCAACTCCAGTCGAATGGCTACGTCTTGATACTCAGGGTTCTCTTGATGAAGCCTATCAAACGCCCCGACTGCCGCGTCCCATTCCCCTCGTGACTCGTGCTTCAAGCCCTGTTGATAAGATTTCGCCCACTGTCGCTCAAACTCGAACGCTTGGCGGGCCTTTTCTGTGATCCCCTCCCTATCGGGGTAGTCGGGCTGGCGCTCCCGTATCTCTTCCATCGTAGCCAAACAGCCTTCAAAGTCTCTTCCTCTAAACTGCGCCACGGCATACTCATAGAGGGCCATGAGTTCTTGCCGTTCCCGGCCTTGAAGCGCCTGCTGCCTAATCTCCTTGACCTCGTCTACTCGATACATCGGCTCAAGCCGGGTCAACAAACCAAGTTGATCCAGACACGACTGATAGTCCTTCTCCTCCAATGCCTTTGCAGCGCTATGATAGATATCCGAAAGCCATGCCTTATCTCGTGTTTGGTCGGTGTATGCCTCCCACGCCCAATCTACGTCAAACACCGTCTCATAGATCCGATTGCGCACCTGCAAAAACCCGTCTTGTCTCACCTTGACCAGGCCCGACAGCTTGAGTGCGTTGTAGACAAGGGATCGTTTGTCGTCGGCAACGGACCGTTCCCCTGACAGCACGCGCATGTAGAGGGACAGAATATCTTCTGCGTCCGGCCGCTCCACTATTCGCCGTCGAAGGGGACCAAAATGCTTTTCCTCCGCATCGCCAGGCGAAAGAAAGACCTTTTCTACCAAACAGTCAACTTGTTCGTCTGACCACCCTTCTTGCCCAGAGGTAGCGATGGCATGGCAGAACGTTTGAGTCAGGAAAGGATGCCCACCGGTCCATCTCATAATCTGCTGGAGGATTCTCTGATTGGACTCTGGCTCGTTTCCTAACTTCTGTCCTAACGGCGTTGCTTCTTGCAGCGTAAAATCCGTCAAGTCTATGCGCTGCCCTACATTGAACGGTGTTCGCTCGGCGTCCTGAATCAGGTCCGAAGGCGTAGCGACACCCAGCAAAACAAAAGTGAGCCTATCAAAAATCGAATCCGTTGCTCGCCGGTTGTAGCAACTGCGTATGGCGGCAAAAAAGTCGTCCACATCAAAAGGCAGTGCCAGCGTCGAGTCAATTTCGTCAACAAAGATGACGACTTGTTTCGACGTTCCGCCCAACACCCCTTGATGCAGAAGGTCGAGCAGCCGGTGCACTGGGCCAAACTGGGCACGGGCTGCCCACCATTTCACTAGGTCAAAACGGAGGCCAAGTCTTTGGACGATGATCTGACCAATACTCTGATACCACTGCCCTGGAGAGACCGTTTCTCCGATCTGCGTCAAATCTACGATGACGCTAAAGATACCCTCTCGTCGCAGCCAGGCGGCCGTGCGAATCATCAGGCTGGACTTGCCCATCTGCCGGGGGGTCAAGACATAACAAAAGTCTCCTGCCTTGACCTTTTCGAAAAGCTGGCGGTCTGCGTCCCGCTCAATGTAACTTGGGGTGTCCTCTCTTAGCGTGCCACCGACAACGTAAAACTGCTCGGCCTCGATGGTCGTCAGGGTCATAAATGTCTCTCCAGATATTGCTCATACAGCCCACAGCGAGGCACGACCTGCCGCCGTTCGTGTCCCATCATAATGAGGCCCGCCGTTCGCAGCCGGTAGAAGGCATCAGCGTCAGAGCAAGCGCGTTGTTGAACGACCTCCTTCATCGCCTCAACCAACTCGGGCTGCCGGCGGAGATGTCTCAGACAGCCACGCAAATGCGAACCGAAAGGGCCATCTTCATCCAAGGCCACAGCCAACAGATGGTCTACCGTCCACTTGTTTGTTGCCAATTCGTAGAAAGCCAAATGAAGCAGGTATGGATGCCCGCCCACCAAGCCTATCAATCTTTGCAAGTCTTGTTCTTGGGACACCAGGCCCCCATGACGGCCGTTCATCTCTTCGATCAGAGCAAGATCAAAATCTGTCATTTCAATGAGCAATCCAACGTTAAAGGGCGACTGGTTCATGTCTTTGATGAACAGGTGTGCCTCGGTAGCGTAGGCCAGCACGAGATTGAGATTATCCCACAGCTTATCCTCGGCCCTTTTGTTGTGCCAGACCCGTAGCAGGCTAAAGAATCCATCCTGACAGGGCGAGCCAAACAATTTGTCCACTTCATCCATGATAAAAACGATCGGCCGAGCTGCCTTGGCCAACACACACTCTTCCATAAAATCGCCCAGTTTCATCTTGGGACCAAACGGACGCCTCCAACAACGGTCCGGGCTTTCTGTCTTTAATTCGTATGCGATGATGTCGGCAAGGCGACGGAAAAACGTATTCAAGTCTTGCCACAGCCTCTCGTCTAATTCTCGAAAGTGAATATAGAGAACGTCTCGTTGATGATCCGTGGCGAACTGCTTTCCCCTCACCAATAAGGAACTCTTGCCCGTTTGGCGACTGCCTTTAACTAGCATCGTCGTTCCTGATCTCAGGATGTGCTTTTTGAGAATTCGATCAGCCTCCCGCTCGATATAGAGCCTAGAACCAGGTTTAACCATGTCGCCGGGAGTCTCCAACTGGGAGATTACATTTTTCCTCTCTTTGTTGGCTCCTTTGTCTGCCGGGCGTTCAGCTTTCTTTGGCTGCTTAACTTCTGCCTCTGGCTTCTGTATTCTGAACAGGACACCGTCGGGAGAGCGCATATACAACACCGGCACTCCCCACTCCACGGTGTTGGCCACCGCGAAACTAACCGCCTTGCGCGCTTCGGCCACGGCCGCGTCCACAGGCATTCCGTCGGCCAGGGATTCATAGAAGGCGCGAACGAACTCGATTGCTGCCTGGTCAGTAATCTCATACTGCATCGCCAGCACGGCCGGGATACCCCTGCGTACCAGAGTGGCAGCGGTGCTGGAAAAGATGCCGTGTTCGCTGCCTCTCGCCCCTTCGCAGGCGTTCAGCAACGTCAGGCGCAAGGAGCGGTGGTCGGCCAGTAGCCGGCCCAACTGTGTAGCGTTCAGGCGATGTGTCCGGCTCCCTTCGTCGGCTAGAGCAATGACGCCCTCGTCAGTGTTGCGATCAAATTCGCCATGGCCAATGAAGTGAAAGATGTGCCAGGGACCGCCCCTCATTGCCTTCTGCAAGTCGCGCCAGGTTTCCCCCGCTAGCCAGGTCAGGTCCGCCAGGCCATTCGCCTGCAGCCTTTTGATAGCTTCTTCGATCCGCTGTTTTTCACGCACCGTATCCAGCGAGGGCAAATCGCGGGGGCTGGCAGTCATCCCCAGGATACGCAGTGGCGGTGTCACAGCCAGCGGCTGGATAGGTTGGGGCAGTTCCAGGTAACGGACAAGTGGCGTGTTACGGGAAAGGCAGACATATTCGGCCTGACGGGAGTCGTAAAGAAACTCCCAGGGTAATGCTGCCAACTCTGGTGGTTGGATGCGGAGTTTCAACCGCAGCCCCTTGCCCTGCTGGGCAGACTTAAGTAGACTTACATCATAGCGGCTGCGCACTTCACCGGTGAGGAGTGCGTTGAATAAGGCCTGGCCAAAATTCTGCACGGGCTGCTCTTCCGGCGAAGGTGGTCCGCGGAACTTTTTGCCGGAGCGCAGGAGTGCGATTTGCAGTTTGTCGAGGCCGCTTTCCAGTGCTCGTTCGTCATAGGGGAAGTACATCGTTTCGCGGGCTTCGCCTGCCGGCGAACGGACGACAGCCACGGGATACTCGAGTCCGCTGCCAAGACCGATCTCTAGCTCGAAGTCGAGATAACTCAACTGTCTCGTCCCGCCACTATCGCTCCGCATCTTTCCCCCTCACATCTCCTCAAGGCAAAAAGCCTCCGCCCATAGCGACACACCCGTCGCCATAGCGAAGGCTTTTCACAAACTCGATCCACAAACACGCCACTTATCTGCTTCACTGCCCGCCTCAACTTGCAGCGTGGCCTGAGGCCACCTTTCGCAACGACACACCGGGCGATGAAGGACTCATCCCTAAAGGATAGTTCCTTCTTTCCTCGCGCCTATATTATACCATCTCACCCTGGATTCTGTCAATAAAAACGCGACAAATTCGGTTAGAAACCTTCCACTGTCAGCAACCGAAACGATCTCTTCTTCTGAAACATCAGGCGGGCGACCCAGGTTCAACATAGTCTACGTTGCCACCAGGCACTGCGATTTCGGGCACAACGAAGAACTGAGGGAAAAGGCAAGCAACAGCAAGCGCTGCACAAACCGGGGGCATACCGTTCTGCGTCACTACCCGGCACAGCGAAAGCCGATCTCGTCCGAGTAGCCGCCGGGATCAGCGCGGCCACGGAACGTCGTGCGCGTCTCGTGGCCCTGCTTGTGCCAGGAGCCACCGCGAATGACCTTGCCCCACCCCTGGTTGTTATCCGGCGGGCGATGCGGGTTCTCGTACCAGCCCCACCAGTCAGCCGTCCATTCCCAGACGTTGCCCGCCATGTCGTTGAGGCCGTAAGGGCTCTGGCCCAGTGCGTCACCGCGCACACCCACCCCTTCCGTCCCATTGATGCCCGATTCGACAGAGTTCAGCCGCGCCGCGTCCCAAAAGTCGCCCCACGGCCAGAGACGACCATCGCTGCCGCGCGCCGCTTTTTCCCACTCTGCCTCTGTGGGCAGGCGCTTGCCCAGCCACTGGCAGTAAGCACTGGCATCGTTCCAGGAGACGCCGGCCACGGGGTGGTTCTCCTTGCCCGCCGCGTAGTAGTAGTGCCAATTGCGAGCGTCGTCTCTCTTCTCCGCGTCCGTCTGGTAGCCCGCAGCCTCGACAAAGCTCTCGAACTGGCGATTGGTAACCTCGTTGCGGTCTATCCAGAAACCTGCTACCCAGACCTCCCGCTGCGGCTGTTCTTCCTTAAAATCAGGACACGGCCATTGGAGCGACGGATGCTGGCAGATGTCTTTGACTTTGACCAGGTTCTCGTCGCTGGATCCCATGAGGAATGTCCCGCCGGGTATCCAGACCATGCCCGGCGGCACCCGTGGCGTGAAAGCGGGTGTAGGCGTGTCAGACGGCGTTGGCGTGACGGTGAACGTCGCCGTGGGCGAGCGGGAGCCGGTGGGTGTCGCCGTGAGCGTCTCTGCGACCGTGGGCGTGGGCGTTGCTCCCACCCAGAACATCTGCGACCGGCACGGCTGGTCTGCCAGGCACACCCGGAACTCCCACTCACCGGCAGCAAAGCCAAAAGTCGGCTGGTAATAGCGATAGGTCCTCCCTTCGCCCTCTCGGTTCCAGGTTTCAAGCCCTCCCAGTTTTTTCTCGCCGTCCAGATAAAAGCCCCAACTCCACGTCAAGCCAGGCGTCATAAGCACGTACTCGAAACAGCCATAGAGCGGCCCCGCGCCAACATTGAACGAATCCTTGAAGCCATGACACGGCTCCGTGCCGACGCCAGCTATAGTAAACGCCGGCCCCGGCGTTGGTGTGGACGTGGGTGTGTCAGTCGGCGTGGCAGTGGGGGTGTATGTTTGCGTGGGCGTCGCCGTCGGTGTAAACGTGGGTGTGTTGGTAGGGGTGAGCGTAGGTGTGGGCGTTTCGGTCGGCGTGGCGGTGACGACGATCACGACAGACGTCGCCGTCGGCCTGGGTGTAGGCGTGAGTGTTGGCCTCGGCGTGTCGGTGCTGGTCGGCGAGGGAGTGCAAGTCGGGACAACTGATGGCACAGCGGTGTGAGTTGCCGTCGCCGTCGGTGGGCCAAAGAACGACCAAACGGCCTTGGAGAAGCCAGGAACACGGTTCCACGCCAGCGCGCCACCGCCGCCAATCAACAGCACCAGCACGGCCAGCACAGCCCAAATCGAGAATCTCTTTTTGCGGGGCGGAGTCTCTCTCAGGGGCTGAACCACCGACTCGGGCAGTTCTTCTTCCTCCGGCGCTTCCTCCAGACCGGCTTCTGCTCGCCGCAGGGCGCTCTCCAGCGCTGCCGCCATTTCATCGGCGTTGGCGTAGCGATCCTCTGGCAACTTGGCCATGGCCCGGATGATGACCCGCTCTATCGAAGCCGGCAGGTCGGGACGCAGTGCGCGGGGCGAAGGCAGCGGCGCGGTCATGTGCTTGATGATGACAGCCATCGGCGTGTCGGCTGTGTAAGGCTTCCGCCCGGTGACCATCTCGTACAGCATCACGCCCAGCGCATAGATGTCGGAGCGATGGTCAGTAGGCAAACCTTGCCCTTGTTCCGGTGACATGTACTCCGGCGTGCCTACGCTCATGCCGCTGGCGGTAAGCTCCTTGCTGCCCTCTACCATCTTGGCCAGGCCAAAGTCGGAGAGTAGCGGCCAGCCCTCCCCGGTCAGCAGAACGTTGCCGGGCTTGACGTCGCGATGGACCACCCCCTGCCGGTGAGCATAGGCCAGGGCACTGCCCACCTGGTTGATCATCTCGACCGCTTTCTCCAGGGAAAACGATTCCGCCATCCAGTCTTTGAGCGTACCGCCACGCGCGTACTCCATGACAATGTAGGTGATGCCCTCTTGTTCGCCGTAGTCAAAGACGGTGAGGATGTTGGGATGGCGCAACCGGGCAACCGCCCTGGCTTCCCGCTCAAAGCGCGCCCGAAAGGTCTCGTCGCGGCTAAGCACCGCCGGCAGGATTTTGATCGCCACGTGGCGCCCCAGGCTTTTCTGGTAGGCCTTGTAGACGTCGGCCATGCCGCCGTGGCCTATTTCCGCAACGATGCGATATTGTCCCAGAGTTCGTCCGATGAGGTTTTCGTCCATAGATGTTTTTTCTCCGTGGTGCACTATGGGCATACCGGCCAGTACAACTTGGCACTTTTTCATCAATAACCTTGCACTTTGTCACAGAAATCAGGCACAAAATCGCCACAAAAGTACGAAATTGTTCTTATCGGCCCCCACCAAGCGGCGTTGTTGCTGTCTCCCCAAGTCACTCCCTTGAAACCATACTCGTCAAAACGCAAAAAACCCCCGCCCATGACGATACATCCGTCGCCACAGCGAAGGCTTTCCATGAATACCAGTTGTCCACACAAACACGCCACTTGTCTGCTTCATTGCCCGTCCCAACCTGCAACGTGGCCCCAAGCCACCTTTGGCAACGACACACCGGGCGATGAAGGACTCACCCCCTAAAGGATAGTTCCTTCTTTCCTCTCACCGTCTATATTATACCACCGCACCCTGAGTTCTGTCAATAAAAAATGCGACAAATCTGGTTAGAAATTCCTGACCTTGCTCTATGCGTCTTTTGGGTGTACAATCTGACTGGACTTTGGACAAACGCCAAGAAACCAGGTTTTTGACTAAAGTCCAAATCTGAAACGTGCAAGAAAAGCAGTAACCCAGGACCATCTGAGCAGCATCCGCACAAGCGGACAGATAGGAGTGAAACATGACCCGCATCGTCTTTATGGGCACGCCGGCCTTTGCCGTGCCATCGTTGGAGAAGCTAGCTGAAAGCTACGAC
>Ga0114922_10006091_pt1 | contig 11092 bp, 11 predicted proteins | sample AartaG_FD_100975 | JGI IMG/M metagenome (GOLD analysis project Ga0114922, IMG submission 100975) | Deep subsurface microbial communities from Aarhus Bay to uncover new lineages of life (NeLLi) - Aarhus_00045 metaG | ecosystem: Environmental > Aquatic > Marine > Oceanic > Sediment | place...
AGGTATTCGTCAAAGGCCTGCCCTGCCCGCCCTGGTGCGACAGCGAATCGAAAATGCTGATGCAAAGCAAACCCGGTCTGGGCCAGGGGCGCGATGTGCTCAAATCAATCTACTAAGCCTATAATCCAGGTCTGGGCCAGGGGTTGCGGGCAGCTATCCATTGTGGGAGGGGCTTTCAGCCCCGATTGTCGCGGCAGGAATGCCGCTCCCACGAGCAGCGTAACCGATAGACCGTAGACGTTAACTTGAGATTTCGGACTAGCGGATCAGTACCGCCCAACTGTCAAAGAGTCGGTTGTAGCGGATAATATAGGTGCCCCCGTCATCCGCCTCCACCTTGAAATAGTCCGCGACCTCGGATCGGACATCCATGCTGCTATCATACCAGCGGTCAACGATCCTGGTGATATTGAAGACCCGCTCGCCCCACACAAATGAGCGGGGAGATTCATTCGATTTGTAACCCGCGTAAGATGTCACCCGTATAGGTTCAAAGGTGATTGAGCGTTTAGACAGAAAGTCAATGAGACCTGAAACTGCGTCCTCAATGTCAAGAAAGCAGAACCGGTATGCGTCGTAGTCAAGCCCGTAGGGGTCAGCAATGCCCCGCCTCCTTGAACCAAAACAGGCAAAGTATCTGAGTAACAGAACCGTGCCTATTGCGTCCTGAAAGGCGGTCACGAGCGCATCCTCGTGGGATTTCTCCATGACCAGTATAAGATCGGACCAGGCCACAAGGTCTTTGGACACAGATTTGGCCTGGTGTCCAGCCAGGTCCACACCGTATTCAGCAGCAACCCGTTGCGCCATGTAGGTGGCCGCATTGCCGGGAAGTGCAAGCAATCCCGCAGAATCCCCTGCAACGCCTTTGAGCCCATTTTGGGCCACAACCTTTGTGAAAAGGCCTTGAGCAAAAGGACTGCGACAAATGTTTCCCGTGCACACAAACAAGATGTTTTCTATCTGTTTAGCCATGTTGACAAGTTCTTTAGGCGCGTAGATTCTTTCCACTCGCAATTCGCAGCCACCGATCAATCAATCGGCCTTGCATGGCGGCACTCTCTCCTCCAGGGTGGCTTCCTTTTCCTTTGTAAGTGCCTGCGGAAGGGTCCACTTGGCCCGGCTGTGAGCGTCTTTCTTCTTGATCAGAAGCCAATTATTTTCGCCCCGCCCTTTCATCTTTACCAGGGTAAAACCCCCTTTGAGTATTTTGCCGCGAAGTTCAATGACCATCTTCCCACGTTCAAGGGCCTCCAGCGGATCATCTCCTTCAAGGAGGCTGTACTCACCCTGGTCCCACACCACCACGACTCCGGCTCCGTACTGCCCGGCAGGGATGATCCCCTCAAAGCCAAAGTATTCAAGGGGATGGTCATCCACCATAACCGCCAGCCTCTTATCAGCCGGGTTTAAGGACGGCCCCTTGGGCAAGGCCCAGGATTTCAATACGCCAGCCATCTCCAGACGAAAATCGTAGTGGAGTTGCCGCGCATGGTGCTCCTGCACCAAAAAGCGCATCTGCATAGAACGATCGGCATCCTTCATTTTTGCCACAAAGTAGTTCACACTTTTTTTCACCATTCCAGGTTTGGGGTTTCAGTGTTCAGTGTTCAGGTTTCAGTGTTCAGCTTTCAGATCTTGCGTTTCTCGCTCTTGACACCTGACACCTGACACCTGACACCTGACACCAAAAAGTACGAACAAAAGAATTTATCTCTTGGCGCCCGCCTGCGCGGCCGTAGCCGCTGCGGCGCGGCGAAGGCCCGCATTCTTGAAAAGTGTAAACAATCGACAATCATCAATCCCTCCTGGTTCCAGGATCAAGCAAGCCAGCGGGGGCAAGGTCAGGGAGACCGATCGGGCGAAACCGTGAGACGGGATTTTCTCAACCTCCACATAGCCCTTATTGCCCAGATTGCTCCCGCCATAGTAAGCCGAGTCGCTGTTGATTCGTTCTTTGTAACGGTACCGGCCCGGCACGCCGATTCGATAGCCATGTCGGGGAGCAGGGGTGAGATTGAGCACGCAGACCAAATGATCTTCCTTCCCAAAACGGATATAGGAGACCACACTGTTTTCGGAGTCGTTGCAATCGATCCATGAGAAGCCTTCTGGAAATGGATCCAGCTCCCAAAGGGCGGGATGTTCAATGTACAACCTGCCAAGGTCCGTCATATAGCGCTGGAATGCCTGCCGAATGGGGTCTGATTCCAGATGCCAGTCAAGGCCTTTTTCATGGTACCACTCGTCCCATGGGGCCAGTTCAGTGCCCATGAAGAGGAGCTTTTTTCCGGGGTGTGTATACATGTAGCCGAGGAGCACTCTCAAATTGGCAAATCTTTGCCATTCATCGCCCGGCATCTTTCTGAGAAGGGAGCCCTTGCCGTAAACGACCTCATCATGGGAGAAGGGCAGAATAAAATTCTCGCTGTAGGCATACATCATGGAAAAGGTCAGGTTATTGTGATGGTATTTTCGGTGCACAGGATCCTTGCTAAAATAAAGCAGCGTATCGTGCATCCATCCCATATCCCATTTGAAGCCAAAACCAAGACCTCCCAGGTGAGCCGGCAACGTGACCCCTGACCAGGCGGTTGACTCTTCGGCGATCGTAAAGCACCCCGGAAAGAGCCCGTAGACTGCCTCGTTCAGCTTTCGGAAAAAGTCAATAGCCTCCAGGTTTTCATTTCCTCCGTACCGATTTGGAATCCACTCCCCGTCTCGCCTCCCATAATCGAGATAGAGCATGGAGGCGACTGCATCGACCCTGAGGCCATCAATATTGTACTTGTCCAACCAGAACAGGGCATTGGCCAGGAGAAAATTGCGCACCTCGTGTCGGCCAAAGTTAAAGACAAGGGTTCCCCACTCTGCATGCTCGCCCTGACGGGGATCTCGGTGCTCGTAAAGGGCGCTGCCATCGAATAGCCGCAAGCTGTAATCGTCTTTGGGGAAATGGGCAGGCACCCAGTCCACAATAACTCCAACGCCGTGCTGGTGGCACGTGTCCACGAAATATTTGAAATCGTCGGGTGTCCCGAAGCGGCTCGTGGGCGCGTAATAGCCTGTAACCTGATAACCCCAGGAGGCGTCAAAAGGATGTTCGGCCACTGGCAAAAGTTCCACATGGGTGAACCCGAACTTCTTGACGTGGTTAACCAACCTGGGGGCCAGCTCTCGATACGTGAGCCACCTGTTTTCCTTTCCGGCCACGCGCATCCAGGAGCCCAGATGTACCTCGTAGATGGCCATCGGTTCCTGGCGAAGGTTTCGCTGACTTCGGTTGGCCATCCACTGGTCATCATGCCATTCATAGGACTCCAGGTCCCACACGATGGAGTCCGTTCCCGGCCTCAGCTCCATGGCGAATGCATAAGGATCGGTCTTTATCCTTAGATTTCCATTGGCGGTCTTGATTTCATATTTGTAAAGGGAGCCTGCTTTCAGCTCGGGCACGAAGAGCTCCCAGATCCCAGAAGCGCCCATCTGTCTCATGGGGAAAAGCCTGCCGTCCCAGTTGTTGAAATCGCCGACAACACTGATTCTTTTTGCCTTCGGAGCCCAAACGGCAAATGAGACGCCCGACACACCCTCCGTGTCACATACGTGGGCTCCAAGCCTGTCATAAAGTCGGTGATGGGTCCCTTTTCCTGCCAGATAGAGGTCCATATCCCCAAGGGTCGGCAAGAATCGATAAGGGGCATGGCTTTCCCAGTAGTTCCCATCTGCAAAGGTGAAACGAATCCTGTAGGGGAAGGGGAGTCGTCGCCGAAGAATAAAGGTAGCAAAAAGTCCACCCGCATGGCACTTTTCCATAAGAAAGGGCTTCCTTCTGTGGATGAGGACCTCTGCCTTGATTGCCTCGGGGTGGAAAGCCCTTACCACGATCCCCGCTTTGCCTTTGATCGTATGCGGGTGTGCCCCCAGAATGCTGTGCGGGTCAGGATGCTCGACCCTGACAAGCCTTTCTATATCTTCGGGAAGAATCCCTTTCAGTAAAGATTTCTTTGTCATTTCACATCACCGAAATTTTCTTTGGCTAGAATATATAAAGGCGATCCGGTAATCAAGGCAAACTTTCAAATAGTCTCCCCCTGGCCTCCGGCTTTGCACAGCTTGTGGCGGCAGTGAGGGGCTGGAACCTTGAAAATGTTTTGGCATTTTTCTGTAGTAGTGATAATATCAAGGTCCTTGAGCAAGGCACACGGCTTTTTGTGCCGTGGACGACCACAATCCCTGTCCCGTTGAAGGAAGAGAAGAATGTGCGCACATCAAGTCATTTTGGGAGAAACGGTGGATTTCATAACCGGCGAGACCATTGTGGATACCCTTGACGAAAGGGCGCGGCAGACAATAGCGCGGTTCCTCGTGGAGGAGAAAGGCTATTTGAGAGGTGAAATAAAGGTGGGGCAACAGATTACACTCACCGTAGATGGAAACAGGGGAACCTCCAGGGTAGACTTCGTGATCCGGGTAGCTGGCAAGGCCTTCATGATTATCATCTTTGGGCCTGGTTCCCTGGTCAGTCGAGAACGCTCCACAGTCGCTGCGGCAAGGCTTATTGAAAATCACGAAGTACCGTTTGCCGTGGTGACAAACGGACAGGCAGCCGAGGTGCTTGAAACCAGATCAGGCAAAGTTATAGCTGAGGGGCTTCAGAACATTCCGTCAAAGGCCGAGGCCTTGAGAAAGTTGGAAACAATCACTTTTGAGAAGCTATCGGAGGAGCGATTAGAGAGGGAAAAAAGGATCCTTTACACCTTTGATGTGCTTGCAAAGTGCGAGTGCAATGAGTTTACCTGTAGCCGAACTTAGCTCCGCAATTGGAATATAGGAGGAGATCATGGTTGCTCTGTACATTACCTCGATTGGGAGGCACGCTGGCAAGGAGTTGATAACCATGGGGTTGATTGATCGGCTGAGACGAGATGGTTTCAAAGTCGGTTATTTCAAGCCTGTGGGACATTTGCCCACCAAAGTGGAGAACGTTGTCACGGATAAAGGCGCCTGGCTGCTTTACAGGCTCTTTGGGTTAGAAGATCCCATAGAACTCATATGTCCTGTCATCATGACCCACGACCTGATCATGCAAAACTACGAAAAAGCTGTCACAGGGTTACAGGAAAGGATACAAGGTGCCTTTGAAAAGATATCTCAGCAAAAAGATGTGGTGGTGGTCGGTTGTGACAATAATTTCAGCGAGGGTAGTTCCCTCGGCGTATCTGGCATACAACTAATCAAACTGTTGAATGCCCACGCACTATTTGTAGAGAGATATGCGTGTGATTTTTGTATTGATTTCCTTCTAGAGCTCAAGGATGTCATAGGCGATCCCATGATAGGCGTTGTATTTAATAAGGTCCAAGCCTTGCATCTGGACGAGATTAAGGAGCTTGTTTCGCCCTTCCTGAACCGCAGGCATTTGAACCTATTCGGGTCATTGCCCCATGATACATTGTTAGGCTCTACCCGGGTGAGCGATCTTGTTGAGCATCTCACCGCGGATGTGGTGTGTGGTAAGGATCAACTGGATGGCCTGGTGGAAAACTTCTTGGTAGGCGGCATGCAGGTGGACAAGTTCATAACCTACCTGCTGAAAAGCCCTTGTTCCGGGATTATTGTGGGTGGCGATCGAACAGATATCCAGCTTGTGGCCATCGAAAACGGGGTGAGGTGTCTGATTCTGTCCGGAAATCTTTACCCCAATGAGACGATCGTTGCAAGGGCTGAGGCAAAAGGCGTGCCGATTCTGGTCGTCAGAGATGACACGTATACAGTGGCAAAGAACGTAGAAGCCATGGCTGGACGGTTCAGGCTGCGGAAAAGGGAAAAGATAGACCATGGTATCAAGCTGGTTGACCAGGCACTTGATTTTGAAAAGCTTTATGAGAGGTTGAATCTTGAGCCGCCGGCTACATCGAGAACTCAGGCAACCTCATGATCTTGGCTGAGACGAGTCTATGCTTTGTCCAGAATTTCTTTAATCTTCTTGAGAACATCCTTCGGCCCGGCTGTTTCACTTTGCCTCAAATGATCAGTAGCTAAGGCCAAAGCGGCTTGGTTGGCAAACATGGTCAACAGTGTTACCTGATCCCGTAAATGAGAGATATGATGCTCATCTGTACCCAGGACTATGACGCCAACATAGGCCTTGTGGGCGACCATGGGAAGGCACAGCATTCCGTCTCTTCCAAGGAAACGAATAAGCTGTTTGTCCATAATGGTGGGAGCTGCTTTTGTTGAATAGCTAAAAGAATCCAGAGCGGTTTTCTGACGAAGCGAACTGACCAACAGGCTTTTTTCCGTTTGGAAAGGGATTGCCAGGTCATTGATCAGATCATTTTCTTTGTTGCCCGTGATTCCCTTGCCAACCAGGAGATCCTTTTTGCGATCATACAGGAAAAAGAGTATACTGTGAACATCAAATAGAAGCTGAATGCCTTGCTTGACAACCTTCAGTATAGACTCTTCACCATAGGCTCCCAGAAGATTGTTAAGGGTGCTTTGGAGTAGAGAAATGTCTCTGACAGCACGGATTAGATCTTTTCGCTTTTCAGCATCTTTTTCCGAAACTGATCTCTCACGCGGACCGGGAGGCTCAACGTCTATGTCCAGTGATTCCGCTACCTGCTTCACCTCTTCCTTGGCCAGCGATATGAGTTCCTCCACTTCAGACCGGGCAAACCCAAAAACCTCTTCTGCTGTCTTAAACTTGGCACCGGTTTCTTCAACAGTCTCTGAGTCCAGGGCATTGGCTACGAACACGACCTTTACCAGAGGAAGGGCATCCAAAATGCTATGCACTGGTTCATGGTGATAGAGAACGGCATCCGCCATGAACGACTGAGGGTTCCACCGATTGATCATCCAGGCTCCCACCTCACAGTGTGTGGCCCCTAATCGCATTTCACCTGCCAGAAGCAAATCCGGCTTGTTCCTGGGTGACCGTAGAATCTCAGCGTATTCCCCGGGAAAATTCACCCACAAAACCAACTTTCCGATATCATGAAGAAGCCCCGACAAAAATGCCTCGTCAGGAGCAGAATATGAGATCTTTCTGGCAATCAGCCTGGCCAGGGTAGCGCACATAAGGGAGTGCCACCAGAACAGCTTTAATTTAAAAACAGAACTACCAGTGGCCTGGTCAAAATCCGAATGTGCTGTGGCGCTAATGGCAATGGTTTTCACGGCATCTCTGCCCAAAAGAGACACTGCCTCGTCAATATTGGTTATCCTATTACCTGGCCTGTCGCACGCGGAATTGACCATACTCATAACCTTGGCACTTAACGAGGCATCTTTGTTGACTATTTGAGACATATTCTCAATCGTGCTTTCGTCCCTGCTACAGAACTCAATCAATTTCAAAACAACATGCGGAAGAGCGGGCAGGTTCTTGAGTGGCTCTATCTGCTTGAATATATGCCCTCGGTTTTTAGGTTGAAGTACATCCTTTGATACTTCTGGTACACCTTTTTCTCCGGCTCTCTGTATCGCTTGCGGTGGGACGTGCTGCGCAGTTAATTTCAAGGGGCTTGTTATAAGCTTATGGTACGTTGTCCAAAATGATAACATCCCGAAAGGTTCTAAATCCTCCGGCTGTTCTTCCCTCAGGCGTTTGGCGATACTTGTTATACACTTGGAGGCATTCGATTCGGGATAAAGCAACACGAACGCCTGTTGCTCTTTAACGGCTTTCTCCACTTTTGGGTCTTGAACAATAATGCCAAGTGGCACAACATCTATGGGAAGATATTTTTTTACTGTTTCCTTGAACTTGGTGTAAGCGTGCCTGGCGATTAATGTGCTCTTGCACTGATTTACCACAATTCTCACCGAGCCCTTGAACCCGTTTAGAGACAGTATCTTTAGCAGGGCGTAAGCGTCGGTCAGTGAAGTGACTTCAGGAGTTATCACTACTATTACTTCCGAGGAAGCGAGGCAAAAAGAGATAACGTTTCTTGAGATACCTGCTGAAGTATCAAATAGAAGGAAATTGTATCCATCAAGTTTGGAAAAAGATTGGATCAGGTGTTCGATCTGGTCGGCTTCAAGGTTGGCTATCTTTTCCACACCTGAGCTTCCAGGGATGATATCGATTCCTTCATAGTCTCTTATGATCACATCCTCCAGGTCGCGGTGGTACAGAATCACATCTTCGAGGTTGTACTCCGGATAAAGTCCCAAGAGAATGTTGACATTTGCCAACCCTAAATCTGCGTCAAACAGGCATGTCCGGTAACCGAGCGTTGCCAGGTGAAGGGCCAAATTGACACTGATGCTTGTTTTCCCAACCCCTCCTTTTCCGCTTGTGATTGTAATTGTTCTGGTCATACAGGCCTCTGATAGTTCATATCCTCAGACTTCCGGCAGGCAAAGGGAAGGCTTTGCAATTATCCTGCCAAGATAGCTTCTTCTTGAGCTGTTAATAAACAGGAATTATTTTGAGCGCAGGCCCCAAAAACTTCTTGACAATAAAAATCAACGTTGTATATTATGATCATAGGCTCACAATGATGAAAGGAACCTATGATGTCCAGACCAAGAATACCTCGTTTTGTGCAAGGTGGCCCCATGGCAAATGCCTTCAAGCCCCAGGGGATTCCGGCGCGGGATCTGGCAGAAGTCGTTGTTCCCATTGAAGGGCTTGAGGCCCTCCGTTTGAGCGACCTTGAGAAATTGGACCAGGAAACCGCTGCTGCTCGCATGAACGTATCTCGGCAGACCTTCGGCAGGGTCCTTGCTGAAGCAAGGGAGCTGGTGGCCCAAGCGCTTGTGATGGGAAAGATGATCAGGATTCAAGGTGGTTCTTATACGCTCCCTGGTGTTGGCAGGTTGTGTAGAGGAGGTCGGGGCCGGCAGGGGAGACATGGACCGGGCAGTTTTTGATACGATTAAACCATCGAAAGGAGGTGTTCCATATGCCAGGCTTTGATAGAACAGGTCCTCTGGGCGAAGGCCCGATGACAGGTCGAGGATTAGGGAGATGCGGCAAGGCCAAGACCACTCAGGCTTCGGACGTCGCTCCGGGCCGGGCGGTCGGACTGGGCGACAGTCCAGTTGGTGGCCGGGGCCCGGGTCGAGGCGGCGGCAGGGGCCGTCGAGGCGGCCGAGGTCGCGGTCGCATGTAGAAAAAAATCCGAACCAGGAACAGGCGGTTGCGGCCTCCGGCCCGTAATGCCTACGCCCCGGAGGGTGGTCGGCCCTACGTAGGGCCGACCACCGTGTCGGCCAAGGGCGTTTTCTCTGTGAGACATAGTTTCATGATACCCCGGAAATTCCACTATAATCCACGGGGGTAAGAAAGCGAGGACCTCAATTGAAAAATCATCTGATCTGGATAGACCTGGAAATGACCGGCATAGACCCCGAAAAGTATGTCATTCTAGAAATTGCCACAATTGTTACCGATGATAACCTGGAGCTTTTGGCGGAAGGCCCGGACATAGCCATAAACCATCCAGAAAAGATCCTTTTTGCCATGGATGAGTGGAGCAGGAGCCAACATCAAGCATCGGGGCTGATAGATAGAGCCAAAGCCTCTCCCTACAATTGCCAGCAAGCTGAAGAAAAGACACTGGAATTTTTCCATATGTACTGTCAAAAAGGACAAGCTCCACTGTGTGGAAATTCTGTCTGGCAGGATCGCCGGTTTTTGGTCAAGCATATGCCCTCGCTCAACGAATTCCTTCACTATCGCAATATCGATGTAAGCTCAATCAAGGAACTGGTCAAAAGATGGTATCCGTCGCTTCCTCCCTTCAAAAAGCAGAAGGCGCATCTGGCATCAGTGGACATAAAGGAATCGATAAACGAGTTGAAGTATTATCGCCAGAAGGTGTTCGTGTCTCTTATCCCGTAAGGCCAATACGACAAAATGGTAAAAGAAGGCCGTGCTACGTATGGCAAACGAACGAAAGGTGTATTTCTTGACAGCAAACACTGGCAAGGCATCTGCTACCGGGTTGTTCATTGTGTCAGTGGTGATAATGCAAGGACATCTGTGTTTTGACTACCATGGTTTTCAGATGCTGATGTCAGATGAACATCTTTAGAGCCTCTTTTCTTGTTCTCAAATGAAGCTTGGGAAGTATTCTTGAATTTTCGGGCGTCGGAACCGACCAGAATATATAGAATTCGGCGTCACAAATCCAAAATGAGTTTCACTGCCCGTCCGTATCCTAGCTTCTTCCGTCGACTTTTCTTGTTCTAAGAAGACTTAGAGGATTTTCCAATGGCCAGAAAACCAACCTCTGAAGAATTGGAGCAAAGCGTCAACGATCTCAAGCAAGAGGCCGCCAAACCACAGCGGGTGGAACAGGAACGGCGCTGGAAGCAACGTAGGGCGACTGATCGAGCCGTTGGAGAAGCGCTTGAATATGCCGAAGCTCTTGTGGATACTGCACGAGAGCCTTTAGTTGTGCTGGATGGTGATCTGAGGATACATTCGGCCAATCGTTCTTTTTACCAGGTTTTCAAGGTGAAGCCAGAAGAAACTCTGGGAGAGTTCATTTTTGATTTGGGGAATCGCCAATGGTACATCCCCAAACTCCGGGAGCTACTGGAAGAAATCCTTCCCCAGAACACTAAGTTCAACGGCTTCGAGGTAGAACACGATTTCGAAAGTATTGGGAAAAAGGTTATGCTACTGAACGCCCGGCGTATAGCAAGGGAATCCGAGGGAACGGAACTGATTCTTTTGGCCATTGAAGACATCACCGATCGCAAGCAGGCACAAGAACAGCAAGAAACACTCATCAAGGAACTCCAGGATGCAAATGCCAAGGTTAGAATGCTCGGGGGGCTGCTTCCGATTTGCGCTTCTTGCAAAAAAATACGCGATGATAAGGGTTATTGGACACAGATAGAAGCATATATTCGGGATCATTCCGAAGCAGAGTTTAGTCACAGTATCTGCCCTAACTGTGTAGAAAATCTCTATCATAAGGGACACACCCGTTAACCAATCGCGACGCTTCCTCCACTTCGACTTGGCTGCAATAAAGGAAACAATTATAGCGATCTCGAGTTTTCCATACCCCGATTCGGCCCCAATATATATTGTCTATTTTTAGGTACCCTTCTGACTGGA
>Ga0114922_10006093_pt1 | contig 11088 bp, 10 predicted proteins | sample AartaG_FD_100975 | JGI IMG/M metagenome (GOLD analysis project Ga0114922, IMG submission 100975) | Deep subsurface microbial communities from Aarhus Bay to uncover new lineages of life (NeLLi) - Aarhus_00045 metaG | ecosystem: Environmental > Aquatic > Marine > Oceanic > Sediment | place...
AGTCGAACAACTCATTGTTTCGTTTGAGCCGGGCCACTTCGCTGAAGAAATCAGCCCCGCGCAGCTGCATCTTTCCCAAATCGAATTTGTTGTATATCGCCGACTGACGCGCCAGCGCCAGAAAATTCTTTCTGCGGTCGGTTTGGATCACGCGGGCGGACCCTCCCGCAAGGGCAGCGATGCCTAGGCTGCCGGTGTAAGCAAAGGTGTTGAGCACCTGCCAGCCCGCCGAATTTTCGAGCAGCCAGCCGCGCAGGTTACGGGTATCGATATAAAAGCTGGCATCCTGGTTCATCAGCAGGTTTATAGCATAAATTGCCCCAGGTTCGCTGATTTGCTGCGCCGGGGATTCGCCAAAGGTCAGCACCCCGCGGCGGGATTGTTGGTCACGGGCGCTGCGTTTTTTCTGCACTACACTAACTATCCAAGGTAATTTGTCGAGGTAGAAATCTTGAGCGATATCCAGGTTGGCTTTCCCCTCTGAAAGTGATTTTACGTGATCGAAGAGCACTAACGTGCTCCCATAGAGATCGGCAATCAATCCTGGGGAGCCCTCATAAAACCCGGCGAAAAGGCGCAGGGCAGTGGTGTGTTCATCTTTTAAGAAATTGCTGCGAGCCTCCAGGGCCAGCGCCAATCGTTCTTCGAGATCGTCATTGGGCATGCAAAGGATTATAGCAGACGCATTAATCCAAAGATGCAAGGCTGCGAAGTCGCAAAAAATTTTTCTATTTATATATCCTGGCAGCCTTTGAACCTTCGCGACCTTGTGTTAAATATTGTGTTTTAACCCGCTAGAGGCAACAGAATTGTGAAGGTGGAACCGCTACCCATATCACCTGGCTCCCATGCTCTGCGTGGGAGCTATCCTCGATATCCAGCATTACTTACATTGATGTATACGCAGAGCGTTATGTGCGAGCGTTCCAATGGATACCATTGGAATGAGGTGAGGATGCTTGGTGTGCCAGTATTCAATCCAACGCGCTACATCAGATTTGGAGATCTGCCAGGGTGATCTGGATGTGAAGGCGAAGAAAAGATCCCAGACTTTGCGGTATGCACGCCGGGTGTTGGGCGAAGGTTTGGTTGCATGCCAAGGCGATTAGATGGGCTTCTGCTTCTCCATCTAGACCACCTTCAATTTAAGTTTAAAGGTAATTCTCTGTACCTCAGGGGGAGAAAATTGCGAATTTTGACAAAGAGATCGGTGTATAAAACTTTGTATAGCCGGTTCAGTATTAATACAAAATTCGGACTTCCCATTGACAACATTAATACAAATTATATATATAATTATTAAAATCCGTGATTAACTCACACATTGACTATTTGATAAAGGAATTGAAGAAAATGGCTGACCAAAAAAAAAACCAAAAGAAGAAAAAGAAAGCTGATAAGAAGCAGAAAACAAATAAATAAGTGAAAGAAAATAGATGCGTTTGGAAGCGAGATAACCCAGATGTATCTATTTTTTTAAATTATTTCGCGTTTATCGGGCTATAACCTCACAAGGATTGATCCAAGATGAATATAGTTCTCACGTATGATTCTGGTTAGGAGTCCAAACTAGAGACAGCGACTCCATATTGGGCAAGTTTAGACACTGTAGAATAAACAACTGAATTACTAAAGGACATAGTGTGTAACCAGCACGGAAATACCTGGAGTTTTAAGTTCAGGAATCAATGAAGCTGGGCTTACAGTGACTGACTCCCGTGGCAGGGCTGTTATCAAACATACCAGCTTTTTTTAAACAATATGCTTGCGGATGCGAATAGGTTTAAGCCAAATGATGAAACGGCATTTTTGAAAAAAACAAGCTGAAGGAATTTGCTGATATTAGCGGATACCTTGAATTTATTTAGAATTCTTATTTGTAGATAAAAGCGGAAATCAAACCAAATTTTTTGAAAAAGGATGAATTCGTCAAGGTTATCAAATTATTCGCGGCTTCATCTGAACTACGGAGTATTATTCTAACTGATCACGAAGGCAAATTTGCTGGTGTGATAACAAGATCGAATTTGCTTGATTGGATGAGAGGGCAAGTAGGGGATTACTTCGAAGAGAGCGGACAAAGTCCAGATAAAACTAATAGCCTAAGCAATATTATCCAAGCGACAACTGTTGGTGAGATGCTATTTCCTGGTAATGTGATGGCAGCAGTTAGATTAGAAAACACAGCAATTGACGCGATGAGGAAAATGGTTGAATTGGATATTATCGTGCTATCGGTTATTGATGCCGCCAATCAAATCATTGGGGAAATCAAACTATCGGAGATATTGACCGCTTCTTTAGAGGATAATTGTTGTATACAATAAAGAGATATCTGAATTTATGACAAATCCAAAGATATCACATTCCGATGGTGGTTATGTACTAGCTAATGTCGGAATAAAATCGCATCGATAGGATCGTTTCAATTGTCAATTAAGGGGAGCATTTCACGAATGATGGTCAAAAAGTAGGTAAAGAATAAACATGAAATTGACTGAAGCCATCAAATGGATATTGAGTGATGATACCCTTTCAGCAAGGCGAGCTCGTTGGGTGCTCAAAATCGTTCTCGTATTACTACTTCTGGTTGCCCTTTTCTGGGTTATTGATTTTGGGGAGGTTATCCATGCATTAACGACTGCCGATCCATTGTTCTTATTAATTGGTTTTGCCCTTACGTTTCTGAGAGTTTACGTGACTGCAGTTCAATTATTGATTCTTGTCCGCAAACAAGGGATCAATTTGGGCGTCGGTCAGATAATCTATATAAATTTGTCTGTAAAATTCTATCTGCTCTTTTTGCCTGGCGATTTAGTTGGAAGCGGAATTAGATGGTACAAACTTTCACAGCCCAGTGGTAAGCGAGCCGAAGCGTTGGCTGCCTTGGCGTTCAATACCCTGCTTGATCTCTTTCTAATGTTTGTGCTTGGGCTCGGTTTCTGGTTGTTGAGTGGTCAAGATTATGTACAGATTGATGGTAGTCAGCTTGTAGTGTTGATTCTCCTTACTATCATACTGTGGTTTTTACTCGCCCGGTTGAGTTTGCCGCTTTCGAAAATTATCTCATCCCGAGCTGCAGGAACGTATTCGTCATCGCTTTTCCAGTCTGGGATGCAGAAACTTGAAAAATTCTTGTTAGCTGTTGCAATTTATGAAGACTTCTCGGCTTGGCAATTGTTGTTTGTTACCATCGTTGGTATTTCTCACCAACTGGTTGGCATTGGGTCCTTTGTTTTCCTGGCTAAAGCTGTCGGTATTGAAATATCGTTTATTGAAATGGGATGGATCCGTTCAATTGTGTTATTGGCCGCATATTTACCAATTTCATTTGCTGGTGGTTTAGGAGTTCGCGAGATTACTTTGGTGGCAGTGCTTTCATTATTTGGCATCAACGCGGAGTTAGCAATCGCATTCTCGTTGTTGCTCTTGGCGCGTGGCGTTTTACTTGGTCTGGCTGGAGGACTATTGGAGGCTATTCATTCTTTGCGAGAAAAACATGTAGCTGATCTACATCCTGACGAAATTGTCAAGTTTAAGCTTGAGGATAGCGAAAACATATCAGATCGCACTGCAAAAACTACCAGACCACTCTAGTTCAAATTATACCCTCCTCAAAAGGAGCGTTTCTTAATATAATTAGTCCCAATCCATCATAATGAAAGGTCTGCAGAATGTTCAAACCGAATGAGGGCCACTAACAACCACTCCTGATTAGTAATGTCAATGACTAACCCGATAAGCGTCGTAATCTTCTGGAGGATTCCTGGGCAGCCGAATTCTACCGTGATTTCTTTAGTCGCCTAAACGAAAAGCCCTTCGCTATTCTGTACGCCGATTGTCCCTCTCGACCCAACATACCAGTTAATTAGCTGATTGGCCTAAGGCTCTTGCGGATAGGGCAGGGCGTCTAGAAAGGATAGGCGCAAGTAGATCTATTAAATGGCTGTCAATATTTGTGTGTAACCAGTGCGGGAATACCTGGAGTTTTCAGTTTGGGAACCAATGATGCAGGGTTTGCAGTGACATCTACTTAACGCGGACATCTCGGGTTGGAAGCCTGGGAGAATAGTTGTCCGGATTTTGTAATTCTGGACCATTTTCACCCCCCTTCACTGGTTTCCAAATACTTAGCCCAACTGCGACCCCCATCTGTGTTGTGGTCTTAAAAATCCCTCGGATATAAAATACACCACTTATATTGGCACAAGGGTTGCATCCTCTTAATCAGTCTTGTCTTCAGATACATCGAATAGTTATTGGAAATATATACCACTCAATTTTACCCCCAAATAACCCCATTTTCAAATATAAGGTGATTCTAACATGAGTGAAAACAACCAAATAATGATCAACCCCAATACCGCCGTTGTTGATGAATTAACCCAAATTGCGGGCATCGGTCCGGATATGGCTGTGCGCATTATCAAAGCCCGCCCGTATGATACTCTCGAGGACCTGACCCGGGTGAGCGGAATTGGGCCAAATTTTCTGCAACGTATCAAACCCTTTCTCACACTGGAATCCACGCCGGATGAGGTTGAAAAGGAAGAACCGGCTCCCGATGAAGGTGAACTCGATGAACAGGATGCACCAACCAGTCAGGAAGACCCCCGGTCGCTGGAAGAGTTGGACGAAGAAGAAACCCCCGTCGAAGAAGATCTTGAAATCCTTGAAAGTAAAACAGATGAAATTTCCGTAGCAACTGGAGAAAGTCTTGAAGAAGAACCACCCACCGACCTGTCTGATGAACAAGAAGTACCAGAAGAACCCGCGATTGAGCCCCTAGCGGACGAACCCCCCAAAACTCCAGAGGAAACGGTTGAAACCCATCCGGAACCATTAACTTACCCACAGGGTATCTCTCGCTCTTCTGCGATTGGATGGTCAGCCCTCTTTGGAGTTCTTTCCATGCTGTTGACGTTGATTCTAAGCCTAGGGATAATTGCCAGCATCAATAGTGGCAACCTGAAATTTGTTGCCCAATCTGAATATAACCAGTTGGCATTGGATGTTGAAGAATGGAAAGCGGAATCCGAGGTCATCCAACAGGACCTTGAGAGTCTGCGTGTTCGTGTTGACAACCTTGAGAATCTCAGCGGGCGGGTGAGCACTGTGGAGAAATCCATCGGAGCGATCCAGGGCGAGATGGATGTTACCCACAAACTCCTGGGTGAAATCTCAAGTGAGCTGGAAATACTAACAGAGGAGTTTTTAGGTCAGGCTGCAGAAATTGAAACTCTCAAAGCTAAACTGAACCGTTCCCAGAACTTTTTTGAGAGCATGCGGAACCTTCTAAATGACCTGTTCCCTGAGGAGGGAAGCCAATGAGCACTCAATATTCAGAACCCCAAGAACCTTCATTTTGGAAAAAACTGTGGCGCTTTCTTTGGATGCTGCTGCTGATCTTGCTCGTAGCAGTTGTTATCGGAGCTGCTATCTACTTCGTAGCGCCATTTGTTTACCAGGAGTATATTGAGCCGGTTAAAGAACATTCTTTTCAGCTGGACATGCTGGCTGAACAGACGCAGCAGCTCGACGATCGGCACACTGACCGTATGAATGCCATGGGGAACCGCCTGGATGAGCTGGAATTGCAAAACGATAAATACAAAGAGGGTTTCGCTGGTCTGGAAGAACGCATTTCTCTGGTAGAGACAACCCAAACTGGTCAAATTGATGCGATCAAAGCGCTGGAATCACTACCGACAGCTGTTGAGGATATCGAAAAACTGCTTGAAGGCATACAGTTTGAAATTGGTGATATTCAAAATTCGCAGAATACGATGAAGGAAGATATAAAAGACCTCCAGAAAGGTCAATCAGACCTGTACCAAGGGCAGGATGAACTCGGTTTAAGCGTAGAAGAGATCCAAGTACAGATGGAATTGCTGTTGAGCGAGTCGGTCCAGACTCAGCAGGAAGTACAACTAATAAAAGTAATGGAGCTAATCACACGCGCCCGCTATAACCTTGTACAGGGTAACCTGAGTCTGGCGCGGGCTGACGTCCAATCCGGCAGTGATATTATCTCCGAGATTCTGAGAGAGGCGCAACCATTCCAGGTCGAAGCGTTGGTTGAAATTGCCACCCGATTGGATACCTCTCAAGCAAACTTGCCCGGTTCACCCCTCAGCGCAGCCGACCAATTGGAGGCCGCCTGGCAAATGCTGATCGAGGGTTTACCAGAAAAGCCGGAAGAAACGCCCGAACCGGAAGTCACAATCACGCCTACTCCCACTCCCACTCCCACTCCATGAGGTCATTCGACGAGAAATAAAAAAATTTTCGGGGATTGACATGGCAAGGGAATCACCTTCCGGGGATGATTTTTCACATCCGTCATTTTGCGAATCCATTTGATCATCTGTAGTCCTGGAGCATTTAAACGAACGGTGTAGGAGGGTAGGACGTATTACAGCAGGATGGGCAGAGAACGTGCTTGTGCAAGCACGGTTCATCACGAAAGAAACCCTGGTATAGCAAGAAGGACATTTTGCGGAAATCGCCAATGCGATTTTCCTATGGGTATTGAAATATACAGACTACAAGGTGGATTTTCAGACCTACATTCTCGGGTAATATAAAATCAATCTTTGGAGAACATTTTGATTCATCAATATTTTCCCGATATAGCTTTTTCATCCCAATACTTTTTTCAACTTCTGGTTTGTAGACTCATCATATAACAAACCTACCTTATGATTCTGAGACCAATCCAGGCTTAACGGGCTGTTTTCAAATGAAGCAGAGACTTGGGATGTAAACGGAAGTTGATATCGTTCTGCAGCCAGATACAATATCTCGGTGATCAGTGTGTGATAGGTCATGCCCTCTGCTGCAGCCATTATGCACAGGTCGCTTAATAAGGGATTCAAACCCGGCAAGGTATTGATTTCCATCAGGTAAGGTTCGCCATCGGCGCCCATCCGGAAATCCACTCGGGACACATCGCGCACATCCAAAGCCTCTGCTGCCCGCCGGGTAAGATCGATCAAACGTGCGCGAAGAGCATCTGGAATATCAGCAGGACAAAGATAGATCGGAGCGCCCTCAGTACCGATATCCAAGCTTTTAGCATCATGACCATAAATGCTGGGACTCACACTGGATAGCGTGTCTATTTCCAACACAGGGAACCAGTGATAACCGTCAGTATCATACAATTTTGACTGCCTGCGATTGGAAGGATTGCCGCGGTTTCCAATGAATCCGACTGTGAACTCGCGGCCTGGGAGGAAATCTTCCACCAAAACCGGCTGTCGATATGTGTTGAGCAGCCAATCTACACGGGTAATGAGTTCATCGTAATCGTTGATGATGGATTTCCAATTCACACCCATGCCGGTACCTTCACGAGCGGGTTTAGCAAACAAGGGGAAACGCAGGTTTGCGTGGGCGACATCTTCCAGAGAAATAAATTCGTAATACGGCGTAGTAGGCAAACCTTGCTGTTGCCAGATACGTTTCGTCATGGTCTTATCCAACGAGACCGCATTCGCTACTACCTGAGAAGACGTGTAAGGGATCCCCATTAATTCACAAAGGGCCGGCACTTGGGCTTCTCGCCCATCTCCACCCATACCTTCCGCAATGTTGAAGCATATATGGGGGCGCAAGTTCATCAGAGCTTCGGGTAGGGTGTGATCACCCTTAACGAAATAAACAAAATGACCTTCCGACTCCAGGGCAGCAGCAATCGATTCGACCGTCTGATAGTGGTCAAATTCTGCACCCGCATCAGTAGGATCATCTGCTGTACGTTCAAAACCCTCCTGCAAGTTAGCGATCAGGGCAATCTGCCAGGGTGGTTTTGGATGGATTTCTGGACTTGCTTTGGCGTTTGTTTTCATTGAGTGAAAGTAATACATTTAGGATTCCTTTATGTTGAATCTGAATAGGAAGTTCTATTGGAGGCTGAGAGCATAATTCGATCGCTCCCACGCTTTTATTTATTTTCTAAATTAACCTGGAGAATTGATTACTCAGTATACCCACTTGTCAGCGAGACTTAATTCGTCTTCGTATTCTTTGGAGTATATACTATCATTCGGAATATACAGCCAATCCAAAGTAATTGGGTTCAGTTTTACAATCTCTAGCTCATCACCACAAAATCTGCAGTTCACGAATTGACCGATTTTAGGATGATCGCCGACGAGTGTTCTTCCTCCACAAGAAGGACAGGCAGCGACCGTGTTTTTATTCGACTTCATATTGGTTTCTTCCAATAATGTTATTGATTGAAATTATTTCGGATAATATCAGATTGGGGTTATTCAAGACCCCGGTCAGCGAGGTAGTCGATCTTTTCTGGCTATTATTGGGGGGATTTCAAAGTAGTCATCGTCTTCCTCATATTCATCTAACGGCCAGTCTAACACAGGCGGTTTTAATTGGATAATTTCCAGTTCTCTACCACAATTATGACAAGTGATTATTTGCCATTTCCTGGGTGAAGTGCCCAAGCTAATTTTTTGGTGACACGCGATGCATCTTGTTAGGATTTCATTTGCCATACCAATATCTACCTTTCTTGAATTCAAATCCTTGATTGGTTTTCCATACCGATCTATTGGTTTAGATGAAATTCGTGGAGGGGGTTACTTGGGTATTTTCTATTAAGTCGAGTTGTATCGGGTCCTGACAGATTATATTCAATTCTTTTTCCACAAGCTGGACAGCACATATGCTGATCAAGCTCCGGTTTTTACTCTAAATCAATAATAAATATGCGCAATAGACATCGAGCAAAGAACATCAAAACTACACCCGTCTAAATAATGAGAATGCACCAATAATACTTATACGGTGTCGAATTTGCGTTGAATAGACATTCAAGTTAAGTGCTAGAAATCAATAAAGTGTTCCAATTTTTATACATATCTAATTTCAGCAACCACTTCCAAGTTTCGTAAACGATCAGCAACTTCTTCCTAGCCCCCACGAAAAATAATATAGTAATAAGCACGTCCATCTCCATCGTTATTCACGCTTTTTCCCCACCCCATCGTACAGAATTAATCTTAAAAAAAAGTACTAAAGATATTAAAATTCTAGGGATTCCAGCGTATAATTTGCGAAGATACAGGGCATTAATTGCCGCTGAAACCATCTTAGCATTGTGGAAGATTTTGAACGTAGTATTTATTTGATACTAGACCTGCTAATTTGAAGGAATATATTCATGCAAGCATTATTATTTTCAGCTCATGCCGATGAATCAACTGTACTGACCGTGATACTTCAACAAGCCGGATTTACCGTGCGCTCAGTGCGAGATCTCAATCTGGCAATCGAAGCCTGGCCAGAAAAGCCTTCAGACTTGATATTGATAACTCTTCCGGAGGATAAAACACGAGCAATAAAACAAATTGAAAAAATGCGCATGCACACGGCGATACCGATATGCGTAATCAGCGATTCACTCACTGAAGACTTGCAAGTTGATTTGCTGGAAGCGGGAGTGGATTTTTCCGTGCAGCGACCCTATGGTGTTCGTTACCTGTTAGCCCAGATTAAAGCTATTTTTAGACGTTGTGGAGGGGTTCCTTTCTTCAGTCTTCCTACTTTAACCCAACAGGATTTGGTCCTGGATCCCTCAAAACGTACCGTCGTTGTAGGCACCAGCCAGCCAAAGCGACTTACCCAATTGGAGTTTCGACTGTTATATACTTTGATGACACATGTCGGGCAAATCATGCCGGCTGAAACAATCGTCGAGCACGTATGGGGATACAGCGGCGAGGGTAACAGGGAGTTGGTACGCGGATTGGTGCAAAGATTGCGATCAAAGATCGAACCCACACCCCACAAGCCCCAATACATAATCACCGAGCCAGGTATCGGATATTATTTCAACAGATATGATGATTAACGTTGATTAATGGCCCTTAGAATATATCTGAAACACATGAATCCTCCTATCGGAGGTTTCTTTTTTTTATACGATAACCAGTTAATTCTTGGTACTTTGATTCAAGTATTAAGTAGCATTGTATAAAAACTGATATGAGGATATTCGAATTGAAACCCATCTTGTATGATTTTTCAATGCCAATAAAACATCCAATATATAAACTTGGTTATGTATATAAAAGTAAGGAGCCAGCCTGTATGTTTTTTAAGCATTGTCCTGTATGTCAGGGTAACATAGGAGTAGCTGAGAACCCAGAAATCGGTCAGAGCGTTATATGCCCGGACTGTGGCAATGTTTTTGAAGTGGTATGGCTTTACCCTCTCACTCTTGGTGACCCTAACAATAATGCGGATTACGTTTTATACACAGATGTCATTAAAGTCATTAAACCGGGGGAGTATTAATAAATAATTGAATATCGCAATCAAATAAATTTATCTCTCGAGGAGGAACTTAAATGAATACAACCATTATAACAAAAGCCAAATGTCCTTCGTGTGGTGAGAGGATCCCTATTGGAGGTCGCCTCATGCTCCACCAGTTAGTCTCATGCAGCAATTGTGAAGAGGATCTGGAAATTGTTAAATTAAATCCAGTCATATTAGATTTACCTTATTATGGGGATGATGAAGATATCTATTGGGATGATGATGACTAGAAGGATTCATCTTATTAATTGCGTATGCTCCATAAAGCTGATAATCCTCTGTGATAATTGAGCAGCGTCTTCTTGCTTATTGCGTGCTGACTGGCAAGGAGTTCTTTGACATACTTTGAAGTGATCTCCGATAATGGTGGGTCATTATCCAAGAAAAATTGGAATTTGCGAAATGTGGTTGTGCAATCTCTGATGGTGTTGGGGCTAAGACCGTGGGCATTTGCTGCAAGTAAATAGCCTTCGACAGATTGGGAAAAAATGAAGTTGTTCATCCGTGCTACCTCCGTTATAAAACCCCAGTACCGATAATATCAATATCAGTATTGATAATCGGAAATGGTCTTTTTTTGATCCAGATGAGCCAGATGGATGAACAATCCGTGCTATGCGCGGTTGGTATGTTTTTTATTCCCCCTGCTACCTCAGGTATCACGGAATCTGTTTTTAGGGTAACCGTAATACGGAAGGTTGTCTAAAATGGGCGCGGAGAGACTCGAACTCACGACCTCAC
>Ga0114922_10006094_pt1 | contig 11087 bp, 7 predicted proteins | sample AartaG_FD_100975 | JGI IMG/M metagenome (GOLD analysis project Ga0114922, IMG submission 100975) | Deep subsurface microbial communities from Aarhus Bay to uncover new lineages of life (NeLLi) - Aarhus_00045 metaG | ecosystem: Environmental > Aquatic > Marine > Oceanic > Sediment | place: Aarhus...
AGTAAATCCTCGCCAGATACAATCTCCGCCCTGGAAGTGAAATACATCTGATGAGGATTATCGGGCTTTAAGATCATCTACTCTTCCTCCATATTCTGTTATCTCATAATCCTCCTTTTACTATAAATCAGGCTATTAATCCAAAGAATAAATCTTTTGACACAGCCTCTCTGCAGTCGAACAAAGCCTGCAGAAAGAAGCTGTCAACTGCAGAGAGTCGACAGCACCGGAATATAAAATTCTTTCTCAAAAAAGCTGTTCTTATTATACTAATAATCAAATTGGAAATATTAACCAAAACTCGAAAGGGAATACCCTTGAAACTATTTAAAAGACTACTTGGAGCCGGCAGAGAGAGCATGCCTGATATTGCGTTTAGAATGATGTCTATGTCATTTCAATTAATTGATCTTTTTAATTCGCCGGCTAAGCTTCTCGATGAGGTCGGCATTGAGAAAGGATTTACTGTAATTGACTATGGCTGTGGACCGGGCAGGTACATTAAAAAGGCATCTCAACTGGTTGGGGAAAATGGCAAAGTAATAGCGGTTGATATTCATAAACTGGCAATTGAATCGGTCAAGAGAAAAGCACACAAGCATAATCTTAAAAACGTGACCCCTGTACTGGCAAATGGATATTCATGCGATATTGATCAAAACACAGCCGACCTCATTTATGCACTTGATATGTTTCATATGATTGAAAAACCGGAATTGTTATTAAAAGAGCTGCATCGGTTGATAAAAACAGATGGAATCCTGATTATTGATGATGGCCATCAACCCCATGAGAAGGCGAAAGCGAAAGTAATCGATTCGAAAGTATGGAATATTATTGAAGAATCAAAGCGCTTCTTAAAATGCAATCCGATTTAAAAGGGTCGTTCGGTCAAATCAATTAATTAATCTTCCGTATCGCAGACGAACAGCTGTAGGTCGGGTTCTGACCAAAGGGAAAAACCCGACAATTATGGTTTCATCAAATTGTCAGCCTTCTCCTTATACTCGGAGGCCGACCTACTTTCTAAAATCGGACAGCAATGAGGAAGTATCATAAACAAAATATCAGCAAATTCTTGGCATCTGTTCTCCACTGAGCATATCAACGATGCGCTGGGCGCCAATTCTGCTTTTTAGAGTAACCAACCCCGATTTTTGATCGGTTACCCTGGCTATGATGACGCTGTCGGCGCCTGTTGTATCTGAACGCATGGCTTTCAGCGCCTTTTCTGCATCTTTCTCGGGTACAAACGCTACATAACGTCCCTCGTTGGCTATGTACATTGGATCAAACCCGAGTATCTCGCAGGCGCCCTGAACGCCCTCGCAAACGGGGACCGCTTTTTCGTTAATCTTAATATGCAAACCTGATGTTTTAGCTATTTCTACCAAAGCTGTGGCCAATCCACCCCGTGTCAGGTCCCGGAGGCAATGAACTTCGGCTGTCGAACCTATGAGTTTCATAACTGAATCTGCAAGCGGAGCGCAATCGCTTTCAATTTTCGTTTCAAAGGAGAATCCTTCACGTTCGGCCATAACGGCGATCCCATGCCGGCCAATGTCGCCGTTGATAGCGGCTACATCCCCCGGTTTAATCTTAGAGGGGTGAATATAGAGATGATGTTCGATAACTCCGACACCTGCAGTATTAATATATAGCCCGTCGCCTTTGCCTTTATCAACCACCTTGGTATCGCCGGTGACTATTTTAACGCTGGCTTTATCAGCCGCCTGACGCATCGACAGCGCAATCTTCCACAATGTTTCAATCGGCAATCCTTCCTCGATGATGAATCCGGCGCTCAAATAAAGGGGCAGCGCCCCGCACATAGCCAGGTCGTTGACAGTTCCATTGACTGCCAGCATCCCGATATCGCCGCCGGGGAAAAATAGAGGACTTACAACATACGAATCGGTAGTAAAAACCAGTTTCCCTTTTCCTATTTCAATTGTCGCTCCATCATGTTTTGCTTCCAGCTGGGGGTTTTGAAATGCTCGCATGAATATCTTTTCAATCAACTGGTGCATTAACCTGCCGCCGCCGCCATGAGCCATCACTATATTTGGATAATCGGATTTCCGGATAGGACAATTAAGTTGTATATTTTTATTTGGATTACTCATAGCTTTCCCTTTGTTGCCATCAGTTTAACTGCCAGAATCATTTGTAACGATAATAAGCGGCGCAGGCTCCCTCCGATGACACCATTGTTGCTCCCAACGGATGTTCAGGAGTACATTGCTTCCCGAAAGCTGGACAATCGGGCGGTTTTTTTGCCCCCTGAAGGACAAGCCCGCTGATGCAATCTGTTAAACCTTCGGCAATAGTGTATGTCAATCCGAACCGTTTCTCAGCATCATACATGCTGTACTCGTCAGTTAATGCAAGGCCGCTGTTTTGTATTTCTCCAAGACCCCGCCACTCTCGGTCGACTATTCTAAAGACCTTATTCATCAGCTTCAAAGCCTCTGTGTTCCCATTGCGTTTTACGCTTCTGCGGTACTGATTTTCTACAATATACTTGCCCTGCTCTAACTGGTCGATTGCCATAAAAATCCCTTGCAGAATATCCAGCGGTTCGAATCCCGTTACCACAATTGGAACTTTATACCTTGATGAAATCCTTTCATAGTCCTGAAAACCAGTGACCGTACAAACATGACCAGGCGCTAAGAAACTTTGCACCCGGCATTCCGGTGACGACAGGATAAGCTCAACAGCGGGTGGAATCAACACCTGGGCATTTAATATAGAAAAATTAGTCAGTTCCATACGACTCGCCTGAAAAACAGTCATGCCGTTAACAGGGGCGGTAGTCTCAAATCCTATGGCAAAAAATACCACCTGTTTCGAGGGGTTATTCCGGGCAATGGTTAAAGCATCCAGGGGTGAATACAGGGTGCGGATATCTCCGCCCTCTGCTTTAACCGATAGAAGGTCTTTGGCGCTGCCCGGCACCCTGAGCATATCGCCGAAAGAGCAGAAAATAACGTCTTTATGCAAGGCGATTTCGATGGCTTTGTCGATAAGCTCAACCCGAGTAACACATACAGGGCAGCCGGGTCCGTGAAGCAGAGCGATTTTATCCGGCAATAACTGATCGATGCCATATCTCAGGATGGCATGTGTCTGCCCGCCGCAGACTTCCATGATTGTCCGCGGTTTAGTGATTATTCGGGCGATTTCTCGAACGTAGCGTTCAGCGGCTTGAGGATCGCGGTATTCATCAAGATACTTCATGATTTGTCATCCTCAAATCTGTCTTGCCGGGAGATTTGATTAAGATAATCAAAAACGGTTTCCGCTTCCTTTTCATCGATTTTATTAAGAGCAAAACCGGCATGGACGATTACATAATCTCCGACTTGAGCTTGGGGTACAAAGGCAAGATTTATCTCTTTAATCACACCGGCGAAACTCACCCTGCCGGTTATCATTACCGGATCGCTATTGTCAATGCTGATTATTTTTCCGGGAATCGCCAGACACATTTTAATTATTCCTCAGCTTTATTATTTGAGCAAGCGACAAGTTGTCCCAAACATATTCCACCATCATTGGGCGGCGCCAGGCGATGCCAATATGGCTGGAATCCGGATTCTGTCAAACGGGTAATTGCTCGTTCGGTTAAATATTTATTCTGAAAACAGCCTCCGGTCAGGACAATCCTTTTTTCTCCTATATACCTGGCAACCTCGATAATCATCTCTGCCAGAGTATTGTGGGACTTCGCCGCCATCAGTTCGACCGGTTTAAGTTCTTTCTGATCATTTAATATTTCGCTTATCATAGGTTGCGAGTCGACAATATAAGGTATTTTTTTTCTATCAATGCTAAAATTATAGAATTCATCGGTTGCATAATTTTCAGCGGCAAACTCCATTTTCATCGCCGCCTGTCCCTCAAAACTCATTGTCTGGCAGAGGCCGATAATCGAGGCGACCGCATCGAAAAGCCGTCCGGCGCTTGATGTTAAAGGCGCATTGATCTTTTGTTCAAGCATCTTTTGCAGTATGTTTTTATCATCTTCATCGAGTGTGAAAATACGTTCAATCTTATTCGTAGAAAACAGCTTGCTGCCGTAAATTTCGTATAGCAAACCCAGCGCGGCTCGCCAGGGTTCCTTTATCGCCTTTTCTCCTCCCGGGAGACAGAAATTTCGTAGATGAGCAACGCGTGAAAACGCCAGCTCATCGACTTTCAGAAACTCGCCTCCCCAGATTGTGCCATCAGGTCCGTAACCGGTACCATCCCAGGACACACCCAGCACAGATCCGTCAAGTTCATTGTCTGCCATACAGGACAGGATATGAGCGAAATGATGCTGGACTTCAACCCGCGCTATGCCGGAATCAACGGCATACTTAGTTGAAATATAATCGGGGTGACCATCACAAGAGATCAGCTCCGGTTTGAAATCATAAATATCAGATAATGATTCTATGACTTTAACAAATGTATCATAAGTCTGTTTACAATCAAGATCGCCGATATGCTGGCTTATAAAGAACTGCTTGCCTTTGGATATCGCCACACTGTTTTTCAGATGGCCGCCGACTGCAAGGACCGAAGGCATTTCTTTTTTTGAGACGATTGGCAACGGCGCATATCCTCTTGCGCGCCGTAAAATCATTTCCCGTCCCATCATCACCCGAACTATTGAATCGTCAACATGCCGGGCAATAGGACGGTTATGGACTAAAAATACATCTGCGATATTGCATAGCCTGGCAAGCGTTTCGTTTTCATCTATACATATCGGCTCATCAGCAAGATTGCCGCTTGTGGCTACCACGGGAGATTTAAGTTCAGCCATCAACAGATGATGAAGAGGGGTGTACGCCAGCATAATCCCAAGATACGGATTATCGGGGGAGACTGCTGAACAAATATTAACGGAATCGGCTTTGCTCATGTTCTTACGTTTAAGCAAAACAATGGGAGATTCCGGCGAGCAGAGCAGTTGTTTTTCAAGCTCAGTCAGCTCACAATCAGATTTAACTGTTTCAATATCTGGATACATCAAGGCTAACGGCTTTTCCTCTCGGGATTTCAGCCGGCGAAGGCGTCTGACCGCCTGGTCGTTTGCCGCATCAACTATCAGATGAAATCCGCCCAGGCCCTTTATGGCCGCTATGCCGCCTTTACTGATTACATTACAGGCTTCAAGCAAAGCCTTATGATTCGATGTTAGAACCTTTCCCCCTTTATCCCACAATTCGAGATGAGGCCCGCAATCAGGACAGGCGTTAGGCTGAGCATGAAACCTTCTGTTTGAAGGGTCTTCATATTCCGCCCGGCACTCGTCACACATCGTGAAAATTTTCATGGTTGTATTTGCCCGATCATAAGGCAGTGATTCAATAATGCTGTAGCGTGGTCCGCAGTTTGTGCAGTTGGTGAAAGGATAGTGATAGCGTCGGTTGTCCGGATTAAATATGTCCTCCAAACAATCTGGACAGACAGCGATATCCGGCATTATAAGAGCGATTTTTTCGCCTGATTGATCGCTTTCTTTGATTGTGAAAGCGTCGTATCCAACTGCATCGACAATAGAATATTGCATATTTTTTATAAGTGAATTTGTGGGAGCTTCAACCTTTATACAAGTTAAAAACTCATCCAACATCTCGACATTTCCTTCAAGCTCTATCATCACTCCCTGTGAGGAATTGCCGACCCAGCCTGAAAGGCCGAGCCGGGTTGCCAGACGGTAAACAAACGGACGGAATCCCACTCCCTGCACAGCGCCTTCAATCTGAACTCTCAGACATAGAATTTTTTGCCCGCTGGTTGGTAATTTGGATATTCTATGAGGCGTATTCATCTCTACTTTGTTTAAATTATTAATCAGGTACTTTCAATCTCCCTAACAAGCGCCTCGACAACATAACCAAAAAGCGACTTGCCATCACCTTTAATCAATCGATATGCGCCGCTATCCTGCCGATCGGTCAATCCAACAGGCAACTCTTCAATTGAAGATATTTTATCATATATAATAACGTTATCACTTACAGTAGGACCTATAGTCTCATACCCTTTATGGAATAATATTTTAAAAATGGTGTTCAAATCGTTTCGATGGACAACGACTTTTGGGTAATCTTTATAGCCAGCCTCAAGCATTGTGAAACCTTTCACAAAATCGTATTACGATAAGAATTTCCGTAGGTCGTGTCAAGATAAAAGTGAAATGATTTTAAAAATGTCAAAAAAATACTCGCAGTATTTGGTGTTAAAGATAAACATAAAATCATTAATATTGTTTGTAAATTATATTTAACAACCTTACCATGAAACATCGAAAGGCGGAACGCCTTCTTGTTTCCCTTTTCCAGCTTTGAATCCGATTTTACTTGACTTGTATCATATCCAAAAGGGAAAAAGTCGGCGGATTAAAGTGTAGTGATGATTTCAATAAATGGGCATTTTGGTCATGTTTGGCTCGCCGTTTTTCTAAGCCCGATTTATTGAGCAATTATTTTTTAAAAACCTCATTTTTTACTTGACAACATAAAAAGAATTAATATATTTAACGTAGATAAAGAAACCACCACCACAAAATTTATATTAAAATAGTGGTGGTGATTGCGAAGAGAGGTTGTTATAGATGAAATCAAAGCTGGTCATTAAGTCATTTAGTGATTTTGGGTTAAGCACATACGAGGCTAAAAGTTACCTGTCACTCCTGAAAAAGGATAGTCTATCTGCTGTTGAGGTGGCAAAAATATCCGGTGTCCCTCGTGGGAGAGTCTATGAAATCCTTGATAATCTTCTCGATAAAGGACTTTGCAATTCAATTCCGGGTAAGGTGAATAAATATAGAGCGGCAGACCCTGTCGTTCTTCGTGAAAAAATAGAGCCAAAAATTAGGGTAGTCGAAAGTGAAATTAACCGGAGAAGGCAAGAAATTGATTCTGAAATTGACCGAAGAAAGCAAAAGCTTAACTCTGAAATCGAACAAAAAAAGCAAGAACTTAACTCAATAAAGAAAAATACTGATGAAATTATTGAAAGTCTTGTTCCTCTTTATAAAGAGAGCCGTGGCGAAAACAACCCTTTTGAGTATATCGAAATCATAAAAGACCCATACCAGATTCACAAAAAGTTCATAGAATTGGTGGGCAAGGTTGAAAAAGAGATGTTGGCTTTTGACAAACCTCCCTATACTGTCGATAAGGAAACGAGAAAAGAACAAGATACGCAACAGGATGAATTGCTCAAGGCGGGGAAGATTAGAATTAAAACTATTCATGAAATTCCCAAAACCAAAGAAGAACTTCATTTGAAGCTTAAATTCATTCGCGAAACTGCCGATCTTGACTGTGATGAAAACCGCGTGATCGCGGAGTTGCCAATCAAAATGGCGATCTTTGATGAGAAAGTCGCTATATTTGAATTGAAAGACCATGTTTCCATCGGCGAGTCTTTTACATTTCAAGTTGTCGAACACAGCGCTCTGGCCAAAACCTTAAAAATCACGTTCGAGACATTATGGGAAAAGGCCGAAGACTACCATATTCTGGAGGATTTATTGGAAAAAATGTGATCTTTATAATTAGAATAAAAAAGTGAACCGCCAAGAGTGAAGTCTTGACGGCCCGACAAATGGGTCCCTTATTCTGCGACGCTTAAAAGAAACCGGGCAATAACTTAAGTATCTTCTATAAGGATGTCAAGAAGAAATTCACGTAAAACTCATAAGGTTACGTTGGAAATCAGGCAAGGCATATGCGGTAAATCGCATATAGAAGTGTTAATTTTAATGACACACAACCTAAAAAATGTAAAGAGAGGTTTTTCTTGTTGCGGTGTCAGGTCGCCGGGCCCGACATGCCGCCTAAGGCGGGATCAGTCGTAGGTCGGGAATCCTACAGATCCGTAGGACTTGTCCCCCGACAGGGAGGCTGGCTGCACAGTAACACAAATGTAAAGAAAGAGAGGTTTTTATAACACATTCAATCTTCAGCGCGCTCGTGGTCGGTAAACGTTCCCGTCTGCCGAAACCGTGTAAGGCCGTCATATCAGGTGATGGCACAGGAACACAAATGAAAGAGAGGTATTAATGATTTGTATGAAACGTTTAATTTTCGGCGCCTTAGTGGTATTGCTCTTTTTCGCTACTTCTAATTCTTATGCCCAGGTTTTTTCCGGCGTGATTAATTGTTTAGTCGGGGATCATCCAAGGTCAGTTTTTGCGATTGATCTTGACGGCGACGGGGACGACGACCTGGCCACCGCAAATTATGCCGACCATAACGTCTCGATCGTGATGAACAATGGCGATGGGACATTTCAATCAGCGCCGGTCAATTACGCGGTTGAGCAGTTTCCTAAATCAGTTTTTGCGGCTGATCTTGATGGCGACGGTTACGCCGATCTGGCCGTCGCTAATAGTGGTGCCCCCCATAGCGTCTCGATCTTGATAAACAATGGCGATGGGACATTTCCAACGCGGGTAGATTACGATATCGGGCCGTATCCAATGTCAGTTTTTGCGATTGATCTTGACGGCGACGGCGACGCCGACCTGGCCGTGACGCAAGGTTCGACTAACCGCGTCTTGTACTTGTTAAATAATGGCGATGGGACATTTCAGCTGGGGAACTATGACGGGCTCTCTGGTGCTCCTAACTCAGTTTTTGCGACCGATCTCGACGGCGACGGCGACGCCGACCTGGCCGTGGCACTGAGCATTTCATTGTCCAATTCCGACAGCGTCGCGGTCTTGATAAACAATCATACGGTCAATTACGCGGTTGGCGATTATCCTGTGTCAGTTTTTGCGAAGGATCTTGACGGCGACGGTTACGCCGATCTGGCCGTCGCTAATGATTATTCCAACGACGTCTCAATCTTGAGAAACAACGGCGACGGGACATTTCAGGCGGCGGTCAATTACGGGGTTGGGAATAGTCCTAAGTCAGTTTTTGCGATTGATCTTGATGGCGACGGCGACGCCGACCTGGCCGTGGCAAACGAGCTTTCCGATAACGTCTTGATCTTGATGAACAACGGCGATGGGACATTTCAGGCGGCGGTCAGTTACGAGGCAGGGGATGGTCCTTGGTCAGTTTTTGCAAGCGATTTTGACAGCGACGGCGACAACGACCTGGCCGTGGCAAACAGCACTTCCGACGACGTCTCGATCCTGATAAACAATGGCGACGGGACATTTCTGATGGGGCCGGTCAATTACGAGGCCGGGGATGGTCCTTGGTCAGTTTTTGCGAAGGACCTTGACGGCGACGGGGACGGCGACCTGGCTGTCGCTAATTTTTTTTCCGACAACGTCTCGATCTTTAAAAACAATGGTGATGGGACATTTCTGATGGGGCCGGTCAATTACGAGGCCGGGGATGGTCCTAGCTCAGTTTTTGCGAACGATTTTGATGGCGACGGTGACAGCGACCTGGCCGTGGCAAACCTGATTTCCGACAACCTCTCGATCTTGATAAACAATGGCGATGGGACATTTCAGCTGGCGGTCAATTACCTGGCCGGGGATCAGCCTTACTCAGTTTTTGCGAACGATCTTGACGGTGACGGGTATGCTGACCTGGCCGTGGCAAACGGCAATTCCAACAATGTCTCTATCTTGATGAACAACGGCGATGGGACATTTCAAGCGGCCGTCAATTACGGGATCGTGCGTAGGCCTAGCTCAGTTTTTGCGAATGATCTTGACGGCGACGGGTATGCCGACCTGGCCGTGGCTTGTCAATACCCAGATACCGTTTCTATCTTGATAAACAACGGGGATGGGACATTTCAGACACCGGTCAGTTATGGGGTAGGGAATTATCCTAACTCAGTTTTTGCGATTGATCTTGACGGCGACGGTGACAGCGACCTGGCCGTGCCAAATGGCGGTCCCGACAGTGTCTCAATTTTGATAAACAATGGCGATGGGACATTTCAGACGGCGGTCAATTACCTGGCCGGGGATGGTCCTAGCTCAGTTTTTGCGAACGATTTTGACGGCGACGGGGACGCCGACCTGGCCGTGGCAAACACCACTTCAGACGACGTCTCGATCTTGATAAACAATGGCGACGGGACATTTCAGATGCCGGTCAATTACGGGGCAGGGGATAAGCCAAAGTCAGTTTTTGCCAACGATCTTGACGGCGACGGGGATGCCGACCTGGCCGTGGCAAACGAGACTTCTGACAACGTTTCGATCTTATTTAATCTAAGTGATATTGTACTTGTTGCGATGATTTCCGGAACCGTCACCGACGCCTCGACAACAGCTCCGATTGTGGGAGTCTTAGTTGAAGCTGTAGGCACTGGGGTTTCGGATCTCACCGACATAAACGGCCAATATACTCTGGCTGATCTTGATGCTGGTACTTATGACGTTTCGTTCTTGCATACGGATTATGCAGATACAACCCAAACAGGCGTTGAGGTTACGCCGGGCGATGTTACAGCGCTCGATATGGCAATGACTCAGCTTGCAGGTTCAATTGCTGGTACTGTAACGGATGCAGCAACAAGCGACCCGATTCAGGGTGTTTACGTTGAAGCAGTTGGAACCGGGATTAGCGACTCAACCGACATAAACGGCGAATATACTCTGCCCGGTCTTGATGCCGGTACTTATGACGTTTCGTTCTCGCATGAGGATTACCAGACTGTAACCGAAAACAACGTGGAAGTGACGCCCGGTGATATTACAACGCTGGATGTTCAGATGAATCAGCTTCCGGGCTCAATCGCGGGCGCTGTAACCGATGCGGCAACAAGCGACCCGATTCAGGGTGTTTACGTTGAAGCAGTTGGAACCGGGATAAGCGATTCAACCGATACAAATGGCGAGTATGCTCTGGCTGGCCTTGATGTCGGCAGTTACGATGTTTTGTTCTCGCATGAGGATTATACGGATACAACCCAAACAGGCGTTGAGGTTACGCCGGGCGATGTTACAGCGCTCGATATGGCAATGACTCAGCTTGCAGGTTCAATTGCTGGTACTGTAACCGATGCGGCAACAAGCGACCCGATTCAGGGTGTTTACGTTGAAGCAGTTGGAACCGGGATAAGCGATTCAACCGATACAAATGGCGAGTATGCTC
>Ga0114922_10006095_pt1 | contig 11087 bp, 8 predicted proteins | sample AartaG_FD_100975 | JGI IMG/M metagenome (GOLD analysis project Ga0114922, IMG submission 100975) | Deep subsurface microbial communities from Aarhus Bay to uncover new lineages of life (NeLLi) - Aarhus_00045 metaG | ecosystem: Environmental > Aquatic > Marine > Oceanic > Sediment | place: Aarhus...
CTGAACGCCGGCATTCTGACCGAAGCCGAGGCCAAGCGCCGCCGCGAGGAGATCACCCGCGAGTCCGACTTCTACGGGGCCATGGACGGGGCCAGCAAGTTCGTCCGCGGGGACGCCATCGCGGGCATCATCATCACCGTGGTGAACATCCTGGGCGGCATGTACGTGGGCATGATCGAGCAAGAGATGTCGTTCCGCGAGACGCTTACCGTGTTCACCACGCTGACCATTGGCGACGGGCTGGTTTCGCAGATTCCGGCCTTTATCGTCTCCATCGCCGCGGGCATGATCGTGACCCGCTCGGCCTCGAAGCAGAACCTGGGCGATGAGCTGCTGGGCCAGTTGACCTCCCGCCCGATTGCTCTGGGTCTGGCGGCCGGTTTTCTGGCGGTTCTGACGCTCACCCCGCTGCCGAAGTTGCCGCTGCTCTTTCTGGCGACGGCTTGCGGGGCGATCGCCTACATGGTTCGCCGTTCCGCTCTGGCCATGGCGGCGACCAAGGCCACCGTCGAACGGGCTCGCACCCAAGCCCCCGACAAGATCGAGAAGTACCTGGCCCCCGACCCCATGGAACTCGAGGTGGGCTACGGGCTGATCAAGCTGGTGGACCGCAAGCAGGGCGGCGACCTGCTGGATCGCGTCACCAACATGCGCCGCCAGGTGGCCGGCGAACTGGGTATCGTCGTGCCGCCCATCCGCATCCGGGACAACGTCCAGCTTGCCCCCAACGCGTACGTAGCCAAGATCAAGGGTCTGGGCGTTGGGCAGGGCGAGGTGATGGCCGGGCACCTTCTGGCCATCGACGCCGGTACGGTGACCGACCGGATCCACGGGATCGAGACGAAGGAGCCGGCCTTTGGCTTGGCGGCTCTGTGGATCGAGCCGGGCCAACGCCACGACGCCGAGCACCGCAACTACACCGTCGTCGAGCCCACCAGCGTGCTGGCCACCCACCTCACCGAGATCATCAAACGCCACGCCGACGAATTGCTCACCCGGCAGGAGGTCAACCGGCTGCTCGACAACCTCAAGCAGCGCTCGCCCAAGCTGGTCGAAGAGCTGCTGCCCGAGGTGGTCAAGCCCGGCGAACTCCAGCGGGTGCTGCAGAACCTGCTGCGCGAGCGGGTCCCCATCCGCGATCTGGAGACCATCCTGGAGACCGTCGGGGACTGGAGCACCCGCACCAAGGACGTGGAGCTGCTCACCGAGTACGCCCGCAACGCTCTGGCCCGGACCATCTGCCACCAACAGCGCGACGAGCGGGGCAAGATCGTCTGCGTCACGCTCGAGCCGCAACTGGAAGAGACGATCAACGCCCAGCTCGAGCGGACCGACCGCGGGACGGCCCTGGCCATGCCGCCGCAGGTGCAGTCGCGGATCGTAGAGGCGATCCGCTCGGCCGTGGAGCAGGCGGCCACCGGACTGGGACGCGTCCCGGTGATTCTCTGCTCGCCGCAGATCCGCATGTGGGTCCGCCGGATCATCGAGCCGGTGCTGCCCCACGTGACGGTACTGGGTTACAACGAGATCGTTCGAGGGATCGAAGTAGAAGCTAAGGGAATGGTGACACTCAACGATGAAGCTTAAGACCTTCCAGGCCAGGACGATGGCTGCGGCCCTCGAACAGGTCAAGAGGCACCTGGGGCGGGACGCGGTTATCCTGCACACGCGCACCTTCACCAAGGGGGGCCTGTTCGGCGTAGGCGGCCGGCCCGTGGTCGAGATCACCGCCGCCCGCAGTGCTGCCGACTTACCACGCTACGCCGGTCCGGTTAAGATGCCGGCCAAGTCGGGGGTCCCGGATGTTCAAGCAGACGGAGCTGCGTCATCCATGACCCCAAACGCGAGCTCAACTGCGGCGCCCGGTACCTCGGCGCTCAGCGCCGAGCTGGAGGCCATCAAGTCGCTGGTCCGCGATCTGGTGCGGGAGACGCGCCGGTCGCTAAGACCCTCCTTGCCGGAACAGCTCTTCGAGGGCTACCTCCGTCTGGTCGAGAACCAGGTGTCCGAAGAGATTGCCCAGCAGGTCGTCGTGCAGGTGCGCGACGAGCTGGACGCCGCGGAGCTGTCCGACCCGGCTGCGGTCCGGCGGAAACTGGCCGCCTACCTCGAGTCGCTGCTGCCGACGGCCGGACCCATCAAACTGCCCTCGCTGCCCGGGCCCACCATCATCGCCCTGGTCGGCCCCACGGGGGTGGGCAAGACCACGACCATCGCCAAGCTGGCCGCCAACTTCCGCCTGCGCGAGAACCGCAAGGTCGGGCTGATCACCATCGACACCTACCGCATCGCCGCCGTCGAGCAACTGCGCACCTACGCCCAGATCATCAACGTCCCGCTCGAGGTGGTGATGACGCCGGCCCAGTTGCCCGGCGCCCTGGGGCGGCTGGGCGGCAGTGATGTGGTGTTGATCGACACCGCAGGTCGCAGCCAGAACGACGCCATCCGCATGAGTGAGCTGAAGTGCTACCTGGATCAGGCCAAGCCGCACGAGGTGCATCTGGTGCTGTCCGGCACGTCGAGCCAGCAGTTGGTGAACGAGGTTCTGGAGCGTTTCAGCGTTTTGGGCATCGACCGGGTGATCTTTACGAAGCTGGACGAGGCCATTGGCTTCGGCGTGATCCTGAACAGCCTGCAAGAGGCCGGGGCCCGCCTCTCCTACGTGACCACCGGTCAGGACGTGCCCGACGACATCGAGGTCGGCGACGCCTCGCGGGTGGTGGATTTGATCCTGGGCGCGCCGCGGGCTTGAGCCCGCCCGGCCCCGCGTCCGCCGACGGGCGGAACGCCGGCGGCTCGAGCCCGGCGCCATGCGGGGAAGCTGATGTCGTACCTGCGTGACCCGTGCCAGCGGACCGACCAAGCTGCCCGATTGCGCGAGCTGGTGGCGGACGAAGGGCTGGTGCAGCCGGCGACGCGCACGGTGGCGGTCACCAGTGGCAAGGGGGGCGTCGGCAAGACCAACATAGCCGTCAATCTCGCCATCTGCCTCGCTTCGCGGGGGCTGAGAGTCGCCTTGCTGGACATGGACCTGGGATTGGCCAATGCCGACCTCTTGCTCGGTGCCCGCTGTTCCTACAACCTGGAGCACGTCGTCTGCGGGCTGCGGGAAATCGACCAGGTCGGCACGATGACCACCGGCGACGTCTTTTTCGTTCCCGGGGCCTCGGGCGTAGATCGCCTGGCGAATCTGTCCGACTTCGAACGCCAGCACCTGATCGCTCAGATGCGCCGCCTGGAGCGCGGCTCCGACGTGTTGGTGTTGGACTGCGGAGCCGGGATCTCGCCCAACGTTCTCTCGTTCATCCTGGCGGCGGATACTTGTCTGCTGGTGACCACGCCGGAACCCATGGCCGTAACGGATGCGTACGCCGTGATAAAAGTGCTGACGCAAAAAGGCCATCGGGGGTCGATTCAACTGCTGGTCAACTTTGCAGAAAGCCGGCGCGAGGCCCGGGATGTCCTGAGACGCGTCGCTTCGGTCGCCCAAAGATTCCTTGGATTCCCCATTGCCGACGGGGGATACATGCTGCAAGATGCCCATGTCGAGCTGGCCGTCCGCCAGCGGTGCCCGTTCGTGTTGCGCTATCCGCGCTGTGCTGCCAGCGCGTGCATGGCGGCTGTTGCCAGCCGGTTGGTCACCAGGGAGACCGCGGCACGCCGCAGCGGCGGGGTTTTCCGTCGGGTCGTCGGCTTGTTCGTCTAGCGGTTCCCGCGACCGCACGGCGGGAGGGGGAGCGGCGGCGCCGGCAAGGATGCCGGAGGCCGGACATCCAGGTGTGGATGTGAACTGTGAAGGGAGTCGCGCCCCTCACACGGGGTCCGGATCGGGCCCGTCTCCACCGGATGTCTCCACTGTCCTTGGCAGCAGTGTCAAGGAGATTGGTCAGGTAAGCGACAGGGATGTTGCCCGTATGGTCGGCCGATTCACAGGGGCCTGCCTGGGCCTGCTCGCCTTTGCCATCACCATCCTGGCGGGGCTCGCAGTTCATAATCCACCGATGGTCACTCTTTCGCGCGCCGTCTGGGCGTTGGCGATCTTCTGTGCGCTGGGGTTGGTGCTCGGCGCCGTTGCTCAAGCGGTGGTCAACGAGCACTTCCGCCGTCGCGAGAAGGAGGTGCTCGGCGGCCAGCCTGCCCAGAAGACCGATGAGACCGGTGCGGAACAGGTGCCGAATGACGCCGCTGGGGGCGACTCGGAAGGACCCGAGGCCGCGGTTGTCCGCCCCGACGCCGGAGTCGGCTGACAGGGGCGGCCGGCCGTCCGCCCCCAGAGGCCACGCCGCAGTGCAGTTGTGAGGTAGAAGCTGCTCAAGGAGGAGTTGCGATGCTGCCAGCCGAAGCCACGGAGGACATCAGCCAGGTCTGGACTAAGTACAAACGCAGCAGATCCCGCTCTCTGCGCAACGTGCTCATGGAAAGATACCTGCCGATCGTCAAATACAACGCCGAGCGCATCGCGGCCAAGCTGCCCGACGAGGTTGAGAACGACGACCTGATCTCGGCCGGCATCTTCGGGCTGATGGACGCCATCGACGCCTTCGACCTCACTCGGGGGGTCAAGTTCGAGACCTACTGCGCGCCACGAATTCGCGGGGCAATTCTGGACGAACTTCGCTCCATGGACTGGGTGCCGCGCCTGGTGCGCAATCGGGCCCACAAGCTGGAGAAGGCTATTCAAGCACTCGAAGCCGAACTTGGGCGGTCGCCCTCAGAGCAGGAGTTGGCCGCCCGTCTGAAGCTGCCCCGCGAGGAGTTCGACAAGCTCGTCCGTGACGCCACGGCCGTGGCTGTCGTCTCCCTTTCTCGCAAGCACTACGACTCCGATTCCAGCCGCGACGTTCGCGAGATCGACGTGCTGGAAGACAAACGGGGGCGCGGGCCGGTCACCGAAATCCAGAAACGAGATCTCAAGGAACTGATGACCCGCGGCCTGAGTCGGGCCGAACGCCTCATTCTCATCCTTTACTACTACGAAGAGATGACCATGAAGGAGATCGGGGCCACGCTCGATCTCTCCGAGTCGCGCGTATCGCAGATGCACTCGTCGATCCTGAATCGGCTCAAGGTCCAGCTCCACCAGCGGCGCCGGGAGCTGGTCCGATAGGTTTTCCCCCGGCCGCAGCCCCAAGGGTCGGGGACCGCCGGCACCGACCCTTCGTGGCAAAGCAGTGCCAAGCCGGGCGGCATCCACGCCTGGGCTCGCCGGGTGCTGTACGAATTGAAGTGATTTGGCCCCGCGCGAAACGCCGATACCTATGCTAGAATACAGGTAGAAGCCTTACGCCGGGGGACATCGATTCCCAGGTCCGGTTCGAGCGGGAGTAACCTCATGTCCGGGATCCCATCCGATATTGCCGGCTCCGCTCTGCAAGCGGGTTTCCAGGCGCGCGACGTGGCCAAGGTCCGCGACGGCGAGCGGGTCGGGCAGGCCCACGCCGCCAACAATACGGCCCGGGCGGTTGACGAAGCCGGCAGCACCGTCGAAACCGGCGATAACGATACCCAGATCTACGCCGATGCCGAGGGCACTGGCAGCAAGGGGCGGTCATTCGAGGAGGAACTGCTCGAGGAGGCGCCGGCCGACGAGCAGGAAGAGGAGGACGACGGCATCGGCACGGCGGGTGACGGCCAGACGCACCTCGACATCGAGGCCTGAGGTCGTCCCGGTCCGCAGACTCCAGGGCCCTGCCGGCAGCGGCATTCTTGCCAGCCCCGCCGGACACCATCGCGGCTCGCCCAAGAGCCAGGCGTCGCTATCTCATTTTCCAACAAATAGTTACATTTCATCTTCTTCTTTTGGCGGGCACCTTGCTTCACCGACGAGCGTAGATCAGTAGAATAATCTGTCAGTCTGTCGACGTCTGATCGAGGAGCTGACCATGATCTTCGACCCGCTGTACTTCCTTATCCTGGCTCCGGCCATGCTGCTTGGCGCCTGGGCCCAGTGGAAGGTCAAGTCGGCCTATGCCCGGGCCCAAAGGCAGCCGTGCTCCAGCGGGCTGACTGGGGCGCAGGCAGCGACGCAGGTGCTCGAGGCCAATGATCTGTGCGAGGTCGGCATCGAGCCGACCCGCAGTTTTCTGGGCGATCACTACGACCCGCGCCGCCGGGTGCTGCGGCTCAGCCCGGACGTTTATCATGGGCGCTCTCTTGCTGCGGTGGGGATTGCCGCCCACGAAGCCGGGCACGCCCTGCAGCACGCCACCGGCTACGCGCCGCTGGCCCTGCGCAACGGGATCGTACCGCTGGCCTCAGTCGGCAGCAGCCTGTCCTGGATCCTGGTGATTGGCGGTTTCTTCCTGGGGTGGGCGGGATTGATCTACGCGGGCATCTTCCTGTTCTCGGCTGTGGTGCTTTTCCAGTTGATCAACCTCCCGGTGGAGTACAACGCCAGCGCCCGGGCCTGTCAGGTACTATTGGCCCACGGCATCATTGCCGACCGCGAGGAAGCCGGGGTCCGCAAGGTGCTCGGCGCCGCCGCCCTGACCTACGTGGCGGCTACCCTGACGGCGATCCTCACGCTGCTCTATTTCCTGATGCGAGCCGGCCTGCTCGGTGGCCGGGATGATTAGGGACTCGTTCTTTGGGCCGGATTTGCGCTTACGGGGCGTTGTCCGCCGCCGGGTTCTTTCAGCCTGTTGAGCGCAGACCTCGCTCGCTACCTCTCGAAAGACAGCGCGCGACGCCGTTTTGACTCGTGGCCGCGGTGCCTCGCCGAGCCGCAATGTCCTTTTTCAAGCCTGGATGAAGGAGACCCGTGATTTCGGATTTCGTTCTTCTCACGGCTGCCCCCGGGGGTGTATGCTATAGGTAGATATGGCGAGCCGGGGCCAGCTTCTCAGCGATGATCCAATGGCGTGCGTGGCCCCATCGCCCCAGTCGATCAGCACTTCGCTGCTGCTCAGGGAAGACGGCTTTCGGAGAGGACTTGCGTGGTCAGGACCGCAGTGCCCACACTCGATGTTCAGCCGGAACCCAACAGGCAGGTCAGGTACATCCGGGACCTGGACGAGATTCCGAACCTCCGGCCGGAGGAGCGGGCCAAGCTCAAGAGGGTCGCCGAGCGGTACGCCTTCCGGGCCAACGATTATTACCTGAGCTTGATAAACTGGCAGGACCCGGCCGACCCGATCAGGCGGATCATCGTCCCGCGCGAGGACGAGCTTAACGACTGGGGCAGGCTGGACGCCAGCAACGAGAAAGCGGTGACAGTCGCCCGCGGCGTCCAACATAAGTATCCGCACACGGTGCTCCTGCTGTGCAACGAGGTCTGCGGCTCCTACTGCCGGTACTGCTTCCGCAAGCGGTTGTTCATGCGCCACAACGAGGAGGCTACGAACGACGTTTCAGAGGGGTTAGCCTACGTCGCCGCGAACCCCGCCGTAACCAACGTCCTCTTGACCGGCGGCGACCCGCTGCTGCTGAGTACCCCCCGGCTGGTCGAGATCTTCGACGCTCTGCGGGCGATTCCCCACGTGCGGATCATTCGCATCGGCTCGAAGATGCCGGCCTTCGACCCCTGGCGGGTGCTCAATGATGCTGCTCTGCACGCGGCTTTTCGGAAATACTCCACGCCGCGCAAGCGCATCTACCTGATGGCCCATTTCGACCATCCGCGTGAGCTGACCGACGAGGCCGTTGAGGGCATCGACTGCTTCATTCGCAACGGCGTGATCTGCGTGAACCAGTGTCCGCTGATCAAGGGGGTCAACGACGACCCGGCTGTGCTGACGACCATGTTCCGCGAGTTGTCGTTCGTCGGCTGCCCGGCGTATTACCTGTTCCAGGGCCGGCCCACCGCAGGCAACGAGCCGTACGAGGTTCCACTGGTGCGCGGCTGGGAGATCTTCCGCGAGGCGCTGCGTAAGGGGTCCGGGCTGGCCCGCCGGCCGCGGTATGTGATGTCCCACGAGACCGGCAAGGCCGAGATTCTCGCGGTTGACGACCGGCACATCTATCTGCGCTATCACCGGGCCAAGGACGCCGCGAACCGCGGCCGGTTGATGGTCTACAAGCGCGACGACCAGGCCTGTTGGCTCGACGAACTGGTGCCGGCCGACGGAGCCGATGCGCCGCGGTTTGGGCCACCGGCTCTGTCCGACATCCCCTCGAACCTCGAATAGCGAAGAAACGGCCCGGGCGTGGTGGCCGTGACACCAACTTCATCCGAGGGCGAACGATGATCGCCTGCGGGCGCGGACGGGGCCGTCAAATGTGCGCCCGAATCCCTACCCAAGCGGTCGGTCGCACGATGGCCAGCGCCAACGCCCAGCCGCTCTCGCTGTCGGGCCCGTTGTCACAGGATTGGACGAAACAAACTGATCGAGCCAGGTTATGACTGTTCGATGGGTGCGATGTATGCGGCGTCGAGCTTGTCGACCGGCTCCAGTCTCCACGAATACGCCCCGCGAACAGGGTGAAGATCCCGATGAAGCCGGAATAAATAGAAGATGTTTGCGGGTGACTGCCCCAGGCAGTCTCGCCGCCGCCACCGCTCCGATCGCGGTGGCTTGCTCCGACGCTCATCCAGACTCCGGTTGTGGTGGCCACTACCGGCCAACCGGCCACACGAAATGGCGCAGGGCGGCCAGGGTGGCGGCGGGAGGCGAGCAGGGTAGCCACTGAAGCTGTCGTGGCGGCCGCCTGAGGCGGCCTGGAGAGCGGTACGCAACGTGCCGTTGATTCCGCGGGCATGATTGTGCCTAATATGACAGCGCTAGATTGCCCAGAACGAAGCGAGCCGCGGGCTTCAGCCCGCGCGGTGCCCCCGTTTTTGAGGCACCAGGGCTACCCAAGACCGCGCAGGCTGAAGCCTGCGGCTCGCTAAGGGAGATTCTAGCGCTGTCATACTAAAGCTCTGTTGGACAAAGGGATGCTTGCAAAGGGCGTACGTGGCGTGTATCATGCCTCTACTGTACGCTTCCCTGGTGGGCGGTTCGCACGTCGAAATCTGCCGGTTTGGTGGTGGTCGGGGCAATGTCGGTTTTCGTTAGGCAGGTAGCCCGGGCGCTTTTTGCGAGTTTGGCCTACGTGGCCCTGGCGCCCGCGGAAGCGTCTGTCGTCGGCAGCTCGACAATCGCCATCCCCGACTCCATCCCGCTGGTCAGGCAGGTTGGCGTGGACGGTGCAGACGACGTTGAACCGCGGTGGACCGACGTGACCACCGACGGTTACTCAATGACGGATTCCAATCTCCCTGATCTGGTTTACGCAACGCTCGGCTGTTGGGCCCCGGACGATCCGCCCAATGATCCGTATACCGGCATTTACACCGGCAGCGGCGGCTTTCTCCGGTTGGATCTGGTCTTCTCCGGGCTGCTCAATCCGCCCGGACCCTTGGGTGCCTCCTATGACCCGATGCTATACGGCGTCAACCCGCTGTTCGGCTGGGTGGAGTTCGACATGGACGCCAATGAGGAGACCGGCGGCGACACGGCGCAGCCGGAACTGGGCTACAACGCCAACGCAGCCCGCTTCGGAGGCATGCCGCAGGGCGAGCGGTTCATGGGTCGGGTCGGCACCGACGGGCTGCCGTGGGACAGGGAGGATTTCGACGCCGTGCCCGCGATTCATCGCAGCGGGGAGGAGTTCAGTCTGCGTCTGGAAGGGGGGTTGATCGATCCGGAGGGGATCGACTATGTCATCGACGACGGCGACTACATTTTCGAGGACGGTGAAGAGTGGGTGCTGGGCGGATACTTCTTCTGGCGAGCCTCGGGATACGAGCCGCTCACCTACGCCCAGGTGTACGCACCCTGGGTCACGATCCGCTTTGGGCACTCTCTGGAAAGCAACTCCACGACGGTGTCCTTTGTCTACCCGCTGGACAACGAGGCCCACGCGCTACTATACGGCACGGATTCGGAAGAGATTGACTTCGACGACTCGAACGCGAATTCCGTTCTCGAGGCCCTCACCGACCTGAAGCTCAGCGCCATTGATCCGCCCTCCGGGACGGCGGACCACGAACACCGACCGCTGTTGATTCAGTGGGCGGATCAGAATCCCCTCGACCACCTGAATCCGTGGTATTGGCGGACCACGATGCTCTTCGGGACGGCCCTGGAGTTATCGCCGCAAGAGGGCGGAGCCTATATCTGGACGGACATCCGGCCGAACGTGGTCACCGGCGACTTCAACGGCGACGGGCTGGTCTCGGCGACGGATAGTCAGGCGCTGGCTGACTTCCTTGAGGAGCATGACACCGATCCGCTTTACGACGTCGGCGGCGAACCTTGGGGCGAGCCTGACGGCGAGATCGTCCTGCTCGATTTCGCGTTCCGGTTCAGCATCTTTGACGGCGATTACAACGGGCTGGTGCCCGACGCCGGCGGACTGCCCGTTCAGGGCCCGTGCGACTATGACAACGATGGTGACGTTGACCTTATGGATTACCAGGCGTTCCAGTCCTGTTGCTCACTCAGCCCGTTGGACCCGGAGGATATGGACGACGTCGGATGCCTGGATGCCTTCGACCGGGACGAAGATTCATACGTGAATCTCGAGGACTTCGGCGTCTGTTTCACCTTGTTCGACGGTCCGGCGGGTGGAGATTAGAGATGACCGGATCCGGCGGCTTCGCGGGCCCGGCAAGAGGCGAGCATGACGCCATGATCGGGCGGTGCAGCTTCACGCTTATCGAGCTGCTCGTCGTGGTCTCCATCATCGCCTTGTTGCTGGCCCTGATGCTGCCCTCGCTGGTGTCGGTCCGGCAGGAGGCCAAGTGCTTCGTGTGCATGGACCATGGACGGGCGGTGGCGGTGGATTTTCGCATCTTCGCCGACTCGTATGCCCACGGGTATCGGGGCGACAGCGAGGCTCTGGGCTCGCGCTTCGAGGCGGTGGACTTCATCGAGAGTCTATACGGGTCGAACGAGTTCTGGAAGTCGGTGAGGCCGGGTGAGTATGCCAAGGAGACGTACCGGCGGGGCCAAAAGCCGATCATCTGCCCCTCGGGCCCGTATGGTCTGGCCCGGGTGGCGCCGGCGACGCGGGACATTCGGGTCGAGCCGCGGGACAAAGTCAGCTACGCGATGAACCGCCGCCTGTTCCTGGCTCCGGCATACAAACACGGCAGTCCCGTC
>Ga0114922_10006096_pt1 | contig 11086 bp, 6 predicted proteins | sample AartaG_FD_100975 | JGI IMG/M metagenome (GOLD analysis project Ga0114922, IMG submission 100975) | Deep subsurface microbial communities from Aarhus Bay to uncover new lineages of life (NeLLi) - Aarhus_00045 metaG | ecosystem: Environmental > Aquatic > Marine > Oceanic > Sediment | place: Aarhus...
AAACATAGGATAAGAGTAACTATACCGGTAGAACCAGTTGCGAAGCGTAGGATGCCCTCGAAAAAGAAAAATTAGGGCTACAGGAAAAGTATTACTTGACTTCGAGCTCTTCATAGGTGGCCATAAAGAGCATCCCCCCTAAACTGGCAGGCGACTCAACTACGCGGACGCGTTTCCATCGCGAGGCCAAGCTACTGGCCTCGTTGAATCACCCGAATATCGCCGCTATCCACGACATCATTGAGCAGGGCGAGGGTGCCGGTTATTTAATTCTCGAATATGTTCCGGGCGAGACATTGGCCCAACGTATAGCTCGTGAACCGCTCAAATTGGAGGAGGCGTTTTCAATTGGTCAGCAAATCTCCGAGGCAGTCTCAGCGGCGCACGAGAAAGGTGTCGTCCATCGAGACCTCAAGCCCGGCAATATCAAAATCACGCCGGAAGGAAAGGTCAAGGTTCTGGACTTCGGCCTGGCCAAGGCCACCAGCAGCCAGGACAAAAATCAAGCTACTGCCATCACTCAGCCCGGCCGTGTAATAGGCACGCCGGCTTATATGAGCCCGGAACAGGCCTGCGGTAAGCCGACCGATAAGCGCAGCGACATCTGGTCATTTGGATGTATTATGTATGAGATGTTGGCCGGTCACCTTCCATTTGAGGGTGAGACCGCCACAGAAATACTGGCACGCATTATCGAACGCGAACCCGATTGGGAGGTGCTGCCGCAAGAAATCCCTGCAAATATCAGGGCCCTTCTTCACCGCTGCCTGGAGAAGGACCCGCGCCGGCGGCTTCGGGACATCGGAGATGCGGCTATCGAAATAAAAGAGACGCTCACCTTGCCTGCGACTGCAACAGCGGCCAGACTAACGGCGCCAGTCCGAACCCTGTGGCGGTGGGCAATGGCGATAGGGCTTGTCGTGGTAGCAATAGTGGTGGGATTAAATATAGGCCGGTGGCGGGAGAAACTGATGGGTGGGGCCGGCCCCGGCCGGATAAAGTCGCTTGCAGTACTGCCGCTGGAGAACCTGACCGGCGACCCGGAGCAGGAGTACTTCGCCGACGGGATGACCGAGGCGCTGATCGCCAACCTGGGAAAGATCGGGGCACTGCAGGTGAGGTCGCGGACATCGATCATGCAGTACAAGGATGTCAAGAAGCCGCTGCCGGAGATTGCGAGAGAATTGAATGTAGATGCGGTGGTGGAAGGCTCGGTGCTTCGTGTCGCCGAGCAGGTACGCATCACGGCGCAGTTGATACATGCGCCGACAGACACACACCTCTGGGTTGACAGCTACGAGCGAGACCTGCGCGACGTTCTGACCTTGCTAAGCGATGTGGCACGAACCATTGCCCGCCAAATCGAGATTACAGTAACACCCGACCAGGAAGCGCGACTGGCGGCAAGGCGCCCGGTCAACCCCGAGACGTATGAGGCATATCTCAAGGGGATGTTCCATCTGAACAAATTCACACCGGAAGGAACCGAAAAGGGTCTGGCATATCTGCACCAGGCAATCGAAAAAGACCCGGCGGATCCCCTGGCGTACGGCGGGCTGGCGCTCGGTTACGCCGCGAGTGCTCATGGCCCTGGGGCTTCACCGGACGCCTTGCCACGAGCTAAGGCGGCAGCACTCAAGGCGTTGGAGCTGGACGACACTTTGACCGAAGCCCACGCCGCTCTCGCCCAAATCAAGCTCTACGGAGATTGGGACTGGGAGGCTGCGGAACAGGCCTTCCAGCGTGCCCTGAAACTTAACCCCAATTTAGCCCAGACTCGCGCCCACTATTCGTTCTATCTCCTGCTCTTCGGACGCACGGATGAAGCTTCGGCAGAGATGAGACGAGTCCAGGAGGTGGACCCGCTCACGCCCCTCTGGCCTGCGTGGCAAGGATGGCAGTATTGGTGGACAGGGCAATACGACGAGGCGATCGACGAAGCCCGGAAGTCGCTCGAACTGTATCCCGATTTCCCGGTCGGGCTGTATGTCCTGGGAAGCGTGTATGCAGAAAAGGGGATGTATGAGGAGGCTATCAAAGCACACCAGAGGGCGGGTGTGCTCAGCCGTGATTGGAAATCTGGTCTCGGGCGTACCTATGCGATGGCTGGCCGGCAGGATGAGGCGCGGCTGGTATTAGCTGAATTGGAGGCGGATCCCACGACTTGGGATACCTGGTTTATAGCCCAGATATATGCCGTCCTGGGCGAGAAGGATGAGGCATTCCGCTGGCTCAAAGCGGCGTTCGAGCCCCCCCACCACCCATACTTGCCTTGGTTCAGGCACTCTCCTGCTTTCAAGCCCTTGCACGACGACCCGCGCTTCGGCGAGCTGCTGCGCCGGATAAATCTGTTGCGGTGAGGACATACTTCGCGAGATTCCCTTGGGGCGCCATGGCCTCGAATCCGTACAGTCAGGGGATGGCAAGGAGTTATTCTATCACTGTGGGGACAGTTATAGGTAAATCAGCGACTTGCATTTGTCGTCCATTTCGTTTATCATTGGGGACAGGTGGGGTCCGTATATAATTTATACACAAGCCGTGGATTTAATGGAGAAGGTAAGTTATGAACAAGCAAAACAAGAAAGCATTGGCAGGAAGAACCGGTCGTGTCGTGGTTTTAGGTATGGGAGTAACGCGGGTATAGGTGACAATCTTGAATAAGGAATCCTGATATGAAAAAGATAATAAACTATCGAGTATTGTCTCTTACAATTATTATTATCAATTCGGTCTTTTCTTTGAGTATCATAGCGCAGGAGACAAAGAATTATTCCACTATCGGCAAGGTTGTCAGACTTGACAATCACGTCAATGACCTGATTGGGCCCGATGCCCGGATTGAGCTGCTCGCTTCGGGATTTGAATGGTCCGAGGGGCCGTTGTGGATTCAGGATGCGGGTGGCTATCTGCTGTTCTCCGATATACCACGCAATTCCGTGATGAAATGGAAGCAAGGACAAGGCATCAGCTTGTTTATGAAGCCATCAGGTTATACGGGTGTTACTGACTACGGCCGTGAACCTGGAAGTAACGGATTAACTTTAGACCTGCAGGGGCGCATTATCTTTTGTGAGCACGGCGACCGGCGTGTTTCAAGACTGGAAAAAGACGGAGGCAAAAAAACTCTCGTTGACAATTATATGGGCAGACGCCTCAACAGCCCAAATGATGCTGCCGTCAAATCTAATGGTGATATTTATTTCACAGACCCGCCTTATGGTTTGCCGAAAGGCTATAACGACTCGAGGCGTGAGCTTGATTTTTGTGGCGTCTTCCGCCTTTCAACCTCCGGGGACCTGACTTTGCTTAGCAAAGAACTGACGAGACCAAATGGAATTGCTTTTTCTCCGGAAGAAAAGGTCCTTTATGTTGCACAATCAGATTCCAAGAATCCTATCATAAAAGCTTTCCCTCTCAAACCGGACGGCACTCTTGGAAGAGGAAAGGTTTTGTATGACTTTGCGAGTCTGATGAGGAAATATCCAGGTTCTCCTGACGGCTTAAAGGTTGACCAGCACGGGAATCTATTCGCCACCGGTCCCGGAGGCGTGTACATTATCACACCTGAGGGCAAACTTCTCGGCAGAATTCATACCGGCAAGCGCACAGCCAATTGCACCTGGGGCAATGACGGCTCGGTCCTGTATATGACAGTTGATGATTGTCTCTGTCGTATTAAAACAAAAACAATGGGAGCTAATTGGAAGAATACACGGTAGCAGCCGCGTGGCTGACCGCTCTGCCGAGCTTTATCAGTTCAATGCCTTTGCCCGTTCCTAAATTGCCGGAATACTGTTTATCCGTCGGATTGTTCCAGTGCTCGCAAACCCCCAGACTTGGCAGCCGAACTACGTTTCCTTTATGGTCTGGGTCATAGAACGTTCCTGAAGGTGGGTTATACGCCAGTGCCGCCTCGACGAGGTAATCGGTTGTGCCGGACCTGTGGGGTGCATCATCCCATTCGGTCCACAGAAAATCGAAGCCGACAGAATCTATCGCAACCGGGTCCTGGGAGACAAAAAGACTCGAGCTCCAGTCTCCATTGAATGGAGAGCTGTTCCATTTCCTTGGGGCCCTCTCTTTGGCGTGCTTTCCAGCATAAAGCCCGTCAATCAAATACAGCAGAGTCTTACCGCCGAGCTGCCTATGTCCCATCAGGTCCACGAGAGGCCTATAGTGCCCCATACCGGGTTTGACGAATGGGAGGTCCTTGTGCATATCGAAATAGCCTTCGATGCGGGCCGGCTTCCTGAGAAGTGAGCCGTAGTGGTTCTTCGCGCAGAGCGTTATTCCAGCGAAGTCGTTGTGGCTCTTCAGGTTCGCCATATTAATCAGGTAATCGGCTTCTACGTAGGAAACAGGCAGATGGTCTGTTTTCTTTTCGGCCGCATCCGGTGTGCTCCAGTAAAATGCAACTGAGGATAACTTCGCGCGTGTCCGACCGAATTTGCCTACGTAATCCAGATACCGGACATTTGGAAAGTTCTCGTGGCACATATTATAGTACTCATTTGGGAAGTAGCATAAAGTATCGCCAACCGTGATGTCGGCCTCGTTCACGCCGGCTTCATCTACGAGTTGCCGCAGCAGAGCAATTATCATTTGCGGGGACGTGTTCATATAATCAAGGCTTCTGAGGTTGTAGTCTTCGAGCTTTGTTACCGGCCTTCTGCTCCCAACCTTGATGCAGCCTACATAATTTATCTTGATGAATATCTTCTGGCCTGATTTATATCCGACATTTCCCTTGCCGTGTGTTTTATTGAAATGCCTGAAGAGCTTATCCCAGGCGGCGGTACTGGCTACCTCACCGCTAAGTGCCCTCATCGCCCGGCTCATCATACGGTCCACTACCGCCTGATTCGTGTGGCTGCTTTCCCACCAATATCCATTTCCTGGCCCGTCCCAGTCAGTTGCATCAGGATTATGTACCCAAACAACACGTCCGGGGTGAATCCCTTTGGCAATTCCTATCGGAGCATTTGCGATTGGCTCATCGGCTAAAACTACCTTCTCCGTCGTAATGCTTTGAGCTAACCAGATAGAGCCAACGCTGACAGCAACAAGCATTACACATAATACGTAACGCGACCCCGCCAACGGCGGGTTTTGATCGGAACCCAGCGTTGCTGGGGCAAAGCAGCGTTTTGCCTTGCGAACGGCCGCGATCGAGCCGATTGCCCCGGCAAGCCAAATCACAAAGCCCGAGGCCAATGGGAAAGCCGCCCGCTGACACGGATACGTTGCACGCGAAGGCTTTGGTATCACACGAATCAAAAACCATATCAGCGCTAATAATCCTCCAATGGGAAACACCCATGCAAACCAATGGCGTTTGCTGTTGTGACCAAGACACTTATTCGTCTTCGGACGAACTGACCGCGATTGTTTTTTTCTTGGTAATTGCATTTTTTGACCCTCACAATTTCTGTTTATTCACAATAACACTCTTCTAAGCTATTCAGATTGTAGCATATCTTCGGCATCTTAACAATCTTCGGGATAGTTATTGAAAATTCCTGTCCTTGACAAGAGTGAAAAAAATGCCTCTAAGTCAGCTTTTTCCCTTGACGGGAGGACGGCCAATTTGATATAAATAAGATTGGTTGAATGTATGGATTTCGGTCTTAGTGGGCTAAACTTGTGCCCGCGTAGAGCCTGCCCTGAGCGAAAAAAAGCCTGCCCTGAATTAGCCGAAGCCCTGAGCGAAGCCGAAGGGGAAGCTGAAGGGTCGAATGGGCGGGTATCTATAATTCTTTGTTGAAGATCTTTGCATTTTATCAACACCGCTTTTTAAGGAAGGAGGTAGTATCAAGTCGTAAAAAGTTGTCCTTGGCAGACATAGATAGAATGTAGTTAGTGTGAAAATTGTTATCGGTCGTTTTGTTTTTTTGAAGGAAGACTATTATGTCTAAGAAATTGATTTTTTTAACTTCTTTTGTTTTGGTGCTGGCTCTGGCCGGTACAAATGCGGCGTTTGGTGACCTCACAGTCGAGGTCCGAGTTGCTGCCACCAATGATGATGCCGAAGAGAAAGTCGTGGGTGGCGATATGAGCAGGGGCAGCAACGACTTGGAGTTGGGCCATGAACAGGCCATCGCCTCGCCGGAGGACCTGCAAATTGTAGGTGTCCGATTTACTGGCGTAGGTATTCCTAAGGGTGTTGCAATCAAGAATGCATGGGTGCAGTTCACCGGGGATGATATGAATGACGAGTGGCATGTCCCCCCTGTGTCTCTTATCGTCGAGGGTGAGCTTAGTCCCGATCCCGTTGATTTTAGTTCAGGTAACCCCAAAATCAGCTCCAGGCCCGCAACGACGGCCTCGGTGGTGTGGGATGTACCGGTGTGGGGGCAGCCCCAGGGGGCAGAGCGTACTCCTGACATCTCGCGTGTCATCCAGGAGATCGTTGACCAGGCCGGCTGGGCCGCCGGCAATGCGATGGTGATCATCTTCGCAGACAACCCGGCCAATCCCTCCGAGGGAAGTCGAGAAGCCGAGGCCTTCGACGGAGACGCGGGTAAGGCGCCGCTGCTGCATATAGAATATACGCCCAGTACTGCTACGGATCCGAACCCGGCTGATGGCGGTACAAGTGGGCGCGCACCGCTTCTGCAGTGGACGGAGGGAGCTACTGCCGCCTCTCACGATGTTTACTTGGGCACCAATCCTGACTTGGGGTCTGCCGACCTTATGGACCGTGTGCCCTACTCGGCATACTGGCACATTGACGGTTTGACTCCAGGCGCCACCTACTACTGGCGGATCGATGCGGTCGAGGCTGACGGCGCTACGATTCACACGGGCGATCTCTGGAGCTTTACGGCAGTGGCCTCTACCGCCCATAGCCCCGACCCCCCTCAAGGTGGCAAGAATGTGCGCCCTGGCACACTCCTTAACTGGGGTCCTGGTATCAGTGCGGTTTCACACGATGTGTACTTCGGCACCAGCCGAGACAATGTAGCTACCGGTACCGGCGGCACGTTCAAGGGCAACCAGCGACGTGAAACCTATAATCCCGGAGTTCTTGAGGATGGCACCATTTACTACTGGCGGATCGATGAGGTCGAGGCCGATGGTGCGACCAGGCACCCAGGTGAGGTCTGGAGTTTCAGAACGTTTGACGACCCTTCTTTCATCGGCTGGTGGAAGTTTGACGAAGGTCAGGGCGTCATCGCCTATGATTCGTCCGGCTATGGCCATCATGGCATTATTCACCATGACAATGGCAATGCCGGTCCGCTATGGACCGCCGGAGCCATAGACGGCGGGCTGGAATTGGACGGAGATAACGATTTTGTCACCATTGACAGTATATCTCCAATGATGAGAACTGTCAGCTTTACGGTCAGTATATGGTTCAAGGCCGATGGTAAAGTACTTGATGAGCAGCCATTGTTTGCACAAAACCATGATAGCAGTCACGACTTCCTTCTTGGCATCAGTAATAAGAATCCGTATGTTGAGGATGATGAGTTTACGGAGTTCCCCCCTTCTGTCGCCGACAACCAGTGGCATATGTTGACGTACGTCAGGGAGGGGCTCACTTCGTGGATATACGTCGATGGAGTTCTGCGAAAGGAGGATCCCGCCGATGACGAGCCGACCCGGGGCCCACGGTGGTCAATAGGCCAGGAATGGGGTGGTAGCGGCCCGGACAGCGAATTCCAAGGGTTGGTGGACGACGCCCGCTTCTGGATCAGGCCGCTGACGGCCGAAGAGGTATTCGAGGTCTTCAAAGGTGAAGTTGACCTTGCCCACAGCCCGAAGCCGGCTTATGGCTCAACACCGGACATCAGAGGTGCGACACCGCTTAGCTGGTCGCCCGGGGAAATGGCCGCTCAGCATTATGTGTACTTCGGCACTGACGAACTCGCTGTCCAGGGTGCCGATATATCCGATACCACGGGCATATATCGAGGCCAGCAGATCGGTACCACCTACACTCCCTCCGAGGTTGAATTCGGCGGTGGGCCGTATTATTGGCGTATCGATGAATACAATACCGACGGGACAATCAGCACAGGCAAAGTCTGGAACTTTACAGTAGCCGACTATCTTATTGTGGACGATTTTGAGGACTACAACGACTATCCGCCCGACGAGATATTCAATGCGTGGATAGACGGATACTACGACCCGGCAAACGGCTCCACGGCAGGTTATCCAGATCCAGATTTTCTCGCGGGAGAGCATTTCGTCGAGACAAATATTGTTCACGGTGGCAACCAGGCGATGCCGTTCTTTTACAGCAACACCGGCGCCGCAACATATTCAGAGGCCACACGCACTTTTGCTGTTCCGCAGAATTGGACTCAAGAAGGCGTTCAGACATTGGTGCTGTACTTCTACGGCACTGCGGGGAACACAGGGCAGTTGTACGTGAAGGTCAGCGGCGTCAGGGTGGCCTATGACGGCGATGCGGCTGACATAGAGCAAGTACAGTGGAACCAGTGGAATATCGACCTTGCATCGTTAGGCGTGACCCTGCAGAATGTCACGAATATGAGTATTGGGATTGACGGCAGTGGTGCCAGTGGTACGTTGTACTTTGATGATATTCGGCTGTATCGGGCGGCACCGTAAGCCGGAATTTAGCTGGCCCCCATTGCTTCTTGCCCGCCGCCACGACTCGCGTCGAAAGACGCGGGGGCAGGCGAAGCAAGATATGGGGGCGCGGTTGACTCCGTTAGATAACGTCGTATTTTTCATATCTAACGGGGTTGATATAGCAGATTTGCATCAATTGTACCTGCGGTTACGCAAGTGCAGGCAATTCGGGGCTTATACTGAATGATTCGGTATAGGCCCCTTTTTTGGGTAATTAGTAAATGGTGAGTGGTAAATGTCCCCGCTCCCCGATCGGAGTCGAGGACAAGTTTCGCAGGGATGACAATATTATTGAATTTCGTATTTGGCGATGCTCATTACGGACTTGTATCTCTTTTTCTTGTGGATAGAAGTATCAAGTTCCTTAATCCCTGAGTGTCTCTGGCGGCGAACCATCGCTGCTCGAAGTGCTTTTCCTGGGCAATCTGAGCTATGGCCATCAGGGCCCGCAGGTGGTAATTACGCTCGTCTTTACTGCCGGCCAGAACGAACATTATCTTGACAGGGTCCGGAGCGTGCGGGAAGTTAATGCCGTCACGGGCACGGACAAGTAAAATATCGAATTTGTTTTCGCCTTCCACTACTATATGCGGTATAGCAAAGCCCGGCTGAACTACCGTACCGCCCTCAGCCTCACGATGGAGGAATTTCTCGAAAAGTACGAATTCGTTTGTCCCCAACCTCTCGGCTAAAATAGCCGAGGCCTGCCGGAAAATCTTTTCGGCGTTTTCTTCGCCCTGAATATCCAGGATTTCACATCCTCTTATAAGCTGGTCGAATCTGTCCTCGATTATATCATCCCGTTCGAGCAGAATATCCCGAAGCTCATTCTCGAGGGTAACAGTTTTAAGCTCTCTGTCGGTAACCCGTTCTACCACGTGCATAACCGCCGATGCCCTGCTGACCCGCCTGTAAACATAGAGCCAGAACCAGGCGGCACTCAAACCGATAAAGCCGGCGGTAATCAGTAACGGCACCAGCCCCATATCTATTATCAAAGCACCATAAGCGATGACAGCAAAGATATGAATATATGGATACAACGGCGATTTGAACTTCGGCCGATAGCTTTGTATCCTGCTCTCGCGCATTATAATTACACTGGCATTGACAAGGATAAAAAGTATTAGCATTAAGGTCGAGGCAGTTTTAACCAGCACTACAATATCAAGAAAGACGATGGCCGCAATCATAAATCCGCCGGTGAGCAATATGCTGATGTGGGGCGTTTTAAAGCGGCTGCTGACCTGCGCCAAAAGAGGCGGCAGTAACTGGTCTCTGCTCATAGCCATAGGGTAACGAGACGCAGCGAGTATGCCGCCATTTGCCGTGGTTATAAAAGCAGCTATGGCAGCGAAACCCAAGATTATAAAACCCGGCAGACCCATAAATTTACTCGCCGCCAGCGATATCGGCATATAACTTACAGCTAAGTCCTGCCCATCTACAACACCGACTACAATTATGATTACGCCAAGATAAAACACAGTTACAACAAACCAGGCCAATATCATTCCCAACGGAAGATTTTTGCCGGGATATTTGACCTCTTCTGCAATGCTGGCGACCTTTGTCAGGCCCCCGAAGCTTATAAAGACCAAACCAGAAGTTGCCAATATGCCCAACCAACCATTCTGCAGAAAGTTTTTGTATCTGGCAACCTCGATGGTTCCGAATCCGAAAAAGGTAAACAGCGCAAGTATCGCCAATAGTATCCCCACGAGCAAAATCTGAAATCTACTTGTGTGCTTGACGCTTATGATATTCAGGGCGGTAAAAGCCAAACAGCACAGGACAGCTATAGTTTTGAAGTGCCATTGGCTTAACTGTACAGGAAAAATCGTCTGCAGTACAACCTCAATCAGAAGCGCCATACCGACAATAGCAAATGCGCTTTTCAGCGCCACGGAAAACCAATTTGCCAATCCGCTGAACAACCCCCAAATCGGACCTAAACTCCGTTCGATGAAAAAATATGTTCCTCCAGCTTTCGGCATCGCCGTGGACAGCTCGGCTTTGCTGAGAACGCTGGGAATTATCAAGATCGATGCAAAAAGATAGGATAAGATTACGGCAGGGCCTGCCTTTGTAAAAGCTATGGCAGGCAAAACAAACAAGCCTGAGCTTATCATTGCCCCTGCCGCTACGGCAAATACGTCAAGAGAACCAAGCTGTTTCCTGAGCTGAGCCATCTTAAAACATCCCTGTTACTGCTCGTACCTCATAAAGTTATGCAAAATGGAGGTTAGGCATATATTATTTAAGAAAATCCAGTCTTTTGATTCTCTTAAATAATCAAACAACTACTTTCCGGACAATAGTTTACTGTTTGAAAAGAAAAAATTAAAAGACATTTTTTTCTTTTCAAAGTATGTCTAACCTCCATTTTGCATAAGCCTTTTGTATCTCATATAAAACAGTGCACAAGAGCAGAAATGACCTATGCTCTTATTTCGCATTATACCAGCAAGGC
>Ga0114922_10006097_pt1 | contig 11086 bp, 3 predicted proteins | sample AartaG_FD_100975 | JGI IMG/M metagenome (GOLD analysis project Ga0114922, IMG submission 100975) | Deep subsurface microbial communities from Aarhus Bay to uncover new lineages of life (NeLLi) - Aarhus_00045 metaG | ecosystem: Environmental > Aquatic > Marine > Oceanic > Sediment | place: Aarhus...
AAGGTCCATTCGCACTTATCAGAACCCACGTTCTGGTAGAGGGTCATCGATACCGGCCAGCGGCAATCGGGCCGCAGGCTGACCAGCACCTGGTAGTCCACCACACTGTCAGCCGCATCCTCATCCGTTGCCCGGCCCCACTTGAGGGTAGGGGCTAGTTTGTTGACAACTCCCGAGGCTTTGGGACTGACAGCCTCGACAACCCTGCCTGGAGCGTGGTTATCTTCCATTTCCAGCCACTTGTGGGTTATACGCACTTTTTTCGACTCGCCCTGAGTGCCATCACGATAGCGGACAACGTTCACTCCGCGGGAAAGCCCGGGCAGGCCGTGAGGAGAGACCTGCAGGTCGCTGACCGACTTGAACCACTCCACACCTGCCTGGGCCGGCGATCCGGCTCTGGCATTTCCCTTAAGGGTGAAACCGATCTGGTAGTCATAGACCGGGGCGTTCTCGAGGATATTGTGGTCGAGGTCCACCTCGATATTCTGGGCTCCCGAGCCCCAGCGGAAGGTGTAAAGGTTTCCCTGGCCCCAGCTCGGCTCGCCGAAGAAAACACTGGCTGAAGCTCCGCCGGGGTCCTTGACCAGCTTGCACCAGAAACGCCCGCCAATAACCGGATAGGCGCTGTTGACAGGTATGGTGAACCGGGCCGGACGGGTGTAGCTCTCATCATGCAGCTCGCCTATGTTGATCGCCGGATCCTGGCCGTTCCGGTGGCGGGTGGTGACGTTCTCGATTATGTTCAGGTAGTCTGTTACGTCCACTTTCGCCAGGTCCGGTTCCCAGATCAGCCGGCCGTTGGCGTAACGCTGCGGCGCCAGCGGGCGCTTGTCGCGGGCCTCGAACTTCTCCAGCACCGGTTTCCACCAGCGGATGAGCTTTTCCCCGGGCTTCAGGGTATAGGACATGTTGTAGTTTTTCTCGATTTCGCTGTCATAGGAGTGCTCTTCGTAATTGTCCCTGGAGGTGGTAATGTAGCTGACAAATTCCTTATTGCGGGCCGGCGGGTCGGGTTGGCGGACCCACGGGTCGCGTGGATGGATGGTGCGCTCGATCAGCCAGCCGTCCTTCTCGAGCTCTGCCAGGCTTGCTATGGTTTGGTTGTCTCGAGATGTGTAAAACACCTTCACGTTCCCATCCAGCATATGCCAGCCGCCGTTGTAGTAGACCTCGCTGATAGTGTGGCCCCAGATCTCCTGGACCCGCGCCGTAAGGCCGGCCGCCGTCCAGAGAGCTTTGAGCCAGGCAGCCGTGTGGCCGCAGATACCGTAGCCGTAACCGTTCATGGCCCGCACCGGATGAAGTGAGCTTCTATCTTGGGCTGAACGCTGAAACCGCTTCCAGTGCACCCACTGCCAGACAGCCAGAGCCTTCTCCTCGTCGGTGCGGCAATCGGCGGTAATTTCGGCGGCCATGGAATTAACGTCGTACCAGTCGTAAAGTCCGTTCACTGTGATTCGCGGGTTCAGAACAGGGGTAACTCCCAGGTTCTCGATGATAATCTCCACATTTTCCGGGTCGAGCGTTCCAGCTACTTCGATCACGTACTCAGCTTCCGGACCGGTGATCACCCGGGTGAATGTCTTGGTTTCTCCGGCATAAAGCCCGGATGCTGAATAAAACAAGGCACAGGCAAAAAAGAACCGGAAGAATTTTATCTCGACAGGTGACATTAAAAGCCTCCTTGTAAAAAGTTACCCTCAGCCGCTGTTGCTTTATATGAATCGGATTTAACACATGGTCAATCGGTTCTTCCACATCCTTGGAACGCGCGGATTGACTCACACCCGGAAAAAATATATGAATCTGCTCTATTATTTTAAATCATTCCCGCTTATCAGTTTTTGCAGTTCAGGATCTTCGGGGAACCGCTCAATTCCGGCCCGGGCCACCTCAAATGCCAGAGAATCTCTTCCGGTAGAGCGATAAAGCTTGGCGAGATTTGTATAAGGCTCGAGAAAGTTCGGGTTGATTATCAGAGCCAGGCGGAACTGCTCCTCAGCCTCATTGAGTCGAGCGGTCTTCCGATAGATATTGCCTAGATTGTTACGTGCAGAGGCATATTCCGGATCGAGGCGGATTGCCTCGGTTAAATAATGTTCCGCTTCCTGCAGCCGGTCGAGCATGAAATATACTATCCCAAGATTGTGGCAAGCCTGGGGATCATCGCCGTCGACTTCAATAGCTTGCTGAAATGCCTGGATAGCTTGCGGATACATTTTCTGCATAGCGTAGACCAGGCCGATGTTGTTAATAATTGCGGAGGAGTTGGAATTCAGATGCAAGGCCCTCTGGAATAACTCCAGTGCCTTTTCGGGTTGTCCCGAGCGGCTGAGCAGGATGCCGTAGTCGCTGAGCAAGGGAATATCTTCCGGGTAGAAGCCCAGGGCCTTCTCATAAGTTAGAGTTGCGCTGTCGGTCTTGCCGAGTGTGGAATAAACAGTGGCCAGTGTGGTCAGTGCCATGCGGTGTCCGGGGATCAGTTCCAGAGCCTTTTGCAAATGCGAAATTGCCCTTTGGGGAGCCCGCAGCTGTTGAAGTACGAAGCCCATCATATACTGGGCCTGGCCGTCTCCGACCACCATTTCCCATTGATTCTCCAGCAGAAAAAAGACTTCCCTGTATTTCTTTGACCAGGTTAATACTTTGGCCAGGTTGACAATACCATGGCGGAAATAGTCTTCTGTCAAGGAATTCATCACCTCCCGGTAAAGGTTACCCAGGCTTTCCTCATCCGGCAGAGCGACTCGCCGGAACATACCTTTATCCCTCATCCAGGTCAGCACTTCCAGGGCGATCAGCAAATTGCCCTCCGGCAGCGGATGGATATGGTCAACGAGCATCTCCTTACCGACTATCCCTCCTTGCGAACGTTGCCGGAAAAGCGCCGGTAAATTCAAAAGGTCTACCCCTGCTTTGGCGGTTTCCCTGATCAGCGCATCGTGTATCGGCTCCTGGGCCCGCAAGGGACAGACATCCCGTTCCCTGGCCATCAGGAAACTATTACGGGCGTCAGCGATATTACCGGATTCAAAGTATGCCCTTCCCAGGTAAAAGCGGGCATCAGCAAAAAGAGAATCCAGCGCGACAGCCTGCCGAAATATCTCGATCGCATCTTGCAGTCTTCTTTCACTGATTGCAATATTTCCCTCCCTCAGAAGCCGGTCCAGACGAACTCGTTGATCACTTATCAGTTCCGCCCGGCACTGACTCTTGAAAGGCGAAAAATCTTTGAGGTTGTCCACCGGTCTTAAGAAAACCAGAGGGATTCCCGCCTCCTGGCAAATTCTTATCATCTTGATCACATTGTAGCGAAAATGCTCGTAAACTCCCCGGGAAAACAGGGTATCCCGCTGGTAGTATTCGAGCCCCACACTGCGGTCAAGCAGGGTTTCTACCTCAGGAGAAAGCACATTGGCGTGTACTCCGGAGCCGCCGGTAGAGCCCCCGGAGAAATTATCTCTAATGTTTTGCCAGACGCGGTTGAGCAATCTATAGGTCTCGAGGTGTGAGAGCGACTCGCGCGTCTTGAAGAGCCACGGAGGCTGCGATAGAAAGTCTTCATAAGTGCGTGTCTCCAGGAATTCGTTGTGCCCGGTGTAGATTATAAACAGATCGGGTTCGTACGCCAGCATCTCCTTGAGCAGGGTAACCACTCTGTAGCTGGCATAGCTGATTCCACCGGCGTTTATCACTTCGTAATGTACCGGTGTTCCCGGCTGGAGGTTCAACAGCCTTGACAGCCAGCCGGAAAACGAGGTTGCATGGCTGAAAGGGCGGCCATAGGCGGTCGAGCCCCCCAAGGTGAAAATGCGAAAAGTACCGTATTCCTTTTCCGCGGCAAAATCCCGGGGATTAAACCACTTTAGCTTTCCCGGCGCGGTTTTCATCCGTAGCGAACCGTCGGCATCCCGGTAAGGAACAAACAGCGGATGAAGCTCGGAAAATCCCACGAAAGGATCCCCTTCCGCCGGAGATTCCAGGTCCAGAGGAAGCAGGCGGGCCACGATCTCAAGTACGGCCAGGAATGAGATCCCCACAAAGACCAGCAAAAGCCTTTGCCACAGGGTGATTTTTCTCCTTGGGGCCTTTCCTGCAGGCTTCTTTTTTCTGCGCGGAGTGGATTTGCCCATTTCTTCGAAGTCCGAGTTCGACAGACAGCGCGTTCAGTTGAGACGCAACCTGGGGTTACAGCAGTTTACTCATTGTGCAGGTTCACATTTGATTCTTTTTCAGTAGTTTCCGGTATAAAAAATTAAAAAAGCTTGGAGAAATATTGTTATTACTTGAATTGTGTAGTCACCGAGTTTACTAGATTCTGAAAAGGGACAAAAGCCATACCAGCCCGGATTATTCATTAAAAATAAATTCTGGTGCTGTTTTCTTGGCTTTGAATCACGGATGGACACTGATGTAGCACGGATTTCACGGTTCCCCCCACCCATTTGGTGGAGTTGGGAGTGGAATCAGTGTAATCCAAGTAGTTATCCGTGTAATCTGTGATTCACAAACCATGAGAAGTCCAAAATGCCTGAATTCAAAGACATTCCTAATAAAAATCGGTGCCCTTTTTATGAATAACTCGGGCTAGAAAAATGCAGGGTGGCATTTGTCCTGAATAAAAAAGTACCTGATCCTTGAGATGATCCAAGCAAATGGTTTTTAACACACCCCGGACGGGCACGGCACGCCGTGCCCCTACGAGGGGATTTCCACCCCCATCTCCTTTACAGAACTGCCGGGGCGGGGGACTTGGGGTAAATTCTTTGCCTTTGTAGCTGTTCCTGAGAGAAAGGGTTTAAACATTTCTCAAAGGCAGTTATACATCGGCCAATACCGAAAAGAAACCTTGAATTAGAAACAGAGTTCCTATTATTTAAATTTAACCGGACAGTTGTGTCAAAATATAATATTTTCCCCTCTTTACATACACAAAAACTCCCGGCCCCGCTATTGGGGACCGGGAGTTTTTTGAGGCTGCGGTTCGAACAGACGCTTATCAGAAACCAAGGGTAACCGTAAAGAAGTTATCCGCAGACAGTCTTCCCTTGTTCTTGTAGGCGTAGTTGAACCTCAGGGACCTTCCGGCGAAGGTGCGCTGGAGGCCCCCGCCGAAGCTAAAACCCCTTGCGGTCGGGTCATCACCGAGAAATTCGTCTCCCATGTTATCCACGTCCCCGGTAAACTCATCGGTCTGGATCATCAAGCCCATGCGCAGGGAAGCCGAGGTGAGCATGTCGAAATTATAAGTCAGCTCGGTCCCCGTAGCATAAGAGAGCGGGATGTAGCTGGGACGCCAGAGCTCGGCGGACGCCAGCCAGTTGGTCTTCTCGCTGGTGTATAGATTGTACGACAGGGCCAGCTTTACCGTCGTCGGCAGGCGGTAAATGTTGGTCTTGAGGATGGCCTGGCGCACGTTTCTGCGGGAGGTGGCCAATGGCTTGGAATTATCGCCCGCGTCAGAACCCGGGGGGTTGTTAAAGTCCGAATACCCCGTCGGGAAATCGCTGTCTCTGTCCTCCGGGCCTACTGCAAGCAGCAGCCTGGGTCCGCTCATGGTGATGTTAGTCCCCAGGTTCTGGATGGCGAAGGCGAACCTGATCTCGCGGTTCGCCAGCTCGGTATGGTAGATCGCGCCGGCGTCAACGGCGAAAGCATTGCCGGCTATGTTGCCCCAGACATCCTGGTGAACATATTTAGCGTTCAGACCGGTTATGAAGCGATCCGACAGGGTGTAGGCAAGAGAGCCGCCCATCTGATAGTCGTAGGCGTTGAAAAAGCTTCCAGTGCCTTCCGGGCGGTTGATCGTGGTGATCTCCATATCCGGGACATCCAGGTAGCCGAAAAACCCTCCGACAACCACGTTGCCGTCGCCGATCGGTGAAGCGAACGCCGCGTAGCTGTATGTCAGGTCCAGGGTATAGTCAACTATGTTGACCATCACCTCGCGGTCCTGGAGGAATCCCAGGCCCGCCGGGTTCCACCAGATGGAGGTGATGTCGTCGGCGACAGCCGTGAATGCGCTCCCCATACCGATCCCGCGCGCTCCCACGGGGATGGTGAGAAACTCGGCCGCCCGGACACCGGCAAATGAGGCGCCCGCCTCACGCCCCTGTGTAGGGTACTTGTCCAGACCGCTGTAGTCCTGCCGCAGTATCCCCTGCGCCAGCAGGGGTACAACCGCGAACGACAGCAACGCGCAAACGGTTAATAAGGCTCGAGTGGCCATTTTGTTTAACATGTTTTACCTCCGTCTAAACTGCGGGGAAATATTGCATTTCCGGTAAAGTGGATCATTGGTTATCCATCCATCAGATAACCAAGTAGAACTTGCCGGTGAACTGCTCTCCCCGCGAGTCAGTCACATGATAGAAGTAGAGGCCGCTGGCCACTGTCTGCCCGAAACGGTTTCGCAGGTTCCAGGGCTCTGTCCCGCCGTGGTTATCGTAGCCGGTATAGGTTTTCGGCGCGCCCTCAGCCCGGTCGTATGTCGTGTAGTCGCCCCAACCCTGGCGATTGGCGCCGATATGGTTGAGCACGTTCACCAGGTTGCCGCCCAGGCTATAGATGCGGATGGTGCAGCGGGCCGGCAGGTTGATGAACTCGATCCTTCGGGAACTGGGCGATAGATCCAGGAACGAGGTGCCGATGTAAGGATTGGGAACTACGCTTACCTTGCTCAGGTCGGCATCCTCGGGATCCATCGTGGAAGCTTTGATCTCGATCTTCCACTTATCTACTCCCGGCGAGGGCAGGTCCGCAACCTGAGTGAACACTGTCTTATCAGCGTTCCAGGTTCCCCAGGCATAGTCAATGGTCCAAACCGTCCCATCGGCCGGGACTCCGCCGGAAATTTTCCAGACCATATAATTGACCCAAAGGCCGAACGGATTGGCATAATCAGAGGGGATTTTATCCAGAAGCTGCGCTGTCCGATCCGATATGGGAAGTTTATACCTGAAAGCCTCATCATAGTAAAGACCGTTCACCCGACTCTTTGGCGCCGCGATTTCACCACCGTTTGCCTCCGGCGTCATTAATCCCCACCCTCCTTCTTCATCAACATAGGTCACAGCAGGTAACGTAGTTCCGCGGGTGACGTTTTTTACCTCAGCGGTCATGTCGCTTCCTGAGGCTTTCCAGGTCACCGTGAAACGACCGTTTCTGACAAGGGCGCTAATACTGGGGGCGCTTCCCATACGAGAAGTTGGCCCGCACCCGGCCCTGGTGACTGTTTCCACAGTTCCGGTGTAGGTTCCAGGATCAATATTATGAACAAAAGCATTCCGGTACTGATTCGGGCGATTGAGGCCGCTGAACTCGACTTCAATGGCGTAAGTGTTTCCCTCACTGGTGGGAGCATCGTAAAAAGAAAGTGATTGAGCGTCGTCACTGTAGGATATTAGTTTCTTCGCTGACACCATCTCATACGAACCATCCACCATTTTAATCTCCCTGGTGCCGTACGGCCTGGATGCGCTACAGCCCCCACTATTATGCCATGCATCGCTGCATTCTATATAAACGGTTTTGTCCTGTGTGATCCTCTCGTTGTTCACCGGAACAAGGGCGACGTTGCTTATCTTGGGCTGTAGCCATTGGGGTGCATCTAGCAGATTGCCGGTTCCATCGCCCGCAATCTCGACACTGGACGCCGCAGTGGTCGCCAGGCCGTCGTAAACAATCCCCAGCTCACCGAGTGAAGCAGCCCTGAAATCGCTGGCCTCGCTCCGCGTAACCACGTTGAACTCGGCCTTGCCCGCCCCGTACCAGGTCTTTCCGCCGTCGGGATCCGGCAGGCTGAACTCCTCGCCGGTTACCGAGTCGTAGTTCTTGTCGAAAGGCACCAACGAGTACCAGATCTTCATGCCGTTTTGAATGCGGACGGTTCCGGTACTCTCATAATAGTCCTTGTCGGTGTCCACATAATGAAACTGGATGTTGCCGGCCGACACACTGAAAGTCTCGAGCAGCTCCGAGTGCGAGTCGTTGGGTCCGACGAAGCTGCGGTACAGCCGGTATCCCTCGAAGTCGTTCTCCCTGTAATAACCACCCGGGTTTAAGTTGTTTTCCTCCAGGTAGTAGTAGAAGCTGTCAGGAGTCTTGGGATTGATGTCGCTCCAGGTGATAGTCACTTCCCGGTCGCCGGGGATGACGGTCAACGCCGGCGGCACGGGTGTTACCGGACCCCGAAGCCCGCCCGCGAATACCGTCTGGGCAGTCGCCTGGTAATCCAACTGCATCGAGAAGGCTTCCTGCATCACCGGAGAATTAATATTGTCCACGGACGTTTCCGGTGTGGTAACAGTCTTGCCTCCGGCAGGAGTGACTATGATCACCCAATCCCAACTGAGGGAGTCTTTGGCTTCGAAGTCGGTTATCGTGCTGAAACAGGTATAAGTATTGCCGGAATAGCCGCCCCAGAGCCACTTGTTGTACCACTCCGAATCCTCGGAGGGCACCCCGGGCCAGCCCCTCATAGGTGTCTCGCCCGTATACGGGTGCACCACTCCCGGGAACGGATCGTACTCGCCGAGAGCGAGCAGGTGGCAGGCGTTAGCGGCGTAGCCGGTCATCATATCACGGGTGGAAACCATGCCGAATTCGCCGCCGCCCCAGACGTAACAGTTGGACATCTTCATTTCCTGCTCTTCGAATCTGGGCGCTCTCAGCATCTTCCAGCCCAGTTGAGGCGGCTCCTGCGGGGTGAAACTGGCTACGGTGGGTTCCGAGCTATAATGTACCACAAGTCCCGTTGCCGGATGAAGGGCCCAGCCGGTAGATTCACCTCCCATTTCTACAAAGCGCTGGTTATTCACCAGGGTGAACTCGTGCCATTTGATGCCGTTCGGAAACTGCGCGCCATAAGAGTCTTGCACGGCGTCGTTGAGCTTGAAGTAATGGGTGGCGTTCTGCATCCAGATATGGCAGAAAGCCATGTCGTTGGCTTCTCCGAAATTCATAAAGTACAGGCTGTAGCACATGAAAAAGCCCAACATATTCGTATACCAGGCATTGAACACGTCCGAGGAGAAGGCGACCAGGGTTTCCGCTCCTTTGACTACGGGCGTCCCGTTGGGTCCCTTGGGTTCGCGGGCTTCCCACGGCCAGACTTCAAGGTTGTCAGGGTCGAGGGAGCTCCAGACCTGGCTGATGTCCGTGCCGGCGCGGTTGCTGGTGGCGGTCTCCATGTTCAAGCCTTTCGCCTTATACTCGAGAAGGAGGGCTTCGTTGAGTCCGCCATACCCGGCCATCGAGTTCTTGTTAACGATGAGGGTGTCCTCCGGTATACCGTCGCCGTCTATGTCCCTGGTTTGGGTTATGCACCAGAGCCAGACATCGTTGGTAATGAAATTACCCGAGCCGGCCGGGTACTGAAAGGGGTTCCGCCGCTTCTCAGGGTTCCGCCCCATTCAGCTACCATGCCGAGGCCCAGGTTGTTCACATTGGCTGTGCGCTGGAACAGGCGCTCGGCCCGGGCCTGGTCGGCCAGGCAGCCGGCCAGGGCGGCCAGGGTAAAGATGATCAGAAAATTCCTTTTTAGTATCATAAGTTTTATCTCCTGCTAATTTCACAAGCCTTGCAGAAAAGGAGACTCAACAATCTTGAGCTCGAATAAGATCAGCACCACTCAGAAGCTGAGGCCCACTCCGGCGTTAATCCGCCTGGCGTATCCCCAATCCCTCTTATCCATGGTTTCTTCCATCACATCGTGTGCGATCCCTCCCAGAGCCTGTTCATCGACAGTCAGGATACCGTCGCCGTTGAAATCAGCGTTGAACAATACCTTCTGGTCGGGATGCAGATCGTCGCTCCATGTAAGCGTTTTTCCACCTGTGCCGGGCCTGTTGTCGTACCATTCATACCTCTCATTGCTCGGGTAAGGCACCAGGTTTTTCCGGTTGGTTGCGTTAAAAATTTCCGCAAACACGTCCAGCCGGGTAGCCTTGGCCAGGCGGAATGTCTTGGTAAACCTGAGAGTGAGGTCGGTAAACCAGCGGCCGCGGAAGTAGTTGGTTCCGTAAACAAGGTTGTCGAGGCTGATGGAGACGGGCGTGCCGCTTTGTATCCTGAAAACTGCAAAGGTCCTGAAGTTCTTGAGGATGTCGCCCGCCAGGGTCCCTGACTGGAAATCCTCCGGGAACAGGTAGTTCGCCTGGCCCGAGAACTGGTGCGTGCGGTCTCCATCGATGGGATTCAGCTCGTCCGGTTCCCTGAAAGCTTCTCCGGTGGCCGGATCCAGCCTGGAATAGAAGCCCGTTCCGGCCTGGCTGCCGGTGGTCCTCGAGAACTGGAGCGTGTACTGCAGGTTGAGTGCAAAGTTATTGGAGAAACGCTTGTTCAGGATCAGGTCCATGCCCTTGATGTTGCCGCTGTCCCGGTTGGTCAAACCGTCCGACATCTTGATTATCCGGCGCTCCTGTTTAAAGGCCCAGTAGTTGCGGTAGTAATCCCTGCGGGAAACGTTGCCGGAAATATCCTTATAATAGGTAACGAAATCCATAACCACATTATTCGAGAGCAGGTAGGTCAGGCCTGCCTCGTAGGCGTCCGTGCGGGAGTACTCCAGGTCGCCCCTATTCATGATGGCCCCACCGCCGCTGCTGCCCCCGAACATCATGCTCATGCTGGGCAACTGCGAAAAAACTCCGTAGGAGAACCTGAGCTGGGCCTTGTCGGTCACCGGGAAAGCCACGTCAAAACGCGGAGACCACTCGCTGACGGTCCTGGGAAACACGTGCTCGCCCCAGAAGTCGATGTCGGTCATCCCCCAGTTTTCCCTGGGTTTGGCCTGGTCGTAGCGAATCCCGTAATCGATAACTAAATCCCCGACATCGGTTCTGTTCTGCATGTACCAGGCGAAAACCTGTGGGTTGTACTTGAACCAGCGCCTGGGATCGACCTTGTCTTCTTGACCATTGGTATAGAATCTCCAGTTACTCAGATCGGTGAACTGGAAACCCGCCTTTGCGCGGTTGTAGCGGCCGAGCTGGAAATCGAGGTCGGCCTTGTAGTTGTCCTGTATCTCGCGCAAGTAATTGTATGACACCGCGTACCAGGTAGTAGTGGCATTCTCGAAAGG
>Ga0114922_10006098_pt1 | contig 11085 bp, 5 predicted proteins | sample AartaG_FD_100975 | JGI IMG/M metagenome (GOLD analysis project Ga0114922, IMG submission 100975) | Deep subsurface microbial communities from Aarhus Bay to uncover new lineages of life (NeLLi) - Aarhus_00045 metaG | ecosystem: Environmental > Aquatic > Marine > Oceanic > Sediment | place: Aarhus...
AAAAAACAGGATGAAAATAAGTTGAAATTTGAAAGTGATATTGAAACAATCAAGAGTAAATTTGACGAATATCGAGTTTTTGGCGACGAAAGGGATCTTGAATTGTTTAATTTCGCGCGCGAATCGAGCAATCAAACTTGTATCGTACCAATTCAGACGCCCTATATTTATCCTGAGCTTAAAAACGATCCCTCCAATCAATTGAAGTTGAATCCCGGAGTCGTGAAAAACGCTATATGTGATTTTGTTAAGTATAAATTTAGACACTGGAACGAAGTTGTCGTCTATCGAAGAATCGAAGACAAACCTACTGATGACTTCGCCTTGGAAAACAATTGTGCTGTCCCCCTTTCCACTTATACCTTGCTAAATAACACTCGACGAATTAATCCCGCTAAAGCGAGAGAACTCACTCGTAGAATGGTGAAAAACATAAAAATCATAGAAGATTACAAGTACGGAAAAATTTCTGAAAAGGAATTCAAAGAGGAGATGCACCACGCGCAGGAGGATTTTAAACAAGAAAGAAACAAACCTAGATCTTTAACGCAGCTCAAAGAAGACAACGAAATGGTTCTTAACCACATCGAAAAGTACGTGGGAACGATCGAAAAATCAATCCACGATCAAGGATACGATAGAGTTCCTCTAAGCGTTCATATCATACCTAAACTTCGCGATCAGGATTATAGTGCCATTGTAACGACGGGATTAAGTCATTCACCGATGTACCCGCCACCTCCTATGAACTTCTTTAGATTTTCTGAATTAATGATCAAATTACCGTTGGATTGGCCTCTTCCTAAGACGGTGATTAAAGACGACGAGTATTTGTGGCCTATAGCCGAGTTAAACTCTCTAATGAAATATATACATAAAAACCGGCAGTGGTTTTCGGACATGCATACCTTTGGAAACGGAAACCCGCCGCTTCCGTTCGCAAAAAACACGGGATTGTGCGGTTTTCTCTTTATGTTCCCCTTAACTTCCTTCTCTCCCGAATTTTGCGAGTTAAAAATCGACGATTTGAAATCCATAATATTCTTACAATTAGTTCCGCTTTACAAAGAAGAAATGGATTTCGCGATAACAGAAGGCTCTGAAGCCTTGTTAAAGAAGATCGATAACGGAGAAATTGTCGATTATGTGGACATCCATAGGAACAACCTATTTGGATCGAGCTCCCCCGGATTCTCACCCTCAGAGACTAAAGGGTATTTCTGTCCCAATTGCAACATGGTGCTAAAAAAATTTAGACCGGAAGGAGTAAGATGCCCATCCTGCAAGCGATTTGTTGTGATGAATAGAGACGGCGCCTTAATTTCCCTCAACATTCCTGACGAAAAACCTACAGTGGCGATAGCTAAACAACTAAAAGCCGAAAAATTGTTCGCAGAGGGGTTGAAATTGTACAAGCAGTTAAAAGGAGAGAAGGCTCTCGCCAAATTCAATGCGGCAATAAAACTGAATCCGTACGATCGGAGGTTTTTTAGTTTAAAAACGGAGGTACTAAACCGTTTGGGGAGATTCCAGGAAGCAAGAGAATGCGCAAAAGAGGGTATGAAATATTAGTCTTAATATTGAGAGCGCAACATTCAGGAGTGTTGGGTCATCGCCCTTATGTTATTTGTTCGATTAAACCACATTACAAATTAGCTTTATTAGGGTTGTTGTTGTTTTCTTTTCTACAAATATTTGGCTTCATCGATAGGTGTATTTTAAACTGTATATTGAATGTCCTTTTTTTTCTTTCCATTTTTATGTAAACTTTTAAATAATAGTTCGCCAAATTATAGTATATCATTATTTAGAACGCAAATTAGACGAAAATTTTGAAACACAATGGGATCAAAAATAAAAGTAGGCTTAATTCTAAGTTGCATTGGAGGGGCAATATATCTCTTATTAGGGATCGTAGTTTTCATCATGCCTTATCATGGTACAAAATATATCTATACTTCACTTTTAATTATTGGAATAGTGGCGTTAGTGGGAACCATTTTTGGAATAATAAATGCAAAAGCAGGTGGTGCGATAGTTTTAAGTTCAGTACCGATTTCTATTGTTTACACAGTTATAGCTTTCGAATCCAATTATTATACAAATATTCTCTTAACTTTATTCCCAGCAATGTTAATACCCTTATTTTTTATGCCGATACCTTTTTCCGCTTTAATCATAGCCGGGGGAATTTTATGCGTAACAAGTTCCAAAGAAAAACAATATAATAAAAATATTCAAGATCAATTAAAAGCAAAATTACGGGAAGTTATAATTTCCTTCTTTGAAGAGAACGAAGGAAAAGCGTTTACAATCTCAGCTTTGACCAATAGATTTGATACCTCCTTCAAGGGGTTAGAAAATTTAAATGCTAAGATTATAATTATCGTAAATATACTAGTTCAAGAACACACAATTCAATGGGAGAAAAAAAACAACGAATACTACTACACATATATTAAATACTAATGAAATCTAGCAGTATGACGAACTATTTTTCTCTGAGGACTAGTAAAACACTAATTCTTTTTCATAGTGCAATAAGTTTTGAGTTTTTCTAAAAGGACATTTTGAAGGATTGCCTGTAAGATAATATAACATTTAAATCTCTAAGTATAGAGAATTATTATTTAAACGAAAATCTTTTCATATCACGCTATCTCCCAATTCTCTACTATATACGCAAGAAATACTCGATACTTCTCGATTCTGCCATAACGCTGCTGGATTCGTACGAAGGTAGATTTCGGCAACGCGGTCCTCGATATACATTCTTTAAAAAAGAAATAATGAACGAGATTAAAAGAATTCTCCCAGACTACAGAATCATCTTCAAATAGAATGGAAAATTTAGATTCTTTTTATCAATCTTCGACCTCTTCGTATCGCAAGTCCACCCGCTCACAGTTCATATTATTTCATCCCCTCGTCGTATTTTTTCTTAAGTGGTTTAGTGTATTTGCGCGAGTTCGTTAGCTTTCAGTTTAGATTTTCGATGTCAAAAATCGGGCATATTATATTAGTTTAAAGAAATCTAAACTAGTTTACATAAGCTTAAACTTCAGATCTCCACCTTTTGGAAGAATAGATAATAATATAGTTGGAAATGACGAATGTATTATTGAAGACAACTGCTTTGGCACTATACTTAATAATAACCAATGCGAAGAGAGTCCACCTATTATAATAGGTTATAATTATTTCATTATCATTTTTACCATTTTGATAAGTATTTCTGTCATCTCGCTTAATAAAATAAGAGATAAGGAAATTTAATAAATAATATATTTCCCCATATTTTTTTCATTTTTTTTATTTCAATATGATTATCCCATAATACGATATGATGATGCAGGATCTCCATCCTAATTAAAACGGATGTAACTAAAATCCAAAGTTTTTTAAACAAATAAGTTAAATAACATACATAAAAAAATCCAAATAAAGCTAAGAGACATGAAAAAATTAAATGAAATCCAATCTTTGATACTTGTTTTATTGGTCTTCCTTCCCACTTTTTGTTACTATCTAAAGACTATTGATTGTAATACAAACCATATAAATTATGAGCTGGTGAAATCATCACAATATGGTTCAGGGAGGATTGGTTATGATGGCATCGTAGGAGCTGCTGCTTATTATTCGTCAGGATCGACGATTTATTGGGATTTCATAAATCTTGATAATGTTGATATAGAAGTATTGGCTATGACGGGGGACCAATTCGGAGATGCGGTTATGGGTGATCGTCCAATCCAATATCATTCACTCTTAATGGAAAGCGATATGGGTTACGGTTACTTCACAGTACCTTCCTTCGGTCAATGGGCGATAGGATTTTACCATCACGATTTCTCACAGGGAAGTACAAACATTTATTTTAATGTAGGTAGCCCATCTCCTTATGTTAGGATTACCAGGCCCTCATTAGCGGAAAACTGGGTTAAGAAGAATTCAATTTTTAGGATAGAGTGGACAAATTATTATGTTCCAAATGCTAAATTAGAATTATGGAAAGGTGCAAGTTACCTCAATGATATCAGCCCTTATCTTATGAGAAGTGGATTTTATCCTACATACGACTGGGCTGTGCCTAATTCTTTAGCTGAAGGAACAGATTATCGCATAAAAATTGTCAATCGCGTAAATCCCAATATTTATGATTTTAGTGACTATTTCGAAATTTATGAAAACGATCTTCTTGAATGTATCCAACCAACAGTAAGCTCCGTTTTAGGAACAGATACTAACCAGGAAATACAATGGAATTGGCGCGGAGATTTTTCAAATATGGATATAGAATTATGGAATGAGACAGATTTCGTTTCTGATATTGCGTCTTCTACAGAATGGGATGGTTCCTATTCTTGGAGCATCCCTTATAATATCTCAGAAGGATTCAATTACAAAATCAAATTAATTGACCATGATAAACCTTCTTTTTATAACTACAGCGATTCTTTTGCTATAATCGACGCTTCACCGCCAAAAATTAACATTCAGAATCCTTTAAATCATAGTTTTACAAAACATTCAGTTCCTTCTTTTAGTATAGCCATCCTTGAGATGAACTTAGATAGCGTATTATATCAACTACAAAACGACTCATCTAGTACGGGATATATACCTTGGGAGGGCCAGATTGAGCAAAACATTTGGAGTCAATTTGGAAATGGAACTTTACAATTCATTCTTTTTGCCAATGATACTAATGGAAATAGTAACAATAAGAGCTTAATTCTCCATAAAGACATTATATCTCCAATAATACTTGTTGACGAACCTACATCGTATACAGTATGGGGAACTACTGCTCCTCAAGTATCTGCTATAATTATGGAAGCAAATTTATATAAAAAATGGTATTGTTTAGAAAATAGTACTTTTATTACAAGAAATTACCAATGGGAGGGAATTATTAATCAAAGTGTTTGGGATTTAATAAGAAATGGAACTTTGCTTTTCAAATTGTTTGCAAATGATACAAACGGAAATGAAGCCTTTAAAGAGATATTTCTATTAAAAGATATTATTCCTCCAGAATGGTTGAGCGATCCTGGAGATCAATATGTAGAATTTGGAGATATTTTGTTTCTCGATTTGGATGTAATTGAAAAATCAGGTATTAGCCATTGGTGGATAAATGACACGTCTCAATTTAACATTAATTTTGATGGTGAACTAACCTCTCCAATAGATTTATTGATTGGAGAATATTGGTTAGATATTGGTGTTTGTGATGTTGCTGATAATTATATAAACGCTTCAATTAAAATTACAGTACAAGATACGACCAGTCCACACTGGGTTGTCGAACCAGAAGATCATGTAATGGATTATGGTACAGACTTATATTATAGTTTATATGCAAACGATCTCTCAGGAATAAGTTATTGGTGGATAAACGATTCAGCAAAGTTTAACATAGATACTAATGGAAAAATATCAAACTTAATGGAACTAGAGGAAGGAGTTTACTATATTGAGGTACGTGCTTTCGATGCATTTGATAATTATTGTAGTAAAATAATACAAATCACTGTAGAAAGATCACCTCCCCCATCAGGAGATATCCCTGGTTATAACGGAATGTTTGTAACGATAATAGTATCAGTTATCACATCAATTATCATCATTTATAAACGAAGAACTATGATTAGAAATCATTAATTCAGTTTTTTCTTTCTTATTCTTTCTTCTTTCTTCTTCGCGTATATTTATTGATATGGAAGTGCGATACAATTAATTTTTATTTTAATCGTTATGAGGAACCGATATATAATTGATTATCATCATATGTCAATTTCCGACCATATTATTTATAAATAATAATGACAAAGAAAGTATTATCTCAAAAAATCTAAAGAAAAATTCAGGGAATAAGAAATTATGTCTATATTTATGCAAAGATTACAAAATAAATCGAATAGAATTAATCTTCTGCTGATTATTCTAGTTATTTCATTTTCTATCGAAATCCCTTTTGAAAATAAAATCTCGTCTGATAAAACTTGTATCCCCCAACTCAAAGAATCATCTGTTTACTATAAAGATACAGATGGTTTTGCTAGAGGTGTGTATGTTAGCGGGGACTACGCATATGTTGCAGATTCTCATTATGGTTTGGCAGTTTTCAACATTTCCGATCCGACAAGCCCAGGAACGCCCATATACGAAGACACTTGGGGAACAGCATGTGATATCGTTTTAAGGGGAGATTACGCCTATATAGCAGATGGTGGTCAGGGAATGGCGATCATCAATATTTCAGATCCAATAAATCCATCAACACCTATCCAAACAGCCACACCCGGGTATGCAGATGGCATTTGTGTGAGTGGAGATTACGCATATATAGCAGATGGTTTTGCGGGTTTAACGATCATTAATATCTCCGATCCGGAAAATCCTGGAACACCTCATTTCAGAGACACGATTGGTTGGGGGCGTGATGTTTTCGTAAGTGGAGATTATGCTTACATAGCGGATGCTTATAATGGCTTGGCAATAATCAATATTTCTAACCCAGAAAATCCGGGAATGCCGATTTACGAAAATACGGACGGAGATGCGTTCGGTGTTTATGTGAGGGGAGAATACGCATATTTGGCTGATTGGAATTCTGGCTTAGCGGTTATTAACATCTCAGATCCAACAAACCCAGGTACACCTATTTACGAAAATACAACAGGAAACGCATACGGTATTTATTTAAGCGGAGATAATGCCTATTTAGCCGATGATACTTCTGGCTTAGCTGTCATCAATGTTTCCGACCCATTAAATCTTGGAACGCCTATATACGAAGACACAAATGGAGAAGCAAGGGGTGTTTTTGTGAGGGGAGAATACGCCTATGTAGCAGATTATGAATCAGGCTTAGCTGTTATCGAAATTGCTGATCTAGATGATCCGATAGTATTAAATATACCTAGTGATTTCACTGTTGAAGCGGGTTATACTGAGCAGAGCTTGTCGTGGACGGCAACTGATGCAAATCCAGACTTTTATACGATTGAATTAATAGGGACTGGGATAGTAGTGCTATCAACACCTTGGGTTGATAATATACCAGTCGTGTATAATATTCCCGATGGATTAGGTGTAGGATCGTACATATTTACAATTAACTTCACCGACGATTATAGGAATTTCATTGCCGATAGTGTAATTTTTACAGTTGAAGACACTACCGATCCGGTTATAACGGTCAGTCCAGCTAATATTACAGTTGAAGTTGGTTATAACGGGCAGAGTATTGCTTGGACAGCAACCGATCTAAATCCTTATAATTACACAATTGAATTACAAGGGACAGGAATGATTGCAGGTCCTACTTCATGGACTAGTGGAATCGCGATTAATTTTAATATCTCTGAGGGACTTGACTTGGGATCGCACATATTTACGGTTAACTTCACGGACAACTCTGGTAATTTTATTGCTGATAGTATTAATTTTACCGTAATAGAAGACACAACAAATCCATTTATAACAGTTATTCCTAATAATATTACTGTAGAATACGGATATTCCGGGCAGAGCATTTCTTGGTCAGCAACTGATCTAAATCCATATAATTACACTATTGAATTACAAGGAATCGGATTTGTCGCAGGCCCTACTACATGGATTAGTGGAATCGCAATTAATTATGAAATCCCGGAGGGGTATGATGTAGGATCTTACGCGTTTACCGTCAACTTCACAGACGACTATGGTAATTTCAATATCACTAATTTCGGTTTCACTGTAGAAGACACGACATATCCCGTTATAACAGATAATCCTAACAATTTCGTTGTTGAATATGAATATACTGATCAGAGCTTGTCGTGGACAGCAACAGATGCAAATCCAGGCACTTACACAGTTGAGCTGATAGGAACTGGTATAGTAGTACCATCAACACCTTGGACTAATAATACACCTGTTGTATATAATATCCCCGATGGATTAATTTCTGGAGCATATACATATGAAATTACTTTTACAGATGACTATGGAAATTCTATAACTAGCAGTGTTACTTTTACGGTAAATGAACCGGTGGAACCCCCTAGTGGAGAAATTTCGTTTGGTAATTATTTTTTAGTATTCATGGGACTCGGGGTGGTCTGCTTAGTTCTTATTAAAATTCAAAAATTAACCCATAAATCCAATTAAATTATTACTTTATTTTTAATTATTAATTTTAGTCATATCAATTTCTCTCTTTTTTGTATTTTTCTTAGCTATCGTTCAAGTTTAATAGAATTTAAACTAGTTTATGAATGTTTAAACTTCTAATTTCCACCTTTTGGAAGAATACATATAAATAGTTAACTTGAATACTTAAATCATAAGATTGCGCGTATTGCGATCTTAACAAAGCAGCATGCGCGAAAGCAGCTGCTCAACACCGAGAGGTAATGATGAAATATTAGTTTATTAAGGTTAATATTATCACATTTCCTTTTTTCTTTAACTAATGACGAAATTCCGTTTTATCTAAGATAATGATATATTTAGGTAAAAATTTCTGATTAACTATTAAGTTTAATATAATCTAAACTAGTTTACATCAACCTAAACTTCACATTTCCACTTTTTGGAAGAATAGATATAAATATTTAACTCGAATACTTAAATCATAAGACTGCGCGATTTGCAATCTTAAAAAAATCAGTTTGCGCGAAAGCAACTGACAAAAACACTAGGTAGAGAAAAAATGAATAATTTAAATATTGAGAAAAAAGATTTGGAGCTACTTGCAAAAATTAGAACTGCATATACAGAACTTGTGAATTATTTAAAAGAACTTTTATTTAACAAATGCATCCTAGACTCGCCCTCGTACGCTGATCTCTCAAGAAAACTTGGCTTTCGATACAATTGGATTAAAGAAAAAAAATATTCTATGAATCAAGGTCATTTCCCTAAAAAGGAAACTATTGACGATCTTTACAGTAGATTATCAGACACATATATGAATCACCTAAGTAAATCATATAAATCAATTCAATCTAAATTCGATATTCTTAACTCATTGATCTTATCTGCAGAAAATCAAATACATTCAAACTCTTCTTCAAATCATGTATCTATCAAACGAGAATTCTTCAACAATCTTAAGAACATACTTAGAAACTATTTCCCAAATGCTAGAATCTTTGATACAGACATTTCAAGACTATTCTTCAAAAGAGCCCGAGCATTGAAAGATTCTCACCTTAAAGGTAATTATAAATTTAGAAAACTTGAACTTTCGACTCTCTTCAATTTTATTTTTAAAATAAGAACTGTTACTGCTGAAGAATTTGCTAAGAAAATAACAGATGTTAATGCTATAGACGAGGATACTTTGGATTTAATTAGAATTGAAGTTGAGAATTTCATTGAAGAATTCATTTTTGCTAATCCATTTGAAGTCAGATACATAGGAGATTCACATACCACTGGAACCAGATACTTTAAGCCTGAATATGACTTGACTTTTAGTGTGTGGTTTGAACTATCAAAAGCAAATAAGCAACCAATTCTCATAAAACATGCACAAAAACTTCTGGAATATGAAACTTTTGGAAGAATCAACAGATTCGGACAATATAATAAAGGTAAGGTTTATTCTTTGTTAGGTCTTAATAACATGTTAAAAAAATTTAAAGAATTAGTGTCATTCAGTTCATATTCTAAAATTTTTAAAACTGTTAGGGAATACATTTACCTACGAAATTTATATCTTCCTTTACCCGGTTCTTATCATCCAAGTTGGTATACTAAGAGTACGATTAAATTTCATATAATCATGCTAATTATTCGGGATTTAGGGCTTGATCTCTTAAATTTAGAACCAATTGAAGCGATATCTTTCAAAAAACTTCACAGAATGGATCCATTTACTTATGAAAGGCATCACATATTCATTAACGATAAAAGGTCCATCGATGTCAACCGACTAGCTCTTGTTATGCACATGAATCACCACAATCATGAAGGAAAAACTAAATTGGTTCATAGCTTAATTCGAAAAAGAATTGAACTAGCATTCGAATGCCCTCAGTACTATAAGAATAACTTAAACAAGTGGAAACAAAGATGGGAAGAATATCTCGAGAGACGAACTTTCTTAATTCAAAACGGAATCGTGAACTTTATCTATAAATATTTCACTGACAATGATGGCAATAATTACATTTTCGAACGTTTCTTTAACAATATCCCTCTGGACAACATAGAACAAGAAATCAAAAACCTCATGCTCGACTGGATCAACAAACATCGACCAGCACCCATCCTCAACTCTCAAATCATCACAAAACTCTTCTGTGGCACGCCAAATTTAATTACTTCTGGATTTATTCATCATAAATCCTAATTTTTTTTTTTCATCATTATTTAAATATCATTTTTTCCATACCTTTACCATACCCATGAAAGACGAACGAAAAATTATCATCGAGAGCGAACAATTACAAAATATTAGAAACAACCTAAGGGAAGTCCTTCTACTAGCTGTGTGGGATGAAATAGAAATTTTAAGAAATTACGCAAAATTATATCCACCACCCCTCGATCTGCCACCCGAAGAACTAGCAGAATTACATTATTTAGAAGGAACAAAACACAAACTCTATAGCTTGATGAGGCGTTCTATTTGTGAGTGTCCTATTTGTACAAAACAAGACAGAGATATGGTATATATTGAATCTCACGATGTATGGTATTGTGTCGAATGCCATGTCAACAATCTTATTTGGCATCCCTCACATGGGAGTGCAGAGGATAGATGGCAAAACGACTATATTAATATGTACTATAAAATGAAAGAAAAATTTGATAAGAAATTCTCAACCAAAGAAAAAGGAAATGAATCCATTAAATAGCTCTGCCAGTTCGCCTAAAACATGCTTGAATTAAACCCTGCGGCCGCGATGTCCGCCTTTACGCCTACAGTGGTCGTGAGATTTCGGAGTAACTTCTTCAATTCGACCTACGCGTAGACCAGAACGGGCGAGAGCGCGAATACATGCTTGAGCTCCTGGACCGGGAGTTTGGCTTTTGTTTCCACCGGGAGCTCGCACTTTGATGTGAATTCCGTTAACA
>Ga0114922_10006099_pt1 | contig 11085 bp, 8 predicted proteins | sample AartaG_FD_100975 | JGI IMG/M metagenome (GOLD analysis project Ga0114922, IMG submission 100975) | Deep subsurface microbial communities from Aarhus Bay to uncover new lineages of life (NeLLi) - Aarhus_00045 metaG | ecosystem: Environmental > Aquatic > Marine > Oceanic > Sediment | place: Aarhus...
CCCACCAGATCTGCCGTGCGATGTTCCAGTCTCGCAGGCTCCCCAGCCATTCGACTGTGTATTGGCGGAAGCGGTCCGGCACATAGGAGACCTCAACCTTGCCGTCTTCGATCACGCCCAGCGCCATCTTCGCCAGCTCCGACATCCGCACGAACCACTGCTCCGACAGCAGCGGCTCCAGCACGGTGCCGCACCGGTCGTGGCGCCCGACCGCGTACACGTACCCCTCGGTCTTCACAAGCAGGCCCTGTGCGTCGAGATCGTCCAGGATCTGCTGGCGCGCCTCATACCGGTCGAGCTCCGCGTACTGGCCGGCCTCCTTCGTCATCCGCGCATCCTGCCCGATGACGACCACCGAGGGAAGGTCATTGCGCTGGCCGGCCTCGAAGTCATTCGGGTCGTGCGCCGGCGTCACTTTGACTGCCCCGGTGCCGAACTCGGGGTCCACCAACACGTCGTCGCAGATGACCGGTATACGCCGGCCCATCAGCGGCAGCACCACCTCTTTGCCGTGGAGCTCCCGGTAGCGCGGATCCTGCGAGTTCACGGCAACCGCCGTGTCGCCCAGCATTGTCTCCGGCCGGGTGGTGGCCACCACTATCCCCCCATCCCCTTCCGCCAGCGGATAGTGGATGTGCCAGAGCTGTCCCTGATGGTTCACATGCTCGACCTCCAGGTCGGAGACCGTTGACTCACAGGTCGGACACCAGTTCACCACACGATGTCCGCGGTAGATCCACCCCCGTCTGTAGAAACGAACGAAGGCCTCGAGCACCGCCCGAGAGTAGCCGCCATCGAGAGTGAACCGTGTCCTCTCCCAGTCGTACGAGCACCCGAGGGCCTTCAACTGCTCGATGATCTGGCCCCCGTACTTGCGGGTCCATTCCCAGCAGCGTTCCAGGAAGCCCTCCCGCCCCAGGTCGTGCCGGGAGGTTCCCTCCTCCGCCAGCGCCTGCTCAACCTTCATGTTGGTGGAGATGGCCGCGTGGTCGGTGCCCGGCACCACGAGCACCCGGTCGCCGCACAGCCGCCGCCAACGGGCGATGGCGTCGTGGATGCTGTGCTGAAGCGCATGGCCTATATGGAGAGAGCCAGTGACGTTGGGCGGCGGAATCGTGATGCAGTAGACGGCCGCGCCCGGCCGTTCCGACGCCGAGGGCAACCGGAAGCAGCCCCGTGACTCCCAGAACTCATACCACTTGGCCTCGACCTTGTGTGGATCGTACGTCTTCGGCAACTGCGCCTTTGCCATTCCGCTCCCTCCCGAACGGCGCGGCTATACAAAACGCCCCCTCGTCAAGGACGAGAGGGCCTCCCGCGGTACCACCTTGCTTCCCCGCCTGTGCCCACGCCTCGGCGGGCTCACCGCTGTAACGGGCTTACCCGGAGAGGCCTGGTCTCCGCCTGCAACGGATTTCAACCCCTCGGCTCCGGGACGACGTTCCCTGCTGGCTCGCTGGCGGACCTCTCAGCCTCTGGGCCCGCGTCTCTGGGAGCTGCCGGGCAGGTACTCCTTCCCTTCACGGCCTTTACAATGGCGTCGTCTCTCGCTCAGATTCTACCATAGTGGGGGCGCGTTCAGCAACCTCCCGGTGCCGGTCCAGCCGCAGCGCCACCAGTACCACGGCGGCGAGGATGAGCACAGCCCCGCTGGCAAAGAACGGCGCGCTTACGTTGATGTTCTGCGACAGATAGCCGGCGAACCACGGCCCAAGGATCGCCCCAATCCCCCCGTAGGCCTGCAGCTTGCCCACCTCCAGCGCCCGCCGCTCCGGGTTGGTGTAGTCCTGGATGATGAGGTTCTGCACCGGAATCCAGATGCCCGCGCCGAGCAGGTCGTGGAGCAGCCAGACCGCCGCGGCCCAATAGAAGTTCGGGATCACCGCGGAGGCCGAGAGAATTGCGCCCTCCAACGCCAGGGTCCAGATATACACCCTCTTCAAGTTCCGGATCGGCAGCACACCCGCTGCGAGCAGCGGCAGTGCGATCGTCACCCGATGCAGCAGCATCACCCACGACACCGCGTACTCGCTGACCCCGAACTTCTCAGAGAAGAACAGGGGCATGATGAAGCAGTGGCTCGTGGTCATCCCGAACTGGAACACGAACACCGAGACCATGATCACCTTCAGGTTGCGGTGGATGTCGAGGGTAAAAAGGTCCCGGAGGCGGCCCGGCCGAACGATGGACTCGCTCCGATCGCGCCGTTCCCGGAAGATCGCCCAGAACAGCACGAACGCGACTGCCAGCGTCCCGGCCGCAAGCCGCAGGTTCCCCTCCGTGCCGAGCGCGAGGAAGAGCGCCCCCGCCACGAGTGTGCCGCCGCCTTGGAACAGGAACTCCATGCCCCGCGTCTTGCCCATGAAATCCCGAAACCGCTCGCGGCGCTCCTCGTAGAGGACCACCGGGTGGAGCGTCTCCCGCGTGAGGAACATCGCCTCCCGCACGGTCTTGAGGACGCTCTGCCCGAAGACCGTGATGCTGGACGGTGTGAACCACATCGCCCCCGCGCTCGCGCCCAGCGACAAACCGTAGATGAGCTTCCGACCCCACAGGTCGGCCATCTGTCCCATGACGATCCGCATAAGGACCGTACCCGCGGCGGCCACTGCGAAGATCTTGCCCATGTCCTCGAAGGAGATGCCCTGCTCCTTGAGGTAGTAGGGCAGCACGAACTCGTAGACCCCCGTGGCGGCTCCGAACAGCATGGAGACCACGAGCACGGTCTTGACGTTGCGGTTCACTCAGCTCTCCCGGCACAGAAAGCGCGTCTGCCTTCGGGCAGACGCGCCTGGCTTGCGTACTTCCTTGGTCAGTGGACGATCCCTCGTCTAGTCTGCTCGCCTCCCCTTGGCAGCAAGATGCCTGGCTAGGCCGCCTGCGGCTGCTCGCCGGTCACCGGTGGCTTCTTCTCGGTCTCCGGTTCCGGCGTCGTCGTCTCCGTAACCTCTGGTTCCGCCGCCGGCGGCTTCGTGGACAGTTCTTCTCCTCGCATGATGGCCCGAACCTCCTCCCCGGTTAGGGCCTCCCTTTCGAGCAGCACCTTCACGACCGCCCGCATCTGGTCCGCATGCTCGCTGAGGAGCGTCTTGGCCTTCTCGTAGCAGTCCTCTATGATCGTTGACACTTCTCTGTCGATTGCAGAGGCGACTTCCTCGGAGTAGTTGCGGTCCTCCATGATGTCGCGGCCGAGGAACGGCTGCTCGTACTTCCGGCCGAGGCTAATCGGGCCCAGCGCCTTGCTCATGCCGAAATCGGTGACCATCCGACGCGCCAGCTCGGTCACCTTCTTCAGATCGTCCGCCGCGCCGGTGCTGATCTCCTGGAACGTCAGTTCCTCTGATACCCGTCCGCCAAGGAACACGGTGATGCGGTCGAGCAGCTCCTGGCGGGTCATGATGTAGCGATCCTCGGCGGGAAGCTGCAGCGTATACCCGAGCGCCAGCCCCCGCTGGAGGATCGAGACCTTGTGCACGGGATCCGCGTATGGCAGGAGCTCCGCCAGCACCGCGTGGCCCACCTCGTGGTGCGCAAGCACCTTTTTCTCTTGCTCCGAGATGATGCGGCTCTTCCGCTCGGGCCCAGCCACCACCCGCTCGACGGAATCCTCCAGTTCGTCCATCCCGATTTTGTCTTTATCGCGGCGAGCGGCCAGTAGCGCCGCCTCGTTGAGCATGTTAGCCAGGTCTGCCCCCGAGAATCCCGGCGTGCGCCGCGCCACCACTTCCAGATTGACATCGTCGGTGAGGGGCTTGCCCTTGGCGTGCACCTTCAATATCGCCGCACGTCCCTTCAGATCCGGATTGTCCACTTGAATCCGCCGGTCGAACCGCCCCGGCCGCAGCAGCGCGGGGTCGAGCACATCGGGCCGGTTCGTGGCCGAAATCAGGACCACCCGGGAGTTCGGCTCGAAGCCATCCATCTCCACGAGCAGCTGGTTCAGTGTCTGCTCGCGCTCATCGTGTCCACCGCCGAGCCCCGCGAATCGCTGCCGCCCCACCGCGTCGATCTCATCGATGAAGATGATGCACGGGCGGTTCGCCTTCGCCTGCTCAAATAGGTCTCGAACGCGCGAAGCCCCGACGCCGACGAACATCTCTACGAACTCGGAGCCGCTGATGTGGAAGAACGGCACCTCCGCCTCCCCCGCAATCGCCCTCGCCAACAGGGTCTTGCCGGAGCCCGGCGGCCCTACCAGGAGCACGCCCTTGGGAATCCGCGCGCCCAGAGCCTGGAACTTGCGCGGGTTCTTCAGGAACTCCACGACCTCCATCAGCTCGGCCTTTGCCTCCTCCACGCCAGCGACATCGTCGAAGGTCACTTTCGTTCCCGTCTCGGGCAGTCGCCGCGCGCGACTTCGGCCGAACGAGAGCGCCTGGTTGCCGCCGCTCTGCGTCTGCCGAACCACGAAGATCCAGAAGCCGATTATCAGCAGTCCTGTGATGAGCAAATAGAAGAGGCCGGTCACCCACACGTCCGAGATCGAGGGCTTCTCCACCTTCACCTCGCCGTCGACCTTCGCGAGCACCTTGTCGAGGTAGACTTCTTGGTTGGCCGGAAGATTGACGACGTACTTGGTACCGTCCTTGAGCTGGCCCTCCCCCGTGTTCTTGGGGTAGATAGTGAGGGACTTCACGTTCCCCCGCTCGACCTCGCGCATGAGTCGGCCGAAGTCCAAGCGCCGCTCCCGCTCCTGCTTCTGCATCGACTGGTGGATGAAGATGACGGCCACCGCCACCAGCGCCACCCAACTTGCTATCCTGAAGAACCGCGCCAACGTCACTTCTCCTTCACGCCGGTCTTACCCGGTGCGCTCCGCGGTATGTTTTCCCCTACGCTCTCTCGAAGAAACCACCTGGGAGTATTCTAACACACTCAGCCCCATGCCACAAACTCAGCGGCGAGCAGCCGCGGCCGCAGCCACAACAGCCTTATTCCACGGGGAAGGGAAGTCTCGCCGGACGAGCCGCGCTCAAGCGGCCGATTCTTCCGGCGGCAGCTCCGATGCCACATCACCCGAAGTGGGTGGCGCGGGTTCCTCTCTCGAGCGTCCCAGCTCGACGCGGGCCAACACCGAGGCCCCAATGATTCCCGCGTCGTCTCCCAGCTCAGAGGGAACGATCCGACACGTGGATGCGGGCACCATGTGGGCCCTTGCCCTCACCGTCCGTATGATGGGCTCGAAGAGCCACCGGCCGGCCTGGGCGATTCCCCCACCGATCACAAACACCTCCGGGTTATAGAGCTGGATGAGATTCGCAATCCCGATCCCGAGATAGTTCCCCGTCTCCTCCAGCACCTCGACGGCGACTTCGTCGCCTGCGTCGGCCGATCGCGCGATGAGGGCCGGCGTGATCGAGCCAAGCCGGTAGTCCACCATCTCGGCGATGGCGGTTTGCCTTCCGCGCTGGATCTTCGAGACGGCGCGGCGCACGATGGCCTCGCGCCCGGCGAAGGCCTCCCAGCACCCCCGGTTCCCGCATTGACAGAGCGGGCCGTCGGGGTCAATGGTCATGTGGCCCACTTCCGCAAACCCCTCAGTGGGACCGACTCGCAGCTCGCCGTCCACTATCGCGCCGCCGCCGATGCCTGTCCCCAGGGTGATCATCACCATCTGCGTGTATCCCCGACCCGCCCCGAACCGGTACTCTCCCAACGTCTGCACGGCAACATCGTTGAGCATGAAAGCGGGCAGATCGAGTGCCTCCCGTATCGGCTGGAGGACCTGCACGCCGCGGGAGTCGGCGAAGTTGGGTGAGTAGACACAGATGCCTTCCCGAGATCGGTGCCCGCCCGGGATGCCCGCGCCCACCGCCGCGATGTCTTGCACCGACAGCCCGGCGCCCTCCACCGCCTCGAACATCGCGTCGATGGCTCTGTCCACCGCCGCCCGAAGCCCCGTCTCCGCGAGCGCAGGTCGGCGGGCCTCCCCAAGGATGCGCCCCCCTTCATCCACCACACCGACCCGAATGTTCGTCCCGCCGATATCCGCGCCTAGGAAACGCCGGGTGATCTCCGCTTTCTCCTCTTCCACACCTGCCTCCCGGCCCGGTCTATCCGGCCTCGCCGCCTCCCGGCGCAAGCAGCTCCGTGATCTGCGCTGCCAGCGTCACCGCGTTGAACGGCTTTACCACATAGCCGTCGCCGCCCAGCGCCAGGCCCTTCTCAACGTCCTTCTCCTGTCCCAGCGCCGTCAGAAATACCACTGGGATGTCTCTGGTCCCCGGCGAAGCCTTCAGCCGTCGGCATACCTCAAAGCCGTCCACCCTCGGCATCATGATATCGAGCAGGATCAGATCGGGATCGTCCTTCTCCGCCAATGCCAGCGCTTGCTCTCCGTCTTTCGCCTCCAGCACCTCGTACTCGCTGCCGAGCGCGTGCTGGATGCAGGCACTGCACAGGGTGCGGACGGCCTCCTCATCGTCCACCACCAGGATCTTGCGGCCCACGATCGCATTCTCCGTGTTCTCACGCATGTGTTCTTCACCACCCTAATTCGCCGAGCCTGCGCCGTCGCCTGCCCACTGCTCGGCGGGCCGTCTCAGCCACCACACGGTTGTCTGGTTATGCCATAACTGTCGCGCGTATTCTAGGGCCGCGCCGCCGTGATATCAAGCACGCGTGTACCGGATGAGAGGGGCTGCGACCGGCTTCCTCGGGTCGAGAGCACTACACCGCGGGTTGCGTTTTGGCTGCTGGTGTGTTAGCATTCGGCCAAGTGCGCCCGTAGCTCAGTTGGATAGAGCGCGGGGTTGCGGACCCCGAGGTCACAGGTTCAAGTCCTGTCGGGCGTACCAGTGCAATGCTATCTGTCACACCGGGCCCTCGCCGAGCGGGAGGGCCCTCATTATGTCCCCATTGGCTCACCGGCGGCGCGCCGTGCCGGCGTGGCTCCTGCCTTCGGCCTCAACTGGCCGATGGGGCAGGTTGACAGCGCTTCACCTAGGGCGACTGTCCGGGTGCGGCGAGGGCCGCCGAACATGTTGTCCCTACGCGGTTGCTCAGTTTCGCCGGCAGCGCGGTTGCAGAGCCGCGCCCAGAAGGACTACACTGGAGGCACGATTGGCGTGACGATCTGTGTCTGTGCCCGCGCGAGCACCGACAGCGTCACGGGAGGAAGGACGCTCGATAAAGGGGGGTGCTGTGATGCTACGTCCTCGGATGTTTGGCACTGCCTTTGCCGCGCTGCTGGCGGCGCTTCTCGGGGCCGCGCCCACGAGTTGCGGCGACCCCGCGGGTGAGTTGCTCAGGTATCGTCACTCGCGGGGAGACAAGGCTGTTTACCAGTTCGACCTCTCCTGTCGGGCCGAGGTGAAGGAGGAGGGCGGGCCCCGCAGGATTCAGGCGGAAATGAGCGTGGAGATGGAATGCCTGGCTCATTTCCTCGGCGAGACGGCCAGTCGGGACTGGGGGATTCGGGGCGAGATCAGCTCCGGAGTAATCAGGTTCAAGGGAGAGGGCAAGGACGAGAGCCTCAGCTTTGGGGAGATGAGCGCGCGATACATTGTATCTCCTCGCGGGGAGGTAAGTAGCGCGAGGCTGACCTCCGGCGACCCGCCGACGCTCTTTTTCGGCGGCGGCACTCTTGCGTTCGGCCCTGAAGATGCTTTCCTGCTCGGGGGCGCGGCCATCTTCCCGGAGAAGCCTATCAAGAAGGGAGACAGGTGGGAGGGCAGCGCCAGGGCGCCTGGCCTCATCAAAGGCGAGATTCAGGAGTTGCCGTACGAATCGGTGCTCTTAGGGGAAGAGAACTTCGGAGGCACTGTCTGTCAGAAGATCAAAACGACAAGAAGACGCGAGTTGGGGGGCAGCGAACGCTCCCCGGACGGCTCCGGTGTCGCTCACATCAAGTTGAAGATATCGCAGACGGATACTTGGCTCTTCGATCCGGAACGCGGTGTCATCATGTCCATCGAGGGCTCGGCCAGGGTGCTCGTCACGACAGAAGTCGAGCAGGGCGGCCAGAAGCTGGGCGGGACGGCCACCTCGGGTGTCATTAATGCTCGCAGCGTGCTGACGGAGTTCAATGGCAAGAAAATAACGGGGTAGCATAGCTGCATCTGGGTCTCCGACGTCGTAGATCCTGGACTCCTGGAAATGTGCGCTGCCAGCCTAGCGCCTTCGGTCGTCGCGTGGTATCCTATGACACGGCGGCAGGCGGCCGCCTGGGGCATCGGCTCTTTGATATGGCGTGCTCCGTAGATACCAACAGGGAGGTCGTGTGGCAAAGGACCCAAGGAAGGCGATCGAAGCAGAAGGAATAGTACGGGAAGTTCTGCCCAACACCATGTTTCGCGTCGAGCTGGAGAACGGCGTGCTTATCCTCGCCCAGGCGTGTGGGAAAATGCGGAAGTACCGCATCCGCATTCTGCCGGGCGACAACGTGAAGCTCGAGCTGACCCCGTATGACCCGAACAGAGGCCGCATCACATACCGTTACAGGTAGGCCGGCCGCCGGTTACTGCGCGGACGGTGAAGAATCGGGGCGTGCTCTTGTTCGCCGCACCGGCCACGGTAAGGCCGAGAGACGATGACTTCACGCTTCGGCGCGGCATCGGGGCCTTGCTGCCGGCTCTCCCCAGGTTGGTGTCCCCTCTTCGTTGCTTTCTCTCCGCTATCGCGCGCGTCTTGGGGAGTGAAGGAGATTGTCATGGCTCCGGGAATCTCCCAGTTGACTTCCTTGGATTGTAGATGCCGCGGTGAGACTATCAATGCACTCTATTTGCATCGAACGCAAGTACCCACTGCTGGAGGCCATCGCTCGCGCCGCCGAACTCGGCTACGACGGATACGAGATAGATATCGGCGACTTCGGCAACACCGGCCTGGGCCTGCACTGGCCGGAGGAATACACCGAGCAGCACGTTGCGGCGGCGGGCGAGGCGGCCCGCAAGGCGGGTATTGAGATCAGCTCGCTCTGCCTGGGCGTGCTGTGGCGGTTCTATCCATCCAGCCCCGACGCGACGGTGCGCGAGCAGGCCGCGGACATCATCCGCCAGGCGGCGCCCTTCGCGGCGTCCGTCGGCGCGAAGGTGATATTGCTCCCCGTAGGTCAGCCCGATTCCCTCACGCCGGAGCAGGCGCGTGACAACTTGGTCGAGGTGCTGAGGGGCTGCGTCAGTGAGGCCGAGAATGCCGGCGTCGTCTACGCCGTCGAGAACGTTGGCCAGGCCCTCGCATACACGGCAGACCACCTGCTCGAAGTGGTGGACCGCGTCGGCTCTGCCGCCTGCCAGGTCTACTACGACGTGGGGAACGCGACCGCTCAAGGGGCCAGCCCCGCGGATGACATGCGGCGGCTCGGCCGCCACATCGCCATGATCCACGTCAAGGATGCCGCTCCGGCCGACGAGAGGCGCGAGCCGTGCATTATCGGGCAGGGAGTCGTGGACTGGCGGGGGGTCGCAGGGGCTGCGAAAGAGATCGCGTACGACGGGTACCTGACGCTCGAAGTGCCGGGCAGCGCCGAGACGGCGGACGAGGTCGCGGCCCGCAGCCGCGAGGCGCTGAGGTCGTTTGGTCTGTAAACGCTGGGAGGAATCGAACATGGCGGACAAGCTACGTGTAGCGATGGTGTGCGGCGCCGGCATCGGCGCGAGCCACGTGCAGTGCTGGCGGCACCTTGAGGACAAAGCGCAGATCACAGCGGTCATGGACGTGGACGAAGAGATGGCCCAGATCACCGCGCATATGTCCGGCGGCGTGCCCTGGACGACCGATCTGGGCGAGGTGCTGGCGCGGGATGACGTGGACGCGGTGGACATCTGCTCGCCGCCGTTTGCACATGCGGAGCAGATTATCGCGGCGGCGAAGGCTGGGAAGCACATCTTGTGCGAGAAGCCGTTCACGGTGAACCTGGAGGACGCGGACCGGGCCATCGCGGCCTGCAAGCAGGCCGGGGTCAAGCTGATGGTGGCGCTCCCGAGGCCATTCTCCGCGCACGGGCGGCGGCTGAAGGAGATGGTGCAGACCGAGGAGCTGGGCAAGCCCATCCGCATCTACAGCGCGCACCACATGCGGGCAGAGTGGCTTCGCAAGCGCACCGGCTGGTTCTGGGACCCGAAGAAGAGCGGCGGCACCGCCATCGAAGGCGTCATCCACGACTTCCACTTTCTGCCGTGGCTCATGGGGCCGGCGAAGCGTATCTACTGCGAGGGCGGCACCTTCATCTACACCGACCGCGATCCGACGCTGCCCGATGACCAGCTCGTCGTGCTGTGGCGGTTCCAGAACGACGCCATCGGCATCATAGACGGCGGCGCCAACCAGCCCAGCAACTACGGCGGACATACGAGCGTCTTCTTCACCGGGGGCGGAGTGCGGATAGAGCGCGACGGTGCGATGCGCATCTACCGCGGGATGCTGGACTACGACCCGGCGGTCGAGGAGGTCCACCGCTTCGGGCCTATCGGCGACGACACGCATATCGCTCGCTCACCGTTCACGCCGAGCGGGCACCTCGGCGAGATCGAGCACTTCATTGACTGCGTGCTGAACGATAAGGAGCCCGAAACGCCCGGCGAACACGGCCGCTGGTCGCTGGAGTGCGCCTGGGCCGCCATCAAGTCCATGCAGACCAACCAGCCGGTTACGCTGCCGCTGGAGAAGCCGTATCCGACGTACTAGGCCTGGACGAGCGCAGGCGGGCCATACCCCGCAGGGACCTGACACCCCTTCGGAGAAACAAAGCATCACAGACGAGGGGAACCGACATGGGGATGATCCAGACCCAGCTGATCTACTGCGGGGACAACCTCCAGAAGCTCCGTGACCTCCCCGACGGCTGCGTAGACCTGATCTACCTGGACCCGCCGTTCAACAGCAATCGCAACTACGAGGTCTTCTGGGGCGACACCCAGGAGAGGCGCGCCTTCGAGGACCGATTCGGGGCCGTCGAGCACTACATCTTCTGGATGCGCCCGCGCATCATGGAGCTCTACCGCGTGCTGAAGCCCACCGGCAGTTTCTACTACCACTGCGACTGGCACGCGGACGCCTATGTGCGAGTGATGCTCGACGAGGTGTTCGGCGCGGACAGGTTCAACACGCATATCGTATGGCGCCGCACCAACGCCAAAGGGCTAG
>Ga0114922_10006100_pt1 | contig 11085 bp, 10 predicted proteins | sample AartaG_FD_100975 | JGI IMG/M metagenome (GOLD analysis project Ga0114922, IMG submission 100975) | Deep subsurface microbial communities from Aarhus Bay to uncover new lineages of life (NeLLi) - Aarhus_00045 metaG | ecosystem: Environmental > Aquatic > Marine > Oceanic > Sediment | place...
AAAAAAGCCTCAGTATTCCCGATTTGTAACGATGCCCGGCTGAGGAATAGGATACCTGCCATTGGCGTCGGCTTTTAGTGGAGCAGGAGAATCCATTGTCAATTTATCAAGGCCGGGCGCCATTTCATGGTCGCTGTTTAGAATCTGTTCATAGGTGATTTCCCTGCCGGTGTGAGCGGCCATACGACCCAAGCTGGTTACGAGGCTGGCCTTGACGCCGCGCTCGGTTTCGTTGTAGGGCTTGTCGTTGCGAATAGCGTCCACCAGGTCGTTCCATTCGTTTTGATATGGACTCCGTTCGTCCGGTCTGACTTTGGATTCCCAGACCAGGTTCGAGCGTGTCGGATTCTGACCCTCGTGTATGCTGGAAGGCATTCCACAGTCACTGTGCTTTGAGACGACCGCCATTCCTTTGCTGCCGTGCGCGTAACTGGAGTAGATTTCCTCGCAACCCAGGATACAGCGTCCATCCAGGATGAATTTGCTTCCATCGGCGTATGTGTATTCCGCTGAATACGTATCGAAGTTCTGGTCCACGTAAGTAATGCCTTCGGGACTCTGCCGATAATGGCGGCCGCCCAAGGCTTGGGCCTTGACCGGCCAGTCGTTCTTCATCCAGCATTGGTGATCGATGAGGTGGATGTAAAAGTCGCTGTAGTTGCCGCCACTGGCCCAAATGAAACTGTGGAAACGCTGTACCTGGTAAAGCAGGTCGCTGATACCGGGCGGCTTAGGCGGCGAGGAGAAGAATCCAAGTGGTCCGTGCATACGGTATCCTCGCTGCATAATAATGTCGCCGATTTCACCATCGTGGATACGCTTAGCCAGTTGCTGGAGTGCCCGGCTGTGACGGGACATCAATCCCACTCCTACTTTGAGGTTCTTCTTTACTGACCGTTTGGCGAGGTTGAACATCCGCCGACTGGTCGGGCCGTCAACCGTAACTGGTTTTTCCATAAACACATTGAGGCCTTTCCTGATTGCGTATCTGAAATGCACCCACCTGAATGCCGGAGGCGTTGCAAAAATCGCGACATCGCCGGGACTCAGACAATCCATCGCATTTTTGTAAGCGTCGAAGCCCACAAAACGGCGATCCCTGGGTACATCAACCTGGTCGGCGTGCATTTTCTTCAAATTCTCGTAGCTGCTTTTAAGGCGATTTTCGAAGACGTCGCCCATGGCGACGAGTTTGATCGGCCCGTTCTTTACGGACAGGGCGTTGTCCGCTGCACCGGTGCCCCGGCCGCCACAGCCTATCAGGGCCACTTTGATAGTGTTGCTTTGCCCTGCGTACATACGTGGAACGGCCGCAGCCATAATAGCCGATGCGGCGGCGAGCCGGCCGGTGTCCTTCAAGAATTCACGACGTGATGTGTTTTTGTTAGTGATGTCGCTCATAACGGTTTTCCTCCAAAATGAATGGTTTTAACTTCAAATCCACATTTGCTCCGGGAGTTGCTATTTCCCTTCGGCCTAAACATCGTATTGGCCACTACTATGCACTATTATAGCCATCACATAGTAATTTAACAAGTGTGTTTTTCATATCCTGGTCTGAGAGCGTATCCACTATTGTCAGGTATTTATCATACCAGTGGTCACTTAAAAACAAATGAATATAAAAATTGTTAATCATATAGATAAACGATTGTCTTAAAGTTTCTGTAGTATTATTCCGCCCACGATGAAAATTAAACCTGTTATTGTCGATATGAGAATCTTTTCGCCAACCACAAAAGAGATAAAAACGAGAGATAAGAATGGAGCCAGGTAAACCAAGTTTACAACATGGGCGGTTGTTTTCGATAATTTTAATGCCTTTAACCAGAGCAGAAAAGTAATTCCCATTTCAAACAATCCGATATAGGCCGCTCCGAGGATGCCTTTAATATCGGGCATTCTCATTTTTTCGAAAAATAGTATCGATATAAAAATAAAGACAGTGCCGAATATAAAGTTGAGGAACAATCTGACAGTTTCATCTTGTTTATCTTTCGTGTTATAAATCCAGAATAATGCCCATATTATAGTGCTGCCCAATGCCAATAATACCCCAATTGGATTGGTGAACTTGAATCCTAAAAGATTTCCTCTTGTTGCAATAATAAATACACCGAAAAAGCTGATTGTTATAGCAATAATACTCTTTGCTTTGATTTTTTGCCTGAGCAAAGGTATCGACAGCAAAACAAGAATCATCGGCCAGAGCCAGTTTATTGTCATGGCTTCCTGTGCACTGAGTATCGAATATGCGTGAAGCAATATAAAATAATAGAGGAAAGGACTGAGGAAACCCATAAAGGCCGAATAAAGATAATCGCTTTTGGAAAAAGATTTGAGTAAACTTAACTTTTTCGAAAATAACAGTTGAAGAAAAAGTGTAATTGTTGCTATGAGCGAAGCGTAAAATAACAGATGTAAAAGGTGTAAACTTAAGATGTCCGAATAATAAGGGAGTGAAATTTTGAAAGCGGCGGCGATAGTGGACCAAAACAGGATTGCAGCAGCGGCATAAATATAAGCAATTTTTTGTTTTTCCATATTGGCCGGCACGAAATAATATAGTTTTATAATCATCGGGTATAGTATTATCTTTTTTGAGTGAACTCAAGATTGGGTCCCCGACTGCGACATACGAGGATAAATTTGTTTTGGGTTTGAATTGGGTTTGTTTTTTTGTCCGGTAAGCGGGGAAATTTGTATATTTCATTGTGTTGTATGGATTTACGTTCATTTTTGGCCTTTCGGCAATTGGGTTTGAATTGGCTTTGAATTGGGTTTGTTTTTGATTCCGCCAAGCGGATAAAATCTCGTATATACTTGTTTCGAAAGAGTTTACGTCAATTTTAATGTTTTTGAAATTGGGTTTGTTTTCACAAAAAGCTATACCACTTTTTGTGATTTTTCCTCTGATTTGCCTGTTTTTTCATTATTTACTTATCAAAGAGCAGTAAATATTGACTTTTTAACGAGGGAAAAAAGTAGTCCCTCTATAATTAGACGTACCTGCACGATTGATACGAAAATTCGGGGATTTTCGGGAAGGTGAATTTCGCTAAGTGCTTATGTATAAGGAGGTAAAAATTTTTTTAGAAATTTTGAAATTTGTCATTTTTTACCAGCGTTTTTTGTCGAAAATTACGACTATTTTGCCTATTTTAAAGGCAAAATAAGACGCAAGAATCAGGACATAAGACTCAAGTAAGAGATATATCATTAGAACGGAGATAAAAAATTATATAGCAATTCTACCTGAGGCCAGCATGAGCATCGAACAATCACGTAGGCATGGAATGACGTAGTGATAAAAATTAGTGCGAACCGCAGGTAGAAATGCGGCGTCTAGCCGAACCGCAGGCGGCACATTTAGAGGGTTTTTGGGCAAAGAATTTGGTTGATTTTGTTGATTATTAGCGTTTTTTGTCGAAAATTGGTCGATTTTGATGTTTTGATTTCCTTGATTGTTTGTGTAGCAGAGTTTTTTTAAACGAAAAACGTAGGATTTTGCTTGTTTCTTGTTGAGAAACATTGATTATCGATGCGTAGCAAATTATAATTAGTGGTAAATTATATAAGCGGATCTAGTTAGTTATGAAAGGGAAGGAAAATGGCTCGTAAAAAGACCGCTAAAAAAAGTAAGGCAACATCAGAAAAAACAAGTGGCACGGGGCCAAAGAAGCGAATAACAAAGAAAAAGACAGCGAAAAAGCCAAAGGGCGAATGTTTTGTAATGATGCCCTTTAAGTCTCCTTTCGATCTCTATTATGAGAGCATCTTCAAACCTGCAATAAAAGCGACTGAACTAAAGCCTATTCGGGCAGATGATCTATTTCGACCAAGTGTTATTGTATCTGACCTTTGGGGCATGGTACAACGCGCTGACATATTATTAGCTGAACTTACGACCAAGAATCCTAATGTATTCTATGAGTTGGGCTTGGCACACGCAATCGGTAAACCTGTCATACTTGTCTCTGAAACTATGGACGATGTTCCTTTTGATTTGCAACAACTGCGAGTGATTCTCTATGACAAAAACGACCCCATGTGGGGGGAGAAGCTTTGCAAGGATATTACGGCTTCTATTAATGAGACCTTGGCTTCTCCTATCGAAGCAGTGCCTAACATTTTCCGGAAGAAAGTGAAAAGTCAGGCTCCTGAACAGGATGCCACTATCGCAAGAATTGAAGAACTTGAAAAAGCAGTGAGAAAGCTGCTGACTAAGTCACAATCTTTTTCATCATCTTCTTCCTCAAGTTCCAGATCTTCATTAGAGATGGCAAAGGATGAGCTTGAGTTGATATCCAATCCAAAGGGGCTTGAAATGTGGTTTCGTCGGTGGCGAAAGCGGGGTGTTCCTACATACGAACTCGACGCCCTTTTACAATTGATGAACTTAACACCCCACCTAATCGAAAAAGCTAATAAACTATTGAATAGATTTTTTTAATGACTGCGGGGACACTTATTCGATAATTTTTTTCACCTGTGTTAATTCATAATAATTCGCAGACTGCATTGTGCAATCGGCCTAAAAAATTGTATCATAATGTGTAACATAAAATTTGTAAACATGTTAAAAATGTATTAAATGTTGTTTAGTAGCAAGTGGTCATAATTTGGGTGTTTTGATTTATTCGGTGAGAGTTTTTTATGATAAAGTTTTTGTATTGGAATATTAACAAAAAACCTCTAACAGAATTGATAACTCAACTTGCTTATAAACATGATATTGATTTTTTGATTCTCGCTGAGTCAAAACTGGACAGTGCTCATTTACTCAAGTTAATAAATTCGAAAGTTGACTCCTTTTTCAGTGAAGCTCCACCTCGCCTTGGAGGACCTGTAAAAATATACTCGCGGCTTGATGATCAATTTATCAGACCGAAGGAAGATGGACGTATTGCCATACGTCATATCAAGCCACCAATTGGAGTTGATTTTATTCTTGTTGCGGTACATTTACCAAGCAAGCTTTATAGGCAAGCAGGGGATCAGGCTGATACTTGCAGGCGTATGTCAGAAACAATCGAAGAAATTGAGTCTCAAATTGGACACACTCGAACATTACTTATTGGTGACATGAATATGAATCCTTTCGAGGAGGGCATGATTTGTGCAACGGGAGTTCATGGAATTAGTGATAGGATGACAGCCGCAAAAGGTTCGAGAGAGGTGGAGGGGCAAAAATATAAGTTTTTCTATAATCCTATGTGGAGTTATCTTGGTGATATTTCTGCTGGTCCACCAGGAACGTATTTTTACAACAGTGGGGGAGATATAAACTTCTACTGGAATATTTTTGATCAAGTATTGATAAGGCCAGAATTACTTAGTACTTTTTCAAATGATAGTATACAAATTATTACTAAAGTTGGTCAGGTATCGTTAATATCCGAGTTAGGAAGGCCAAATAGAAGTGACGGTTCTGACCACTTACCTATTTTGTTAAGCTTAAAAATATGAAGGGGATTGGATTATGGCCGATGAAAGTATGTGGGGTAATTTAGAAAGCTTGCCGATAATAGAAACACCTGCAATAATTCTTAAGAAGCAAGCCTCAATACTAACAGATATTACAAAAAATGTCCTGAGAGGCTATGTAAAAATCGATTCAGGAGAGGGTGGAGAGATGTATATACAACTATACATCTTGGCTCCATCACTTGGTGAATATAGATATGCTGTTCTGTCAGTGAGTCATGGAGTAAATATGTATCCAGCATCAGTTATAGATAATATAAAAGGAGAGAAATTTAACTGCGATAATAAAGATACATTGTTAAATGTATTGAAGCTTATTCTCTCATCAAAAGAAATAAGAAATATAGTAGCTTCTTTAATCTCTCAAAGTAAAGCCTAAATAAGAACAATAATATAAAGAGACTTCTTAGAAATTGGTGTTTTCGTCGATTATAATCCGAAGGTAGCATGTTCGAATCCTGCTTGTTACGGTCATTAAATAAAAAAGCTACCCTTTAAAAAGAGTAACTAGTTAATTGACTGGGCGATACAGGATTCCGGCCTTTGGCCCATTCAATTGATTAATGATGAGTGATGGTTGATTATTGGAGTTGAGATAATATAGCATTTCTACCGGAGGCCAGCATGAGGAACATTTAGTATTGCGCAGTCCTGTGAGGGACGTAGTACATAAAAACAGTGCCGAACCTCAGGCAGAAATGTGTTTAGCATATCTGGGCAACCACATGGGGTTGCCCCTACACAGGAATGAGCCGGCACTAATTTGCGGACAGACGAAGAAAATCCAGATATAACGGCCAAAGAGTAAATCACGAAAGGGCGGTTCGCAAACCGCCCCTACAACGATAACGGCAAGCACACAATGGGGGTAAACTATTGACAATTAATTATTGTGGAGTTAGTATTCGGGGATGAATAAAGTGCTTATTATAGTTGGCGATGCGAGCGAGACTGTCGATACGTTATATCCGTATTTTCGTTTGCAGGAGGATAATTTCGAGCCGGTGGTGGCGGGGCCTGAGAAGCGGCGGTTTCATATGGTCATGCACGAGATTCCTGACGACTGGGACGGCCAAGTTACCCGAGAATTCGAGGGTTATACAATAGCCGCGGACATTGCATTTCGGGATGTGGAACCACGGGAGTATTTGGGTATATTTTTTTCCGGCGGCCGTGCCCCGGAATATATCCGGTACGACCCGGACCTGGTGCGTATCACGAAGCATTTTTTCGAGACTAACAAGCCGATTGCCTGTGTATGTCATGGAGTGGAAATACCGGCTTACGCCGATTGTGTGAAGGGCAGGCGTATGGCTACCGTTGCAAAGTGCAAATTCGACCTTGAGGTTTGCGGCGGTATCTTTGTCAATGAGCCGTGTGTTGTGGATGGCAACTTAGTCAGCGGGCGGACATATCATGACCATGGCAAATATATCGGAGTATGGATTAAGATGCTGATTGAAGCCCGAAAAGCAGCAAAATAGCCGGAATATCAATAATGAAACAAAAGCATCCGGATATTTCTCGCCGTACTTTTTTGAAAAGCGCCTCGTTAGGCATTGCGGCGCCATATATTATTTCCTCTTCCGCTTTGGGCGTGGATGGGCGGCCAGCCCCGAGCAACCGAGTAACGATGGGCTTAATCGGCCTGGGAAGCATGGGCATGCGACATGTAAAAGGATTCTTACAGGAGGATGATTGTCAGATTATTGCTGTCTGTGACGTCGATGCAGGCCGGCTTAATGCTGCGGCGGAGGAGGTTAACGAGCATTACGGCAACAAGGATTGCGCCCTGTATAACGATTTTAGAGATGTGATTTGTCGTGATGAAATTGATACACTTTGCATATCAGTTCCGGACCATTGGCATTCTATTCCGGCCATACAGGGTATAAGGGCGGGAAAAGATATTTACGGTGAAAAACCCCTGGCCTTGACGATATCGGAAGGCAAGGCCATTGTCGAGGCAGTACATCGTTATAACTGTGTATGGCAAACCGGGAGCTGGCAGCGCTCGACTGCTCACTTTCGTTTCGGATGCGAGCTTGTTCGTAATCAACGTATCGGCAAGCTGCAAAGGGTCGATGTTGGCATGGGCGGAGGATTTAATCCGGGCGGAGGCAAGCCGACCGTTAATCGAATAGCACCTCAACCGATTATGCCGGTACCGGAAGGCTTTGACTATGAGATGTGGCTCGGACCTGCCCCCCGGGCGCCGTACACTGAAAAACGCTGCCACTGGAATTTCCGCTGGAACCTGGATTACTCCGGCGGCCAGGTAACCGACTGGGGAGGCCACCATATCGATATCGCACATTGGGGCATGGGCTGTGATGAGACCGGACCCGTTAAGGTGGCCGGCAGAGGTATATTTCCCGGAGATGGATTGTGGAACGCAGCCGTTGACTACAATTTCGAATGCACGTATGACAACGGGTTAATGTTATACGTTGGAAGTAATAATCACTATCCCCAGGGCGTCCGATTCATCGGAGATAAGGGCTGGGTGCATGTGACACGCGGCGGCCTTGACGCGAGTCCGAAACATTTACTCAAAGAGAAGATTGGTCCTGAAGAGATACACCTGGCCAGGCCATCGGGCGAACATCGTCAGGGGCATCGTCGTGATTTTCTGGATTGCTTTAAGACCCGTGCTAAGCCAATTACACCGGTCGATGTAGGTCACCGGTCTATTACAGTTGCACATTTGGGGAATATCGCAATGATATTAGGCCGTGAGATTCGCTGGGACCCAAAACGAGAACAGGTTATTAATGATACAGAAGCCGGTCGCATGCTCAGCCGCTCAATGCGCTGCCCCTGGGGTATTTAACTTATCACAGCCTGATTTGATATTTCTTGTCACTTTTCAAAGTTCGTCTGCTGCGGCTGCATGATACATTTATTTGTGCCTGGGGCTCTTCGTTGGTTGGGATATTTATAGTAACAATCAGGCTCGAATCACGAATATTCAAATTACCAACATCCAATTCTATACTTTTTTCAAATGTTTCTATGGAGTTATTTCGGATATTTCGTTTAGCCCATGCCAGGCCGCTCGTTATCAGATTCCGTTTACATGCCTCAAGATAGGCCCTGTCCGATTGATACAGCATCGTGTTCGCGCCGCTTGATAAAACGTGCATTTCGAGCCCGATTATTACCATAGCCGTTATTACAAGTACCAGCACAAAGCCATTTTTTCTTGGTTTTTTCATCTTTATTTCAGAACCTTTCACAAAACGCCTACAAAATACAGATGTGAATTGGCCATCTTCTTTTCCAAATGTTTTCCTCGAATCTTATACTCTATGCTGGTTTGAACTTCTATCGCGTAACCGTTTTGGCCTTTTCTCCAGACTTGCCATGTTATGTTTGTGTGCGGAATCTTCCAAATTCTTTCTTCTTCAATATTGCTTTGTTTATTTTCCTTTAACGTGCGCCTTAGCACACTGCCGTCTTTAAAATGATAGCAAATTACACTATCTGCCAACTCGATTAAAAGTAATTCACTACCTGCAGTATGCCCGTCAAACGAATCCGGCAGTCCCTTTGCTTTGTCAATATCCTGTTGTATACGATCTAACATAATTGTCAGAGTTGTGTTCTCTATTAAAAGCTGATGAGACCGCGGAATGTCCTTTATGAGCGTTTTAAATAATCCGTCAAGAACAATTATCATAAACGGGAGGACAATTACGACTACCAATACTTCCATTAAAGTAAAGCCTTTGCGCATATTTATCGCTCCTCTTCGGCCAAAAGTATGTTTTCTAAAACATATCTGGCCAACTTCACTTTCACCTCTTTACTATAGCTAAGGCCATTTGTTGTTACTTCTACCAACGTCATTTCCTGCCATTGATTTGTTCCCGCTGAGCTTTTGATATTTACGTCAAGCCTGGGCCATAGCCGCTTAAAGTCTTCATCCGGTATTGGGGTGCCCGTTGCGGTAATACTGTCGAGCTCGGCCTGGGCGGCCGCTATACATTGCTGTCTTACCAACTGATAGCGATTGAACTTTGCAAATCCGTACATTGACATTGCCAGCCCGACCAGGAGTATTCCTAAAATACCTGATGCGACTATGATTTCAGTTAAAAAGAACCCGCTGTTTTTTTTGTTTTTGCCAAACACAAAATTGCTCCATGTACGACTGTTACGGATAAACGTGCTCAGTCAGGCTTTTGATAACAACAATACCTGGTGAAAAGATTGCGTAAATCACAAATCCGACTATACATCCCATAATAAGTATTAAACAAGGCCACATTATGAACCTTGCAAGATTTACGTAGTAGCTGTAGTTCGAGCGGTAGAAAGATTCGAGTGCTTCTAATATGGACAAAGTATTACCCTGATTAACCTGTTCATCAAAAGCCCAAGCCAGGGCAGAGCCCAATTTACTTTCCCTGACTGCTGTAGAAATATTATCTCCTCGTTTTACTCTTTCCAGCCATTCTTTGAGCCGTTTTCTAAAACAATTGTTTACATCCAGCCCAAGGGTATTCTCAATAGTGTCATCGACGGTATGGCCGGCATTAAGCGACAGCCGCAACAGCTCAACTACCTGTACCATCGAATAGTTCTTCTCGAACCAGTGCAGAAGAGGCAGATGCCATTTAATATAATCACCTATTCGCGAAAGCAGGTACGGTTTCTCCGGGCGACGAGGCCGAAACCTTATGGAAATTGCGAAAGGCACACCCACAAGAATTATAAACATCAATAACCACCAAAGCAGCCATCCAAAATCATACGAAATAAAACGTGCAATCCCCATGACCACTTCAGTAGCAACTGGAAGTTTTCCCCCTATCATTTCTTCCAATACGCTTTTGAACTGTGGGACAACAAACTTCATAACTGACATCAAAATGAAAAAGGTAATGCCTATTACTATTAAAGGATAAAAGGGGTGAACCGGCCTGATTCTCCTGCTCTCATCGGCCTTGGTGGCGATATCCGCTTCAATTGAACTAATAGCAAGTGGAAGCTGATTGATGCGCTCGGCGGCAGTTATCATTGCCACTGCATGACCGGGGCATTTCGGATAGCCCCTCTTGATTGATTCACTCAACGAGTAACCCTGAACCAGCCATTTTTTTATTCTTTGCAGGATCATTGAGCGTTTGTCCGACCGTCCGCCGGCTGCGGACTCCAATGCCATTGGTAACGGCAGATTCTGACGCATGCTCGCCCCAATTGTCGAGATAATGTATGCAGCAGTCGCATAACGTGATGTTACGAAGAAAGCAATAACTGAACTAATAAACAAAATGAAAAATATAGAACCGATTACACCTGCAGAGCCAAATATGAGGCCAATAATTACCGATATAAGCAGGAATATAAAAATTACAAGAATCCATTTTGCCAATATTTGAGGCCATCGTTCGGTTTCAGGCTCACGTTTTGAGATCGATACAGCTATAACTGTCGCAAAGAAAATAAATGGTGCAATTATCATAGCTGCGGAATCATCTGCAATTCCGGCAACAAATATTGTGAGGGCTACAACAGGTGATGTAACCAGGGCGATAGCCGGCTCCTTAAATCCAAGGTAGATATAAAGGACCAAAACTATTATTGCTATAG
>Ga0114922_10006101_pt1 | contig 11084 bp, 10 predicted proteins | sample AartaG_FD_100975 | JGI IMG/M metagenome (GOLD analysis project Ga0114922, IMG submission 100975) | Deep subsurface microbial communities from Aarhus Bay to uncover new lineages of life (NeLLi) - Aarhus_00045 metaG | ecosystem: Environmental > Aquatic > Marine > Oceanic > Sediment | place...
AGCTTCTACAAACTTTTCTGGCTCACGAGGAGGGTCTATCAATCGATGATTTAACATAAAAGAGAGTAAGACTTTTAATAAAATAAGAGTAATTATTAAGTGGTTATGATTAATTCATTACCAATTATATCATTTAAATTTTGGAAGATACTTTTTCTGAGTCTCATAAATTTCATCGTATATTTTTTCAGCTCTATCAAAACTTCCTACTTTCGTATCTATTGCTAAACAAGAAAGCGCGAGTTTCTTAGATTCCTTTAAAATTGCCTCAACACATAAATCCTGAATTGTAGCCTCAATTCGTAAAAGAGCAGCAATACCTTTTGGTATCTTTCCTAGTTTAACTCCATGAACACCTTCTTTATTTATAGTTGCAGGACCTTCAATCACTAAATCAGAGGGAAGGTTATCAATAAGGCCATCATTTGGGATATTAACAGAAGGCTCATATAAGTTTTCATCTGTAAGAATAGCTTCTATTATAGGTATTGCTCGTTCTCCTGTCGGACCTCTAAAGAATACTCCTCTTTTAGGATATTTACCTTTTTTAAGTCGTTTATAACTTTTTAATAGTTTATAATTTATGGCTTGACCTTGTTGGGACATAAGCTCAATCCAGTCTTTTAAGTCTTGAAGTTTTGTATACTCATCACCAAATTGCAAGTATTCTACCAGATGATTATCACCGGGATGAGGGAAATAGCCAAATCTTTTGTAAACTTCAAATGTTAAATCTGAGAACTGAAATCTATCCCACTTATCCTTAAAATAATCTAAACATTTTGAATTAAATTCAGGCATTAGATCCTTTCCTGTGGTAAAATCTTCTAAACCTAATAGAAATCCAAAATGATTAAGCCCAACCACAGTCATCTTTAGCTCTTCCAAAGGTTTATCAAACATTTTTGGGAAATGGTGATTAAAAAACTCAATTTGATGGCATAATCCTATAAACTTTATATTGGTTGTCCTTTTAATCGCTAAACAATTTCTTGCTACAGGATTTGAATAATTTATAAAAAATGCCTCAGGACAAATTGTTTCGACATCTTTTGCAATTTTTAGTACTTCCGGAATAATTCGTGCGGAATGAAAGAATCCACCTGGTCCCCCACACTCTCCCATTCTAGTTCGAGCACCATATTTGAGAGGTATATTATGATCTTGCCAGCGTAGTTCAAACCTATCCCCAACTTCTATTGAACTTATGATAAAATCTGCATCCTTAAATGCACTAGATCTGTTAGTTGTATACTCTAAGTTAAACTTCTGCCCAGCTCTATTATTTTCTTCAACTAATAGTTCATATACCATTTCTAGCTTTTCTTTATCTATATCATGAAGCACAATAGTAGAGCCATCTAAAACTTTACAATAATAGAGGTCCGTAAGAGTTGCGGGACCAAAACTAGCGCTTCCAGCCCCTACTAATACAATTTTTTTATCCATTGTTTTCTCTCATCAAATTTGATTATTTGTGTCTAGTAATTGACTAAAATTTTCAAGAAATATTAACCTATTTTTTTTAAAAATTACACAGTTCTCCTTTTTAATTAGTGAAACGAATCATTTCTAAGAACAAAATTTATATAATATTAACCGATATATTATTATAATGATCTTTGGTAATAGTACTACTTTGAAAGCATTTGGTTTACACTTGTTAGGTGTAGTAGTAGTAGTATTATTACTTTGAGCGAAATAAACCCTTATCGCTTTTTTCTTATAAATTTTTCTCGGGTTTATTCGCTTGGTGTGAGAATTTTATATGAAAAAGGTCATAAGTGTTTGTTTTTGATTCGGATCATTGATAAACAAAAAATTAAGAAAAGGAGGAAAAAACAAACATGGATATTGCCAGAGAGGAAGATATAACAATTATACCTGTAATCACGGAAGAATCCTTTGATTATTCAGAGATTTTTGACATTGGTAGATTCCCTATACCTGCAGAAATATATGAGCATATAACAATAATGGCTCCGATTAAGGATATTAATTATAATTATTCGATAGCTATTCATAATAGTGAATTTAATCCGTCTACAGAAGAGCAGAAGAAGATTACAGTTAAGCGCATAATCAAAGAGAAGGCCTTTAACTACTCCGAGATTTTTGATGTTGATAGATTCCCTAAACCAGCAGAAGTATATGAACATATTTCAAACCAAAAAATTGGATGGTAAACAAAAAATTTTAAAAATAGTTGTTGGATTTGTAAAATCTTTTAAATCTCATTCGTAATATATTATAGGGTTAGTATCATCCATCAAATGTTATCTAAATCTTATCTAGTAAAAACCTTTATATAACTAGTTCACTATTGTTAATATAGAAATATTATAAAAATTTTCAAAAATTCGACACTTAAAGATAAAGAAAGGAAAACTGATAATGGAAATGATTACAGATTTTTACAAAGAAAATGTCGAAGATGATGAGGATGATAATGAATCTCCCTATGCCTCTATACTTGATCTTTCTGATGTAGAAGTGGCTGAAATTGAAATCGAAGATGAGATAAAACTGGGATATCTATGGGAGAAATATCATGATCTCCCAAAATAAGTGTTGATTTTAGATTTAATTGATAAAAATTAGTTAATTACTTCTTTCATTCTTTCTAAAGCTTCTTTAATTCTTTCAACTGGTTGTGTTAAAGCAAATCTAACAAAGCCCTCTCCATATTCTCCAAATCCAGTTCCTGGAGTAATAACAACACCTACATTTATTAGTTTTTTAACAAGTTCCATGCTATTAACCTCACCTTCTGGAATAGAAGTCCATATATAAAAAGTAGCTTTAGGATTTTCGGTTTTCCACCCCATATCATTTAATCCCTTGATGAGAATATCTCTTCGTTCCTGATATATAATCATGTTTTTCTCAACAATTTCAGGCCTTTTTTCGGATTTGTATTCATTTAGACCTTTAGCTACGGCCTTCTGAATAAAGATGGGACATCCGGAGTCAATTTGAGATTTCACTTTTCTTAATCCATTAATTAATTCTGTATTGCCAGCTGCCCACCCACATCGAAACCCTGTCATACAAAACAATTTTGAAGCGCTGTTTATTTCGATATGATTTTGATCGACCTGTAAAATGGTCGGTGCTATATAATCATCGAATGTAAATTCAGAATAAGGATTATCAAAAACTATAAAAAAATTATAATCTTCAGCATAATCCGATACTTTTTTTAAGTAATCAATGGGCGCGATTGCACCAGTTGGATTGTTTGGGTAATTTAAATACATCATTTTGGCTTTTTTTAGAATTTTAGAACTAACTGCCTCGAGATCAGGAAGAAAATCGTTTTCTTTTTTAAGCGGCATTAAGTATAGTTCTCCATCACAGAGTTTTGTTGCTCCATTAGCATATACAGGATAACCTGGATTGGGGCAAAGTACTATATCGCCTGGATTTATAAAAGCTCTTGCGATATTAGCAATACCTTCTTTTCCTCCAATAACATTTGTGATTTCACTCTCGGGATTGAATTGTAAATTAAACCTTACGGAATACCATCTAGCTACAGCTTCCCTAAAAAAAAACTCACCCATACTTGAGGGGTAAATTTGATTTTCTGGCTTTTTTACTTGTTCAATTAATTCATTGATTATTAAGTCTGGCGTAGTTAGATCTGGATCACCAATTCCTAATGGAATCAGGTCAACTCCTTCTTTTTTTTTTTGTAATTTTAACTCTTCAATCGCAGCAAATATATATGGCGGTAATCTCCCTATTCTTTTAGCATATTCTATTTTAATTTAAAACACCCATTTAATTAAGAAATATGTGAATTTAATCATTAATTAAATTTTAAAAATCTTACGATTGTTTATTTTTTTCAATCTCATATTCCACCGATTCTCTTTCAGTACGCCATTCATTACCACACTCTCCACAAATATATTTCCACCCATAAATATTAGGATTTTGCATAATTATATTTTCTCGATCAATAGCTTCGCGAATTTTATTTCTATCATAGTTGAAACATTTAGGACACTGCCGTCTTATCCCCTTCCTTATCTCCTCTAAGATAATCTTAATTTTAGATGGTTTGATTCGTTCTCCTAAAGGTACTTCCTCCTTAGTTAATTCGATTGGTTGTTCATATATTTCTTCTTGGAATTCTGGCATTTTTAAATATTTAAAAAAGAGTTCAGAGAGTAAGTGATCTGCTGTTTTTCCAGTTGTAGCTTGCTCTGCCAAAGACTGCTCAATTTCTTTTAAAGTACTCAAATCTTCAAAATCTAAATAATGAACCTCTCCCAATTTAAGATTTGAATAAAAAGTTTTTGTCTTTAGTTTTGTTAAAATATAATGGCAATAATCAGTAATTAGATAAGGTAAATTCATTCTAATCTCGTTTAAATTTTCAAGTTTAAAATCACCACCGTGTTGGGTTGTCCATTTTTTCACATCTCCTAGATTTTTTAACAGATCTTTATTCGTTTTTAATTCAGCAATCTTTTGTTTGTTCTCAATAATACCATAAACGAGAAAAGGTGCATTATTCTTAGTTTTATCAATAAAAACATCCATCATATCTGCCAATTGATTAAAATTATCATAAATATTATCATCAATCATAAGGAAAAATATTCCGGCTAACGCACCAATAAACAAACCTTTTTCCATTATTAATTCTTGATTTTTTTCTACTTTATCTCGTTCTTTCCACGCAAAAGAAGTCTTCCATTTAATTATATCAAAATTTGCTTCTCTATATACTAATGAAAAATTCCAAACATAACTTTCTCTTGAAAGATGATGAATAACACCTTTGGGAAACAAAGCTTCATGATCTCTTTTGATGTCTTCTTCAGATATTTCATCACTATAAGAATAATGCTCTTTATGTGCTAAATTTTTAATATCTCCAATTATTATTTCTGGAGGTGAATCACCTAAAACTATCTGATATTCAATAAATCTAATTTTATAACACCAATTCTTAATTTCTTTTTAAATTATATGATTGTTGTAAGTTAAAAGTTTAGCTGTAAAACAAGAAAAAAAAAAATAAAAAATTTATATTTAAACTTTAAAATCTAATTTAAAGACCGAGTTCTGTCACTTTATCCTGATTAGCTTTTACCTTATCTGGAGTTAGGTCGTAAAATTTCCATAAAAGAAGAACTGCTATGAGCATAAAAACCATCGGGATTAATGCAAAGTGAATTTGTATTCCTAATAATGCAAGAGGGGACTGAGTCTCCCCCCCTTCATTAAAACCAGTCAAAGTATGTACTATTGCAAATGAAAGAGCTTGCATAATTATTGCTAACCGTCCAAAAAATTGTTGAAATCCAGTGTATACCCCTTCTTCACGTTTCTCTGACTTAGCTACTGATTCATCAATTACATCAGCTAGAAGCGGTGCTAAAATCACCCAAAATCCTCCAAAAAAGAATCCCCAAACAAGCATACCTATGATAATTCCAATATAACTCTCAAGGATAAATAGTGGAATTAATCCTATTGTCATTAACATTCCAGCTATCATTGCAACTTTCCGGTTATCATTTATTTTATTAGAAATCTTTAGCCAGAATGGAATCGAAATTATTGCTCCAACAAGCATCCCGGCCATTATTAAGATTAAGGCACTTGCTGGCATCCCTAAAAAGAATCTCACTAAATATGGAACGGAGGACTGCATAGACATTACACATGCTCTGTAAAATGTATAAGCAAGTATAAACACTACAAAGGATTTTTGCTTTAAGGCAGTTTTAAAAGATTTAAAAAATGAATCCCGACTCTTATCAGTATCATATTTAGCGAGGTAGCGATCAACAATTTCCTGATCATCACGGCATCCGGGAATTGCGAGTGCCAGTACAATAAGCCCTATGATGACCATAGCCCCAGCTTGGATAACGTACGTATTGATTTCTCCGAAGGTAATAAAAAGTGGGGGAACAATTCCACCAGCAACAATTCCTAGGATTCCTACAGGTGTAGCTATCGCATTAGCAGTTCTACGCTCTTCTACAGAACGAAATTTATCTGGAAAAAGAGAAGAAAAGCTTACGAAAAAAATTGAAGCAAAAGTATCATAAAGACATGTAGCAAATATGAGCCAAGCAAATAAGATCAAAGCACCTGATTTTGGGTCTACACTAGGAGGAGTAAAAATAAGAATATAACTAATTACCCAGAGTACACCGCCAAGGATTATCCAAGGAAATCGTCTACCCCATTTTTTAGTGAATTTAAACGGGCGATCAGTTAAATAACCAACTAAAGGATCATTAATCGCATTATATATGGCAAATATAATATATCCTAAACTTACAAGCCATACATTTAAACCTATTTCACTTTCATAATAATAGAACCCAAAAGCGGTAAAAGCCATGTCAATGAATTCATTAAGAGCTTTGGCACAACCATAAGAAGCCATACTTTTTTTTGAATGTTTGATATTTTCCGTTGTTATCACCAAAATTATTTTAATAAATTATAATTTGTTTTTAATTTAGGTAAGAGTATTTTTAAAATTAATGTTATTTGAGATCAAATTTAGGGGATCGATTGGAAAAATCTTAAAAATATTAGCAAGATTGAAGAAATTAAAATTCTACTGGTTACTTAATAGTAAAGAAAGAAAAAAGAAAGAAAAAAAGAATAACTATATTTGAAAAGGAATCTAAAGCCCTAATTCCCTTAGTTTCTCTTGGTTGAGTTTTGCTTTTTCAGGTGTAATATCATAAAATTTCCAGAAGATTATGCACCCTATGAACATATATATCATAGGCAGTAAAGCGAAGTGAAGATGAATCCCAAATACTGCTTGAGGAGATTGTGTCGACGCTCCTTCATCAAATCCAGTAAGTGTATGTACCACTACAAATGTAATAGCTTGAATAAGAATCGCGAGGCGTCCAAAGAATTGTTGAAAACCACTGTAGATTCCTTCTTCGCGTTTACCCGTTCTTACAATAGACTCATCTATTACATCACCTAATACAATTGCCAACATGACCCATGTACCTCCAATTCCTATGCCCATTATTGTCATACCGATCACTATACCAATATAGCTAGTAATGAATATTAATGGTGCCGCAGAGAGGGCTAAAAATATAAATGCAATTAAAATTGTTTTGCGATTATCATTCGTTTTGTTAGCTATTTTTATCCAAAAGGGTATCGAAAGAACACTACCAATTAGAAATCCTACTGATATAAGAATTATGGCGCTTGCCGGCATTTCTAAAATGAAGCGCACGACATATGGAACAGACACTTGAACACAATCTACTAAGCTTTGATATAATACATATGTAATGATGAATGCGACAAAACTCTTTTGTTTTAATGCTATTTTCATAGAACTGAAAAAAGATTCTCGCTCCGTTTCATTATCGTGAGCTGTGAGGTATCGATCAATAGTTTCTTGGTCTTCACGACAACCCGGAATTGAAAGTATCAAAATTATAAATCCTATGATAAGAACTACTCCGGCTTGGATAATATACGTCCGAAGGTCGCCGAAAGTAATAAAGTATGGTGGTAAAGTCACTGCGAGAGCAGTACCTACAAGCCCAATAGGTGTTGCTATAGCATTAGCAGTTCTACGTTCTTCAATTGTCCTAAACTTATCTGGAAATAGAGAATTAAAGTTTACAAAGAATAATGAGGCAAATGTATCAAAAAGGCATGATGCGAATACTAGCCAAGCCAATAAGATCCATGCACCAGATTCTGGATCAACATTAGGAGGCGTGAAAATAAGGACATAACTAACTATCCAGCCAACACCTCCAAATATTATCCAAGGAAAACGTCTTCCCCATCGTTTTGTGAATCTAAATGGGCGATCACTTAAGTAACCAACCAAAGGATCATTAATAGCATTATATATTGCATATAAAATATATCCTAAACCAACTAATAGGACATTCAGTCCTATTTCGCTCTCATAATAATAGAACCCAAAAGCAGTAAATGCTAAACCAATAAATTGGCTAAGAGCTTTAGCAAAACCATATGACGCCATATTTGCCTTTGAATGTTTAATATTTTCCATAATTTTAACCTAAAATAAATTTTGCTTTGTAAAATGTAAGTTGCTTTTTTAACTATTTGATAAAGTTATTTTTATAGCTGATGGTATTTTGAAATTGCTGACATGGTAAAAAGTAAAAAATAAATATTCTCGTAATTAACACGAATTAATTACAAATAAAAAATTTATAGAAGAATGTCAGAAAAATCAGAAAAAATATGGCAAAAGGCTGCTCAAACAATCGTGAAAGCAGGATATGTTCCATTTCCTATAAATGATACGCTTATTGAAATGCTAAAAATACTAATGACTGAAGAACAAGCAATATTTATTCATCAAGTGTTTAAAAAATCGTCCTTACGTATGGATCAAATTAAAGAAAGAACAGATCTAGACGATGCATCAATTATGAAATTACTAAATGACTTAATGGATGGCGGCGTCGTAGTTAGCTCCTTCAGTAGAACTACAGGTGTGGATATTTATCGTTTAATGGGTCCCTTTCCTGGAATATTTGAATATACTTTCATGAGAGGAGAATCAACCGAGAAAGAAAAAAAACTAGTTTTACTCTTTGAAAAAATGTTCAACGACATGGTCGAAGTAGTCCAAAAAAATTATGATGTTGTAGCTAAAATGACTAAAGATTCTCCTCCTGTCACTAGAATAGTTCCGGTAGAAGGACTAGTTGAAGTTGGACATGAGGAAGTGATACCGAGAGAGGAGCTGAGTAAGATATTAGACGAGTATGATATTTTCGCTAAAACTCACTGCTATTGTCGTCATGAGAAAGATCTTTTAAATGATCCATGTAAAGTTACTAAAGAGAAATTTAATTGTTTATTACTGGATAAAAGTGCTAAGTATTGTATTGACCATAATTTTGGAGAGGCAATCACAAAGGAAGAAGCTAAGCGTATATTGATTGAGGCTGAAGATATAGGTTTGGTTCATAAAATCTTTCATGTTCATTTAGATACTGCACGAAAAATTGAAGGAATATGCTCTTGTTGCAAATGCTGTTGCGGAATCTTTCAATCGTATTATAGAGGAATGGGACCTTTTCACTCACTAACATCATATCTTGCAAAAGTAAACGAAGAGGACTGCATTGGATGTGGAACTTGTGTTGAAATTTGTCCCATGGAAGCAATAGAATTAGTGGATGCTATAGCAGTGATTAACGAGGAGAAATGTATTGGATGCGGAGTATGCGCTCATCATTGTCCTGAAGACGCTATTAAATTAGAAAGAACTGGTTCCAGAGAAGTTTTTCTTCCTCCCAAAAAAATCTCTCAATCACAAGGGAGTTAAGCTCCACTTATTTTTTTAAATTTTATTTTTATTTAGTAAGGAAAAGAGGTTAATCATTATCTAAACGAAATCAATAAAAAACTTTTTTACGTCAAGTACTTTTTTAGATTCTAATTCCATTACTGATCTGACGCATTCTACATTTGCTAATATCGCTTTATCGGATTCTCTATAAATTTTATGTAGAAATGTAATTGATTTCTCATCAATCTCTTTTATTTTAGTTTCAACAATTACATGGTCTCCGAAAGTTGCCGGGTTTTCATATATAATGTTAAGATTTTTAACCGGAAATATAATTCCGCCCTGTCTCGCTGTTTTCACTGGATTTTCGATATTTTTCATAAAGCTTATAAATCCATCGTGAAAATAATCTAAATAATTTTTAAAATGAACAACTCCATGATCAGTGTCATTAAATCTAACCTTAATTTGGAAAGAATCTTTAGCACTAAGTATTTTATTTAAAATTCTCTCTTCCATTTTGATCACTTATCATAATCAAATAAAAAGTGTATGTAGATACAGCTTCTCATAAATTTTTTAATCTATCTATAAACTGTTAAATTATAAATATAAATCTTCACAATATCACATTAATCAGAATACAAAAGATGATATATCATTGAATAAAAAAGACATTTTAAATATAATTAGAAATTTAGCATTTGAGAGAGCACCTTCTGGTATGGAAAAAGCTCGTGGTGAAATATTTAAAAAAGAAATGGAAAAACTTCTAATTGATAAGGATATTCCAGTAAAAAGCGATGCTCTTGGAAATTATTATGTACGATTCAAAGGTAACAGTTCAAAGAAATCAATTGCCATTTTGGCTCATATAGATGAAATCGGAGGAACTGTTCGCAAAATTAAGAAAGAAGGAACATTGGAGTTTTCAAAACGAGGAGGATACGAAGGGAGATGGCTTATCTCTCAAAGAGTTCAAATTTTAAATAAAGATAGAAAATGGATTAATGGAGTTATTGCTGGAAGATCCACTCATGCAACACCTGCTAAACTAAGAGGAAAAGAATTCATTGATCCATTAGAATTAGAGATTTACATTGGGGCAAATACTAAAGAAGAAGCGGAAAGCGATTATAAAATTCATGTAGGATCACCGATAGTATTCTCTGGTGAATTTGGATTAATGAATGCAGATGTAAACGATGATGTAATTTCAGGATATTCTATGGATAACTTAGCTGCTCTTACATGTAGTATCTTATTAACACAAAAGATACTAAAAAATCTAATAAATGAATTCGGGATAATTAAAATACCATATAACGTCTATATTGTTGCAACAACAAGAGAAGAAATTGGTACTGAAGGTGCTTTATTCTTTGTTAAAAATAATCCCGTCGATACTGTAATAGGTATTGATATCGGACTAGTGGCAGATTCTCCTGATAGTGTGAGTACTGGAATCAAATTAAATAAAGGGCCTGTTATAGTATGGCAAGATAGTCAAGGTAAAGGGATCTATGATTACAATCTTTGCGAAGAATTAACTAAAGTAGCTGATAAAAACAAGATCGCCCATCAAAATGGTGTATTTGAAATGTATGGCTCAGATGCAGGGAAAACACAAAAATGGCTTGGTATTCCGTCAGCTCTTATTGGAATTCCTACTATGTTCAGCCATAATGTGCCAGAAATAAGCACCTTAAGCGAAATAGAAAATACCGCAGAACTAATCTTCCAATATCTTAACAATCTAAAATAATAAATAATATAA
>Ga0114922_10006102_pt1 | contig 11084 bp, 8 predicted proteins | sample AartaG_FD_100975 | JGI IMG/M metagenome (GOLD analysis project Ga0114922, IMG submission 100975) | Deep subsurface microbial communities from Aarhus Bay to uncover new lineages of life (NeLLi) - Aarhus_00045 metaG | ecosystem: Environmental > Aquatic > Marine > Oceanic > Sediment | place: Aarhus...
GCAGTATAGGGCCCGACGCAGGGGGATGCAAGCGGCCGAACGGCAATGCCCAACGACCAATGTCCAACTTGTCCGCCGAAGCCACGCCTCGTGGCGAAGGCGGCTGCCCAAGAAGGCCTGCGGCCTTGGCACGACTACGCTGCGACTGCCCGTCGTGGAGCCCAAAGGGCTCCGACGGCCGTCAGCCCAGGGCAACGCCCTGGGTCGTCAAGCGCGTCCTGGGTACATCGAGCCCTGAAAGGGCGACACGGCTTGCGCCCTTACAGGGCTTAGGTCATGTAAACCCCCCTGGAACCCAGGGCGGTGCCCTGGGCTGAAAACCGTTTCAGCCCTTCGGGCCAGACGGCAACGACGGCCACGGCGAGATTTCTCCACTCGGGCCCGTTGGGCCCTCGGTCGAAATGACATGTGGCCTCTCCGCCCCGCCTTCGTTACTCCGTCACTGCGTTACTTCGTCGCTCGTCCTCATGGCACATCAAGCGTTGACTTCCCGCGGCCCGGCCGCTACAGTACGCCCGGCACGCGAACCGGGAATGGGGCACGGGAACCGCCATGGGAGACCCCGCGTGGGCTTCGACCTCGAAGGGCTTCTGCTCCGCTTGCCGGTCGTCCTGTTTGCGCTGACGGTCCATGAGTTCATGCACGGATGGGTGGCACACAAGTGCGGGGACGACACGGCCCTGGAGGCCGGCCGGCTGACGCTGAACCCGCTGCCCCACCTGGATTTCCTGGGCACGCTGTGCCTGATGTTCGCTCCCATCGGCTGGGCCAAGCCCGTGCCAGTGAACGCGGCGAACTTCCGTTACGAGACCCGTCGGCGGGATGAAATCCTCGTCAGCGGTGCCGGGGTAGCGGCCAACTTCACCATGGGGATCGCATCCGCCGTGGCGATTCGGTTCCTCGGACCGATGCTGGTAACGGGCGGCGAGGTGGCCGGTATCGTGTTCGAGATGCTGGCCTTGGCGGCGCTTGTGAACTTCGGCCTGGGCCTCTTCAACCTGCTGCCGATCCCGCCGCTGGACGGGTCGCACATCCTGGAGAACCTGCTGCCGCCCGAAGCGGCGATGCGCTTCGCCCACCTCAGGCGGTACGGCGTCTTCCTGCTGCTGGGGTTTGTCTTTCTCAGCCACTACGCCGCCCGAACCATCGGGGTCAGCCTGCTGGGCTATCCCATTCGCATGTTGATGCGTTTCTTCTCCGGCTTTCCGTTCTAGAGAGGAAGGATCCACGATGGCCGAGACCCGCGAGGGCCGAAAGCGAATCCTGAGCGGGATGCGGCCCACGGGCCGGCTCCACCTGGGCAACCTGGTCGGGGCGCTGGCGAACTGGCGCGACCTCCAGGACGACTACGACTGCTTCTTCATGATCGCCGACTACCACGCCCTGATGAGCGAGTACGAGGACCCCGCGGGCATCGCCGGCGCCGCCCGCGAAGTGCTGCTCGACTTCGTGGCCTGCGGCCTGGACCCGCAGCGCAGCGTCATCTTCCGGCAGAGCGACGTGCCGCAGCACGCCGAACTGCACCTCATCCTCTCGTGCTACACGCCCATCGGCTGGCTGGAGCGGAACCCCACCTACAAGGAGCAGATGCGGGAACTGACGAAGCGCGACATCCACAACTACGCGTTCCTCGGCTACCCGGTGCTCCAGGCGGCCGACATTCTCATCTACAAGGCCCACCTGGTTCCCGTGGGCGAGGACCAGTTGCCGCACCTGGAACTCGCGCGCGAGGTCGTCCGCCGATTCAACAACCTCGTGGGCGAGGAGGCCCTGGTCGAACCCCAGGCCAAACTCACCGCCAGCCCACGCCTCCTCGGCACCGACCGGCGGAAGATGTCGAAGAGTTACGGCAACCAGATCGACATCGCCGACGACCCGGACACGATCCGCAAGAAGGTCATGTCGATGATCACCGACCCGAAGCGGATCAAGCGCGACGACCCGGGGCACCCCGACGCGTGCAACGTGTGCGACTACTACAAGACGTTCAAGGCCGACGAGGCCGACGAGGTCGCCCGCAAGTGCCCCCGGGCCGAGTGGGGCTGCACCGACTGCAAGAAGCACCTGGCCGAGATCCTCATCGAGTATCTGGCCGAACCCCGACGCCGACGCCAAGAACTGGAGGCCGACCCCGACCGGCTCATGCGCATCCTGGCCGACGGCGCCGAGCGTGCCGGGGCCGTCGCCAGCGCGACACTTGACGACGTCAGGCGCCTGACGGGGTTGGGGGCGATGTAGCAGGCGGGCGCATTTGCGCGGCGTGCCTCCACACCCGCCGCGCTATGCCGAGCGGTTCTCGCTTGTCATTCCGAGCGAGTCCCGGCGCGCCGGGACAAGCCGGGGAATCTCGCTGTGGCCGTTGCCGTATTGTATGCACGGGAAGATTTCTCCACTCGCCTCCGCCTTCGGCGGCGGCTCGGTCGAAATGACAGGCGGAGCGGCTTCTCGCTGAACGGGACCACCCCATGACGTACAAGGTCGACCTGGAGATGTACAACGGTCCGATGGACCTCCTGCTGTACCTGATCCGGCGGGAGGAGGTCGACGTCCGCGACCTGCCGGTGGCCCGCATCGCCGACCAGTACATCGCCTACCTCCAGCAGTTGCAGGCGCTGGACATTGAACTGGCGGGCGAGTTCGTCGTCATGGCCGCCACCCTACTCGAACTGAAGAGCCGTGCCCTCCTGCCCCGTGCCCCCGAGGTCGACGACGAGGAAACCGACGAAGACCAGGAGGACCCCCGCGAAACGCTCATCCGCCAACTCATCGAGTACCGACGATACAAAGGTGCGGCCGGCCACCTGAACGACCGCGGCCGCGACATGGCCCGCCGGCATCCCCGCCGCTTCGACGACCGCCTCGTCCGGGAACTCGAAACGGCCGCCGAGGACCTGCCGGCCGACCATCTCCTCGAGGGCGTCGAACTCTGGGACCTCCTCAGTGCGTTCTCCGGCGTCATGCGGACGCTCGGCTACTCGAAGCCGCGCGAAGTGGTCTACGACGACACCCCCGTCGAGGACGCAGCCGCCGAACTCGTCCAGCGGCTCGAGCGCGAGCGGGCGGTCCGGTTCACGGACCTGTTCGCCGGCGGCCGGGGCATCGACTACTGCATCGCCATGTTCCTGGCCATCCTGGAGTTGGTGCGCCAGCGGCGCATCGGCGCCGAGCAGGACGAGGACTTCCAGACCCTCCGCCTCTACCTCCGGGACCCCGACGCCGAGGGACCCGTCAAGCGGCGGAAACCGCGCGGGGCGGGCAAGTCGAAGGAGGCGATGGCGCGGAAGCACCCGCGACGCCCTTCCGGCCGCACCATCCTCGACGATGCCGAGGAGGCCACCCAACTCGAGAAGACCGAGTTCGACGACATCCTTGACTCGGTCCAGGTGCCGGACGTCCGGGCCACCGGCCCCCTCTACACCGACGACGAACTCATGGGCCGCGAAACCCCCGAGCCTGAGCAGCACGCGGACGAGCCGGAGGCCGACGAGGCCACCGACGAGACGGATGCCGAGGACCCCTCCGCCGAGGAGGAGGTGGATTTCGGCAAAGACACCGACGAACCCCACCGGTAGCCTCCCGGCTGCCCATCGGCTACAATGGATAGAGGTCATCGTAGACAGGGGAAACCCATGAAGGTGAAGTTCCCGGTCATCGACGCCCCCACGCCCGAGCAGGTCGACCTGACGGAAAACGCCCGCCTCGTCCTCGAAAAACGCTACCTGAAGAAGGACGAAACGGGCCAGCCGATCGAAACGCCGGAGGACATGTTCCGCCGCGTCGCCTCGAACGTGGCCCAGGCGGAGATGACCTGGGGCACCATCCGCAACGTCCGCCTGGCGGAAGAGGAGTTCTACGGGATGATGGCCCGGCTCGAGTTCCTGCCGAACTCGCCGACCCTGATGAACGCCGGCCGCCGGCTCCAGCAACTGGCCGCCTGCTTCGTCCTGCCCGTGCCGGACGACATCGAACGGATCTTCGACGCCATCAAGTACGCCGCCATGATCCACAAGTCGGGCGGCGGGACGGGGTTCTCCTTCAGCCGCATCCGCCCCGAAGGCGACCTCGTGGAATCGAGCCGCGGCAAGGCGTCCGGCCCGATCTCGTTCATGAAGGTCTTCAACTACGCCACCGGCGCGATCAACCAGGGCGGCTTCCGCCGCGGCGCCAACATGGGCATCCTCCGGTGCGACCACCCGGACGTCGAGACGTTCGCCCGCTGCAAACTCCAGGAAGGCGAACTGGACAACTTCAACATCTCGGTCGCCTGCACGCAGGAGTTCATGCACGCGCTCGCGCACGGCAAGCACGTCGACCTCGTGAACCCCCACGGCGGCCGGGTCATGATGCGCGTGCCCGCGGCGCGCATCTGGGAAACCATGATCACCACGGCCCACGCCGGCGGGGACCCGGGCGCCATCTTCCTGGACCACATCAACGCGGCCAACCCCACGCCGCACCTCGGACGAATCGAGTGCACCAACCCTTGCGGCGAGCAGCCGCTCCTGCCGTACGAGGCGTGCAACCTCGGCTCGGTGAACCTGAACACCGTGGTCGACGACGGCCGCATCGACTACGACCATCTGGGCCAGATCGTCCGCCAGGCCGTCCGGTTCCTGGACGACTGCATTCAGATGAGCCGGTACCCCCTGCCGCAGATTGCCGGGCCGTCATGGGGAACCGCAAGATCGGCCTCGGCGCGATGGGCTTCGCCGACATGCTCCTTCGGCTGGGGGTCCGGTACGACTGCGACAAGGCCGTCGAGGTCGCCCGCGACGTGATGCACTTCATCGGCAGCGAGGCCGACCGCGCCAGCGCCGCCCTGGCCGACGAGCGCGGCCCGTTCCCGAACCTCGCCGGCAGCATCTACGACCGGCCGGCCTCCCCCGCCTACCGCAACGCCTGCCGGACCACCGTGGCCCCGACGGGGACGCTCTCGATCATCGCGGGGTGCTCCAGCGGCATCGAGCCGATCTTCGCCCTGGCCTTGGAGCGGCGCGTCCTGGACGGGGCCCGCCTGTTCGAGATCCATCCCCTCTTCGAGCAGGCGGCCCGGGAGCGCGGCTTCTGGTCGCGGGCCCTCCTGGACCGCGTCGCCGGCGCCAGGACTCTGCACGAGGTACGGGGCGTGCCCGAGGACGTGGCCGACCTCTTCGTCACGGCCCACCAGGTGCCGCCGGCCCGGCACGTGGAAGTCCAGGCGGCCTTCCAGGAGCACGTCGACAACGCCGTCTCCAAGACGGTCAACCTTCCGCAGGACGCCACGCCGGAGGACGTCGACGCCATCTACCGCATGGCGTACGAGATGCGGTGCAAGGGCATCACGGTCTACCGCGATACGAGCCGGTCCGAGCAGGTGCTCGTCCGGGCGGTGACCGAGGGCGAGGAACTGGAGCCGGCCCCACTCTCCTGCAACCGCCCGGGCGTGTGCGGGACGTGATTCGGTTGCCGGCGCCTGATACCCTATGGAGGCTGCGGTGCGCCGCGGCCTGCGCCGGATGCCAGCCTGGCACGGCCTTCGGCCCTGCCGTGGCCGGCTGACGGCCCGCCTCCGGCGGGTAAACTTGCCCGCCAGTGCTGCCGTTACCGGCCATGTCTCCCGGCCGGGCCACGCGGGTGTTGCGGCGGCCTGCGCTTCACGCGCTGACGATGTGGAACCGCTCGCGAATGTCGCGGTCGATGTGGCGGGGGATGCCCGGGCCGGCCGCCGGCGTCGCCAGCAGGTCGTGGGCCTTCTTGCGGGCCTTCTGGGCGATGTCCTCCATGCCCATCTCTTCCCAGTGCTCCCGCGCGCTGCGGTCGGCAAGGCTCGGCTCCAGGAACTCCTCGCCCAGGTAGCGGACGGTGTGCTCGCTGGCAGCGTAGGTGCCGCCGGGCCCCACCTCCTCGATGGCGGAGAAGGCGAGTTTGTCGACGCTTACCTCGATGCCCTGGACGGCCCGCATGGCCATGCCGATGATCTCGTTGTCGATGACGAGTTGCTCAGGACTGATCGTCAGGAGCGACTCCAGGATGCCCGCGGCATGGTGGATGAGGTTCGACCCCGACAGGGCGCACTGGAGGATGGCAAAGGACTTCTCGTAGACGGCCTGGATGTCGGGGATCTTGGCCTCGGTAATGCCCGCCGAGTTGTGGTTCGGAAAGTTGATGTAGTGGGAAAGTTGGGCGATGGCGGCGTTCATCATGCCGAACTCCACCCCGCCGCCGATGTACGTGAGGCGGCGCATGTCGGCCATCGACGGAATGCCCCCGTAGATGACCGGCGCGCCGGGGCTCACGAGTTGCGTGAAGACGATGCCCGCCAGTTCCTCGGCATGCAGTTGGACCAGCGTGCCCGCCAGCGTGATGGGGCTCGTGGACCCTGCCATCGGCGCCGACGAGAGCGTCACCGGCACACGCTTCTTGACCACCTCCATGAGCGTTCGGGTGCCCACCGGGTCGAACACCAGCGGGCTGGTCATCCAACTGATGGTGATCGAGAGGAACGGGCGTTCCTGAAGCGTGCCGTCGGCCATCATCTCGCCCATGGCGATGACCTGCCGGGCGCCCTCCGGCGTCAGCGCCGGCCCGATGACGTGCTTGCTCGTGTTCGCAAGGGCCGCGTAGAACTCATTGACCGGCAGGTCCGGCTCGTCCACGTCCTGCGCGGTGCACGGAATGACGTAGAAGTGGACGTTGGGCAAATGCTCGACGAGGCGGGCGAAGTCGGCGATGTCCTTGAGGCGGCTCGGGCGGACCTCGCCGGTCGTCAGGTCCACGACGTTGATCGCCGCTCCGCCCGTGCCGAAGTAGGTCCGCTTGTCCTCGGCAACGATGTCGCATTCCTCGTTCCGGCCGCAAAGCGTGATGCGGTGCGGGGCCTTTCGCAGGCACTGCTCGACCAGTTTCGCCCCGATGCGGACCCGGTTGCCGTCCACCGACGCCCCGCCCGCGTCGAAGATGTCCCGGGCCTCGTCCAGATCGACGCGGACACCGATCTCCTCCAGCACCCGGAGCGAGGTCTGGTGGATGCGGCCGACGCGGTCAAGGGTCAGCGGCTGGTACTGCCCGCCCAGTGGTCCATGGTTCTGGCGTGCGGCCACGGTTGGTGCTCCTCCGGTTCTGCCGTTCCACGCCGTTGCGGATGGTCCGTTCAGGGGACGGCGAAGGGGCACGGGAAGACTTCAATCTTTCGGCCGGGTCAGTTCCGTGCACTCGTCCACGGGGATACGCATATCCATCGGGCTCCCGTGGTCCTGGTGATCCAGGTACTCCCCACCCGCCCCCGCAACGCGGCCGAGCGCGAAGACCATAAACGCCACATCCCGGGCGCGCCGGACGGTCATCTGCTTCTCGGCCAGCGCCTGCCAGCAGACCCCGAGCACCACCGAACCGATGGCGCCATCCAGGTTGACGGCCCAGACGTTGCGGGCGATGCCGACCTCCTTCATCCGCTGCGCCAGGCGGTGGTAGAAATCCAGGAAGATGTTGTACCGTCCGCCCTCGTCCAGGGCCCGCGCAACGACTTGCTCGCGCGGATCGTAATTAACCGCCTGGTCGCGGAACACCGGGTGGCCCAGGCAAGGAATCCGCTCGTAATCGCTGCCGGCGTCCTTGGCCGCCGCACGCTCCATGCTGAACCGCTCGACCTCGCGGCTGACGATCGCGTCCAGGTCCAGGCCGTGGTCGGCGTCCCAGGGGTCGGCCAGGTCCGCGTCGCGGAAGATGCGCAGCAGGTAATCGACGCCTCGCTGCCCGTTGCCGCCGTGCACGTCGCCCAGGCAGGCCAGGGTGGCGATCATGGCGGTGTTGGGCATGTTGCCGGCCGACGTCGACAGTTTGGCTCCCTGGGCCGAGATCGTGCCCGGGCCGTTCGTCAGCGAGGCGATGAGGCACTTCGCCAGCAGGTCCGACTGCCAGTCGGGCACCTCCACGCCCGTCCAGGCCAGCATCAGCGACCGGACGAACGATCCCGCCTCCATCTGCGCCAGCAGCGACGGGCCGTACAGGCGCGGCGTCCGCCCGTCGCTGGAGGAGGCGTAACTGGCCCTCCGCATGCTGCGGTGAGGCAGCCGGGCACCGAGCGCTTCCCGGCTCATGGCCTTCACCTGTGACCGGTACGGCTCCGGGATGGTTCCCTGGGGCAGGACCACCCGCGAGGGCAACTCCCGGGCCAGGTTGCGGTAATCCAGGAACCACGGATTCAGCCGCAGCGGCTTGGCGGGCTGGAAATCGAGCGGCAGGCCGAGGGCGTCGCAGACGAGTTTCGCGGCGGCCGGCAGATGGTGCAGCGTCTCGATGCGGATGCCACGGGCCAGCGCCTTCTTCAGGTTGCCGGTCTTCCTGTAGCGCTTATCCGGGTCGAACGGCGCCACCCCGAAATAGTCGTCGAACAACTGCTGCTTGGCCTCGGCGCTGGTCTCGCCCCCCTCGACCACCGCGCCCGCGTGGCCGAGCGACAGGCTCTGCTTCGACAGGATGCGCCCGGTGACGTATGGGACGAGTGGCTTGGGGTAGGCGGTCTTGCGCATCATCGCCACGGCCTCTTTCTCGTACAGGCCGCCGGGCTCGACGTACGCGACGACGACGCGGGTCCGTTTGTCCTCCCGGGCCAGTTCCAACATCTCCTTGATGGGTGTCAGGATGAGTACGTCCTTGCCCGTCGAGATGCCGTAGGAAACCCCAAGCCCGGCGCTCTGGAGGTACGAGGCCATCGTGTTGACCATGTTGCCGGAGTTGGAAACGATGGCCACGGAACCGGGCCGGAAACTCTCGGCCGGGTCGCTGCCGCCCACCGCCCCCACGCGGACGCCGTCGTGAGCGTTCAGCACGCCAAGCGAGTTGCAGCCGAGGACGTCGATGCCCGCGTCCCGGCAGAGGCGGGCGATCTTGGCAGTCACCTCAATCGAAACGTGCTCGGTGATGATGAAGAGCGTCTCGACGACCTCGCTGCCGTGGTCGACGATCTCCTTCACCTCACCGTACACCGCCGTCGGCGGGCTGTAGACGATGATCTTGTTCGGGCGGCGGTCCTTCGGCAGTTCCTTGAACAGTTCCGCGACGGTGGAGAAGACGGGAACCGGCTCGCCGCCCGGCACCTCGATGGCCTGGCCGCCCTTGCCCAGCGCCCACCCGCCGACCACGTTGCCGCACCATGCCTGGGAGTCGGCCGTGACGGAACTCGCCTCCCGGCCGGTGATGTTCGAGACCGCGACGCGGTCACGGGCCTTCAGGAGGTCGCAGAGGCGTCGGGCTCTCATGGGCTCGCCTCCTCGGCGCGCTCTCGCATCTTCCGCCGGGCCAAGGCGAAGCGGGCGGCGTACTCGGCCACCTGCGTGACCGGCGTATCCGGGCCGAAGATGACGTACGGCAGGCCCAGCAACTCCAGGACGTCCTTCATCGTGATGAAACCCTGGGCGAGGTGCGGCCCGCCGCGGCCGATGACCACCGGCGTCTCGATGGGGCCGTGCTCGTCCACGTACTCGACGAGGGCGTCGGCGATGGCACGGAACGTGACGTCGATGAGCGTGTTGTTCGCCTTCCCGCCCAGGATGAGGATCGACTCCGCCTTCTCCAGGTGATGGGCGAAGCACCGCTTGGCCGTCCCGAACATCCGCTCCAGCGGCGGGTTGCCGCCGAAGTCCGACAGGAAGATCGGGTCCCCGCCGTACTGCATGAGCGTCTCGGTGATGATGGTGGAGGCCCCGCCGCCGAACAGGATGGGCAGGACGAGGCCGCCCCCCAGTTCCGCCACGTGCGCCTGGCCGCGGTAACTGGCGGCGGCCCACTCGGCCATGTCCTCCTCGAAGGGGGTCAGGTCCGCCGGGTGCTCCGGCAGGGCAAAGCCGGCATCCTGGAACTTGACGTTCGCCTCGTCGAAGACGGCCTTGAAGTCGCAGGCCACGGGCCGGCCGTCCGGCGTGATCCGCCACGGGTTGATCTCGCACATCCGCATGCCCGTGGTGATGAACATGTCCCAGACGTTCACGAGCACCAGGGCCAACGCCCGGACGATGGCCTGCGAGCAGCCGAGTTGCTCGAGCATCTCCCCCGCCTGGTAGGCGTTCAGGCCCTTGTACACGTCCACGGGGACGAAGACCTTCTGCGCCTCGCCGCCCGCCGCCTCCTCCACGTCCACGCCGCCCGCCAGCGACACCGTCATCGCCGGGCCAAGGCACCGCGAATCGTACGTGACGGCCGAGTAGACCTCCGTCTCGGCGGGGATGTACTGCACGAGGTACGCGGTCCGGGGCAGACGGCCGGCGATCTCCTGGCCCTGGACGCGCTTCAGTTCGCGCTGGGCCTCCGCCATGTCGTGGACCTCGCGGACGACGCCCGCCTTGCCGCGCTTGCCCGCGAGGACGTCGGGCTTGACGAGCGCCCGGCCGCCCCAGCGATCCAGGGCCCGGCGGATGTCGGCTCCGCGGGCCTCGGCCGTCAGGTACTCCGGCGCCGGGATGCCGAACTGGCCGGCCAGCGTCTGGAGGAAGAACAGTTCTGTCGCCTGCGGTGCCATGACCTCGCCTGCCTCCGGCGCAGGAACTTGCCTCACGAATTCCAGGCTTCCCATTGTGGCCTGCGCCGCCGGCCGATTGCAACCGGAATCCGCGGCACGACACCCCCTTTCTTGTGTATCGACCTCGGGCACCGTGCACGTTCACCAGAACGGCCGTCGAGTTCTTGCATTGGGCCGGGGGCCGCCGTACAGTAACCAACGGAACATGTGCCCATGCGACGTAGGCCCGCGGCGGGAACGTGACCTTCACCCCGGCCCCCAAGCACCGCCGAAATACGGTCATCCACCGCGACCTGGATTTGGAGGGCGGCGAGGACGAGACGGATATGTACGCCGCCGCACGCGGTTCAGGCCGATTCATCGGCCTTCTCCGGCGGCGGCTGTGCCGCCGCCGGCGTAGCCCCGTCCCTTTGGGGCGGGGTAGGCAGGACCATGCGACCCCTCTTTTGCTTTTCCCCCGCCGCCCTAATACTACAACGCTACGAAGGCCGGATGTCGTGGAGCCCGAAGGGCTCGGACAGAATAGCCCTGGGCAACGCCCAGGGATAGGATACGGCTCTGAAGGGAGGTAAAGCCCTGAAAGGGCGCGACA
>Ga0114922_10006103_pt1 | contig 11084 bp, 15 predicted proteins | sample AartaG_FD_100975 | JGI IMG/M metagenome (GOLD analysis project Ga0114922, IMG submission 100975) | Deep subsurface microbial communities from Aarhus Bay to uncover new lineages of life (NeLLi) - Aarhus_00045 metaG | ecosystem: Environmental > Aquatic > Marine > Oceanic > Sediment | place...
AGAAGGCCAGGTCCCTGACGCGTTCAGGAACGGGAAGGTCTGCTATCTGTTCAGCACCATCTACAGTCCACAGTCGGACCAATTGATCCCCGGCTTCCTTCACAGCTCCAGCCATTACTTTATCATCCGGCGAGAAGCGGAAGGTATTAGCTGACAACCCGCAACTACCTTCTCCCACGTCAAGCTGCATAGTATGGACTACGCGCCCTTCTTCTAAATCCCAGATGTTGACAGTACAGTCAAAGTGGGTAACCGCTAACATATTGCCTGATGGGTGATAATCGATAGCTTGCACCCAGCCGGCTTCAAGTTCCTCAAGGGAAGCCACCTGCTGGCCATCTTCAAGCTGCCATATCCATACGATGCCGTCCCGGTTTCCGGTAGCAATATGCTCCCCATCGGGAGAGAAGGCTAACCGGTTATTATATCCGCCATGCAACTGAAAAAGCTCTGCGCCGTCAGCTGCATTTGTAAGAACTGCTCCGTAGTTACCAAGACCAACCCCAATAATTGCCCCGTCGAGAGAGTACTCGAGATCTTCCGCTGAGTGCCTGTATGTATTGACATCGACAAGCGAACCATCGTAAAGAAGGTGGGTATAAGTTGTAAGATATTCCCCAACCGCCACAGTCGCTCCATCCGGCGCCATAGCCACACTGTAGATCTTATTATCATAAGTCTCGCTCCATACCAGCTCGGGTTCCCCCTCAACAGTCTCTTCCTCCGGTTCTTCAATAGTTTCCTCTTCCTCAACTACAGCCTCTTCTTCTGGTTCAGCTTCGGCCGGTTCCTCAGCAGGCGGCTCTTCTGTAACTTCAGGTTCTGCAGTTGCACAGGCGGGGATTAGGACCAGGATAAGAGCAAGGATTAAAAAAGGAATAATAGATTTTAAACTTTTCATAATTTTTCCTTTCTTTATTTATAATTTATTATCATTATATATCAATAATAATCAGGTTCTTTACAACCATTTATTTCATATATTATTTTATTATTTGTATTATTTTAAATGTTATAAATCCTGGATAAATATTGCCATTTGAATCTTTTTTAACCCAGGATATGAATATCTACTATTAAATGAAAGGTAAACTAACATAATATCTTTGTTTGTTGTCTCGACTTAAGATAGACTAATTTTTTAATTAGGCTCTTTATTTAAGGCCATTTAAGAACAGGATTTAAAAATACAAGTTATACCATAACTTTGCTTAGAGATGGAAATTTCCTGAATGTTCTAAAGTAAATTTAAGATCAAAAGGAAAGTTTGATTAAAATACACTACAATGACAGGGCATTAATACTAATCTCATTAAAACCTCTTACAATCAAAGTAGCAGTAAAGGCAGCTAACATTATATATTCTAATGGTCAAATAAACGTAAAAATCATACAGGTTTTTCAATCTAAGCCTCTTATCACTGCCGCTTAACTTATTTAGTTTTTCAAAGAACAAAGAATTAATTGCGCTGTTTCATTTATGTTTTAACTATAACATATTGAAAATAATAAGAAAAATCTATCAGGCAGAGGAACTTTCCTGCAGTTTGTGTTTCATTTTCTTTGAAATACTTGAAAGGTTCATGCAGGGTAGATTAGCTCCGCCATTTGCCCTGTATCAGTCAAATACAGATTTTCATACTACCGGTGAGCTTTTATTTTAGCTTTTTTATTTTCAAATTCAACAGTAATTTAACAAATACTATGAAATTTTTTTACCGGTTCTTATAATTTCACTGGCAAAAGGATTGGAATCATTGAAGTCTTTCAATTCGAAAGGATGCGGTTCGATTCTGATATCAATATTCCTTCTAAGCTTTAATAGTAGAAAAAAAATATCTACAATATCACCCTTATAGCTATCGACAACGACAGCAATATCAATATCACTATCTGAGTCTATAATGCCCTTATTTGTTGAACCAAATAAATATAACTCTTTAAATCCTATATTGCTTTTTTTAAGAATGTTCAGATATTGTCTGACCTTTTTTTCAATTATTTTTCTATCTGTTTCAACAGCCATAGTCTAAGCTCCTCAATTTTATTTATTTGTCTTGCAGCATATTCCTTGGTACATTTTTTGTAAAAATCCAGTTTGTAATCAGGATATCTAGCAAGTATATTAAAAGTATTCGATAAATCAAAAAAATCTTTTTGCTTTTCAGTTAACTTTAATTTTGCTTTTTCTGCAATCTGCGTAAGATTATGAGTATGAGGTGGATTTACATCACAATTTTTTACATAATATGCCTTCAATAATTTCTCGACTACCAAATGACCTACAAATAATGACCATGAGTAGTTCCCACTTTTAAAAAGATTTACCATAGCAGAATAATCTTCCTTTGATAATTTAACCCAGTACTCTATTATTTCATTTTTCTCCATAGCATTATTATATTTGTTATCAAGAATTCATTCAAATGATTTAATGTTCAATAAATTTCATATAAAATATAATAAAAAATTGGATTTAAGAAAACATTTCGAATAAAATAGCACCGTACGCATTCAAACTCGGAACGCCTGGGGTAAAAAGGCTTAAGGTCTATGAAAGGTGAGAAAAATTAATCCATTCAAAAAAATAATTAATGGTGTAGTAGACAATAATATCTATAAGCGCATTGGCTGGATGTATATATCCTTTTTTCTAATTTTTATGTCGATAACTATATTAAGTTACTTTTTATTGCCTGCTGCATTTCTAAGAGGTAAACATCCTATTGTAAGCTGATTGGAGTTTTTTCCTGCTTTATGGATTTCAACGCTTCAGATATTCGGATACAACCTCATTCCAACATCTCTTATTATTGGTGCCAATCTGATTGCGCATAAATGTAAAATATTAAATAAAAAATTTATACCAATCGGATATTTTGCATTCCTGGGTCTCATTACAATAGTTGCTCTTTACCTTGGAACATGGTCCTTTGAGGTTGTAACTGTAGCTCCTTCTCTTTTTTTTAGACTTATAGGTATCTTTGATATTTTTCACCGCGCCGGATTTTTGGAGCTTTCTGCATATATCTTAGCAGCTGCTGTATCATTTAAGCTTACTCTCTGGTATTCAGATGGTAAAAAAATAATTAAGAGTAAAAAATTAAAGGATATTAAATTAACTACCTCTGAAAAAATTATTTTTATTCTTGTATTTGTTTTACTATTCTGCAGTGCATTCATTGAATCATACAGGATTATCCAATTAACCAGATAATAAAAAACTCATCAAAATATTTGGTGATGTGCAAAGAAAAATATCAGTTAATAAAGTTAAAATATGATAGTATTTTTTTATAGATGTATTGCACTCGTATGCGTGGTGTTTAAATAAAAAAAGGAGGTAATATGTGAAACTATTAATTACAGGAGACGCGGGGTTTATTGGTTCGAATTTTATTCACTATTGGTTGAGAAATTATCCTGGTGATAGAATTTTGAATTTCGATGCATTGACATACGCAGGAAATCTAGAGAACTTGAAAGACATAGAAGATGATGAAAGGTACACTTTCGTAAAAGGAGATATTTGCGATGCAGAATTGGTAAATAAAATAATTTTCGATGTTAATGTAATTGTTCATTTTGCGGCAGAAACTCACGTTGATAGATCAATAATAGGAATTAGGGACTTCATAAGAACTAATGTTGAGGGAACTAGGGTGTTATTGGATGCTGCCAAACGCAGAAGAGTAAGATTCCATCATGTTTCTACCAATGAGGTGTTTGGTTCTCTGAAGCTTGACGGAGAGCTTTTTTCAGAAAAAAGTCATTATAATCCACACAATCCTTATAGTGCCTCTAAAGCAGCAGCTGATCATCTCGTTAGGGCTTACTGGCATACCTACAATATTCCTATAACGATTTCCAATTGCTCAAATAACTATGGCCCATATATGTTTCCTGAAAAAGTAATTCCTTTGTTTATAACTAATATAATAGAAGGGAAAAAGGTTCCCATTTATGGAACCGGAGAGAATGTTAGAGATTGGATACATGTCGATGACCACTCAAGAGGGATTGATTTTATATTGAAAAAAGGGGAAGTGGGAGAAACGTATTGTTTGGGCTCAAGAAATGAAAGGTTAAATATAGATCTTGCAATTTATGGGTAAAGGGGAGGAGATGATTGAGTTTATAAAGGATCGTCCTGGGCATGATTTGCGTTATGCCATTGATAACTCGAAAGCAGTATCCGAACTGAGATGGAGCCCGGAAATAAGCTTCGATGATGGATTGAATAAAATGATTGAATGGTATAAAAAAAACGAAGTATGGTGGAGAAGAATAAAGAGCGGTAGATACATGGATTATTATGAAAAACAGTATGTTAATAGACTCCAGTAGTTATTTATGATAAACATCTAAGAGGAGTTATTCTGTGTAAAGGATTACTTGAAATTAAGATTTATATTATTTTTTCCAGCATAGACTTTGGCCAGTGATATAAACATAGCGCCTCTATTTTTTTGATATTTCCGGTAAGGTATGTATCTTTGGTTACGCTTAAAAATATCCCTATCTTTTGCTCTGATATCTTATCAACTATGGCTCGGAATGCTCCCAGGCTGTGGTTATCATTAAGCTCTTCTGCTATTTCTTTAGCCAGTTCCTCTTTTTCCCTAGATATATATCTTTTTAATCCAGGATTATTTTTTATCTCACTGTTTTCAGAATATTTTCCTTTTGAATAAGTACAACTTTCTGACAGCTTCTTTTCTTTCCCAGAGTCATTAGGCTTTGCGAGGTTACATTTTCCCTTATCTTCCAGGTATTCTTTTATTTTTCTCCTAATATCGTTAATATCTTCTTCGTCTTCGGTGTTTTCTTCTTCTATCATCTCTCAAGAGTTTTCCATATCCCTTTCTCTATCGACTCTTTTAACGTTATTAAAATTAGTGTTTTTAAGATTGGTATTATTAGGGTGCACATCATTCACCAGGGGTGGTGCATGGTGTTCACCAAGGTGGTGCATGACATGCACCACCTCCTTCTTATTATCTTTATCGGACTTACTTTTATTAACAGACAGTAGAGTGCATAGGTTAGAAGTTTTTGATTTATTGTATTTACTTATTCTTGATTCCTTTTTTATAAGACCTTTTTTAACCAGAGAGTTTATAATCATTTGAACCTGTCTTTCAGACATGGAGCCTTTTTTTGCAATAGTTGGAACACTTGGGAATGCTTTATCCTCTTTATCTACATATCTAGCAATAACTATATAGATCATTTTTTCGTAAATATTTAAATCTTCACGGTCAAGCAGGTCATTTTCCAGATAAAACCAGTTCTTTACCCGACCATCTCTTAAGTTATCTTTGCTCATTTCAAAGCTTCCAGTTTAAGTCTTCTTCTAATATAAAAAGCCCGGCATTATACCGAGCTTTTATTTAAATAACTTTGATTTTCTTTCTGAAGGTAAGATCTAAATCAATTGGATTATTTTCGGCATTTATTAAATTCTGTACTATATATCTGAGATTTTTTAGGTATACGCTAGGTGAACTGCCTCCGCCATCCGCCCCGAATCAGCCCAATGCTTGTTTTTGTATTGCTGGTGAGCTTTTATTTTAACTTTTTTACTCTCAAATTCAAGTAAGTTCTATCAAGCATTTCTATCAGGCATATATCAACTTCCCCCTAGGTTCAGGGATCTTACGGCCCAACTCCTTTGCAGTTTCAATCCATTCCTCAATTATTTGAGTAATATTTTCAAGGACTTCTTTATACGATGATCCATCTGCCATACATCCCGGCAGTTCAGGTACCTCCGCAATATATGCCTTGTCCTCTTTGCTCCAATAAATAATAATCTCATATTTAAACATCATTCACCTCTAAGTCTATATTTTAATATAATATTCCTTACCTGTTTTACTTGATAAGGCTTAGTCTTGGATTTCTTCGGTTGTATATTAAGAATCTCCTCTATGCCATCTTTAAAAAAAATATGGTGGCTACCTTTTATCCGTTCTTCAAAACCTAAGTATTTTAACATACTGCATAACTCTGAAAAAGAAATATCTTCATCTGAAGATCCGCTTAAAATTTTTAATAATGTTTTTTCAAGTTTACTCATATTTAATTATTATACTATAAAATTCAAACCTTATTGGAAAGAAAAATATTAAAAACGACTAATCAAAGCTCATCTCCTTTTAAAACTACTTTTTGGGGGACCCTCAAATGGCCTAGATACTAACTTAAAAACTGGACTAAAGATTGGGGTGAGGACACAGACAGCCAAGTTCTTCCATCCATTGAGGAAATAGTCGCATAATAGACGAGCCGGCAGTTGTGACTCCGATAAAATAAAATGTACGGTTATCTTTTTTAACAATATTATATTTATTATTATTCTTACTGGTTTCTTCTTTCTTGCTCATTGATGTAACTCCATTCTAGAATCATCTAAATTAATAAATTATTAATCCCTGGCTTGGTCAGGAATAACAACTGCATGTTTTGGTTCTTCACCTTTTAGCACTGCAAGGCATTCATCTATTGATATTCTTGTCATTTCATTTGATGCATTATCTGTGGCAGCTCCAATGTGTGCTGTTGCTATTACTCCCGGTAATGAAAAAAGAGGATTATGCTTGCTGCACGGTTCCTCGCAGAACACATCAAGTGCGGCTCCACCAATTTGACCGCTTTTTATATTATCATATAAAGCCTTTTCATCTATTAGTTCACCCCTGGCAGTGTTTATTAAAAAAGCTCCCCTCTTCATCTTTTTTAAAAAGTTGTTATCGACCATTCCATGAGTGGATTTAACATAGGGAACATGAAGGGAAACGAAATCTGATTCAGCCAGAAGGTCATTAATTTCTGAGAAATAAACATTAATCTCCTTAGCAATTTTTGAGTTAAAATCAATGTCATATGCCAAAACTTTGCAATTAAATGGTTTAAGTCTAACTGCAATTTCTTTTCCTACGCTCCCGAAACCAATAATACCAAACACCTTATCATGGAGTGTAATACCTTTTATACGGGGCCATTGCCCGAGTTTGGTCTCATAGTTTACTTCGCACACTTTTCGAGCTAGAGATATTGCCAGGCCGATTGTAAGTTCAGCTACTGAGATAGAATTTGCTCCTGGTGTATTTGTCACATATATACCGGATCTTTTGGCAGCCTGTAGGTCCACTCTGTCGACTCCTGTACCATATCTTGATATGACTTTAAGTCGCTTAGCTTCAGAGATCACCTTACCTGTAATCCATTCAAGGCCAGCTATCATCCCATCAAATCCACTGATAATTGGCAGCAGATCCACCTCATCGAGTGGCCTTCCTTTATCATTATAAATAACTTCACCAACAGAATTCTCCAGTTCAAGAGCTAATTCTTTTTTATATTTTGAAAAACTTGTCGGGGTCACCAGAACCCTGTAATCTTTTAAAGGTTTCATTTGAATCACCATTTATATTTATTATTAATTCCATTTAGGATTATCCTTAATTGTAGGAATGCCGTTTTCTTCTATCACTATTTTCCTAAAACCTTTTTCTTTTATGGTAGCGTAATCATGACCTGCGTTTGCCGGATAAACAAATAAAGCAACAAGATCATTATCAGAAATATTTACAGACCTATGTGCCCAGCGGCCCGGGACATAAAGGGCTTTATTCGTTATAAGTTCTTCTATGGACCAATCTCCCTCGGGAGTCTCCATAATCATCATGCCTTTTCCCTTTAAACATAAATACAATTCAGCAGTTTCAAGTATTGAATGAAAATGGCCTTTTGTCATAAAATATTCTTTTCCTACTTTTCCAGGATGGACAATTGACAGACCCTGGATCAATTCTCCAGGTTTTTCTGGTACAAGTTTTTCATATACTTCATATAACAGGGTATCATCTTTTTCAATCATCTCCTTGTATGAATCTTCATCAACATATTGACCTTCCATATCTGAAAGATTTCTTTCTATATGATTATCTGCATCAATGATCTTACAGTTCTCCAAGTCAATATCAAATGTGAACGGTTTTATCGATCTTTTATCATACATAAAATAATTCCTTTCCCAATATTTCTCTCCAATTATTATTAAAAATATTCTTTATTTTTCAGGCTAAAAAAATCAAAACTATTAAAACCCATGAGAGGGAGAATATTATTATATTCTATTTGTTGATCTGATAATTTTTTTTCAATACTTTCAAAAAAACCTCCAAGACCTCCTAAATCCCCTACATTTTCCCACATAGTGTTATTATCTATATCACTGCCGATTAATATTTTTCCTACATAACTACTTAAAATCATATCTTTTAATAGTGGAATGACATTGTCTTCAGGATTGTATTTAGGTCTCAGAAATGTGTCATATTCCAGATAGACTCCTTTTTTAATTAGCGTTTTATGTAAGTTGCTATTATTATTTTTATCCATATGACATAGAAGGACTTTGGACATATCCATTTCATGTTCTTTAAAAAAATCTATTAGCTGTTCGGTATTTAGACCCTTTTCTGTATGTACAACTACTGGTAATCCGGTTTCCTTTGATGCTTTTACAGCTGCAAGGCTAAGAGTCGCATATTGCCCTTTCGGAATTCCCGTGAAAGCAATTTTAATAGCTCCAGGTTTTGATCCTATGCCTTTAGCTTCTGTGAATCCATTTTGGATCTCGTCAAGAAAAAACTTAAAAGCCTGCTTCTCGCTAATGCTCCATAATATTGAATTTTTTAAATAGTATTGTTGCTTATGGAAGCCGGTTACTGAAATTATTTTAACTCCGCTGATTCTGGATAATTCGTATAAGACATTGGCATCTCTTCCACAACCATAAGGCGTGCAATCAACAATTAAAGAACCGCCTGCTTTCTTAAAATCGACTAAAGCTTCCTTGATTAATTGAAAATTATCAATTCTAGATAAACTGTCATTTATGATATTACCTGTATCTATCCATAAATGAGTATGAGAGTCGACAAGACCAATAGTGTCAACAGTTTCTATTCCTGTTACTGTCATAAAACGCTTTTTTATATATTTTTCATAAGTGTTTTTACATTTACAATCTTCCATTTTGTATCTGATTATTTAATCTGTTTTATACTGGATTTATTTTATTCAATAGCTCATTATAGAATTCAATTTTTTAGGTTAATTAATTGCTATATGAACTTTCTAAAAATCTTTTCTCAGACCAAATTTAAGTTATTTAAAAAATTGAATTATCTTATTTTATTTGCAATACTTTCAAGCTTTTTAAAAAGCTTGGGTATTAATTCAATATGTAAAGCCTGCAGGATTACCTGCGCCCAACCATGAATAAAATAAACCCATCCGTCTTCTACTTTAACAGAGCGTGTTTTGGTTTGAGTAAGTGCCTGATGCATAAAATCAAGTTCCCCTCTGTAATTAAATTCCCAGGCCCAGCCATTTTTAGGAAATAATCCTTTATCAGTTACAGGTGAACCTGGAGTATCTTTTCCCATACCTGTTGCATTTATAACAATACTAAAGGGAAGAAGAGCAGCCATTATCTTATCATTAAATTCAGGGTTAGAATTACATGTATATTCAAATTCTATATCAGTTTTAAGGCTTTCTACAATTTCTTTTAAATGATTAAGTCTGCCCTGTGACCTGTTTACAACAATTATTTTTAAGGGCCTATCGCCTTTATCTTTTTTGTTTATTAAATGAAGAATAGTGGCAATACTTGATCCACCTGCGCCAAAAATTAAAACCTGGGCATTTGTTTTTTGAAAATAATTTTTTTTTATAAAATGATCAAATGAAGCACCGGCTGTAAGAGGATCTTTAGCATGTCCTTCTAACTTTTTTTTATTCTTAGATATGCATGATACTTCATGTAACAACTGAGCAAAAGGATCTAAATAATCAAACATATCTTTGGCAGCAGCATAAATATCCATTTTATGTGTTGTTACTAAAGCACCATAACAATTTTCATCATATCTAATTTGTGCAACAGCTTTCCTGTAATTTATTGAGTCATCATGAATTTTTAAATCACAAGGATAAATTTTTATTTCTGGATATCCTAATGCATCCATCCATAGAGGAAAAAGATTCATTATGGAAGATTTGGTTGTAGTTACACCAATGAAATAAAACGATTTTCCCTCTTTTTTTATAATTTCAAATTCTTCTTTTACCATATTTCATCTTCAATCGTTTAAACTTAAGATTCATTTAAATACAAGCAAGTTTATCAAACAATGGTACTAGTACTGAATAACATTCCTTAAATATTGGAAACATCTCTCTATATTTCTCGGAATTTGCCGGTATAGGATTTATCTTATCAACAATTTTTATAATACTGTCCAATTGTGATGGCAACTAAAAAAGGCCCTGAAAACGACAGAGTCGAAATAATATCAATAGTAGTTATTTCAACATCCGGCAATGGATTTTCCCATGTATATTTAAACAGGCGAGTTCTTTGTTTTAATCTATCAGTAGCCGCATCTGAACCTGTCCATACTTCTTCTGCTTCTTCAAATTTCTCATCCTCCGGGTAGGCCCACCAATCCACGATGTTTTTACCATAAATAAGAGGAATCTCTCTTGTCTCCCCATTAGCATAATGAATTATATATTTTCCAATAGTAGTGCCCATATCGGATTGCCAGCCGCAGGAGTGGAGAAAACTAACCGTTCTTCCCTTACAATTGACTTTGATTCCTTTTATCTCTTCAGGTAAGGCAAGGCCTGTCTTTCTCAACGATTCAGTTCCAGATGCCAGCTGGATAACCCCCCGAACATCGAATTTTACTCCTCCGAACACCTGCAATCCTCTGGGTAGATCATGGAGGTCATGTCCTGCGTGCTGATGCCAGTCATCATCCGGGGAGGCGTTATAATATTCGGAAAGATCTACCTGGTCCGGCGTAGCCTCATCGCTTCTGGGTACGATATCGTTGTAGACGCTTAGCGAATCAAAATACTCATATACAGTTTCGCTGGGCTCCACGGTTATGGCTATTAAAAATGGGGACGCATCAGTGAATTCTGATACGAAATTAATTGTTTTTATTACTAAATCCGGGAGAGGATTGTTAACCGTGTATCTGTAGAGCTGGATATCA